>Ga0209123_1000131_pt1 | contig 113689 bp, 107 predicted proteins | sample BarGraIncu00431A_FD_184500 | JGI IMG/M metagenome (GOLD analysis project Ga0209123, IMG submission 184500) | Arctic peat soil microbial communities from Barrow, Alaska, USA - Barrow Graham LP Incubations 004-31A (SPAdes) (version 2) | ecosystem: Environmental > Terrestrial > Soil > Wetlands >... | reverse complement strand
TCAGCACCGGGCCGCCACGGGTGTAGCCGTGGAACTCAATGCCGCCGACATCGACGGCGAAGGCGCTGCTGGCGCAAAGGGCGGCCGCTGCGGCGACCAGACTAAGTTTGTAGGTTGTCTTCATAGTTATGTTTCTCAGCTAAGGAGCAAAGGACGTTATAAAAAATGACAGGTCGAAACGCTGTCAACTTGGCTCTTTGAATTCAAAGAGTGCCGTAATTATTTAGTAAATCAAGCGGCTTTAGTAAGTAATCAGGGTAAACGATAGCCCAATTAATTGCAATAAAACAACGGTTTATTTGGTTTTTGCTGCAGAAGAGATGCGTTTTTGCGCCTCGGCCACCGAGATCTTGTCGTCGTTCCAGAACTGGCTGACCGCATCTTTGATGGCCCCTTCAGCGGCCGGACTGATCGCCATGCCGTGAGCAACCGAGGGCACCAGACCGCCGGTTTTCGCCGTTTCCACAAAGTCCTTGCTGGACTGTTTGGCGCAATCGTCAAACTTGGCCATGTTCATGTTCAGGCGAACCGGAATTGAGCCCTTGTTCAAATTGAAAACTTCCTGAAACTCCGTGCCCATGATGGCTGCGGACAGGTCAGCCTGCGCCTTTTGAGCAGCCGGGTCTTTGAGCTTGAACATGGCAAACGAGTCCACGTTGAAGGTGAATGCATTGGCGGTGCCGGGCGCTGCTGCACAAAGGAAGTCCTTGCCAGGCACTTTGCCTGCAGCAATGAATTCGCCCTTGGCCCAGTCACCCATGAACTGGAAGGCAGCCTTTTCTTGCATCACCATGGCCGTGGCCAAATTCCAGTCACGCCCAGGCGCAGCAGGGTCGGTGTAGCTTTTGATCTTGCGGAAGGTTTCCAGCGACTTCTTCATGGTCTCGCCAGTCAAGGCCTTTTGATCGAGTTTGACTAGGGCGTCACTGTAGAACTTGGCACCGCCAACACCTAACACCACAGACTCAAACGTAGTGAAGTCCTGCCAGTTCTGGCCACCGTGCGCAACCGCAATCACACCCGTTTTCTTGATCTTTTCAGCAGCGACAAAGAACTCGTCCCAGTTCTTGGGCATGCCCGCGACGCCTGCTTTTTTCAGCACGGCGGCGTTGGCCCACATCCAGTTCACGCGGTGCACATTCACTGGGACCGCCACGTAGTAACCCTTGTATTTCATGATGTCGGCCACCGCTTTGGGCAGCAAGCTGTCCCACTTTTCAGCCTTGGCGACGCTGTCTATATTGGCCAGCACACCTTCCGAGGCCCATTCCTGTATGGCAGGCCCTTTGATCTGGGCGGCAGCGGGTGGGTTGCCAGACACCACACGGCTCTTGAGCACGGTGGCCGCGTTATCACCACCACCCCCGGCGACAGCGAAGTCCTTCCAGACGTGGCCTTTGGCTTCCATGATTTTCTTGAGTTCGGCGACCGACTTGGCTTCGCCACCGGAAGTCCAGTAATGCAAGACTTCGACTTCGCCGGCCAGAGCCGCTGTGCCTGCGAGCACCAAAGCAACGGCCGTAGCCAGCTTGGAAAGTTTCAACATGTTGTCTCCTGTTATTGTTTGCTCACCGGACGCTGTCGGCCAAGGAGCAAGGTTTTATTCGGGCTGGCACCATACCACTCGAATTAATTAATTGTTAATTAATTTAAACAAGGGTGCTACGGGGTTTACCCTCGAGAAACGCGGATTTTTCTCTGATTTTCCAATTCTTGATCGGTTATCGTCATGCCATGAAACGTAAACCCTCCATTCCTGAAACCTCCCGTTTTGACGCCGTGGACGCCTTGCGGGGCTTGGCGATGGTGTGGATGACGGTGTTTCATTTCTGCTTTGACCTCAACCACTTTGGCTACTGGCGGCAGGATTTCTACAACGATCCGCGTTGGACCTGGCAGCGCACGCTGATCCTGAGTCTGTTTCTGTTTTGTGCTGGCTTGGGGCAGGCCATTGCGGTGGCGCAGGGTCAGAGCTGGCTGCGGTTTTGGCGCCGCTGGGCGCTGGTGCTGGGTAGTGCGCTGGCGGTCAGTGCCGGGTCGTGGCTGATGTACCCGCAGACCTTTATTTATTTCGGCGTGCTGCACGGCATGGCTCTGATGCTCATCATTGCGCGCTTGAGCACCGCCTGGGGGCGCTGGCTGTGGTTGTTGGGCGGGTTGGCAGTCGCTCTTAAATTTATAGCTGTTTACGCAATGGGTACGGGGGCTTCAGGTCAATTGGTTGAAATGTTTAACGCGCCCCAACTCAATTGGCTGGGACTGATCACACGCAAACCCATCACCGAGGATTACGTGCCGCTGCTGCCCTGGCTGGGTGTGATGTGGTGGGGTGTGGCCGCCGGGGGCTGGTTGTCAAAACATCCCTCTGCTTGCTTGAAATGGCCCGTGCCTGCGGTGCTTCAACCTCTGGCAAGCTTGGGGCGCTGGAGCCTGAGCTACTACATGCTGCACCAGCCGGTAATGATTGCTGGCTTGATGGCGTTTGGGTGGGTGGTCAGTTAGCTCGAAAATAAGGTAAATCTGCCAGCGAGTCTTGTGTGCCAATTTTTATCAATAGAATCAATTGCACCCCAACTCCAAGCGGCCTGACCGTGCTGGTGCCATATGTCCACTGAAGATATCAGTTTTGCTGACTTGATGGCTTCGTCGATTCACGACATGAAGAATTCTGTCAATATCCAGGTCCATGAGTTAGAAAGTATTGCGGCACAAATCAAGGAAAAAGTGGATGCTGCAACTTTTCAAAGCTTGGTGTCGGTCATTGCGCAGGCGCACCGTGTGGATGCCAACCTGATTCAATTACTCAGTTTGTACAAGTTTGGCAAGTCGATTTACCCGCTGGACATCACCGAGCATTGGGTGGCCGAGGTGATTGCCGAGGCAGTGTTGCAAAAATCTTCTGTGCTGGCGCACAAGGGTATTTCAGTGGAGGTGGATTGCCCCGAAGACTGCTATTGGTATTTTGACCGCGACCTGGTCACCGGTGTGCTGTTCAACGCAATGAACAACGCTTACAACTACACCCAGGACAAGATCCTCATTACAGCCAGCATCGATGCTGGTTTGTTGACCCTGAGTGTGCAAGACAATGGCCGTGGTTACCCCGCCCATATGTTGCAAGGCCATGGCGTGGATGACCGCAAGGGGGTGAATTTCTCCAGTGGCAGCACGGGTTTGGGTTTTTATTTTTCATCACAGGTGGCGCAACTGCATCGAAACCAGGGTCAATCCGGCTCGCTGACAATTGAGAACGGTGGTGCTTACGGCGGCGGGTGTTTTATAGTTCGTTTGCCTTGATCCGAACGAAAGGCGTCCATGACATTTTCTCTCAAACAAGCGAATACGCTGATCGTTGACGACTATCAGGGCATGCGCTCCATGTTGCGCGACTTCGTCCGCTTGATGGGCATCACCCAGATCAGCACCGCCAGCAATGGCAAGGAAGCTATCAGTCAGCTCGGTTCAGCCAGGTTCGATGTGGTGATTTGTGACTACAACCTCGGGCCCGGCGCCAATGGCCAGCAGGTGCTGGAAGAGGCCAAGCTGCGCAATCTGGTGGGTGTCTCGACCATTTGGGTGATGGTGACCGCCGAAAAAACCACCGACATGGTCATGGGTGCGGCTGAGGTCAAACCCGACGACTACCTGCTCAAGCCTATCAACCAGGCGCTGCTGCAAAGCCGCCTGGAGAAATTGATCGCACGCAAGCAGTCCTTGGGTGTCGTGGAAGCCGCCATCCGGGCCAAGGATTTTGGCGCAGCCATTGAGCACTGCGATCAATTGTTAAAAGACAAGGCCGTCAACTCACAGGAAATTCTGCGCATCAAGAGCGATTTACTGCTGACCTTGGGCGACCACGCCGCTGCCAAGGTGTTGTTTGAGTCGGTGCTGGCTGAGCGCAACATTGCCTGGGCCAAGACGGGCCTGGGTAAGGTGCTTTATTACGCCCAGGACCATGCCGGTGCTGCGGTATTGTTTGAGCAGGTGTTGCAGGACAACCGGATGTATTTGGAAGCGGCCGACTGGTTGGCCAAGGCTTTTGAGGCCATGGGGGAGCTTGCCAAGGCCGAACAGGTGCTGCTCGATGCGGTCAAACTGTCGCCCAATTCGCCGGTACGGCAAAAAAATCTGGGGGACACAGCGTTTAAAAATGGTTCGTTGGATGTAGCACAGGCGGCGCTTGAAAAAAACATCAAGATCAGTGAGTTCTCGACCTACAAAAATTCGGCGGTGTATGCCAGCTTGGCCGAGGTGTTTGGAGAAAAAAATTCTCCCGAAGAAGCCCTCAACGTGCTCAAACGGAGCAAGGCTGATTTCAGGTTTAATCCCACAGCGGCGTTGCAAGCCGCAGCCGCTGAAAGTCGGATTTATCACAAAATGGGGCAGGCTGACAAAGCACAAGCGGCCCTGGTAACCGCTGAACAACTTGTTGCGCAGTTGGCAGACAAGATCAGCCCGGAACTCCTGATGGAAGTGGCAAAGTCGCAGCTCAAGCTGGGGCAAAAAGAAAAAGCTTGCAGTTTGTTGGGGCGGGTGATCAAAAACAACCACGAAAACGCGGAACTTTCCAGTCAGATTGATGCTATTTTTGCCAGTGAAAACCTGGTGCAGGAAGGCCATGCATTGGTCAATGCCTCGCGCCAGGAGGTGATCGACATCAACAACCAGGGGGTGATGCTGGCCAAGCAGGGAAATTTTGATCAGGGTGTGAAGTTGTTGCGTTCAGCCGTTCAACAGCTGCCTGGCAGCGAGGCCGTGATCATGAACCTGGCGGGTCTGTTGATTGGCCAGATGAGTAAAGTGGGCTACAAGGATGCTTTGGGCGCACAAACCCTGACGTTATTGGAGCGTGTGCATGAGCTCAACCCCGCCAACAAAAAATATTACGCATATATGCAGGTGCTGAACCGCCTGCAGCGTGGTTGATGTGAAACGCCCGAATTTCTTTTCTTATTTTGCCGTCAGCACCAGCTCATTGCCTGCCAAGTCAGTGAACAGCACTTGCGACTGCTCGTTCATCGAGAAACTACCTGCCTCGAATTCGCGGCGCAAGTGCACGGGTTGGTGGCCAAACATCAGATCGACCGCACCTGCCACGCCAATGCTTACCTCGACCCGGGCGGTCAAAGCCAGTTCGAGTTCGTGTTCGAGCGTTTGCTTTTCGGCCAGCGACTGTCCCCATACCTGCACCGCGTGTTGGCGCGAGGCCTTGACGCGGTCCAGCATATGTTTGGGGTCGCCAATGGCTTTGAGTTGTTTGACCAGCTTGTCCAGATTGGCTTCCACCGCTTTTTCAGACTCAATGCGTGCCAGCAGCGCCGCGTAACGGGCTTCTAGTTCAGGGTTGGTGCCGAGCACCACTTTGGTGGTGCCAGCTTTGCTTGAGCCCAACAGCGGCACCTGCAGCAGCAGCGCTGCGGCTGTGGTGCCCCCCACTAGCCGACCACGTTGCGGCGAATTGCTGCCGATGATGATCTGGTTGAGCGAATGCAGGTCGCAGTCGATCACCATGTCATCAATCGCGATCACCGTACCGGCCGTGATTTGCGCGCCTTCAGCAAAGCGTGCCGTCACAGAACCACCGGCGTGCAGTTTGGCATGGGCAATCAGACCGCCGGCCACCTGGATGTTGCCGCCAGCGTCGAGCTGCCCACCATCGACCATGCCATCGACCACGATGTCGCCGCTGGCCTGCACTTTCATGCCCTGAATCACCTCGCCAGCCACATGCACGGTGCCTTCATAGTGGATGTTGCCGGTGGCCATGTTGACCTCCTTGACGCGCAAAATCGACTCGACCATGATCCCGGCGGTGACATGCACCGGCTGACCACTGACCGACGCGACCAGCAAATTGGCATCATCCGCCGAGATTTCAGCGCCGTCGAGCTTGGTCGCAAAACCGGCATCGCGCCCGGCAAGCGCCGCCAGCACCTGGCCCTTGACGGTCTTGCCCGGCACGCCCGGCGTGGCAGGTATGCGTCGCATCAGCGCGGTGTCGGCCGCCACGACCGCAATGTCGCCATGCTCGCGGTAATCAATCAGCCCCTGCTCGTTGAGCTTGGGTGCGCGGTCAACGGTCTCGGAAATCAGCGACTCAAACACCGCGTCAATGCCGTCTTGTGCTGACTGTCCACGCGCGATGACCAGCGCATTGCATAGCCCGGCCTGGCAGGCTTGCACCACAGCAACTTGGTCAATCCCGAAGGTCACGCCAGCTTGTGCCAGAGCCGCCATGACGTCGGGTGCGCTGGCGGGCTTGCCGCCGCGCGCTGCGGTGATGTTGAGCGTGGCCGTCATGTCGTCGAGTTCAATGTGGACGGCCATGGTTGCATCGATGCGCCGCGCCACTTCTTTCCCAAACGGGCTTTGCTGCACATTGCACAGATTGGCGGCTTCGCTGATGGCGGCTTCGTCAAGCAAGCAGTCGCCAAAGCCCTCCTGAATCAGCAGCGAGTGCAACAGACGGCTGTCAACCTGCGGACGGTCGGGCAGAGGTTGCGACACCAACAGCACCTTGCCGTCGGCTTCATTAAAGGTGATTCCAAGTAGATTCATGGTGCAAGTATCATTGATTTTTATGAACTGCGAAGCGCCAAACAAGGGGTGATTTGACCGCCTGGGCCAAGTGATAGAACGTTTATGGATATTGCTGTGGTAAACAGCGGCTCATAGCTTTTGGGCATGTTTCGTATTCATGAATTTCAAAACACCATAAAAAAACGCGACCGAAGCCGCGTTTTTGTTGAAGAAAAAGTTGTCAGCCGGCTTATTCGACCTTGGCTTTGGCGCGCAGTTCTTCCTGGTATTTGTTGACCTTTTCTTGCAGCACTTGTTGGGCCACTTGAGGTTTCACGTCTTCAAATTTGGGCAGTTGCTGATCGCGCACATCGTCCAGACGAATGATGTGATAGCCAAATTGGGTCTTGACGGGCGTCTCTGTCGTCTTGCCCTTGGTCAGCTTGGTCAAGGCTTCAGAGAATTCTGGAACGTAGCTGCCAGCACCAGCCCAATCGAGTTCACCACCCTTGGCACCAGAGCCGGTGTCTTTGCTTGATTTTTTGGCGATTTCGTCAAACTTGCCGCCTTTTTTCAGCTTGGCAATGATGGCTTTGGCGTCGTCTTCTTTTTCAACCAAAATGTGGTGGGCCTTGTATTCCTTGCCCGAGTTGGCGGCTGCAAATTTGTCGTAAGCAGCCTTGGCTTCTTCATCGCTGACCGGGTTGGCTTTTTGATATCGAGTGAGCAATTCGTTGATCAGAATCGCCTGGCGAGCCTGTTCGATCTGTTCTTTGTATTCGTCAGAGGCGTCCAGTCCCAGTTTTTGGGCTTCCTGCGCGAAGACTTCACGGGCGATGACTGCATTCTTGAGATCTTCTGCTGGTACTTGGCGTCCAGTGCGTGCAAGTTGCTGGCTCAGCGCGTCCAGACGGCTTTTTGGCACGGCCTTGCCGTTGACGATGGCCACGTTTTGAGCCAAAACAGCGGTTGACAGGGTGCAAAGCATGGCAGCAGAAGCAATGGCGGTCAAAAGTTTCATTTTCATTCGGTTTCCCTAAGTTAAAAGGCTTGAATAATTGAGTTCAAACAGATGGTACATGGGCTTCAATCGCCAGCGCATGCAGGCCCTGGTCCATGAAATCTTGCAGCGAATCATACACAAGGCGATGACGCGCTACGGCGGACTTGCCGGTAAACATTTGTGAAGTAATGCGTACCCGAAAATGGGTGCCCGCACCACTGCTGTTGGCGCCTGCATGGCCGCTGTGCTGCGCGCTTTCGTCGATCACTTCCAGCAGGCTCGGTTGCAGTGTTTCGCGCAGGCGTTGGTCAAGCTGCTGGGCGGTGGGGGCGGTTGTCGTTGACATGGTGGTAGCCTGGTTCAGACCGTGGGTTCGTCGGTTTTGAGTTCATCGGTTTTGAGGTAACGGGCAATATAAAAGCCCTGGCTCACGATGAAGATCAGCGGAAATGCATAGCCCCAGAGTTTGAAGTTGACCCAGTCTTCGGTGCTGTAGTAAGCGGCCACGTAGCCGTTGATGGCCGACATGAAGACGCAATACACCACCCAGATCATATTGAGCCGCATCCACACCGCATCGGGCAATTCCATTTGGCTGCCCAGCATCAGTTTCAGGAAGTTTTTCTTCCAGACCCACACCGCCAATGCCAGTCCAATGGCCATGGCGGCATAAAGCACCGTGGGTTTCCATTTGATGAAGCGGTCATCGTGCAGTACCAGCGTCAGCGTGCCAAAGACCAGCACCAGGGCCAGTGTGATTTTGTGCATCAGCGTCAGTTTGTGGTCGATCAGGTAGATCAGGACCATTTGCAGCACAGTGGCCCCCATCAATATGCCGGTGCCGACGTAGATGTCGTAAGCCTTGTACGCGCCAAAGAACAAAAGGATGGGGAAGAAGTCGATCAGTATTTTCATGTAGGGGTGAAGTTTAACGAGGCTGAGTTCATGCAGTAGCGCAAGCCGGTGGGGGCCGGGCCGTCTTCAAAGACGTGGCCCAGGTGCGCACCACAGTCGGCGCAATGCACTTCGGTGCGTCGCATCCCCAGTTTGCCGTCAACCTTGGTGGCCACGGCGGACTCGTCAATGGGCTGGAAGTAGCTGGGCCAGCCACAGCCGGAGTCGAATTTGGCGCCTGATTCAAACAAAGGCTTGTCGCAGCAAATGCATTGGTAGAGCCCCTGTGCGGTCACGCCTTCCAGCTTGCCGGTGTAGGCACGTTCGGTAGCTTCATGGCGGGTTACCTCGAAGGCCTGCGGCTCAGCGCCTTTTTCTTGCAAAAGGGTTTTCCATTGGGCGTCAGTTTTTTTAATTTTGTAGGTCATGGCAGGGGGTTATTTTCTAAAAAGCTGGCTCAGGAGCTGCAACTGATTTCGATGCCAGAGGCCCAATCTGGCGGGAAACCGGCGTAATCTTCAAAGCCGGGATGTTCATCAAAGGGTGATTCAAGCAGAGTTAACAGCGTATTGACTTGCGAAAAGTCTTTAAGTTTCGCGGCCTGAATGGAAAGTTCGCCCAAATGGTTGCGCAGCACAAATTTTGGGTTGGTCTTGAGCATTAAATTGGTCGCTAGCCCCCGTGGAATGTGCGTGAGACGCTCTGAATAACGTAGCGACCAGGCGTCAAAGGCGACTCGGTCCAGAAACAGGTCGCGGACCGGTTTCGTCTCAAGTCCCCCGTTGAAATGGCTCAGACGCCGCCAGAAGATGGTGTAGTCCACCCGGTCCTGGGCCAGCAGTTTGAGGATGTCCTCAACCAGTGACTGGTCTTGCGCAAGCCTCTCGGGCAGCGCATCGCCATCCAGCTCCACCAGTCCCAGCTTGGCGCGCATCCGTTGTGCCAGTTCGGCAGCAAACACTGTTTTATAGGACGACAGTGCGGCCAGAGCCAGTTTCTGATCGTCAATCAGCGGCAACAAGGCTTGGCCCAGGCAAAACAGGTTCCAGTAGGCGATGTTGGGCTGCTGGTTAAAGGCATAGCGGCCACGGTCATCGGAGTGGTTGCAGACATGGTCGGGGTTGTAGGCGTCCATGAACTGAAAGGGACCGTAGTCAATGGTCAGGCCCAGAATGCTCATGTTGTCGGTGTTCATCACTCCGTGGCAAAAACCGACGGCCTGCCACTGCGCCACCATGCTGGCGGTGCGCTCGCTCACCGCCTCAAGCAAGCCGGCATAGGGGTTGCCTGCAAACTTGTCGCTGCCGCGGCATGCTGGATAAAAGCGGTCTATCACGTAGTCGGCCAGCGCTTTGAGTGGCTCCTGCTGGCTGCGAAATGAAAAATGTTCAAAGTGGCCAAAGCGCACAAAACTGGGCGCTACCCGCGTCACGACCGCCGCTGTTTCAAACGTTTCACGCCGAATCGGTTGATCTGACCCGGTGACGCACAGCGCACGCGAGGTTGGGATGCCCAAGCTCTGCATGGCCTCGCTGCCCAAAAATTCGCGAATGCTCGAGCGCAATACGGCGCGACCGTCGCCCATGCGGGAGTAGGGCGTCAGCCCCGCGCCTTTGAGCTGCACTTCCATGCCGCGGCTGGTCTCGCCCAGCAGAATGGCTCGGCCATCGCCCAGTTGACCCGCCCATTGACCAAATTGATGCCCGCTGTACACGCTGGCCAAAGGTTGCGTGCCGGATAAGGGGCGGTTGCCGGTCAGCACCTCCAGCAGTTCAGGTGAATCCAGCCACGCTTCATTGAGGCCCATCTCGCGGGCCAGCGCGCTGCTGCGACCCACCCAATAAGGTTCGGGAAGCGGTTGGGGTGCCAATGGGGTGTAAAAGCTGCGGCCCAACTGTGCAAAGCTGTTGTGCCAGGTTAAACCCACTTCCAGTGGGGAGAGCGTAGTGGTTGCCGATGTCATGGCGGAATTGTTACGCAATGCTGCTGCGCACAGGGTTTGCAGGGTTATAGGCCGCCCGAATCAGTCAGGGAATCGAAGTACCATTCGATCCACCATTTTTCAGGAGGTCTGTCATGTTTGGGTTGATGCAAAGCCACCCCTTATTGATTTCATCCCTGATCGAATTTGCGGAGCGACACCACGGCGAAGGTGAGGTCGTGTCGCGCCGGGTGGAGGGCGATATCCACCGCACCAACTACCAAGAGGTCGCCGCGCGGGCGCGCCAGATTGCCAACGGCCTGGATGATTGGAAACTGGGCTTTGGCGACCGGGTGGCCACGCTGGCCTGGAATGGCTACCGCCACTTGGAGCTGTACTACGGCGTGAGCGGGTCGGGGCGGGTGCTGCACACTCTCAATCCGCGTCTGCACCCGGATCAGATCGCCTGGATCATCAACCATGCTGAAGATTCGGTCTTGTGTTTTGACATGACCTTTTTGCCCATCGTCAAAGCCGTTCACAGTCGGTGCCCCACAGTCAAACACTTTGTGGCGCTGTGCGATGCGGACAAGTTGCCTGATGACAGTGGCATTCCTGGTTTGGTGAGCTACGAAGCCTGGATTTCGTCGAAGTCCAGCACCTATGCCTGGCCCACTTTTGACGAAAACTCAGCCTCGAGCATGTGCTACACCAGCGGCACCACGGGCAACCCGAAAGCGGCCTTGTACAGCCATCGCTCGACCCTGTTGCATGCGATGTCGAGCGCCCAGCCGGACGTCCTTGGCATGAGTGCGCGCGAGTCGGTGTTGCCGGTGGTGCCCATGTTCCACGTCAACGCCTGGGGTTTGCCTTATTCCGCCCCCATGACGGGGGCCAAGCTGGTGTTTCCGGGGCCCGCCATGGACGGCAATTCGATTTACGAGTTGATTGAGAGCGAAAAGGTGACCTTTGCCGCTGGCGTGCCCACCGTGTGGCAAATGCTGCTCAGCCACATGCAAAAGGATAATTTACGCTTTAGCTCGCTCATCCGCACGGTCATTGGTGGCTCGGCCTGCCCGCCGTCCATGATCACGGCGTTCAATGACGTGTATGGGGTAGAAGTGCTGCATGCCTGGGGCATGACGGAGATGTCGCCTTTGGGCACTGTGTGCACGCTCAAGAACAAGCATCTGCCGCTGTCGCAGGAAGAGAAGATGAAAGTCCGCCTCAAACAAGGCCGGGGTCTCTTTGGTGTTGACATGAAGATCGTCGATGGTGACGGCGTGGAGCTGCCCTGGGACGGCAAGACCTATGGCGACTTGCTGGTCAAAGGGCACTGGATCATCAGCGATTATTTCAAAGGCGAAGGCGACAGCCCCTTGGTGGATGGCTGGTTTCCGACCGGCGACGTGGCCACGATTGATGCCGACGGCTACATGCAAATCACCGACCGCAGCAAAGACGTCATCAAGTCGGGTGGCGAATGGATCAGCTCCATCGACGTGGAAAACATTGCCATGGGTCACCCGGCAGTGGCGATGGCTGCCTGCATCGGCGTCAAGCACCCCAAGTGGGACGAGCGCCCCATCATTGCCGTGCTCAAGAAGCCGGGCTGCGAGGTGACACGCGAAGAACTGTTGCAGTTCTATGTGGGCAAAACGGCCAAGTTCCAGATTCCGGACGACGTGGTGTTTGTGGATGAAATGCCCATGGGCGGCACCGGCAAGATGCAAAAAGCCAAATTGCGCGCCTTGCTCAAGGACTACCAATTGCCAGACGCCTGACTTTGGAGTTCTTTGCCATTTCGCTGTTGAACGGCATCAGCTACGGTTTGTTGCTGTTCATGTTGAGTTCCGGTCTCACGCTGATTTTTAGCATGATGGGGGTGCTGAACTTCGCGCATGCATCGTTCTACATGCTGGGGGCCTATTTTGGCTATACCGTGACCTCCGTTCTAGGGTTTTGGCCCGCCTTGCTGCTGGCGCCGCTGGGCGTGGGCTTGTTGGGCGCGGCGTTTGAGCGGTATTTTTTGCGCCGGGTCCACAAGTTCGGCCATGTGCCCGAACTGCTCATCACCTTTGGCCTGAGCTACATCATCGTGGAGCTGGTGCAACTCATTTGGGGACGCAGTTCGGTGGACTACCGAATCCCGGTGGCACTCGATGGGCCTTTGTTTTCGCTCTTTGGCGCCCGGTTTTCAATGTACCGCGCCTTCATGATGGCAGTCGCAGTGGCGATGTTCGGCTTGATCTGGCTGCTCATGAAAAGAACCCGCATCGGTCTGGTCATTCAGGCCGCTTTGACGCACCCACAGATGGTCCAGGCACTGGGCCATAACGTGCCACGCGTGTTCATGCTGGTCTTTGGCGGCGGTTGCGCGCTGGCGGGGTTGGCAGGTGTCCTGGGCGGCAACGCCTTTGTCACTGAGCCGGGCATGGCGTATTCCGTGGGCGGCATCATCTTCGTGGTGGTCGTGGTGGGCGGCATGGGGTCGCTCACTGGGGCACTGGTGGCGTCGCTGTTGATCGGCGTGATGCAAACATTGGCGGTGGCCACCAACACGTTCAACCAGGTCGCCCCCATGCTGCCTTATTTGCTGCTGGTCCTGGTGCTGATCTGGCGGCCCCGGGGCCTGCTTGGCACGCGGGAAGGCTGAACCCGATGCGTCGTTTTCTGGTTTGGGCCCTGTTCGCCAATGTGCTGCTAGTGGCGCCGCTGGTGTTTGACAGCAGCCTGAGCCAGAGCCTGCTCAGTCAAATGGGCATCGCCATCATCGTGTGCCTGAGCTACAACATGCTGCTGGGGCAGGGCGGTATGTTGAGCTTTGGCCACGCCGTTTATTCAGGCATGGGTGCATTTTTGGCGATTCATACCCTCAATGGGGTCAGTGGCGGACTGGCACTGCTGGTGAGTCTGGTGCCGGTGGTAGGCGGGCTGGGCAGCATGCTGGTCGCGGCCGTGCTGGGCTGGGTCACCACCCGTACCGCGGCCACGCCTTTTGCCATGATTACCTTGGGGATCGGCGAATTGGTCTGGTCCATGGCGTTGATGTTCCCCGAATTTTTTGGCGGTGAGGGCGGGGTCACGGGTAATCGGGTCACCGGATCAGCCCCCTTGGGTGTCAGCTTTGGCCCGCAAATCCAGTTGTATTACCTGATCGCCATTTACACCTTTGTCTGCACGGCACTGATGTTTGCATTCACCCGCACCCCCTTGGGCCGCATGCTCAATGCGGTTCGGGACAACCCCGAACGGGTCGCGCATCTGGGCTATGACCCGCAGATGGTGCGCTACCTGAGCTTTGTCATCGCGGCCTTTTTTGCCGGTATTTCGGGGGGGCTGGCGGCCTTGAATTTTGAAATTGTGACTTCCGACGTAGTCAGCGGCACCCGCTCTGGCGCTTACTTGCTGTTTACTTTTTTGGGCGGCTCCACCTTCTTTTTCGGGCCGATCATCGGGGGCATTCTGATGGTGTTGGCGTTTGTCGTGCTGTCCGAATTCACCAAGGCCTGGCTCCTGTATTTGGGCCTGGCTTTTGTGCTCATGGTGATGGCCGCGCCGGGCGGCGTGGCCTCGCTGATCATGATGAACTGGCAGTTGGCAAGGAAAGGCCGCCTGCGCCAATTGGGGGTCGGCTATCTGGCGCTGGCAGTCACGGCCGTGACGATGTTGCTGGGCGCTGGCGCGATGATTGAAATGCTTTATCACCTGCAACTGGACTCCGCGCTGGGGCCGGAGCTGAAGTTTATGGGGGCCACTCTCGATTGCAGGGGCCTAGACAGCTGGTTTGGCTCGGCCTTGGTCATGCTGACCGGTGGGGGCCTGTTTGAGCTAAGTCGGCGCCAGTTTGCCAGGGATTGGTCGCTGATCCAGCTCCGCATGGCGCAAGACCGCCTGCTCGGGGAGTTGCCATGACCTTTGCGCTGGAGTTGAAAGATTTGCACAAACGCTTTGGTCAGACCGAGGTCATTCGGGGCCTCAATCTGGCCGTGCCGCAGGGCGAGCGTGTCGGCATCATCGGCCCCAACGGCGCCGGTAAATCCACCTTATTCAACCTGATAAGTGGCCGGGTGGTGCCCAGCAGTGGCGACGTGCTGCTCAAGGGCCAAAGCCTCAAAGGAAAAAAACCTTTCGAGATCAACCGCATGGGCTTGAGTCGCAGTTTTCAGATCAGCCAAATCTTTCCCCGGCTCAGTGTGTTCGAGAATTTGCGCTGCGGTGTGCTCTGGAGCCTGGGCTACAAATACAAGTTCTGGAAATTTCTGGCCGATCTGGACGATGCCAATGACCGTACCCGCACGCTGATGGCCGCTTTGCAACTGGACCAAAAGCGCGATGTCCTGGCCATGGACCTGAGCTATGCGCAGCAGCGTGCGCTGGAGCTTGGCATCACCCTGGCGGCTGGCAGCAGCGTCATTCTGCTCGATGAGCCTACTGCGGGCATGAGCCAATCCGAGACCACCCGTTTCACCGGCTTGATCCAGGAAGTGACGGCTGGCAAAACGCTGCTGATGGTGGAGCACGACATGGGGGTGGTCTTCGGTCTGGCCGACAAAATTGCCGTGCTGGTGTACGGGCAATTGCTGGCCTACGACACGCCGGATGCCGTTCGCCGCAACGCCCAGGTGCAAGAAGCCTATTTGGGAACGTATGCTGAAAATTGAAAATTTGCAGGCGTTTTATGGCAAGAGTCAGGTGTTGCACGGGGTTCAACTTCAGGTCGCGCCGGGTGAAATCGTCTCGCTGCTGGGGCGCAACGGCTCGGGCCGCTCGACCACGGCCAAGGCCATCATGGGGCTGGTCGATTGCCAAGGTTCAATTCTTTGGCGCGGTCAGCAGATGGTGGGGCAGCCAGCGCATGACATGGCGCTCGCGGGCATCGGCTACGTGCCCGAGAACCGCGACATCTTTCCCGGCCTGACGGTTCATCAGAATCTGCAATTGGGGCAAAAGAGCCGCCCGCGAACTGCCGCTTGGTCGTTTGACGAGGCGTACCAATTGTTTGCACCCCTCAAAGCGCGCCAGCACACCCCTGCGGGCGTGTTGTCCGGCGGCGAGCAGCAGATGCTGGCTTTGTGCCGCACGCTCATGGGTGATCCGGCTCTGGTCATGGTGGATGAGCCCACCGAAGGTCTTGCGCCCAGGATGGTTGACATCGTTGGCCAGTGCCTGATCGCGCTTAAAAAACGCGGAGTTTCCGTCTTGCTGATTGAGCAAAAACTGACCCTTGCCCTCGATTTATCCGACCGCTGCTTGGTCATGGGCCAGGGCTGCGTCGTGTTTGGCGGAACGCCCGATGAACTGCGCGAAGACACAGACACCCGTAAGGAATGGCTGGAGGTCTGAAAGCACCGTACAAACCCGTATTCAAACGGTCACACATCGCCACTAAAATAAAATAGAACGATCGTTCTATTTTTAAAAGTGAGGAATGCAAGCATGACCGCTGACTACCAGGTGCAAGGCGACATCGCCGTGATCACGCTCAATAACCCGCCCGTCAATGGACTGGGCTATGCCACACGAATCGCCTTGACCCAAGGCTTGGCCCAGGCCAATGCCGATGCGGCGATCAAGGCCATCGTGCTGACCGGCGCTGGCAAAGCCTTCTCGGGCGGCGCTGACATCAAGGAGTTTGGCTCGGACAAGGCGATGCAGGAGCCTCACCTGCTGAGCGTCATCCTGGCCGTTGAGAACTCGGCCAAGCCCGTCATTGCCGCCATTCACACCGTTTGCATGGGCGGTGGACTGGAGCTGGCACTGGGTTGCCATTACCGCATTGCGGCACCGGGCTGTAGCGTGGCGCTGCCGGAAGTAAAGCTGGGCCTGATTCCCGGCGCGGGCGGTACCCAGCGTTTGCCGCGGGTTTTGGGGGTGGAGCCCGCGCTGAACCTGATCGTGAGCGGCGAGCCGGTCAAGAGCGAGCTGCTGGCCCAGTTGCCCGGGCAAAAGCTGTTCAACAAGATGGCGGCTTCTACAGACTCCCTGCTGGCAGAGGCCCTGGCTTATGCGGCTGAGGTGGCCGAGGTGCGGCCCCTGCCGCTGGTGCGCAACCTGCCTTGCAAACATCTATTGGGTGACGCCTATTTCCAATTTGCACGCAACATGGTCAAGGGCATGGCCAAAAATTTCCCGGCGCCTGCGAAATGCGTGGATGCGGTGGAGGCAGCCACGCAGAAAAAATTTGACGACGGCATGGCGTTCGAGTTGTCCACCTTCATCAACCTGATGTGGACGCCTGAGAGCAAAGCCCTTCGGCACATTTTCATGGCCGAACGTTCAGCATCAAAAGTGCCTGATGTCCCCGTCGATACATCGCAACGAGCTATCAATTCTGTAGCGATTGTGGGCGCTGGCACCATGGGCGGCGGGATTGCGATGAACTTCCTGAACGCCGGAATTCCAGTGCTTATGCTGGAAATGAAGCAGGAAGCACTGGAGCGCGGCCAGGCCACGATTCGCAAAAACTACGAAGCACAGGTCAAAAAGGGCAAGCTCAAGGCCGACAAATACGAGCAGCGCATGAGCCTGCTGCGCACCACGCTGAACTACGACGATCTGAAAGACGCCGACATGGTGATTGAGGCCGTGTTTGAAGACATTGGCGTGAAAGAAGCCGTGTTCAAGGAACTCGACCGGGTTATGAAGCCCGGTGCGATTCTGGCGTCCAACACCTCCACACTGGATTTGAACAAAATTGCCGCTTTCACCCAGCGTCCGCAAGACGTGGTGGGGCTGCATTTTTTCAGTCCGGCCAATGTGATGAAGCTGCTGGAAGTGGTGCGCGGCGAAAAAACCGCCAAAGATGTGTTGGCCACCGTGATGGCGCTGGCCAAAAAGATCAAGAAAACCGCCGTGGTCTCTGGCGTGTGCGACGGCTTCATCGGCAACCGCATGATTGAGCAGTACGGTCGTCAGGCAGGCTTTTTGCTCGATGAAGGCTGCACACCGGCCCAGGTGGACAAAGCGATTGAAAAGTTCGGTTTTGCCATGGGGCCGTTTCGCATGGGCGATCTGGCAGGCAACGACATCGGCTGGGCCATTCGCAAACGCCGTTACGCCGAGCAGCCCGGCATGAAATACAGCAAAACCGCCGATCTGCTGTGCGAAAAAGGCCGCTTCGGCCAGAAAACGGGCGCCGGTTGGTACGACTATGTGCCCGGCAAGCGTGATGCCGTGGTCAATACCGACGTGATCCACATGATTGAAGAAAACCGCCGCGCATTGGGCATCACGGCCCGCAAGATCAGCGACGAAGAGATCGTGCAGCGTCTGGTGTATTCGCTGGTCAATGAGGCCGCGCACATTCTGGAAGAAGGCATCGCCTGCCGCGCCAGCGACATCGACATGGTGTACCTCATGGGCTATGGCTTCCCGATTTACCGGGGTGGCCCGATGAACTACGCCGACCAGGTGGGCCTGTTCAACGTGGTGCAGGCTATGAACCGCTTTGCCCAAAATCCGCTGGACGATGCCTCATTCTGGCAACCAGCGCCACTGCTGGCCAAGCTGGCTGCAGCGGGCAAGCACTTTAATTAAATTGTCCTCTAGCCCCCGTCATCATTGCGTAAGCAGCTATTAAATCAGGAGCGAGTCATGACATCCGCCGTAATTGTTTCCACCGCCCGCACCCCGCTCGCCAAGAGCTGGAAAGGTTCTTTCAACATGACCCATGGCGCCACCCTGGGCGGCCATGCCGTCGAGCACGCCATTGCCCGCGCCGGTATTGACGCTGGCGAAGTGGAAGACGTCATCATGGGCTGCGCCTTTCCCGAGGGTGCCACCGGCTCCAACATTGCGCGCCAGATTGCCTTGCGCGCCGGGTGCCCGGTCACCGTGTCGGGCTTGACGGTCAACCGTTTTTGCTCGTCGGGTTTGCAAACCATTGCCCTGGCCTCGCAGCGCGTGATCGCCGGGGAGGGGGATATTTTTGTGGCCGGTGGCGTGGAAAGCATCTCGTGCGTGCAGCAAGAAGCCAATACCCACATGCTGACCGACCCGTGGCTGGCCAAAAACAAGCCCGAGATTTACTGGAACATGCTGCAAACCGCCGAAAACGTGGCCAAGCGCTACAACATCAGCCGCGACGCCATGGACGAGTACGGCGCCGCCAGCCAACAGCGCGCCAGCGCTGCTTTGGCTGCAGGTCTGTTTACCGCCGAGATTGCCCCCATCACCGTCACCATGGGGGTGGCCGACAAGGTCATGGGACTGATCACTCAACAAGTTACGGTCAGCCAGGATGAAGGCATTCGCGAAGGCACCACCCAGGAAGGCATCAGCGGTTTGCGCTCGGCCATGCCCGGTGGTTTGATCACGGCCGGTAATGCGAGTCAGTTTTCAGATGGCGCCGGTGCGGTGGTGGTTATGAGCGAAGTGCTGGCCCAGCAGAAAGGCTTGACGCCGCTGGGCCGCTTTCTGGGCTTTGCCGTCGCCGGATGCGAGCCTGACGAGATGGGCATCGGCCCGGTCTTTGCCATCCCCAAAGTGCTGGCGCGTTTGGGCCTGAAGGTCAGCGACATTGACTTGTGGGAACTCAACGAAGCCTTTGCCGTGCAGGTGATTTACTGCCGCGACAAGTTGGGCATTCCCAATGACCGTCTCAACGTCAACGGCGGGGCTATTGCCGTGGGTCACCCCTACGGCGTGAGCGGCCAGCGCCTGACCGGTCACGCCCTGATCGAAGGCAAACGCCGCGGCGCCAAACGGGTCTGCATCACCATGTGCATTGGCGGCGGCATGGGGGCCGCGGGTGTTTTCGAGGTGCTATAGCTTGCTAGCCTGACTTACCCGGCATGTTTGTCGGCTTCGTAAGCCGACGGACTGATGCCTGCATGCGCCAGAAACTCCCGCACCTGTTTGAGCAGGTCGCGTGAGCATTCGTTGTTGTGGTGCGGGTGATGCAGGAAATCACAGGCCGTGTTGAGCGAAACCTTGAAGCGCGCACCGTGCGAGGGTTCGATGGTGGCGCCAAGATGGATCAGCAGCGACTCCACTTCACGCCAATGGATGTTGGCAGGCAGCGGGTCCTGAAAAATCGTGCTCAGAAGTGCTTGATGTTTGTGGCTCATCGCAGGTCTCCAATGCAGTTTGGCTTGTGTCGCATTGAGCTTACCAAGATTAAGCGTGTGGGCATATTGTCTGGACCGATTTATTCAAATTCAATACGGCGTCCCCAGCACCGAAGCTGGGTATCACTGGCCTGCGCCGTCGCCTGGGTACATGCGAACGCAGTTGCGACCCTCGTTTTTGGCCCGGTAAAGCGCCTGGTCGGCCTGGTTCAGCAGCACGTCGATATTGGTATCGGGCTCGCGCAGCGTTGTCACGCCCAGTGACGCCGTAAAGCGCAGCGGCAAGCCGCTGCCCAGCGTCACATGCGCGTTGGCAATGGCCGCACAGAGACGCTCGGCCGCTTGCATGGCCTGCTCGCTCCCGGTCTCGGGCAGCAGCACGGCGAATTCTTCGCCGCCGATGCGTCCGATGATGTCGATATCGCGCAGCGTGGCAAGGCAGAGTTCTGACAGTCTCTGCAGCACCAGGTCGCCAACCTTGTGACCATAGGTGTCGTTGACCAGTTTGAAACGATCAATATCGAGCATCAGCAGCGACAAGGGCCTGACATAGCGCGTAGTGCGAGCCAGTTCGCTCTCCGCCAGCTCCAGGAAATGACGTCGGTTGGCCAGGCCCGTGAGGTAATCGGTATAGGCGCGGCGCTCCAGTTCTTCTTGCGCGGACCGGTTTTCGATGGCGATGGCGGCCAGGTTGGCGGCGAAGGTAATGCGTTCGATGTCTTCTGGCAGCGGACTTTTCGGCTCGGCGTGATAGATGGCAAAGGTTCCCAGCACCTTGCCACGCGAGGAAATAATCGGCTCCGACCAGCAGGCCCGCAGGCCCGCGTCTAGCGCCAGCTGGGCAGCGGGTTTCCAGTTGTCATGTGTCTGAATATTTTCAACCACGACGCGTTGGCCAAGGGCGGCGGCGGCCCCGCAGGAACCAACCCCCACGCCGATTTCCAGACCATGCACGGCCTGGTTGTAAAACTCGGGCAGGCTCGGAGCGGCGCCTATGAGCAAGTGCTTGCCTTGGGCATCGAGCAAAAGAATGCTGCACAGCGAGCCCGGGTCAGCCAACTCCACTTGCCGCACGATGGCGTTGAGGATGTCGGGCAAATGGGCGCCCTTGGCCACCATTTCCAGCATCGCGTCATGCGCCTTCATGCGCTGCTCGCCCTTCCATCGGTCGGTGATGTCGGCGAAGCTGACCATCCGGCGCCGTCCAATCCACGCGACTCGGATCACTACGCGGCACACGGCGCCATTCTTGCAGGTGACATCGGCTTCCAGTTCAGGCGTTTGCGTGTTGTTCAGGCGCGCCAGCGCCACAGCCTCGATCCAGGAGTGGATGACCGTGTTGCGGTACTGCTTGTCTGGGTAGGCCAGCCGGTACCAGGTTTGCAGGTCCGGCAAGTCGTCGATGGTGTAACCGAACTGCCGGGTAAATTGTTGATTCACGTACTCGATCCGGTCTTCGCTCTCAGACCAACCGAACGCAATCGGGGAGAAATTCAGGATGTCTTCAAGTTTGATGGCCCGTTCGCTGTGCGTGTTGAGGTCGTGTTCCAGCGCCGTCTGGCGAAGCCGGGTCAGGCCGCTGATAGCCAGCATCTGGGCCAATTCGACCATCACCGCCATCAGGTCTTGCAGGCGCTTCTTCTCAACCACCGGGATGGCGGCGATGGATTGCAGGTAGATCTTTTCATCGAATCCGAACCGCGCCGCCTGGGCGCGGAAAAAGTCCATGTCCGCCGGCTCATGCAGGACTTGCCCCAGGAACAGGGTCGCCAGTTGCCGCCCTTCAATCACCACCGGTGTGGCGTAGTCCATCAAGCCGTTCTGGCACAAGCCGCCACTGACGCAGCCTTCGCGCAAGTCGCTCATGATGCGCAAATTGCTGTCGCGGCAGTGTTCCTCGCAGGCCGGATGGGTGCGGTGAAACTTGGCGCAAGCGTTGTCGCCAGCGGACAGGAGCAGCAGCTCGCCGCTGGCATCGACCACGCCGTTGGGAATGCCAGTTGCCTGGAAAAAACTATCCATCAGGCGTGTGAAGGCCACCATATCGATCAGGTCGCCGAAACGATAGGGGCTTTTGTCGTCAATCTGGGTATTGCCGGTGGTCATGCTGCGCGCTCCATGTCGCCCGTAAAACTTCAGTTTAGTACAAGGGTATGGGATTTGGCGGTGAAAAAGCGATTGGCGCACTGGTACGCTTGGCCTTTTTCCAGATTAATTGATTCCAAAAATGCAGAAGAAAACACTTTATATTGCCGTCCTTGCTGCGCTGCTCGCGTTCCTTGCCTTGGGATGGTGGTACTTTTCCGGTCAAAATTCACAAGCGCCCGCAGCGGCGTCGGTTGATCGCACGGCGCTGATTCGGCCCCACTCGCCCAGTCTGGGCAAAGCCGTGGCACCGGTCGTCATTGTTGAGTTTTTTGACCCGGCTTGCGGTACCTGCGCCCAGTTTTACCCCAGGGTCAAACAACTGATGGACGAGCACCCTGACCGCATTCGGCTGGTGCTGCGCTATGCCCCTTTCCACCAGGGGTCGGACAAAGTGGTGGCCGTGCTGGAGGCGGCGCGCCGCCAGGGCAAATTCTGGCCGACGCTGGAGGCTTTGCTGGACAGCCAGTCCGATTGGGCATCAAACCATGTCGCCAAGGTTGATCTGGTCTGGCCTCATCTCAAAGCCGTGGGGCTCAATATGGAGCAACTGGCCTTTGACATGACCGCCCCCGACTTGCAGCAGGCTATCGCCCAGGATATGACCGACGCCAACACCTTGGGCGTGTCCCAAACCCCGGAATACTTCGTGAATGCAAGGCCGCTGCCTTCTTTTGGCTTTGAGCAGTTGCAGCAACTCGTGGCTGACGAATTGGCAAAGACGCGCTGAGGAACGGGTACAAGTTCAGTGCGGCGCACCCTATTGGCAGGCCTATCTGTATCTGCCAAAATTTCACGATGAAACTAAGTGAGCTTGGTCTGGATCGCTGGCTGGAGGACAAAGCCCGCGAACTGTGTGGGCCTGATTTGTCCATCGCCAGGGTCACTGCCGTTGACCGGGGGCGCTATCTGATCCGGGGCGAGGACGGCGAAGTGCCCGCCGAACTGACTGGCAAATTCCGCCATCTCGCCGAGTCTTCCACTGAGCTGCCCTGCGTTGGTGATTGGGTCGGTGTGCACTACCGGGATGCCGGTGCGCAGGCCAGCATTCATCAGCTGCTGCCACGCCGATCTTTCCTGCGGCGCAAAACCGCCGGTCGTGATGTCGAATTCCAGATGATTGCGGCCAACATTGACGTGGCGTTCATCGTGCAGGCCTGCCACTTCGATTTCAATATCCGGCGGCTGGAGCGCTACCTTGTGATGGTCAGGGATGGCCATGTCGAACCCGTGGTGCTTTTGACGAAGACCGATCTGGTCACCCAGCAAGCGCTGCAACAGTTGATTGACCAAATCCGGGACATGGGGGTGGACGCGAACATCGTTTGCATCAGCAACGTGACGGGCGCGGGTGTCGATCAGGTACGTGCGCTCATGGCTGCTGGCAAGACCTATTGTTTGCTTGGCTCGTCAGGCGTTGGCAAGACGACGCTCATCAACCGCCTGCTCGGTGACGGCGCGCTCGAAACCCGCGAGGTCAGCCATACGGGTGAGGGGCGTCACACCACCACGCGACGCCAGTTGATTGTGTTGCAGGGCGGCGGGCTGTTGATCGACATGCCAGGCATGCGCGAACTGGGCATGCTTGGCGTTGGCGAAGGCATTGAGGACACTTTCTCCGACATCAGCGCGCTTGAAAGGGGTTGCCGGTATCCCGATTGCCGTCATGACCGCGAACCCGGTTGTGAGGTTCGTGCGGCCATTGAGCGCGACGAGCTTAGCGAAGAGCATCTGCAAAGTTACCTGAAGCTGCGCAAGGAATCAGAATTCAACGACCTGTCCACCGTGGACCGGCGCAAGAAGGACAAGGCATTTGGTCGGTTTGTACACACCTACAAGAAGCAGAAGGACAGGCCTGGCCGGAACTAGATAAATGGCTTTATTCGAAAATTGAAGCTGTATTGACAACAGCTACACATCGACCTGCCATTTGCATATCTGTTGTGTGCATTTTGAAAGGAACCTCATGCGTGATGCCGCTATCAACTTGCGAGCCCTGCCCGAGCAGCGTGATTTGATTGATCATGCTGCCAGCCTGCTGGGCAAAAACCGCTCTGACTTTATGCTCGAAGCTTCCTGTGAAAGAGCGCAGGCCGTGGTGCTCGATCAGGTGTTTTTTAGTCTGGATTCGGACAAGTTTCAGGCGTTCACCAAAATGCTTGATGCGCCGCTGCCAACTAACCCGGGTCTTGAGCGCCTGATGGTAATTCGGCCACCCTGGGCTACTGAAACATGAGCTTGCTGCTGAGTGGTAATCCGAGCCTGCCCCCTTTTTTTCCTTTTTTCGTTATGGGGAGGAAATGACAAACTACTCCATCACCTTATTTGGGGGAAAACTGCTCAATGATTTTCCATATCTCCTTTGGATTGTCTGTCATTGCTCCCTTCTCACATGTTAGACACCTGCCTTTAAATATAGAACTGATCTTGTAGCAATGAGTGCAGATCCTATTTCGATCAAAAAATATCTGTAGTTTCTTTACAGCCATGTCCCATGAGGAACCCTCGAAAGAAATTTCTTTAGTTCTGCGTCCATCAGAGTATGGTTCGAGGAAGGTTAATATTGCGATTTGCGCTTTCTGGATGCAAACCTGTTCACTGTTCAATTCGCGTTTGCGATCTTCTTCCACATTCTTTTTCTGGTCAAAAGCGGCTTGATACTGCTTAGCCTCAAACTCAAGATTGGAAAAGTTATTATTTTTCTCGCGGTAATCAGTTTCGAGCAAAGTAATATCTGATTTTAGTTTGCTCAGTTTCTCTTTCATTTCTTTCTCAACGGAGTCAAAATCACGAACTCCATAGAGAGCTTCCAAGCTTGCTCGGGTTTCTTTCAACTGGGCAGTGAGCTCATCAATTTCTTTTCCAAGAGAGATACGCTCGGCAGTCTGATTTCTGAGTTCCTCCTTCTGCCTCTCCAAATCTCCAATCTGCGTTATCAATAGGCGGTGTTGCTTTTCTTTCTCTTGCAAGCGTTCGTCGATTTCGGCCAAGGATTGCTGCCGTTGCCGCAACTGCTTGTCGAGTTCTGAGACTTCAGGTGCTTTCCGAACGGCGAGCAATTCATAGATGCGTCTGAGCACAAGTTCTGTATCCGTTCGCAGAGAGAGTTGACCGTATGGCAGTTTTTCAAGAGTCATCAAACCACTTGGTTGGAGATTACCCTGTATCAGTCGCACAGTATATTTATCAGAAAGCCACGGGTAATTTTCTTTGTAATCCCGATATATGTCGTTTGTGATGATGCTGCGACCGTGATGGTTAGCATCATGCAGAATGACACCATCAGCGCGCGTGGCACCTGTCACACGATAAAACCTTTCGGGATGATCCTTTAGCATATTCTCAATGCTTGCTGCTTCTGCCTCCTTCCCATTGTCACCCATGGTATGTGTGATCGAAGCATCAAATACGCAGTAGAAGTCGTCGTCGTTTTCTAGCAAAGCAAGAAGAACCGAAACCAGTGGTTGGATGGATGCCTCTTTCGGATGTGTCTGGCTATACCACCAGCAAACATTCATTCCATCGATTACATACGTCTTGTTCATGATGGCATATCCTATTTCAATTATTAAAATTTATCTTCGTTAGGGAAGCGGCGTTGAGTTTCGATAAATCCATCTTTTGTTATGACAATTAGACGACTATTCGGTAGTTCAATCCATCCATTTTCCTTCATAAATTGCAATGCAGGTTTTTGATGTGCAGTTACCGCAGCATTTATAACTCCAGTTGCAATCTCTACAGCTGTTAATATGCTAATTCCCCCGCCGGGTGGCAAGTCGTACCAAGCAAATGTTTTGAAGTATTTATTAACTTGCGATTCGATGCTTAGACTAGGATTTTTCATGAATTTGTTACTCATAAAGTTAAATTATTAAAGCACATGCTGGGAGTGAGGTCCAAAGTAATTTAAGCCGCAAAACCTGCGGACTATTCTGGGCATTGCGGGATAAACTGGACATGAATTCCTCCTGAGAATGACTTGTAGCCTTGCTTGCAGCGGTTTTGCCTGCAATGTCATACAGGTATAAAAATTCCGACAAACCCCGCAGACAGTTTCGAGCGATTCTAGGCCCCAGCCGTCAAATGTCAGGGAGGTTCCAGGGAGGTTCCAGGGAGGTTCAGGGGCCGGTCTCGCCTTGCAATATTTCCTGTTCAAGCACCCGCACATGAGGTCGAAAGAGAAAAAAAACTGGCAACTCGTGGCTGACGAACAGGCAAAGACACGCTGATTGACGGCTACATGAGTTGCTTTCACCCCATCCACTCGCTACATAATTAATAGCTGCTAACGCAGGTAGTACGGGGGCTACAGCCTGTTTTTATTGAAGCACATGGCCCAGTCGATCCCAGCGAACGCCTTGCGAGTCTGAAGAGAACCACACTTGCCGTGCCCGCCCCAGGATGTCTTGCAGCGGTACGGTGCCAAAGTTGCGCGAGTCCACGCTGCTGAGCCGGTTGTCGCCCAGCACGAACACCTGGCCGTCGGGCACGGTCAATTTCAGTTCTTTGAGCGGCTCGGTTGAGGCGCGGTTCAAAGGCGGCATTTTTGCGGTGGGCGCGGCGGTCGTTTTGGCCTGCATCCACTGCACCTGCCATTGATGGTTGTCGATGGCCTCCGTCACGGCTCCCGTGCTTGACGCTGGGTTGGTGCGCACCAGCGTTTGGCCGTTGACCCAGACTTGCTGGTCCTTGATCTCAATGCGGTCGCCGGGCAGGCCAATGACGCGCTTGATGTAGATGACGCTGCGGTCATTGGGGTAGGCAAAGATGGCAATGTCGCCGCGGTGCACGCCTTGCTGGCAGCCGGGGCAGTTATAGCGTTTGTCGGCCCAGATCATGTCACCAGCGCGCACGCTGGGCTCCATGCTGTTTGAGGGAATGCGAAAGGGTTCCACCTGGTGTTGCCGCACATACAGGGTGAGCAAGGGCAAGGCCAGCAGGTCGCACATCACAAAGACCAGGGCATAGACGCCGCTGAGTTGCCACGCTTTGACCGGCGCGGCGACGCTGTGGCGGGCCGAGCGCCAGGCATCGCACACGGCATAGCCCCACACGCCCAGGGTGGCGAGCAGACCGAGCAGCAGGGTGGGCAGCATCAGGCCCTCGGGCAAGTACAAGGCGATCAGCGCCACAGCGGGAATGCACAGCAAGGCAAAGCTCAAAAAGAGCCAGATGGCCCGGTTCAGTTGGCCGTTGTAGAACTGCCCAAAGCCGGGCAGCACCAGGGAGGCCAGCGCGGCAAGCCAAGGGTTTCGCGCGCTCATGACGGGGGATGAAATAGGTGTGGATGACATGGTTTACTCCTTCAATTCAATCAATCAAACGGCTGCGGTGGCTAACCACAAACCAAAAACAAAACTGGCCAGCTGGCTCAGCCCCAACAGGCCGCTGCCCACCAGACCGGTGGCGGTGGCCAGCCAGCGCAGGCGCTGCCAGCGTTGGGGTGCTGACCGGGTCGGTGTCGCCACCTGTATGGCGGGGCGGGGCAGGGCCTCAATGCGCTGCATCACCCGCTGGGTAAAGTCGGCGGGGGCTTGCAGTAAATCGTCTTGCAACAGGGCGTCGAGTTCGTCATTCATGGCGTGTCTCCAATTCGGTATCGGCTTGCAATAACTCGCGCAGCTTGAGCTTGGCCCGGTGCAAGCGGGTTTTGATGGCGGCCAGACTGTCGCCTTCGATGCGCGCGACGTCGGCCAAGCCCAGCTCGTGCACATAAACCAGGGCCAGCGCGCTGCGATCCGCCATGGGCAACTGGCGCAGGGCCGATTGCAGGCGCGTGCGTTGTTGGGTGCGTTCCAACGTTTGTGCTGGGCCGGGTTGCTCGCAAGTGGGTTCGGGCAGATCAGCCTCGTGCGTTTCCTGCTTCTGGTGTGCGCTTTGCAGGGCGTTGTAGGCCAGGTTGCGGGCGATGGTGAACAACCAGGTGACAAACTGCGCGTGCTCGGACTCAAAGCGGCTCAAGTGGGACCACGCGCGCAGAAAGGTTTCCTGGGCAATGTCTTCTGCCTGCGCCTGACCGAGCCCCAAACGGCCTAAAAAGCCGAACAGCGGGCGCTGGTACAGGTCCACCAGTTCGGCGAAAGCCCGTTGCTCACCCGCAGCAATGCGGCGCAGGATGGCCTGGACTTTCAACGGGGGCTCCTCAAGAGATTTTTCATGTTCCTCAAGCTTTCCGGGTGCAGACGGGAGTGTCTGTTCCTTATACCGGTCAGCCAGGAAAAGGTTACTTCAGGATCGGCAAACGCATGACAAATCGGCAGCCGCGTCCGCTGGAGGTGCTTTGCAGGCTCAGTGTGCCCCCGTGCCGGAGTGCGACTTCACGCGCAATGGACAGCCCCAGGCCGCTACCGGCCACGTCAATCGAAGCATGGCCACGTTCAAAGCGCTCGAACACGCGCTCGCGCTCTGCCAGGGCAATGCCGGGGCCGTCATCTTCCACGGCGCACCATGCGTTGCCGCCATCGTGACCCCAGGACACATCAATGCGGCTGCCCTTGGGGCAGTAGCGCAGGGCGTTGTCGATCAGGTTGTCTAAGGCCGCGCTGATCAGTGAGGCGTTGACGGCCACGCAGACCGCAGGGCCGCTGGCCAGCCCCAGGTCTTGTCCGCCGTCCATGGCCCGCAGCGCATGCTCGGCGACGCGTTCGCGCAGCAAGTCGCCCAAGTCCAGGGTTGTGACCGCATTTGGTGCGAATCCGCTGCCCGCCGCATCCAGGCGTGACAAGGTCAGCACCTTGGAGAGCACGTCGCCGGCCCGCTGCACGCCCTGTTGCAAGGTGCCCAGCAGTTGGGGATGGCGCGCAGGATTGTTCTCCTGCGACAACACATGCGCTTGGGCGCCGATGACGGCCAGGGGCGTGCGCAACTCATGGGCGGCGTCGGCGAAGAAGCGTTTTTCTGCCGCCCGCAGCTCGGCCTCGCGCACTGCATAGGCATCCAGTGCGGCGGTGATGGGTTGCAATTCTTGCGGGTCGTGCGCGGTGTCGGTGATGGGCTGTGGGCTACCGGCATCACGCTGGGCAATGCGCTGGCTTAACTGCTGCAGGGGTTTCAGGCCTCGCCAGGTCGCCAGCCACAGGGCCACCATGAGTACCGCGATGTAGACCAGCGGGATGGTGATCATCTGCCGAAGAATCAAGGCGTCGAGTTGGCTGTAAAAGGTTTGTGTCAATGCGACCACAGCCCAAATTTTTCCGTCCGGGCTACTGGCGGCGATCAGTCGCCAGTCGCCACGGTCATACCGTTTGCCGGTTTCCAGGCTGCCGGGTGGCACGGGTGCGAAGGTCTTTGCCATGCCGTCACTGGACAGCAACTGGCCCGACGTGGTCCAGACCTGCCAGGCGAAATCGCTGTCATTGATGGGCAAAGTGGTGTTGCCCGTGTTCAGTTGCTTGACTTCGCGTGCCACCGCCTCGGCGTGTGCCGGCGTCGGGTTCAAGGCCGTAAACCGCGCCACCGCATCCGCCAGCAGATACATGGCGCGATCAATGCTACCGGTTTTCGGTTCGTAGGTGTGCCAGACGTTCCAGCCGAAATTGGCCCCAACGGCCAGCAGCATCACCAGCGCCTGCCAGGCCAGCAAGCGTTTGAACAGGGAAGGGCGCCGCAGTCTGTGGATCATGGCCGTGGCATCAGGTAACCCACCCCGCGAACGGTGCGGATGGCGTCGGCACCGAGCTTGCGCCGCAAGGCATGAATCTGAAACTCCAGCGCCCCGGCACTGGGCTCATCGTCGCCTGACCAGATCCGTTGCACCAATTGCTCACGCCGCACCACGCGCCCGGCCTGGCGGGCCAGTTCGCACAAGATGTGAAACTCCCGTGGCGTCATGGCCAGCTCGGCGCCTTCGAGCGTCACGGTCTGCTGTTGGGGGTCAATCGCAATCGGCCCCACTTGCCAGGCGCTGGCGGCCTGACCCGCCGAGCGCCGTATCGCCACATGGATGCGGGCGATCAACTCCGGCACCATGAACGGTTTGATGACGTAGTCGTCCGCGCCACCATTGAGGGCGCGCAAACGGTCGTCCAGTGCGTCCCGGGCAGTCATCACCAGAACCGGGACTGAGTTGTTTTGGCGGCGCAACTGTTCGAGCAAAGTGAAGCCCTCGCCATCGGGCAGGTTGATGTCGAGCAGCACGCAGTCCACCTTGTTGGCTTGCAGGCACGCCATGCCGTCGGCCAGGCGGCGCACCCAGACCGAGGGCAAATTGGCCTGGTCCAGTGAGCGCTGCAGGGCTGCGCCCAGGTCCAGGTCATCTTCGATCAACAGAATTTTCATGTTTCAGTATGCAGTCAGGGTTATTTCATTTTCGCGAAGTGACCCAAGTAGGCAAGGTGCTCGACATTGTCTCTGGCGGATGTCGAAAACGCTCACGGTACTTCGCCGGACTTAACCCCGCAGTGCGTGTGAACAGTTGGCGAAATGCTGGCACATCGCTGTAGCCGATGGATTCAACAATTTGCTCCAGACTCATGCGGCTATCCTCCAGCAGCATCTTGGCCTGCTCCACCCGCAAGGCTTGCAGGTAGGCCAGCGGAGCCATGCCAGCCGCCGCCTGGAAACGCCGGTGCAGCGTGCGGTAGCTCACATGCAAAGCCGCCGCCAACTCATTGCAGGTGCAAGGCTGGCGGTAGCGTTGCGCCAACCAGTCAGCAGCTTGCTGCGCCAGCGGATCGGCAAAGTGGCGCGGCAAGGCCATGAAAGGCCGCTGCGAAGTTCTGGCCCCGTCCACCAGCATGATGCCACCCACACTGCGCGCCAGTTCGGCACCAAACAGGCGGCGCAGCACATGCAGCGACAAGTCGGTGTGCGCCGTCATGGCCCCGGCGGTGAGCACCCGCCCACCGTCCACCAGGGCGCGGTCGGCATCGAGCTTGACCCGTGGGTAGGCTTGCGCAAACGCCGCTTGCAGCCACCAGGTGGTGGTGGCCTGGCAGCCGTCGAGCAGGCCACTTTCAGCCAGCACAAACGTGCCGTAGCAACTGGCCGCCAGCAGCGCATCCGCACGCACTGTGGGCAGCCGGTCTAGCACCGGCTGCCAGACGCTGTGCAACTGTTGCGTCAGCGCGGGCAGGTCTTCTGCCAAAAAGCCGGGCAGGATGACAGCGGCATAGTCGGCCAGCGTTTCCGGCAAGGCTTGCGTCTGCACCTGCACCTCGTGGGCCAGCGCCACTGGGCCGCCGGAGGTGGACAGCACATCCACCCGGCAGTCCTGCGCCTGCGGGTAGCGCCGGGCGATGCTCATCATGTCCAGCGAGGTCATGACACTGGACAGGGTGGAGCCGGGTTCAATCAGCAGTGCAATGGTGTGGTTTGGCATGTTTGCCTTAAGTTTTTGGCAATTCTGCCACTTCACGCCAGCCCTTCCAACGCGCACCATGGAGTCCTTTTCAACCCTGCAAGGAACCCTATGAACCCTCACTTTGACACCCCAACTCAGCAAGACATCTGGCGTACTGTGCGCGCCATGAACGATGCCTGGACGAAAGGTAACCCTGACGATCTGGTGAACTTCTTTCACCCCCACATGGTCGCCATCACCGCCACCGACCGGCTTCGCTGCGTGGGACAAGCCGAGTGTCTGGCAGGCTGGAAAGGTTTTGCCCAGGCCACCACCATCCACCACTGGACCGAGACCGAGCCGCTGATCCAGGTCTATGGCGAATCTGCCGTGGTGAGTTATTACTTTGACATGGCCTTCACCCTGGGTGGCCAGCGCATTGAGATGGGCGGGCGTGATCTGTTCTTTCTTGTGCGCGAACAGGGGCGCTGGTGGGCGGTGGCAGATCAGTATTCGGCTTATCCGACCTGAAGTAAAAATGCCAGCGTGTAATGCATCAGTTGGTAGCATTTTGCGATTCATCATTCATATATTGGAGATAGAAATCAATCCAGGCCAGCCTGCCGAGACTGGCTTTTTGTAACCTTAAGCGTGATCAACAGAATCGATCACGTCTCTTGGTGGCGGTTTGCACGAGCCGCATTATTTGCATTTTCCTGTCGCGGCGGCGTAGGCCAGCCATGGCAATGCCAGAAGCCCATTGACCACGGCTTTTTCTCCGTCCCGAGGTTCGTGAAGGCAGTCTGGCACAGCCGCCGAAGCCATTTGCCGCGACAGCATAGCTGACGGTGACGTTTGGCGCGATCCCAATTGTGCGCGGGCCATTTGCGCCGCATTCGCTGGCCGGTTGTCGTGCGTGGCACGCGCCAGAGCGGTAGGCGAGATGTTCAGCTGCGGCTCGTCTTGCGTTGGGGTGGCTTGTGCTTGAGCAGGCGCAGTGTCTAACGCAGACTCGGCGGGCTGATCACGCGCATTGCCGCTGACCGATAAATGGGCCGGGGCGCTTGGCGCTGGGCTTGGGGTCGTCTGACTGGGCGACGTGTGTGCGGTGGTTGGGGGCGGTTCCATGACCATCGCTGGCAAGGGCCGCAGCTTTATTTTCAGAACGGCAGGCTCCTCATGGCCCGGCCCCGCGGGTGAACGCAGCGGGTTGATCGTGAGCAGCGCAGCATGGATCAGCACCGAGATGCACAACACCGCCAACAGGCGGTGTCGATGCCAGAGGGGCTCAATGGGGCCTGCGATCAGCACAGTTTTCGGGTCGGAGCCTGGTTTACTTCTTTTTCGCAAGGTAGCCCGAGTAGGCCAAGTGCGCCACGCCGTTGATGCTCACGCTGCGAACCGTCTCACCGCTACCGGCCAAGGGGCCCAGTAGCAGCGCTTCGCTGTCCGACAGCGGCATTAGCACGGTGCGCGGGGGCAGACCGGATTCATCCAGCGAAGTCAATTCCACAAACATAAAACCGCGCTCCTGCGTCAAGCGGATTTGTTTGACCACCGGAGCGTCGCCGTCCAGATTGGTGATGTCGTAGTCCCCCAGGCGTTGCTGCCACGCGCCCAGGGAGGCAGGCGGCTCGATGCGTTGCCCCACCAGCATTTCCTGCGCGCCAATGCGGGCCACGAGCAGCTTGCGCTCAGCGATGGTTCGTTGGGAGAAACCAATGTCGTTCAGTGTGCCCAGATCCACCGAAATCAGACCAAGCAAGGCATAGTCAAGACCGAGCAAGCCATCACTGCGCTGGCGCAGATTGAAGCTGTGACCAGCCGCCTCTGCACGCAAAACTTTGCCGTCGGTGCTGATTTTTACAGCGCCTGCCCCCGTGGTGTAGTCGCCCGCAAAGTCTTGCAGAGTCTGAGCCGGCAAGGGTTCGTTGGACCAGCCGGTTTTGCTGTGTTCAGGTTGGCGGATACCGGTTTTGGCCTCCAGCGCAAGCGACAAGGCTTCGGTGGCAATGTGATCGACCACGCCCGTGGCGGAGTCCGAATTGGCCAGCACCACCACGCCCAGTTTGTGCTGCGGCAAGAGGTACATCTGGCTGCGAAACATGCCGATGGCCCCGGCATGGTGTGCTACCGGTCCAGCACCCTCAATCGTCGATTTGCCCAGGGTGCTCAGCAGCCAGCCCAGGCCGATCTGGAAATTGAGGTCGAGTGGGACAGCGGTGTTTTGCGGCCGCAGCATCTCGCCCACCGTTTCGGGTTTAAGAATTTGCTGCTGGCCCGATGCACCCCCGGCAAACACCATGGAAATGAAGCGGCTCATGTCGTTCACGTTGGCGTTGAGCCCGCCCGCAGGCACGTCGCGCAAAGGCACTTCCGGGATGGCTTGACCGGCGCGATAGCCCTTGGCCATCCGTGCGGAGTTTGACGGGCCGGGATCGAAGGAGGAGCTGGTCATGCCCAGCGGTGTCAAAACCGATTGCTGCAGGTGCTGCGCAAAGGGCGTACCGCTCAGGGTTTGGACGACATCCCCCAGGACGGAGATGCCCACGTTGGAGTAGGAGAAAACGACATCCGGTGCGTAGGCCGCATAGTCTTGCGAGAGTTCATTGGCCAATTCACCAAAAGGCCGGGGCTCGGGGTTCTGAAAGCCCTTGGCCCGGTCCCGTGCCAAGCCCGAATGGTGGGTCATGAGCTGGCGCGATGTGATGGGCGCTTGCGGCTGGTGCGACTTGGGCGCAAAGCCGGGCAGGTACTTTTGCACGGGCTGATCGAGGTCGAGCAGGCCCCGCTCCACCAATTGCATGGCGGCGGTGTCGGTCAATAGCTTTGAAATCGAGCCCACCCGGTAAAGTGTCTCGGCGCTGGCGGGAATCTTGCGCTCGACATCCGCAAACCCAAAGCCCTGGGCCCAAACGATGCGCTGGTCGTCCACCAGGGCAATGCTCAACCCGGCGACTTTGTTTTTGGCCATTTCATAATCAACCAGACGTGTGATGTACGCCTGGGTTGATGCGTAATCGCCCTGCGCGACACTGCTGGGGCGTGGCGGCACAGCGGTGCAAGCGGTCAAGGTCGCGATTGAAATAGAAATAGTGAGTAGTCGCATGGTCTGAATGTGGGGTGTGGATGCGCGATTATTGAGTGCGCAGCTTTGAATTGGCTTTGCAAACAGGCCCCCCGTAAATCCTGCAAAATTCAGGCACCTGGCGGGCGTCAATGAGGCGGCCGGTTTTTGAAATGGAAAAAAATGACGACAGACAAACATACAGGGATGAGCGTTCAGGGCGAGACCGAGGCCAAAGGCTTTGGCGTTGAAATTCCATTCGTCACCCACCTGGGGTTTGAGTTGACGGTGTTTGAGGGCGGTTTGTCCGAGCTGGTGTACGAGCCCAAACCCGAGCACCTCAATTCATTCAACGTGACGCACGGCGGCGCTTTGATGACGCTGCTGGATGTGACCATGGCCGTGGCGGCGCGCAGTGTGCAAAAAGACATGGGCGCGGTCACTATCGAGATGAAGACCAGCTTCATGCAACCCGCCCGCGGCAAGCTCACCGCCAAAGGCCACCTCATCCACCGCACCGCCACCATGGCGTTCACCGAAGGCACCGTTTTTGACCCCGATGGCCGAGCCTGCGCCCACGCGACAGGCACCTTCAAGTTCGTCAGACGACTGGCGACCGGGCCGAAAAGCATCAATCCACTGAATGTGATTGCTACGGATTAGCCATAGATTTATAAGAAATATGGCTCTAGGCCTTATGCAGCGTGCGTGAGCAGCTACGGATTTAATAGCGAGTGTGGAGGCTGCCAGCTTGCTGATGATCAAGCTGTCACATGGACTGGCGCAAGATGGTCGCTGGTTCTGGCGACAGGTGCGCAGCATTTCATAGACCCGCTTCGTCTAACAACACATTGAAAGGAAGCAACGTGCTTTTAAAAATTCTGCGGAAACTTGCTTGGACCTTGGCTCTCACCGGCTTGGGTTTGGGCGGCTGTGCATCAGTCGGCCCCGTGTTCATTCCCTTTGCCGCCGACAAGGCGGGAAGTACGGCTTCGCAAACCATTCATGTGACGAAAGAAAGTGGTTGGGAGGTGCAATTACTGTTTCCAACCCCAAAGGGGGGAGTTGATAAGAAAACTTTCGAACATTTAATGGATGCTGCTAATTCAATTAGTGGTGCCTCCACAAGCCCAACTCGGCCTCCTCGCGGTATGCAATTGCGGCTGACGGTGACACAGAATCAGTACGGCCAATCGATGCGCATTAAGGATGAGTCGATCAGCCAACAGCGGCTTTCTAGAGGCGAGCCTGGCGCTATAGGTTTGCACCTTGACGCTCTTCGTTTACAGCCCGGTGAATATGTCGTGACCGTTCAGGCGCTGGAAGATGAACCACGCCTGGTAGGTATTCCCGTGGCATTAAGCGTCGGCACAACCTGGAAATAAATTTATAAGAAATAGGGCTCTAGCCCTCATGCAGCGTGCGTGAGAAGCTACGGATTTAATAGCGAGTGTGGAGGCTGCCAGCTTGCTGATGATCAAGCTGTCGCATGGACCAGCGCAAGTTGGTCGCTAGTTCTGGGGACGGGTGAGCAGTATTTCATGGACCCGCTTCGTCTAACAACACATTGAAAGGAAACAACGTGCTTTTAAAAATTCTGCGGAAACTGGCTTGGACCTTGGCTCTTACCAGTTTGGGGTTGGGCGGCTGTGCATCAGTCGGCCCCGTGTTCATTCCCTTTGCCGCCGACAAGGCGGGAAGTACGGCATCGCAAACCATTCATGTGACGAAAGAAAGTGGTTGGGCGGTAGAAATCGTGTTTCCAGCACCGAAGGAAGGTCTTGATAGAGAAGCGTTTGATCGACTTGAACGGATTGCCGAAACAATTAGTGGTGAATTAGTTTCATCACGGCCTCACCGCGGCATGCGCTTGCGTTTGGTCGTGACAAGCAGCCAAACCGGACAACAAGTAAGCGTTGTAGACAGAATAAGTACCAGTCAAACACTCTCTGGGGGGCGTTTTGGCGCTATAGGTTTGCACCTTGACGCTCTTCGTTTACAGCCCGGTGAATATGTCGTGACCGTTCAGGCGCTGGAAGATGAACCACGCCTGGTAGGTATTCCCGTGGCATTAAGCGTCGGCACAACCTGGAAATAAATTTATAAGAAATAGGGCTCTAGACCTCATGCAGCGTGCGTGAGTAGCTACGTATTTAATAGCGAGTGTGGAGGCTTCCAGCTTGCTGATGATCAAGCTGTCGCATGGACCAGCGCAAGTTGGTCGCTGGTTCTGGCGGTAGGTGCGCAGCATTTCATGGACCCGCTTCGTCTAACAACACATTGAAAGGAAACAACGTGCTTTTAAAAATTCTACGGAAACTGGTTTGGACCTTGGCTCTCACCAGTTTGGGGTTGGTCGGCTGTGCATCAGTTGGCCCCGTGTTCATTCCCTTTGCAGCCGACAAGGCGGGAAGTACGGCATCGCAAACTATTCGTGTGACGAAAGAAAGTGGTTGGGAGGTGGTATTGGAATTTCTAATGCCAAAAGGTAATTTTGATAAAAAAGTCTATGACCGATTAGAAGGCATCGCTAATTCAATTAGTTGCAGCCCAACAAGTCCACGTCAACCTTGCCGCGATATTCGCTTGTGGTTAACCGTCACAAAAAGTCAGGCGGGGCAATACATTCCGGTAGTGGAAAGGCTCATTACTGAGCAGCATATGGCAGGCGCTCTGACGTTGCACCTTGACGCTCTTCGTTTACAGCCCGGTGAATATGTCGTGACCGTTCAGGCGCTGGAAGATGAACCACGCCTGGTAGGTATTCCCGTGGCATTAAGCGTTGGTACGACCTGGAAATAAATTTATAAGAAATAGGGTTATAGCCCTTATGCAGCGTGCGTTAGCAGCTACGAATTTAATAGCGAGTGAGGCTGGGATTTCACCCTCGCTTCACACCCAGCGCACACAGACTTCATCCACATCGCGCATTGGTTTTCCATACTTGACGGAGAACAACTCCTAAGGAAACCAGATGAAGAACGCCTTGCTTCAAAAATGCGCTTTGATCGCATTTATCACCGCATTGCTCATGATTCCCCTCATGATGATTGAGCGAACCATCGATGAGCGCACGGCCTATCGAGCGGAGGCCATACAGGCCATTGCGTCCAGCACGGCTGGCGAGCAAACGATTGTTGGCCCCGTGTTGACGGTGCCTGTCGAAGAAGAGTTTGATGAAGAAAAAACCTATGAGATCAAAGGTGAGCCCCAGAAAAGGATGGTCCGTAGCAAACGCTCGCACACGGTAACCGTGCTGCCCAAGGAGCTGAAGTTCTCTGGTGCACTTGATGTCAAAAAGCGCGCCTATGGTTTGCACGAAACGGCGGTGTTTGAGTTGCAGGGCAGCGTGGCTGGCACGTTTGAAGCACCAGGCGCCGCGTCGCTGCCGCCGTCGGGTGCCAACTCCAGGCTGACTTGGGGGGTGCCCACCATTTCCGTGGGTGTTTCCGATGTGCGGGGTCTGATTGAAAACCCCAAAATTCAATTCGATGGACAGTTGCTGAAACCGCGTCACGCAATCCATATTCTTGACACGGAAACCGGTTTTCAGGGGGTATCGACGGTAGCGCTCAACAAGAATGGGGGTAGTTTGCCATTTCAAATCGACATGCGCCTGGCTGGGACGGGGCGTGTTGGTTTTGTCCCGCTGGGTGAAGTCAGCACCGCCGAGTTGCGCGGCAATTGGCCTCACCCCAGTTTTGGCGGGGCGTTTTTGCCACGCAGTCACGAACTTGATCAGAACGGTTTTGTTGCACGCTGGAGCACTACCGGTTTGGCCTCGATTACCGGCGCCAATAAAGTGCAGGGCAAAGCCAAAGGTTTTGAGGTGCGTCTTATCGACCCGGTAGATGTTTATCGCCAAGCCACGCGCGCAGTGAAACACGGCATTTTGTTTCTGGCGTTGACTTTCACCGCTTTCTTCCTGTTCGAGACCTTGAAAGCACTGCAAATCCATCCGATCCAATACCTGCTGGTGGGGCTGGCACAAGCGGTGTTCTTTTTGTTGCTCACCAGCCTGTCGGAGCACATTTCTTTCACCCTGGCTTATCTTGTCGCGGCCGTGGCGTCGATTCTGCTGATCGGTATCTATCTGACGGCCGTTTTGCGTGGGTGGCGTCGCAGTACCGGCTTTAGTTTCGCCTTGGCCATGTTGTACGCCGCACTCTTTGGCATCTTGCGCTCTGAGCAGAATGCCTTGTTGCTGGGGTCGTTGTTGCTGTTCTTCGCGCTGGCTGGCCTGATGCTGGGCACACGTCGCATCGACTGGTATGGTCTGAGCAAACCCGGTGCCGTGGCGAGCGAAAACACCGGCGCATGAAAGCAAACACCGTTTCAGGCGGGGCGCTTTGGGTGGGGGGGCTGCTGGCTTTGTTGACGGCGTGTTTTTTGCGCCATCCCTTGCTACTGCCGTGGCGCGGCATGGCTACGGCACTGCTGCTGATCCTGTCTTGGGGTGGCGGGCTGGTGTTTATCCGGCGTTGGCGGAGCGTCACGGAGCACCGGCTCCACCGAGGGTTGTTGTGCGCGCTGTGGCTGTTGGTTGGGGTCGTGGTGGTTGCGCAGGAAGCCCAGTTTTATGGGCGCAAGCACTCGGTCTTAACAAGTGGCGCCGCTGAGGCCCAAACCCTGGGCGCGCACTTCATCATTGGCTACCACCCCGGCTCAGAGATTGAGTTGCTGGTGGAAAAAGGGCTGGTTGGCGGGCTATTCGTGGATGCCAGCAGTATGAAAGGCCAAACCCGAGAACAGATCGCCGCCGAAATTGCCAACCTGCAGCAAATTCGCAAGCAGGCCGGGCTGCCTGCGCTGATGGTGAGTACCGATCAGGAGGGCGGCATCGTCTCACGCATGTCGCCCCCACTGACATTGCAGCCAGCACTGGCAGAGAAACTTGCCGGGGTGAAGCAAGCAGACATTCAGGCCATCGCGTTTGAGTACGGACGCGTGCAGGGGCGCGAACTTGCCTCCCTGGGTGTGAACGTCAATCTTGCGCCCGTTGCCGATCTGTCTTTTCCACACGAGCGGCAAAAACTGGACCTTCACAGCCTGATTTCCCAACGGGCGATAGACGCCGACCCCCACCGGGTGAGCGCGGCGGTCATCGGCTACGCGCAGGGTCTGGAAAGCCAGGGCTTGCGCGCCACCTTCAAGCACTTTCCTGGCCTGGGCCGTGTTGCCGCTGACACCCATTTGTTCAGTGCAGCGCTTTCTGCCAGTCTTGACACGCTGGAAGCCAGTGACTGGGTGCCTTTTCGGGAAGGACTGCGTTCGACGCAATCGCTGCTGATGGTCGGGCACGCGTCGCTGAGCTCGGTTGATGATGACATTCCTGCCTCGCTGTCGGGCCGCGTGGTCCAAGACATTGTGCGCGACCGTTGGGGCCACCAAGGGGTGTTGGTGACAGACAGCATGACCATGGCGCCCGTGCTGCGGTACGGCCTTTGCCGGGCAGGTACAGACGCACTCAACGCGGGCATCGATCTCTTGCTGGTGTCCTACGACACGGACCAGTACTACACCGTGATGCACTGCCTGATGCAGGCCAGGCGCGACGGGCGACTCGATGAGGGCCAGCTGCGCAAGAGCGCCATGCGTTTGCGCAGGCTCTTTCATGAATAGGCGAGTGTTCTGTAGGTTTTGCGGTCAAGGTGTCGTTGGAATTGGGCCTCTTTTGTCCGCAGGCAGCGGGCACAATGGCGCTATTTACCTCACATTGGGAGTCACCCATGATCACGCTACATCAGTTCGAACCCGCCTTTGGCCTGCCCAACGCCAGCCCGTTTTGTATGAAGCTGGAAACCTGGTTGCGCATGGCGCAGCTGCCCTTTGAGGCACCGCGCATGACCATGGCCGACATGCGCAAAGCCCCCAAGGGCAAGATGCCCTACATCGTGGACAAGGGCCGCGTGGTGGCGGATTCGACCTTCATCATCGATTACCTCAAGGCCACTTATGACGACAGGCTCGATGCTTGGCTCAGCACTGAGCAGCGCGCCGTGGCCTTGGCATTTCAGCGCCTGCTGGAAGAAAACCTGTACTGGGCGGCGCTGTACTCGCGCTGGATTGAACCTGCCGGGTGGGCGCTGACCCGCGCCACCTTTTTTGCCAAATTACCGGCCCCGTTGAAGTGGATCGTTCCACCGCTAGCACGGCGCGGCATGCGCCAGGAGTTGCACGGGCACGGCATGGGCCGCCACAGCCCGCAGGAGATCTACGCCATCGGCCAGCGCGACATCACGGCGCTGGCCGATTTTCTGGGCGACAAACCTTTCTTTATGGGCGATGCGCCCTGCACGCTGGACGCCACGGCCTACGGCTTTCTGGCCAACTTGCTGTGGGTGCCGCTGGAATCACCGTTGAAGCAGCATGCCCAGCAATACCCGCAACTCGAAGCCTTTTGCCAGCGCATGCGCAGCCGCTACTACGGCTGAACTGAATGCTGTTGCCATTGATTAGCCATAAATTTATAAGAAATAGGGATGTAGCCCTTATGAATCATGCGTGAGCAGCTACGTATTTAATAGCAAGTGTGAGTATTCTCGTTTGCTGATGCGTAATCTGTTGCATGGACAGCGCGGGCTTGTCGCTAGTTTTGGGGACAGGCGAGCAGCATCTGCTCGTCTAGACTCTGTACTGGAAAAGACCTCAAAAAATCACATCCATCACCCACATGAAATCAACATCAAGCGCCAATCAGGGTTACGCCACGTACAACAAATTTGGGTCGTTTCGAGCGTGGGCTTTTTTATCCCGGCGCCTGTTGTCTTTAGCAATAGTGGTTTGGGCAGGCGTGTTGAGCGGCGGGTCGGCCGCATGGGCGCAGGGCGTTACGCCGCACAGAGACGCCACATTGGTCGTGGCGTCTGCGCCAGACATCGCCAAGACACTTGCGCAGATCAAAAAGCCGACTACGCGCATCGAGTTGCTGCAAAACGTGCAGTTCATCGTCAGCCAGCGTCTTTTGAAATACGACGAACTTTATACGGCAGAAAATCTGGAACACGTTTTTGGAGGGGCGAAAGCGGACTGGGCGTGGGTAGACAAAACCGTGTGGGTCACATTCGAAAACTATGTTGATTTCATCACGCCTGAATGCATGGCTGATTTTTGGTGCTACATCCGTTCAACTCGTTGGGATAGGGATCACAAAGGGGATTGGATGGGGTCCTGCACGATTGACGGTGTCAAGTTTGAGTTTTGGAGATTGCAGCAGATTTCCCCACCCTTTGTCCAAGCGAATTTGAAGTTGATACTCCCCGCTGACAGCGGGGTGAACTATGAGCGCGCGAAGGGTATTTTTGCCAAGGCGGACGATGAGCTGTCTATCTCTCAAATAGGCGATGGACGAACGCCGGCACGCCAACCTCATGGCAATGAAATTCTTTACATTCATCTGGACAAAACCGTCGGCTCCAAGTTGGAAGGTGATTTGGTCTTCTCCCCCAGCGCAAATCTCATAACAGTAGACTTTTCTCAAGACTATAAATAATGGACACCCAAACCGCCTTTGGCGTAAGCGGGGTTTGATATTTCAAGCCCGGTACTTTCAGGAAATTTATAATAAATATGTTTCTAGCCCTTATGAATCATGCGTGAGCAGCTACGTATTTAATAGCAAGTGTTAAGTCGCTAAACTGCACTCTGGTTTGAATGGCTTGAAAAATCCGGGAGGTCTTATGGCTTTGGAATGGCGCGAACAGTTGAGTGTTGGCAATGATCTGATCGACTCCGACCACAAATACCTCATTGAACTCATCAATCAGGCCACCGATGGGTTGGCAAAGCGGGCGCTGACGGAACTCACGGCGGTGCTTGATAACCTTTCCAAGTATTCAAAAGTGCATTTTTCTCGGGAAGAACAGGTGGCTGTGGCCGTGGGGTATCCCGGTGCCTCACAACTGCATGAGTCGCATGGGGATTTGCTTAAAAAGCTGGAGCAAATCACGGCAGAAATCGGTCAGGATTGGACGCAGGCTTCTGCCGAACACTTCAGCGCTTTCTTGCGTGATTGGCTGATCAACCATGTCATCAAGGAAGACATGTTGATGAAGCCTTACATGAAAAAATTCTCTCCCCGGTTTGATCCGCGCTGACCAGCGCCGCTGATTTCAATCGTTGTGCTTTTTCACCCACGCAACGTATTTATCCATCCAGTTTTGCAGAAATTTTTGAGTGTCTTCGCCGACATTTCCGTTCTGGTCGAATAAGCCTTCTTTGGCGTGAATGAACGCTTCAGGCTGGCCCAGCGTGGGCACATCCAGGTAGGCCAGAATATTTCGCAAATGCTGTTGTGCCATGGCTGTGCCGATGGCCCCAACCGATGCGCCCAATACACCGGCAGGTTTACCGGACCAGGCGCTTTGCCCATAGGGGCGGGACGCGTGGTCAATCGCATTTTTAAGTACACCCGGAATCGAGCGGTTGTACTCAGCGGTGACAAACAGAAGGCCTTGCGACTCGCGGATGCCGTTTTTGAGTTGTTTGACGGACTCGGCCTGGTTGCCATCATCGTCCTGGTTGTAGAGGGGTAAGTCGCCAATTTGAAGTTGCTTGAATGAAAACTCTGGTGGTCCTAGTTTTTCAAGCGCATGGGCTAATTTGCGGTTGAATGAATCGCGGCGAAGACTGCCGACGATGACTGCTATCTGGTATGAATTCATGATGAACCCTTGTGAAGAAACAGGGGTCACAGTAACGTGGTCTTGTAGAGCGATCTGTGCGCTAATCCACAGAGCTGTTTGATGATCTTTCAGACAATAAGCTTTGCAGGAGATACAGAAATGAACCCGACGCGCACCGAGTCCGACAGTTTTGGTCCCATTGAGGTGCCGTTAGAGGCGCTGTGGGGCGCGCAGACGGCACGCAGCCTGCGCTTTTTCGCCATTGGCGAGCAACGTATGCCGATGGCAGTGATTCATGCGCTGGCGTGGGTCAAATGGGCCGCGGCCCATGTCAATCGTGATTTGCAGTTGCTCGATGCGACCAAGGCGCAAGTCATTGCTGACGCGGCCAAACGGGTGGCGCAGGGGGAGTTTGACGCCGAGTTTCCGCTCTCGGTGTGGCAAACCGGCTCGGGCACCCAAAGCAACATGAATGTGAACGAAGTGGTGGCCCATCTGGCTTCGCGCACGCTTAAAGTTCACCCCAATGACGATGTGAACTTGGGGCAATCGTCCAACGACGTTTTCCCGAGCGCCATGCACATCGCGGTGGCGTTGCAGGCCAAGTCCCGTTTGCTGCCTGCCTTGAGCGGCTTGCGCAGCGGTTTGGCGGCCAAGGCTCTGGCATTCGATGCCGTGGTGAAAATTGGCCGAACCCACTTGCAGGATGCGACGCCAGTGACGCTGGGCCAGGAATTTGGCGGCTATGAGGCGCAGCTGGCGCTGTGCGAGTCGGCTATTCGTCATGCCTTGATGGCAGTCCATACCTTGGCCATTGGCGGCACGGCGGTCGGCACCGGCCTCAATACGCACCCGGAGTTTGGTGCGCGGGTGGCGGCCATGCTGGCCAAGCAGCTTGATCTGCCTTTGACCCAGGCGGGCAATCTGTTTGCCGCCATGGCTGGACACGAAGCGCTGGTGGGCTTGCATGCGGCTTTGAAAATGCTCGCCATTGCCTTGACCAAGATCGCCAACGACATCCGGCTGATGGGCAGCGGCCCGCGCGCCGGCTTGGGTGAACTGCAATTGCCCGAGAACGAACCCGGCAGCTCGATCATGCCCGGCAAGGTGAATCCGACCCAGGTTGAAGCGCTGACGATGGTGTGCGCCCAGGTCATGGGCCATGATGCTGCGATTGGCTTTGCTGCCAGCCAGGGGCACTTTGAGCTCAACGTTTACAAACCGCTCATCGTGCTGGACACGCTGGACAGCGTGCGTCTGCTTGCCGACGCTATGAACAGCTTCAATCAGCACTGCGTGAGAGGCATTGTGGTCAACGAAGCGCGTGTGGCGCAGCTGTTGCAAAGCTCGTTGATGCTCGTGACCGCGTTGGCGCCGCACATCGGCTATGACCGTGCCGCGCAGATTGCCAAACATGCTCACCAGCACGGCACCACGCTGCGCGAGGCGGCGCTATTGCTCGGTGACGTCAGCGGCGAGCAGTTTGACGCCTGGGTTGATGCGCGCCAGATGCTCGGTCCGATGCGATAGCGCATCACAGTCGTGAAAGTTTTTCCTTTATGTGGGGCAGCGCACGGTCCCGGGTTTGACAAGCACCTAAGCTGAAGGTGTGTCGGGTTTGGCGACTTATGCCAAGCCGACTTGTTGCGGATGACGCGAGTCGTTGCGCAACATGTTTTAACTCACCAAGGATTTTTCATGAAACAACCCCTCTTGATTTTGGCGCTGCTCACTACTTTGGGTTTGGCCGCTTGCGATCGGCCTGCGACGGTGATCGCTGTTCCCACGGCGCCCGTTGCTGTGCCCGGGCCTGCAGGTCCGACTGGCGCTACTGGTAGCCAGGGCGCAACGGGGTACCAGGGAAACCAGGGTAATCAAGGCAATGATGGCGGTACCGGTGCAACCGGCGCTACCGGAAAACCTGGTGCAGGCACCACCGTGGTCGTGATGCCACCGGCTTCAGCTCCCGCGAACTGAAATAACAAATTCACACTTTCAAGGAGTCGTCATGGGCTTGGGAACTATTCTGTTGATTATTTTGATTCTGATGTTGGTTGGCGTTTTTCCTAGCTGGCCACACAGTCGCGGCTGGGGCTACGGGCCTAGTGGTGGCTTGGGTTTGGTGGTGATCGTCGTCCTCATCTTGCTGTTGAGCGGTCGGATGTAACCCAGTAAGCGCCGTTTCATGAGATTACGCTGGATTGCACCTGTGTTCACACTGGCGGTCGCTGCACTTGCGGCTTGTGCCGAGATGGCGACATTGCCCATTGCGGCGGGCACCGGGCCGCATCCAACGCTGCCGCTGCCTCAGCAGACTTTGATTCCGACCATGAACATCGCACCAGCCAAGGGGTGGCCGCCGGGTGCGACACCGCAAGCCGCACCGGGCATGCGCGTGGGTGCATTTGCCCGCGACCTGGATCACCCGCGCTGGCTGTATGTGCTGCCCAATGGCGATGTACTCGTGGCCGAGACCAATGCGCCGCCCAAACCCGATGACGCCAAAGGTATCAAGGGCTGGTTGACCGGTCTGGTCATGAAACGGGCAGGTGCGGCTACGCCCAGTGCGAATCGCATTACCTTGCTGCGCGATACCGATGGGGATGGCGTGGCAGACCTGAAGTCGGTGTTGCTGGACGGGCTGAATTCGCCGTTTGGCATGGTGCTGGTGGGCAACAATCTTTATGTGGCCAACACTGATGCAGTGTTGCGTTTCCCGTACACCACCGGCGATACCCACATCACGGCGAGCGGCACCCCGGTGGTGGCGCTGCCAGCGGGCCCGATCAACCACCACTGGACCAAGAATCTCATCGCCAGCCCGGATGGCAAGCAGCTTTTTGTCACCATCGGCTCCAACAGCAACGTGGGTGAGCGCGGTATGGCGGTGGAGTCGGAGCGCGCGGCGATCTGGGCCGTGGATATACAAAGTGGTTCGCACCGCATCTTTGCCTCTGGACTGCGCAACCCCGTCGGTCTGGCCTGGGAGCCGCAAAGCGGCGCCTTGTGGGCCGCCGTCAACGAGCGTGACGAGCTGGGCAGTGATCTGGTGCCCGATTACATGACTGCCGTGCGTGACGGGGCTTTTTACGGCTGGCCCTACAGCTATTACGGTCCGCATGTTGATGAACGTGTCGCACCACCACGGCCCGACCTGGTCGCCAAGGCCATTGCACCGGACTACGCCTTGGGGCCGCACACAGCTTCACTGGGCCTGGCGTCTTCGGTTGGCACGACCTTGCCCGCCACCTTTGCTAACGGCATGTTCATCGGGCAGCATGGTTCGTGGAACCGGCGCCCTCACAGTGGCTACAAAGTTGTTTTTGTGCCGTTTGAAGGGGGCCAGCCTGCTGGCGAGCCGGTCGATGTGTTGACCGGATTCCTCAGCCCGGAGGGAAATGCCTTCGGTCGGCCGGTCGGCGTGGCTCTTGACAAACAAGGTGCATTGCTCGTGGCGGACGATGTGGGTAATATGGTCTGGCGCGTGACGGCACAGCATTGATAAATTCGGTAAAAGCCGTCCACCAGCCAAAGGAGGCTTGCTCAATGTCCGTCACCCCTTTGCCCATCAAAGTTTTCAATTCGCCTGACGCGCCGCCGCGCGAGTGCGTCGTGCAACGCTATACCGACGTGCGCGCGCATAGTCTGGCAATTGCCGCACCTTTGTCAGTCGAAGACCAGTGCATTCAGTCCATGCCGGATGCCAGTCCGACCAAATGGCACCTCGCGCACACCAGCTGGTTTTTTGAAGCCGTGGTGCTGCAAGCTCATGCACTTGGATATATGCCTTTCGACAGTCGGTTTTTTTACCTGTTCAATTCGTACTATGACGCACTGGGGCCGCGCCACCCACGTCCCCAGCGTGGCTTGCTGACGCGGCCTTCGCTGGCGCAGGTTCATGCGTACCGTGACCATGTGAACGCGGCCATGTTGAACTTCATCGTCCAGGCCGACGACACGGTCTGGGAGGCGGCAGAGCCATTGATTACCTTGGGTCTGAATCACGAGCAGCAGCATCAGGAGTTGATGTTGACCGACATCCTGCATGCTTTCTCAAGCAACCCTTTGCTGCCCGCTTATGGGTCCGTTGCTACGCATGAGCCGCAGCGCACCCGCGATGCGCCTCCCGTACGTTGGCTTGCCCTGCCCGGCGGCGTCAGGCTGGTGGGGCACGAAGGGGAGGGCTTTGCCTTTGACAATGAAACGCCACGCCATGCCGTGCTATTGCAGCCCTACCAGATGGCCGACCGGTTGGTGAACTGCGGTGATTACGCCTTGTTCATGGCCGATGGCGGCTATGAGAGGCCTGCATTGTGGTTGTCCGACGGCTGGGCTGCAGTGCAAGCCAATGGCTGGAAGACGCCCGCGTACTGGATCGCGCCCGGTGACCCGCGTGCGCCAGCGGCGCATTGGCAGGTGTTTGGCCTGCGGGGTGTGCAGCCGCTGGACGTCGCCGAGCCGGTGGCCCAGCTTAGTTTCTTTGAGGCGGCGGCCTACGCCGAGTGGGCCGGTGCGCGCCTGCCAACCGAGTTTGAATGGGAAGCCGCATTCGGCACGCCGGGCCTCACGCAGATGATGGGCCCGGTCTGGCAGTGGACGCGCTCGTCCTACGATCCTTATCCCGGTTTTCGGCCATTGAAGGGTGCTGTTGGTGAATACAACGGCAAGTTCATGGTCGGCCAGTTGGTACTGCGCGGAGCCAGTAGCGCCACGCCCGCAGGTCATAGCCGGGCGAGTTACCGTAATTTTTTCCCACCTGCCGCGCGCTGGCAGTTTTCAGGCCTGCGTCTGGCCAGGGATGGGTCATGCTGACCCGCACCGAAATGCCTCTTGATGCGGGGCAGAGCAACAGGGAGTTCCTGAAGGATCTGCAGTTGGCGTTTGCCGTGCAGCCGCACAGTATTTCACCCAAGTATTTTTACGACGCAAGCGGCTCGCAACTGTTTGACCGTATTTGCCAATTGCCCGAGTACTACCCGACGCGCACCGAGCTGTCCATTCTGTCGCGCCATGCCGGTGACATTGCCTCGCAGATCGGTCCCCAGGCCGAGATCGTCGAATTCGGCGCAGGTTCCTTGATGAAGGTGCGTTTGCTGCTGGACGCCCTGGAGCAGCCCAGGCGCTATCTGCCGATTGATATTTCCGGCGAACATCTTGCAACGTCTGCATGGGCATTGCGGCAGGACTATCCGGGTTTGGAGGTGCAGCCGGTGGTGGCTGATTACACGCAGCCACTGTCTCTGCCGATGCTGCAACCAGGCACAGGCCAACGTGTGGGCTTCTTTCCTGGCTCCACCATTGGCAACTTCACCCCTGATGAAGTGCTGCGTTTTTTGCGTTCAACAGCCCGTTTATTGCGCGGCGGTGCGCTGTTGTTGGGGGCTGATCTGGTTAAAAACCCGGATGTTCTGCATGCCGCCTACAACGATACCCAGGGTGTCACAGCCGCCTTTAACCTGAACTTGCTGGCCCGTGCCAACCGCGAATTGGGCACGCAGTTTGTGCTGGATCAGTTTGACCACAGTGCCTTTTACAACGCGCCGCTGCGGCGCATCGAAATGCATCTGGTCAGTCGTTGCCGCCAGCAGGTCTCGGTGGGAGGTGAAATTTATGAATTGGCCCAAGGCGACACGCTGCATACAGAAAACTCGTACAAATTCACCCTAGACGGTTTGCACGAGTTGGCACTGTGTGCTGGATTCACGCCGGGGCCGGTCTGGACCGACCCGGATCAGCTGTTCAGCGTGCACTGGTTGAATGCACCTGTTTTGTAGTTTGACGATGTATGGAAACCTACGAAATTCTGATGTCCTTGTAATCGCCGACGGCGGCTTGAATGACTTCGCGGGCAATCACTGTTTCCTGGTCGGTGCGGGCTTGCACCATCAGGACGATCTGCCCATTGGCGATGGCATCACTGACCAAGGACGATAGCCAACCTTCCTTTTCTTTTGGTTTGGGTGCTGAGCTGTGGATGGCCCCGGCCGTACCGCCAATCAAGGCGCCAATGCTGGCACCCCAGCCCAGCATGGCCAGCGGTGCAATCAATGGGCTGGCGATGAACAGCGTCACATTGGCGGCCACCAGCGCTACCTCGGCCAGCGCGCCCAGGCCTGTGCCAACGGCGGTTCCGATGGACCCGTCAACCAGCACGTCTTTGAGCACTGCGTTGCTGTCCTGTGTTGGCACGGGGGCTGACGTAGGCTGGCCGGTTTCAAAAATCTGCAGCTGTTCGCTCGGCAGGCCACGTTTTACGAGTGTTTCAAACGTGTTTTGTGCGTCATCGTGGTTGGCAAAAAAGCCGGATATGTGGTGGCTGTAGTCGGTCATTGAATTTCTCCAGGGTTGGGCCCGTATAAGTCAGGGGACCGGTTGACCTTATCCATGCGCATGACAAGCGTCTGTGCGTCACCCCACCCAGGCGCAGGCGATTTAGCTCACCTGAACCCGACGAGACCCGAAGACGTTGGCATAAACCCAGGTGAATTCCGCACCAATCAAAAATATCTGGGCCGAGTAGTAGACCCACAGCAATATGACGACCAGCGAGCCTGCCGCGCCAAAACCGGAGACCACGCCACTGCGGCCGATATACAGCCCAATCAACGATTTGCCAAGGGTGAACAGCAAGGCGGTAAAAACAGCGCCGATCCACACATCTTTCCACTGGACGTGTGCGCGTGGCATCACTTTGTAGATGAACGCAAACATCACCGCTACCAGCAAAAAGCCGCCCATGGCGTTGGTGACCGCTGCCATGGCAAGCCAGCCGCCAAAGAGGGGGCTTAACCACTTGCCCATGATGGCGAGGGCCGCGCTGACAATCAGCGAGACGATTAGAAGAAAACCAATGGCCAGAATGAGTCCGAAAGACAAGAGGCGCGCGCGCACCAAGGCCAACCAGCCACTCGTTCTGGTGCGGGTGGGCACCCGCCAGATGCGGTCCAACGAGTCTTGCAGCTCCCCGAACACCGTGGTGGCACCTATAAAAAGAAGAACCACTCCCAATACTGTGGCGGCCATCCCCTGGGCCGGTTGATCGACGCTGGCCAGCAAATCCTGTATGGCGCCAGCACCCCGGTCGCCCATGAGTGAGCGCAGCTGCAATTGAATCTCGCCGCGCGCGGCGTCCTGGCCAAAGACGAGACCGGCCACAGAAATCACGATCAGCAGCAAGGGCGCTAGTGAGAACATGGTGTAGTAAGCCAGCGCCGCGCCCATGCTCGGCACGTAATCATCAAGCCATGACTTTGACATGCGTTTGAGCAGACTCCACCAAGGGGTGATTCTTGAGGTGTTCATGATTTCCAGGTTGCAAACATGGCGATCACCACCAAGGCCATGGTCAAGGTTGCCAGCCAGCCCAGTACCACGAGTCTGCGCGAGATGACAAAGGGCCCCATGATGTCGGCGCGGCGCGCCATGAGCATCATGACGACCATGATGGGCACGGCAATGACACCATTGAGAACCGCACTCCAAAACAACGCCTTGATGGGGTCAATGTGGGAGAAATTCAGTGCCACACCCAGTGCAGTTGCAATGATGACGATGGCGTAAAAACCCCTGGCCTGCAAGAGCCCAAGCCCCAGTCCCATTCGCCACTTGAATGATTCCGCCACCGCATAGGCGGCAGATCCTGCAAGAACGGGGACCGCGAGCAAGCCGGTGCCCACAATGCCTGCAGAAAATAGCACAAACGCAAATTCCCCGGCCAGTGGGCGTAGCGCCTGAGCGGCCTGCGCCGAGGTCTGGATGTCGGTGGTGCCATGCAAGTGCAAGGTGACAACGGCTGTCAGCATGATGCAAAAAGCGATGAAATTGGAGAACCCCATCCCGATATAGGTATCGACCTTGATCCTTTGCAGCTGCGCCTTCGCTTGTTGAGGTGCTTTTGTCAGCGGTTTCTCGCCGGGCGCTGCACGTTGTTCCTCAACCTCTTGTGAGGCTTGCCAGAAAAAGAGATAGGGGCTGATCGTGGTTCCGAACACGGCGACAACCGCGATCACGTAATCGGCCTGGAGCGATAGCGACGGTAAAAGTGTCTGATAAATCACTTCGCCCCAAGGAATTTTGACCACGAACAGGGTTGCCACATAGGCCAGCAGTGCCAGCGTCAGCACTTTTAACAAGGGCGCGTAACGGGCAAAAGGCAAAAAGACCTGGAGCAGTACCGATATCGTCCCAAATGCTATGGCATACCAGTGGGCTGATCCGCCTATGAGAAGCTGCAGCGCCGCTCCCATGGCGCCGATGTCGGCGGCAATGTTGATCGTGTTCGCCACCAGCAGCAGCAAAACAATGCCATACAGCAGCCAGGCGGGGTAGTGGCGACGAATATTGGCCGCGAGTCCTTTACCCGAAACGCGGCCAATACGGGCGCTGATGGTCTGGATGCCGACCATCAGCGGAAACGTGAAAAAAGCCGTCCACAAAATGCCGTAGCCAAACCCAGCACCCACCTGGGAATAGGTGGCGATGCCGCTAGGGTCGTCGTCGGCCGCACCAGTGATCAGACCCGGCCCCAGCCGTCCCCATAGCGACTTTTTGCAGTCGTCTTTACCCAAGAGGCGGATGGCTTTGACCGGCTTCATTTTCAGGGGCGTTGTGCCCGGGGCTCGCCACGGCCGTTAACGGTTACGGTTGGTCCAGGTGGCGCCGTCATTTGAACTTTATGTTCCTGGCCCCGGAAGTTGTACGTGACATCCCAGAATTCTGGTCGCGATTGGTTGGGCTGGTTGGCACAGCGCTGGACATCACGGGTTTGCGCGGGCTGCGGGCTGTTGTTACGGCCCACCTGGGCACCGACCGCGCCGCCAGCGATGGCGCCGCCGACGGTGGCCAGATCGCGGCCACTTCCGTTGCCGACCTGGTGTCCAAGAATACCGCCAATCACGGCGCCTGCTATGGCCGCTGGTACGTTGGACTGGCGCTGATCTTGCGCGACCTGCTCACGCTCGATCCAGCAGCGCTTCTCAGGGGGCCCCACCACGGCACGCACGGATGAAACGTTGGCCTCAAACAAGCGTTCGTTATCGCGTTGGCGAGCGTCGTAGACGGGGGCTGGCGCATAGCGCTCATCTTCGATGCGCATGTTGTGGCTGATGGCCCGCACGGATGAAATACGATCATTCAGGCCCATGGCGGCCAGTGACGGATAGCGACCCGGCCGCAAAATGACGCAGCGACCGCTAAAGCGCACGTCTTCGCAAATCTCCCAGCGCTCGCCAGTCACCGTCGCAGACGAGGCCCGGTCATTAAATCCATAGCGTTCCAGGCTGCCAATTTGCCGCTGCGTGCTGAACGAGCGGCCTTGAAAGCCTTCATTTTCATAAAGAGTGACTTGCGCCATAGCCTGCGTGGCAAGGGCCACAGCGGTGACCGCGATCGCATTTCTTAGACAGTGATTCATGGATGTTGCCTTTTGAAGTTTTTTCATTACCGGAGTCGACGTCCGATCAGCGGTATCCATAGGGATGGTTCAGTATCTGATGGGCGCTGTGTCGTGTCTATCGGACGACATCATCAGTGGGCGTCGTCAATGTCCTACACGGCATGTGGCAAACTCACGCCCTTGTTTCAAGTTTTATGTCAGCGCAAGGCTGACCGTTCAGACCGTTATGCAGAAAATCATCGCGCAAATCGCGCAGGAAATCCGGATTCAACCCAAACAAGTGCAAGCGGCTGTCGAGCTGCTTGATGGCGGCGCTACCGTGCCCTTCATCGCCCGCTATCGCAAGGAAGTCACCGATGGGCTGGACGACATCCAGCTGCGCGAGCTCGAAGCCCGCTTGAGCTACCTGCGCGAGCTGCGCGACCGTCTTCAGACCGTCATCAAAAATATCGAAGAGCAGGGCAAGATGACGCCCACGCTGTTGGCTGCGCTGGTTTCCGCCGCGACCAAACAGGAACTGGAAGACTTGTACCTGCCGTTCAAACTCAAACGTCGCACCAAAGGCCAGCTGGCGCGCGAGGCCGGGCTGGAGCCCTTGGCGGATGCCTTGTTTGCCAATCCTGAACTGGTGCCAGCCGATGAAGCCGTGGCTTATGTGATCCCCATGCGGCCGGTGGTGGAGGGCGAAGACAAGCAGCCCGACTTCTCCACCGTGCAAGCGGTGCTGGACGGCGTGCGTGATCTGCTGAGCGAGCGCTGGGCCGAAACTCCGGCCCTGGTACAAGACTTGCGCGAATGGCTGTGGACCGAGGGTCTGTTCCAGTCCAAGCTGATGGACGGCAAGGACGAGAACAACGCCGATGTGGCCAAGTTCCGTGATTATTTTGACTACGACGAGCCGATTGGCCGGGTGCCCTCGCACCGTGCGCTGGCGGTGTTTCGTGGCCGTGGGTTGGAAATTTTGGACGCCAAACTCATTATTCCAGAGCCAAATGTGCCTCTAGCCCCCGTCGCACCTGCGCAAGCAGCTATCAAAACAAGAGCGACTCCGGTGGTGTCGCTGGCCGAGGGACGTATTGCCCTGCGCCTGGGCTGGAGCCACAAGAGCCGTGCGGCGGACGATTTGATTCGCAAATGTATCGCCTGGACCTGGCGCGTCAAACTCAGCCTATCCACCGAGCGTGACCTGTTCACCCGCCTGCGTGAAGAGGCTGAAAAAGTGGCCATCAAGGTGTTTGCCGACAACCTGCGGGACTTGTTGCTGGCCGCGCCCGCCGGGCCGCGCGTGGTGTTGGGGCTGGACCCCGGCATCCGCACCGGCGTCAAGGTGGCGGTGGTCGATACCACCGGCAAGCTGGTGGAAACTTCGACCGTCTTTCCGCACGAGCCGCGCAAGGACTGGGAAGGCTCGCTGCATATTTTGGGCAAGCTGTGCGAGAAGCATGGCGTGAACCTGATCGCCATCGGCAACGGCACTGCCAGCCGCGAGACCGACAAGCTGGCGGCCGATTTGATCAAGCTGATGGCCAAAGTGTCGGACCGCCTGATTGAAAAAGTGGTGGTGAGCGAAGCCGGGGCTTCCGTGTACTCCGCCAGTGAATTCGCCTCGCAGGAGATGCCGGACGTGGACGTGAGCCTGCGCGGTGCGGCCAGTATTGCCCGTCGCCTGCAAGACCCGTTGGCCGAGCTGGTCAAGATCGACCCCAAATCCATCGGTGTCGGCCAGTATCAGCATGACGTGAACCAGAGTGAGCTGGCCAAAACGCTCGAAGCGGTGGTGGAGGATTGCGTGAACTCGGTGGGTGTGGACTTGAACACGGCCAGTGTGCCGCTGTTGTCCCGCGTGTCGGGCCTGAGTGCCAGTGTGGCCAAGGCGGTGGTGCGCTGGCGCGAAGCCAATGGCGCCTTCAACAACCGCCAGCAACTGCTCAAAGTCACCGGACTGGGAGCCAAAACCTTCGAGCAAAGCGCTGGGTTTTTACGTATTCGCGGGGGCGACAATCCGCTGGATATGACCGGCGTTCACCCTGAGACCTACCCGGTGGTGGAAAAAATCATGACGCATACCGCTAAACCGGTGGCCGAGTTGATGGGCCGGGCGGACATGCTCAAAGTGCTGCGTCCGGAACTGTTTGCCAACGAACAGTTTGGCGTGATTACCGTGAAAGATATTTTGGGTGAGCTGGAAAAACCGGGTCGTGACCCGCGCCCTGACTTCAAGGTGGCCCGTTTCAATGAGGGTGTGGACGACATCAAAGACCTGAAAGAGGGCATGATTCTGGAAGGCACCGTGAGCAATGTGGCCGCCTTTGGTGCCTTTGTGGACTTGGGCGTCCATCAGGATGGCTTGGTTCACGTCAGCCAACTGGCGCACAAGTTCGTGACCGATGCCCGTGAAATTGTCAAAACCGGTGACGTCGTCAAGGTGCAGGTGGTGGAGGTTGATGTGGCTCGCAAACGCATCGCCCTGACCATGAAGATCGGTGCCGCACCGGCCCGGCGCGATAATGCGGGAGACAACCGCTTTCAGGGCGTTGCCAATAATCAGCGCGGTCGATCGGGCGGTCAGGGTGGTGGGCAATTCAACAACGCACCACAATCGAATGCCATGTCATCCGCATTTGCAAAACTCAAGGGTCTTGGGAGCTAATCATGGAACTTCAAGCGCTGCTGTCTTTGCAGTTTGTGCTGCCCAGCATTCCAAAAGTAGTTGCTCTTTTGCTTAGCGAGTTTGAGCGTGATGTACCCGACCTGAAAGTCATCAACCAGCTCATCAGCACCGATCCGGCCTTGACCACGCGCCTGTTGCAGCTCTCCAACTCGGATGCTTTCAATCTCTCGGGCAAGATCAGCAGTGTGTCCGAGTCGCTGGCGATACTTGATTTGGCCCATGTCCGCACTATGGCGTTGGCGGCGGCTTCTGCGGCCTCTTTCAAGGCGGTGCCAGGGATTAATCTGCAGCAGTTTTGGGCCTACAGCCTGAATGTGGCCAAGCTGTCCAGATCGCTTGCTGGCGTGGTGCGGCAAAACCAGCAGGCGGCCTTTACCTGCGGCATGATTCACGCGGTGGGCGAGCTTGCCATGCACTTGGCTATGCCTCAGGCCATGGCGGTGCTTGATCGTGAATTCCCGCCGCTGGACTTGTGGCGCGCCAAGGTTGAGATGCAGGCTTTGGGCTACTGTTATGCCCAGGTTGGCGCAGGTTACGCGCGTCAGTGGCTGTTTCCTCAGCCCTTGATCGACGCGCTTGAACATCAGGATGAACCGTTTGAAAACGATGCCTACGAGCCCCTCGCGGGTGTGATCCATCTGGCCACCTGGCGCGCGCGCGCCAGAGAGGTGAATTTAACCGATACCGAACTGGCGGTGACATTTCCGGGGCCGGTGGGTGAAGTTCTTGGCCTGGATATTGACATGGTGCTGCAACAGGACCCGATTGACTGGTCAGCCCAGTTGCCAGGGCGAATTTTGCTGTAATTGACCGTAAAGAGCGCCTGATTTCAGCACGCGTTGATGGGGGATACAAACTCGCAAGAGCGCTGCTTGCTGCGCGGTTTGAGTAGTGATGCGGTCTCTTCGCCACCGTGTATGGCAGTTCGCAATTGCGCAATGGTTTGGGTATGGAGTTGCGATACGCGCGATTCACTCAGGCCAAGATGGGTGCCGACTTCATGCATTTTCAAGCCCTCCTCGTAGTAAAGCCGCAGGACTTCTTTTTTTTGCTCAGGCAGCGTGTTGATCGCCACCGCCAGGGCTTGCCGCAAGGCGGATCTTTCCAGTGCTGCCAGTGGGCTGGTGTGGCTCTCGACGCAATGATCGAGATAAGCCTGTGCATCGTCGCCGCCACCCAGATCGTCCAAGGAGATCAGGATGTAGCCATGCGCTTCTTGCAGGAGTTTCTGGTAGTCCGCAATGGGCAGTTCCAAAGCGGCAGCGACTTCGCCCTCGGTGGGGGCTCGTCCATGCAGGTGCCCAAGCCGCTGGATGGCAATTTCCACGCGCCGCATGTTTTGACGCATCTGGCGCGGACCGGGGTCGTTGGCGCGCAGGCCATCGAGCATGGCGCCTTTGGCACGTTGCGCAATATAGTGGTCAAAGTGGTGGCCTGTCGTCTCACGGGTCCAGCGAAGTATGGCGTCGATCAGTCCAAGCAATCCGTCTTGAATCAGGTCATTGGAATCGACACTCGCGGGTAAGCGCCGGGCCAGATTGAACGCAATTTTTTCCACCAGAGGTGTTTTCCTTGCGATCAACTGCACGTTTTTCGGAGCGGTTAAATCGTTTTTTGTTTTCATGGCGCAATGCGATGGACTCAATGGTAGCTATTGCAACAGAAAAGAACACTGGCTGATGAATGAAAAAAGCCGACTTACGTCGGCCTTTTTGGGAAAACAGCGAAGGCTGTTTACTTGAGGTGCTTGCCAATCAAGCCAGCCATCTCAAACATGGACACTTGCGCCTTGGCAAAAACTTCTTTCAGCTTGGCATCGGCATTGATCATGCGTTTGTTGGCTTCGTCTTGCAGCTTGTGCTTCTTGATGTAAACCCACAATTGCTTGACCACTTCAGTACGTGGCAGAGGCTTGGCGCCCACAACAGCAGCCAGTGCTGCGCTGGGGGTCAGGGCTTTCATGAAAGCTGCATTGGCCGTGCGCTTTTTGGCAGGGGCTTTAGGTGCAGCAACTTTTTTGGCGGGTGCAGCGGCCTTGGCGGGCGCTGCCTTTTTAGCGGGAGCTGCTTTTTTGGCTGGGGCTTTGACGGCTACAGTCTTGGCAGGGGCCACTTTTTTTGCTGGAGCCGCGCTCTTGGCTGGAGCTGCTTTTTTTGCAGGTTCAGCTTGTTTTGCCGGAGCTTTTTTTGCAGTTGCCATAGTTCATTGTCCTTCTGGAAGTTGATTAATCACCAGAGAAAAACAGCTTCTTCACTGGCAAGCAGCATGCTACTGGAGAAATTGGGTGTTTCCTAGTGGGAAAACGTTTATTTCATTGGGAAACACATTTTTTTCATGACAGATTCGGCTCAGAGATGTCGTTTTACAATTTTGCAAACTTATGAAAGCTCAAAATGACTCTCTCCTTTGCTACCTGTGACTTGTGCGACGCTCATAAAAATGACTCCTCTGGCAATTTCTCTGTGCTGCCACCGGTGTTTCGCGACTATGGCGCGCGGCGCAAATTCTGCGGACCGGTAGTGACCGTCAAATGCTTTGAAGACAATACGCTGGTCAAGGCGGCGGTGGACTCGGTTGGTTTTGAAGAAACGCCTGCGGGGCGAATCGGCAAAGTGCTGGTGGTCGATGGCGGTGGTTCATTGCGCCGGGCTTTGCTGGGCGGCAACCTTGGTGCGGCTGCCGCTAAAAATGGCTGGGCTGGCGTGGTGATTGATGGTTGTGTCCGAGACGTGGCCGAGTTGGGCGTGCTGGACGTGGGCATTCGCGCGCTGGCCAGCATGCCACTGCCAACCGAGAAACGTAATGAAGGTCAAAAAGACATTGCGGTCCAGATCCAGGGACTCTGGGTTCGCCCGGGTGACTGGCTCTATGCAGATGAAGACGGCATGGTGATCAGCGCGACTCGTTTGATTTGACGCGGGCTGACCAGGCCATGGTTCGGGCGGGCAGGGTGGCCAACACCACGCCCAGCAAGGCAATCGCAAATGCCAGCAGTTGCACCTTGCTCAAGGTTTCGCCCAAAGCCAATACGCCGACCAGCGCAGCCGAGATGGGCAGCATCACAGTGAATACGCCTGCTTTGGCGGCCGGTACGGTTTGCAGGCCGGTCATCCATAACCAAACCGTTCCAACGCTGGCTGCTAGGGCATAAAAGACCAGCAGCAGCCAGATGTTTGAAGAGACGGCACTGAAGTCAAAACTCCAGGCCGCATACAGGCCCAACGGGGTCATCAGCACAAACCCCCACAGGTTGATCAGTGCGGTGATTCGTTTGGGGCTGAGCGTGCCCGTGAGCTTCTTGCCAATCACGGCATAAGCGGCTTCGCACAGGACAGCACCAAAAATAAGCAGGTTGCCCCACTGGGCATTGTCATATAGAGAATTGACCTCAAGCCCCCGTACTGCTTGCGTAGGCAGCTCTGATTTTGATAGCGAGAACAATCCAATCCCCAGGGCTGCACAAGCAATGGCCGCCCAGACCCGAAGGCCGATGCGCTCGCGCAAGAAAAACCAGCTCATCAGCGCCACCACCGCTGGAATGGCCGCCATGATGACCCCGGCCGACACGGCAGTGGTCATGCTGACGCCGTACAACATGCAAATGGAGAACAGGAAATTTCCGAGCAAAGACTCCAGAAAAACCAGCTTTTTGGTATCCACGCTCATCGGGGGTTCGTCCACCGGTTTTTTGAGCCAGAGCGGCATGGCGAGCCCGCCTATGCCAAAGCGCAGCCAGGCCAGCAAAAAGACCGGCAACGTGGCCACCAGGGGTTTGGACAAGGCAACGTAACTGCCGACCAACGCCATGCTCATCGCAAGGAGCAAGTAGGCCGTCAAAAGGTGTCTGGTATTTTTCAAGGTGTTTAAAGCGCCGACAGCGTCAGCGTCAATGCGGATCAATGTGGGAGCCTTGCATCATGCCTGAGGCTTGCTGGGGAAATTGCGGCACCAGTGGCTCGCAGTAAAAGCCGCAAATTGGCACCTTTGAAGCACGAAAAAACAAGGTATTGTCAGGCTCCACCAAAAGAAGGGTTCACCATGAGCATGGGCCATTTTGCATATGCCAACAACAGCAATCGGTTTTTGGCTGCGTACGAACTTGACGCACAGCCATTTGCCCTGATCGGTGTGCCGTTCGACGGCGCAGTGACCCATCGGCCCGGTGCTAGATTTGCGCCGCAGGAAATTCGCCGCGCCAGCCTGATGCTGTGTGACGGATTGCACCCATTTTTCGGCGTTTCGCCCATTGACTATCTGGGTGATGCCTTGGATATGCGTTTGCCCAATGCATCGCCGCTGGCGGAGATTCGTCAGCTCATCCAGACTCAGGCGGCCGAAAAAATGGCCTTGCATCATTGCGTTTTTTTGGGTGGGGATCATTCGGTGACCTTGCCCTTGTTGCGTGCGGCACACGCCCAGCATGGTGAGTTGGCATTGATCCATTTCGATGCGCACTGTGATACCTGGAAGGATCATTTTGGTGAGCCCTCGGGCCATGGCACTTGGACCTATGAGGCCATCAGGGAGGGGCTGGTGAGCCCTGCGCACACGGTGCAAATCGGGTTGCGCTCCAGCGGTGAACGACGGGTGCGTGAGTATGTGAAGGATCAGGGTGGTTTGATCTTTACGGCCCGGCAACTGCGCGGGCTCGATGGGGGCGGCTTGCTGCCCGCTATTGCAGAAATACGGGACCGTATTGGCAGGCGGCCATGCTATCTGACGCTCGATATCGACTGCTTGGATCCGGCCTTTGCCCCGGGCACGGGCACGCCGGAGCCGGGGGGCATGACCAGCTCTCAGGTATTGACCTTTTTGGAAGAATTGGCCCCGCTAAACATGATCGGCATGGACTGCGTTGAAGTGGCGCCGGCGTATGACCAGAGCGAACTCACCAGCAATGCAGCGGCCACTTTTGTCTGGACCTATCTCTGTGGCCAGGTGGCCAAGCGTTTCAAGGAGTAGCGCGTCATGTTGTTGAATTCTGATACCCAGCTCAACCAGAAAAGTTATTACGAAGCCAGCGTGCAACGTCAAGCGGCAGCGCCTTCGCTGCAAGAGTCTGTCACAGCCGATGTGGTGGTGGTTGGTGCAGGCTTTGCTGGTTTGTCGGCCGCGCTGGAACTGGCGCAGCAGGGCTTGAGTGTCGTGGTGCTGGAGGCTGATCGGGTTTGCAGCGGCGCTTCTGGTCGCAATGGTGGCCAGGCCATCGTCGGGTTTGCCAGTGGACAGGAACCGTTTGAACAGCAGCTCGGTCGCGCCGATGCGCGTCTGGCCTGGGACATGTCGATTGAGGCGATTGGCTTGATGGACGAGCGCATCGCAAAGTTTGGGATTGAGTGTGATCGTGTCTCGGGCTATCTGTACGTTGCCGACTCCCCGCGCAAGGCGCGTGCGCTGGAAGCGGATATGAACACCATGGCGCGTGACTATGGTTTTATGTGTGATTTTTCCCAAGGAGCTGAGACACAACGCCACATCGCAAGCCCGCGGTATTGCGCAGCGGCGTTTGAGACCGTCTCGGGTCATTTGCACCCGTTGAAGTACGGTCTGGGCCTGGCGGATGCAGCGCGCTCCCTGGGGGTGCGAATTTTTGAGAATTCACCCGTAGTGGATATCAAGCGGGGTGCCATGTTGCAAGCCCGCACGACCAAAGGCAGTGTCACAGCCCAATTTGGTGTTCTGGCGGGCAATTACACCTTGGGAGAATACGGGCCGCGTGTGGCCCCGGACATCACAGCGCGCATCATGCCGGTGGGAACCTACATGGTTGCAACGGCACCGTTGGATCCGGCTTTGTGCCAGCGCCTGATTCCGAGCAACGCAGCCGTTTGTGACAACAACTTTATCCTGGACTATTTCCGCTTCAGTGCGGACCACCGCATGTTGTTTGGTGGCAAAGTGAGCTACACCACCCGAACGCCGGCCCGTCTGGGTGAGGTCATGGGCAAGCGCATGTGCCAGGTTTTTCCGGCGTTGGCGGGCGTGCCGATTGATTACGTCTGGGGTGGTTTTGTGGATATCAGCATGAACCGGGCACCAGACTTTGGTCGCTTGGGCGAGAACCTGTATTACCTGCAGGGGTTCAGTGGTCACGGGGTGGCCTTGACGGGATTGGGCGGCAAGTTGGTGGCGCAGGCCATTGCGGGACAAGCCGGTCGGTTTGACGTGTTTGCGCGCCTGAAGCATCAGGTCTTTCCAGGCGGTGAGCTATTGCGCATGCCCAGCCTAGTGCTCGGGACGCTGTTTTACCGTTTGCGCGACGCGTTTTAAATTTTGGCTAGTGCGGTTAGGACGGCTCTGCACAGTATCGGACCACAGCGCTCGATATCTGCGAGTGGGGCATAGCCGTAGCCAATCACCAGCCCTTTGACATCCTTGCGTTGCAGGCAGTATGCAGACAGTGGCCGAACAATAAGACCTGACTGCTTGATTCGTTCAGCAAGCGCTTTGTCATTGACGCTGTTCGGCAAACGCAAACACAGGTGCAAACCCTGTTCCGCGCCGCTGATATAGGCTTGCTGACCCAGGCAGGGTTTGAGGGCTTCAAGCAAACAATGGCGGCGCTCAGCGTAGCTATGACGGGCACGGCGCAGTGCGCTGGAGAAATGCCCCATTTCAATGAACTCGGCCAAGGCCGCCTGAAGCGGCATCTGGCCGGGCCGGTTAAGGTCGTAATGGGCCTGTTTGAACGAGGCCGCCAGCCCTTTGGGGACAACCAGGTATCCGAGTTTCAGGCCCGGGTAGAGTACTTTTGAAAAAGATCCCATGTAGAGGACGCGTTCGTCGTTGTCCAGTCCTGCGAGCGATGAAATGGGCGGGCCGCTGAAGCGAAACTCGCTGTCGTAATCGTCCTCCAGAATCCAGGATTTATGACGTTTGGCAATGGTCAAAATCAAATGTCGCCGGGCCAGTGACATGACGGCCCCGGTCGGGTATTGGTGGGACGGGGTCACGTAGATCAGGCGTGGGGGTGTTGTTTCGTCTTGCGCCTGGGGCGCAATACCGAACTGGTCCACCGGTACGGGATGGTGATTCAAACCAGTGGCCATAAAGGCTTTGACCGCTCCCCAGTAAGCCGGGTCTTCCAGCCAGACGGTGTCGCCGTGGTCGGCCAGCAGGTGCGCGCACAGTTCCAGCGATTGCTGGGTTCCGCTGGTGATGATGACTTGCTCTACGTCCAGCGGTACGCTTCGAAAAACACGCAGGTAATCCGCTACGGCCCGGCGCAGAGGGCCGTAGCCACCTGAGTAGCTGTAATCGAGCATGTCGGGGTAGGTCATGCGCCAGTGTTTGTTTTGCAATCGCTGCCACAAAGCGACGGGGAAGGCGCTGAAATCGGCGATGCCGGGGGTAAAGGGCTGGATTTCGAGTTGTGTGGCGCAGAACTCGGTGGTGAGCGATTCGCCGCGTTTGGATAATTTTGGTGCCTGATTTTCTTGTGCTTTGTGTCGGCGAGAAACGTTTTTAGGCACACTGTCTTTGACAAAGGTGCCGCTGCCAACATAACTGGCCAGATAGCCCTCGACGCTCAACTGGTTGAGTGCTGCCACGACGGTGTTGCGTGAGAGTTTCAAGTCTTGCGTGAGTTCACGGCTGGAGGGTAGACGGTCCCCGGCAGCTAACTTGCCATCCAGAATGGCGCGACGAAGGGCTTCGTAGAGTTGGCGATGCAAGGGAAGTTTGTCTTGCATTCCCAAGCGGGCGATTTCTGTGAGCAAAAGTTCGGAGAGCATAAAGTGGCACCATGGACTTGGTTTAACTGGCTCCCATTGTGAACCAATTGCACGGGCACAATGGGCTTAACTTTGCACTGCAAATGTGCACTCAGGAGCAATCGATGAACGATAAAAAATCAATGAATTTCAATGATTTGGAGCAGTGGCTTAATGAGCGCCGTGTCACCGAGGTTGAATGTCTGGTGCCCGATTTGACCGGTGTGGCACGAGGAAAAATCTTGCCACGGGCCAAGTTCACCGAAGACCGGGGCATGCGTTTGCCACAGGCCATTGTGGCCATGGGGGTGACGGGGGAGTTTCCTGAAAGCGGGCCTTATTACGACGTGATTGACCCAACAGACAAGGACATGCAGTTGCGTCCCGATCCTTCTACGGTCCGTATCGTGCCTTGGGCTTCTGACCCGACGGCGCAGGTGATTCACGACTGTTTTGACCATCATGGCAATCTGGTTCCCTTTGCACCTCGCTCGGTGTTGCGCCGGGTTTGCGACCTGTTTGCCGCCGAAGGGCTGCAGCCCATCGTGGCACCAGAACTTGAGTTTTACCTGACAGCCCGCAACACCGACCCCAACACCTTGCTGAAGCCGCCTATTGGCCGAAGCGGGCGGGCAGAGACTTCTCGCCAGGCCTACAGCATTGATGCCGTGAATGAGTTTGACCCGCTGTTTGAAGAAATTTACGACTACAGCGACAAGATGGAACTCAACGTTGACACTCTGATTCACGAGGTTGGCGCAGGGCAGATGGAAATCAATTTCTTCCATGCCGAGCCGATGGGGTTGGCTGATGAGGTGTTCTTTTTCAAGCGCACGGTGCGCGAGGCCGCCTTGCGGCACGATATGTATGCGACCTTCATGGCCAAGCCCATTGCGGGTGAACCAGGCAGTGCGATGCATGTGCACCAGAGTTTGCTCGATGTGGCCACTGGCAAGAATGTGTTCAGCAATCCTGACGGCACACCTTCCGAGATGTTCATGCATTACATCGGTGGTTTGCAGCGTTACATTCCGGCGGCCATGGTCCTGGTCGCGCCCTACGTCAACAGTTATCGCCGCTTGTCACGCAACACGGCCGCGCCCATCAATATCGAGTGGGGTTATGACAACCGCACGGTCGGTATCCGTTCACCCATTTCGTCACCCGCAGCACGGCGTGTCGAGAACCGTGTGATCGGCGCTGACGCTAATCCTTATGTGGCCATGTCAATGACTCTGGCCTGTGGCTACCTGGGCATCAAGAACAAGATCAAACCGAAATCCGAAATGAAGGGGGACGCCTACCTGTCGCCTTATGCCTTGCCACGCAGTCTGGGTGAAGCGCTGGACTGGCTGCGCCGTGAAACGGACCTCCATGAGGTGTTGGGCAAAGAGTTTGTCACGGTGTATTCAGAAATCAAAGAGCTGGAATTTGATGAGTTCATGAAAGTTATCTCACCTTGGGAGCGGGAGCACTTGCTATTACATGTATAGCTGCTTACGCAAGTGCTGTAAGGGCTAGAGGCTATTTTTATTTAAATTTCTGGATGTAACCGATGAACTCTATGACCTCGCAAAATAACTTGTCCACCCAAAAAATTCAGGCCTTGGACAGCGCCCATTTCATTCACCCGTTTACCGATCACGGTGATCTGGCAACACGCGGGTCGCGGGTAATGGTCAAAGCGGAAGATATCTACGTGTGGGATTCTGAAGGCGCCAGGGTGCTCGATGCCATGAGTGGCTTGTGGTGCGTGAATGTAGGTTATGGGCGCAAAGAGTTGGCCGATGCGGCCCATCACCAGATGATGACGCTGCCGTACTACAACAGCTTTTTTCAGACGACCAATGTGCCCGCCGTGCAACTTGCTGCCAAGCTGGCCGAATTGGCACCTGATGTGGGGGATCGCAGCTTCAAGCACGTTTTTTATTCGTCCAGCGGCAGTGAAAGCAATGACTCCAACGTGCGCATGGTGCGCCGTTATTGGGACTTGTTGGACCAGCCACAGCGCAAGGTCATCATCAGCCGGTTCAATGCCTACCATGGCAGCACCATGGCGGGCGCATCACTGGGTGGCATGAGTGGCATGCATGCCCAGGGTGATTTGCCCATCCCCAACATCACCCACATTGAGCAACCTTATTTCTTTGAAAACGGGCTGCCCGGTGAAAGTGAGCACGATTTTGGTGTGCGTGCGGCTGGTTGGCTTGAGGCAAAAATTCTCGATATTGGTGCAGACAAGGTTGCCGCATTCATTGCTGAACCAATTCAGGGCGCAGGGGGCGTCATCATTCCACCGGCAAGCTACTGGCCGGAGATTCAGCGCATTGTTGACAAGTACGGTATTTTGTTGATCAGTGACGAAGTGATTTGTGCGTTTGGCCGATTGGGCACCTGGTTTGGGTATGAAAAATTTGGCTATAAGCCGGACTTGGTGACTTTTGCCAAGGCCATCACCAGCGGCTACATCCCCTTGGGCGGCGTGATGGTCGGAGACCGGGTTGCTAAAGTGCTGATTGAAAAAGGTGGCGAATTCAATCACGGCTACACCTATAGCGGTCATCCTGTGGCGTGTGCCGTAGGCTTGGCTAATCTGGCGATCATGGAGCGCGAGCAACTGCCACAGCGGGTGCGCGATGACATTGGGCCCTATCTGGCCAAACGTTTCGAGGAAATTGCCAAACACCCGCTGGTTGGGGTTGCGGAAACATGTGGTTTTATGGCGGGATTGGTCCTTGTGAAAAACAAGATTCGTCGTGAGCGCTTTGCTGAAGAATTGTCGGTGGGCATGATTTGCCGCGGTCACTGCTTCAAGAATGGATTGATCATGCGCGCAGTAGGAGACCGCATGATCATTGCGCCGCCATTGACCATGACGCATGCTCAAATTGATGAAATGGTGGCGTTGATTATTCGTTGCCTTGATCTGACGCATGAAGAAGTCAAAAAACATGGTTGGCTGGCATAGGGATTGCATCAATAGAGGCACCTGCTGAGGCGGGTTACCATCCGGGTTTTCAGCATGTTTGATCGATTTTCAGGAGAACGAATTGGGTAATGCATTTGGAACGAAATTAATGGGCAAGCTGATGGCTGGCCTGGCTTTGGCTGGCTTGATGACCTTCGCTGCAAGCTCTGCAGTAGCGCAGGAGGAAAAGGTTCTCAATATTTACAACTGGTCGGACTACATCGCAGATGACACCATCCAGAATTTTGAAAAAGAAACCGGCATCAAGGTGCGTTATGACACCTTTGACAATAACGAGATATTGCATGCCAAGTTGGTGGCTGGCAAAACCGGGTATGACATTGTGGTGCCCTCGTCAGGTTGGGCCAAACTTCAAATGGATGGCGGCCTGCTTCGAAAACTAGACAAATCTCAACTCCCCAATTTGAAAAACCTTGACCCGGATATTCAAAATCAGATTGCCAGTCTTGATCCAGGAAACCAGTATCTCGTTAATTGGTTGTGGGGCTACACCACGGTTGGTATCAATACGGCCAAGGTGAAAGCAGCCTTGGGTGCCGAACCCATGCCAGCCAATGTGTGGGAATTATTTTTCAATCCCAAATACGTCAGCAAGATGAAGAGTTGTGGTGTGTCGGTTCTTGACAGCGCCTCTGAAGTATTGCCTGCAGCATTGCACTACTTGGGTAAAGACCCATTTAGCAAAAACTCTTCAGACTATCAGGAGGCCAGTGCGCTTCTTAAATCAATCCGTCCTTATGTCACATTGTTCAGTTCTTCTGGCTATATCAATGACATGGCCAGCGGATCGATTTGCGTGGCTTTGGGGTGGTCTGGAGATATCAATATTGCCCGTCGTCGGGCCATAGAAGGAAAAACGGGGCAAGACGTTGCTGCCCTGATCCCCAAAAATGGCGGGCTACTATTTTTTGACATGATGGCCATCCCGGCCGATGCGCCTCATGCCAAAAATGCGCATACTTTTATCAACTACATCATGCGACCCGAGGTCCATGCCTCGTTGACCAACAAGGTTTTTTATGCAAACCCCAACAAGGAATCACGTAAATTTATCAAGCCTGAAATTGCGCAAAATCCTTCAGTTTTCCCGACCTCCGCTGAAATGGCAACCATGGTGCCACCCAAAGCCTTGACCAATGATTTGCGTCGTCTGATTACCCGTGTTTACACGGGGTTCAAAACGGGTCTTTGATAAAGCACGGTTGTATCGCTGAATAAGGACAGGTTGGTGGCAATAGTTTCAAATCCCAAAGCACCTCTGGCTAAGCCGAGTGTTGCGCCCTTCTTGCAAATCAAAAATATCGTCAAACAATTTGATGATGTATTTGCTGTGGACGATGTTTCTCTGGATGTCCAGCAAGGCGAGATTTTTGCCCTGCTGGGTTCTTCTGGTTGCGGTAAGTCCACACTGCTGCGCATGTTGGCGGGGTTTGAAATACCCACTTCTGGGCAAATCATGTTGGCGGGTCAGGATATTGTCGGGCTTGCACCGTATGACCGGCCGATCAACATGATGTTTCAGAGTTATGCATTGTTTCCTCACCTCACAGTCTGGGACAACATTGCCTTTGGTTTGCGCAGAGACGGCATGCCGAAGACGGAAATTGAAGCGCGCGTAGATCAAATGTTGGATCTGGTGCAACTCAAGGCCTACGCCAAGCGCAAGCCGCATCAGTTGTCAGGCGGGCAGCAACAGCGAGTTGCTTTGGCGCGTAGTTTGGCCAAGCGGCCCAAGTTGTTGTTGCTTGATGAGCCTCTTGGCGCTTTGGATGCCAAATTGCGCGAACGAACCCAGCTTGAGCTGGTGGACATCATTGAAAAAGTTGGTGTGACATGCGTCATGGTGACGCATGATCAGGAAGAAGCCATGACCATGGCCACGCGCATCGGTGTGATGAGTGAAGGCAAGATTTTGCAAATCGGCGAGCCTTGCAATATTTATGAAACACCGAACTGCCGATTTGTTGCCGACTTTATTGGCAGCGTCAATCTGTTCATGGGGGCAGTGGAAGTGGATGAGCCAGATCACGTCGTGATTTCATCACCCGAGTGCCGACATTACGTGAGTCACGGTATCACGGGGACGAGTGGCATGTCAGTACATGTTGCTATAAGGCCCGAAAAAATGTCGATCCAGAAGGAGTTGCCCCGCGATGATGAACGTGAGTCTCTGGAGCAAGTTGGATTCAATATTGCAGAGGGTGTCATCAAGGATTTGGCTTATCTTGGCTGTCTCACCACTTATCACGTACTACTAGATGGTGGTACGACTATTGTGAAGGTCACGCATACCAATGCTGCCAGGCACGATGCGAGCCATTTAACGTGGGGAGACCGGGTGATTGTCTGGTGGTGTGGCAGTGATGTTGTTGTTTTGACAAGTTGAACGAGTCATGACAGCGACTGTTTCGTCATCCTCTGATTTCTATAACAAGCTGACGGGCGCTTGGGGTCGAAAGGTGGTCATTGGAATTCCAATGGTGTTCCTTCTGATTTTCTTTTTATTGCCATTTCTAGTTGTTTTCAAAATCAGCCTGTCCGAAATGGACAACGTGATTTTCAAAGATTTTTTTGTGTGGGCTGATGGTGTATTGCAGCTCAGGATCAAGTTGGGAAACTATATTTTTATTGCCCAGGATGATCTTTACTTTGAGACCTACCTTAGTTCTATCAAGTTCGCGGCCATCACGACCGGGATATGTCTGCTGATTGCATACCCTTTTGCCTACTTCATGGCGCGTAGCCCTGCAGATAAGCGACCAGCCCTGTTGATGTTGGTCATGCTTCCTTTTTGGACATCATTTTTGCTGCGTGTCTATGCCTGGAAAATGTTACTGGCCGATCACGGTGTTTTTAATAACATGGCCATATTTATAGGCCTTATTGATGAACCTTTGAAAATGATGAACACCCCGTTTTCGTTGGTGTTGGGCATGGTTTATACATACTTGCCATTCATGATTCTTCCGTTGTATGCCAATCTCGTCAAAATGGATTTGCGCTTGTTGGAAGCAGCGCTGGATCTTGGGGCCACACCACTTCAAGCATTTTGGCGTATCACCGTACCCTTGTCCAAGAGCGGCATTATTGCTGGTTCAATGCTGGTCTTCATACCATGTGTGGGCGAGTTCGTGATTCCAGAATTGTTGGGAGGACCACAGACACTCATGATTGGTCGGGTGCTTTGGGATGAGTTCTTTAGCAATAATGACTGGCCCATGGCGGCTACCGTTGCGGTGGTCATGGTGCTGCTTATCATTGTTCCGCTTGCCTTGTTCAATAAATATCAGGCTGAAAGTACGGCAGGGGGGCGCTCATGAAGCTCAATGCCGGACGTGCAACTTCTTTGGTGTGGATGGGGCTGGTTTTTGCCTTTTTGTATTTGCCGATACTGACACTTATCGTGTTGAGTTTTAATGCCAGTCCGATGGTGACCAGTTGGGGGGGGTGGTCCTTGCGGTGGTACGAGGCACTGGCCAAGGATTCCGAGATTATTGCCGGAGCCAAACTTTCGCTTGAAATTGCATTTTTGACGGCCTGTGCGTCAGTCTTTTTAGGCACTTTGGCGGCACTGGCCCTGACTCGATTCAAACGCTTTCCTGGGCGGACACTTTTTGCTGGCATGGTGAATTCTCCTTTGGTCATGCCGGAGGTCATCATCGGTCTGTCTTTGTTGCTCATGTTGGTATCGGTTCAGCGAGCGTTTGGCTTTCCTGATCGGGGCTTGATGACAATCTGGTTCGGTCACACTTTGTTGGGCATGGCTTACGCCACAGTGGTAGTTCAGTCACGCTTGCAGGAAATGAGCCCTCAACTAGAAGAAGCTGCTCAGGATTTGGGTTGCCGTCCATGGCAGGTTTTCTTTTTAGTAACTCTGCCTTTGATTTCCCAGGCGATTGGATCGGCTTGGCTTTTGACTTTTACATTGTCTTTGGACGATGTGGTCTTGTCAGCCTTTCTCTCCGGGCCGGGGTCAACAACGATGCCTATTGTTATTTTTAGCCGTGCCCGTCTGGGCTTGAGTCCTAGTGTCAATACGGTGGCAACACTGACTGTGCTTGTGGTCGGCATTGGTGTCGTGCTAGCGAGTTTCTTGATTGCCAGGAATGAGCGCAAGAGAGCATTTGAAATGGCAGCAGCCTACAAAGCATCCGGAAATTAATCAATTATTTAAACCAAGTCGCAACTGAAACGGAGAACCTGATGAAACTCAAGAGAAAACTACTGGTCGTCGCCATGGCCACAGCATTGCCATGGATGAGTGCCTACGCACAATCGCCAGCAGACTTGCAAAAAGAAATTGAGTTGCTCAAGGGGCAACTCAAAATGTTGTCGGAAAAAATAGAGGCTATGAGTGCGAAGGTCGAACCCGTCGAGATGGAGCAGAAAGTGACTCGCTTAGAGCAGAAGATTGAGCTTGCAGAAGACAATGCTATCAAATCCGGGTTTAAGGGGCTGAACGTAAAGGGCGTGATTGAAGCAGCGTACAAGTACGACACCATTTCAAAAGTAAATGGTTTTAAGGCCCAAGGGGGCTATGGTGATGAAACTGCCATGCTGGAGTTGACGAAGGAAGCAGAAGGTGGAGAAGGTATCAATTGGACTTTGCGTTTGCTGCCTGGTTCTGCAACTTTGGTACATGAAGCGACCGTTTCATTTCCTGTCGCTGAAGGGACTCGTGTTTATGGTGGTGTGATTCCTGACTTTCAGGGCTACGAAGGTTCTTTTGCCAATCAAAATCCATTGCTGACTCACAATGCCTTGTTTGATTTGGCTGGGCCGGCCAGCTACACCGGTCTTGGTATGACGCATGCTTTGACCAAAGAAGTAGCGCTTAAGTGGATGTTGGGGAATATTGATGGGGGAAGTGATGACGTTGCACTTAAGGCAACTGAAATTGCAAATGGTAATCCGTTGCCTGATTCCACAGCAGGTTCCAAACGCACGGTAGGCTTGGCATACAGATTTGACTGGACCATAAGTGAATACGCGACTTTGGGCTTGTCTGGTGCCCATGCGTCTTCATACCGAAAATTTGATGTTATGGCTGTTGATGGTGGTTACATTCGTGGTGATTGGCTCTTCAATGGACATGTCAACATAGGAAGTCTTGCCAATGGCGCCTACAACGGGGGCGATGCGAAGTGGTGGGGTGTCTCAGCATTGGCTGGATTTAAAGTCACACCGCGACTGCAGTTGTTGGCGCGTGCTGATTACTTGAATAATCGGGATAACGGTGGTGGCACATATGTCACAAACTATTTGAACAATGCGGGTGCTTCTGGACCTTTGGATAGTTTTGGAATTGGACCAGAGTTGAATTCATCTGGTGCCGTGATTGATCCAAATGTAGGTGCAAATTTAACTCGCCTATCTCTCGGGACTAATTATCTGGTGAATCCAAGTACGCAGTGGAAAACGGAAGTTCGTGTTGACCAATCGACGGGTTCAAACTTTTTGGACGCGGATGGCAATTTCAAAAACAGCAAGACAACTATTGGAACCTCAGTGGTCGTTGCGTTTTAATCTGCATCTTAGTTTTTACATCTTTAACGGGGCGAGCAGCAATGTCGCCCCGTTTGTATTGGTGGTAGCCACTGGTGCCACTTTTGACTATCAGCAACAAACCACTTGGGAGCCAATATGACGAATGTGTACGCAAACCCTCCAATTCAGTTTGATGGTCGGGCCTTGATCAACGGCGAGCGCATCGCCTCAATAAGTGGCAATACTTTTGACTGCATTTCTCCGGTAGATGGTCGCGTTTTAACCCAGGTAGCCCGTTGCGCCGAGGCTGATATCAATGCCGCTGTATCTGCTGGGCGCACAGCATTTGAAGATAAACGTTGGTGCGGTATGGCGCCTGCCAAGCGCAAACAGATCATGATTCGTTTCGCCGATTTGTTATTGAAACATGCCGACGAGTTGGCGTTGACTGAAACGATGGACATGGGCAAGCCCGTTAAGTACGCCCGCTCAGTGGATGTCAACAGCGCGGCAAATTGCATTCGATGGTATGGGGAAGCGATTGACAAAATATATGACGAAATTGCTCCTACGGCCAGAACTGCGCTTGCACTCATTACCCGTGAACCGGTTGGCGTCGTTGGCGTAATCGTGCCGTGGAATTACCCGATGATCATGGCGTCCTGGAAGATCGCACCTGCACTGTCTGCAGGTAACTCGGTCGTTCTTAAACCCAGTGAAAAATCACCTTTGACTGCTCTGAGGATGGCTGATTTGGCATTGGAAGCAGGTATTCCGGCTGGAGTTTTTAACGTGGTAACTGGCTTTGGTTCGGAGGCTGGCTCACCGTTGGCATTGCACATGGATGTGGATTGCATTGCGTTCACGGGTTCTACAAATGTGGGAAAGCAGATTCATGTCATGGCAGGACAAAGCAACCTCAAGCGTGCCTGGACTGAGCTGGGCGGCAAATCGCCCAACATTGTGTTTGCTGATTGCCCGGATTTGGATAAGGCGGTAGAAGCTGCTGTGGGCAGCATTTTCTTCAACCAGGGTGAAAGCTGCAATGCACCTTCGCGGTTGTTTGTAGAAGCCAGTATCAAGGATCAATTTCTAGAAAAGGCGCTGGCGCTGGTGCCAGGCTATGCGCCCGGCAATCCACTCGATACGACCACAGTGATGGGCGCGATCGTCGATCAAACACAGATGAATTCCGTGCTGCGTTATATCGAAACCGGCAAGCGTGAAGGGGCCAAGTTGCTGACTGGGGGAGAGCAGGCGCTGCGTGAGACGGGTGGATGTTATGTTCAGCCTACCATTTTTGATGGTGTTCGCAACGACATGACAATTGCGCGTGAGGAGATCTTTGGTCCGGTGCTGTCAGTGTTGTCGTTTACCGATGTATCCGATGTGGTAAATCAAGCAAATCAAAGTGTGTACGGTCTACAAGCTGCCGTGTGGACTCAAGACATTAACAAAGCACTTGGTGTTGCGCGAGCATTGCGCGCAGGAACTGTGCATGTGAATCAGTACGACGAAGATGACATCACGGTCCCCTTTGGTGGTTTCAAGCAAAGTGGGGTAGGGCGTGATAAGTCGCTACACGCTTTTGATAAGTACACCGAGACAAAAACGACCTGGATACGTATTGACAGTCCGGTTTGAAAACATGAGTCTTGATGGTTGGCGCGTTAACCGTGTGATCAATGGTGAATGCCCAGCAGTCACTTACTTTGACGCTCATCCGTCGCGCCATCTTGAATATAGCTTTTTATCATTGACGAACTAATTTGTATTTGAAAGTTGGCCATGCTCATTGACTCGACTATTGAAGCGCTTGCTGCTCAAAGAATTCATAGCGTTTTGACACAATTTACAGACATGTATGGCGTCGCCAAGGGGAAGTTGGTGCCCTTGAAAAATTTGCGTGAATGGGTTGAAACCGGTGCAGGTTTTGCTGGCCCCAGTATTTGGGGAACAGGTCTTGGACGTTTTGGAAAACGCAGCGAGTATTACGCCAAAGTTCAGATTGATTCTTTGCGACCTTTGCCTTTTATGCCTGGTGTGGCACACGCCGTGTGTGATGGTTATGCCGGTGGCGAAGCGCTGTTGACTTGCTCACGTCAGTTACTCAAGCGTCAATTAAAGAAATTGACCGATAGGGGATGGACTTTGTGGGTGGGCATTGAGCCTGAGTTTTTCTTACTACGCAAGGACGAGAGTGGGCGCTGGCAAAGTGCTGATGGACTAGACCAACTTGATAAACCCTCGTATGACTTGAAATCGATACACCGTAACCGAGTTTTTTTGGAAAGTATGCGCCAGAACCTTACAGAATTGGGGTTTGACTTGCAGCAAATGGATCATGAAGATGCCTGTAGTCAATATGAAATCAACTATCGTTTTGACGATGCGCTTGCGGCGGCTGATCGTTTTATGCTTTTCAAAATGACGGCTCATGCTGTTGCGGAACAACATGGTATGACGTTCAGTTGCATGCCCAAGCCTTTTGCTAATGCTCCGGGTAGTGGATTGCACTTTCATTTGAGTGTGACTGACGCCCAAGGCAACGCCATCTTCTCCGAAAAAACTGATTCTTTGGAATTGAGCGAACAGGGCTACAACTTTGTAGCAGGTTTATTGCACCACGCTGATGGTTTGTCTGCGTTGTGCGCACCCACAGTAAATAGTTACAAGCGATTGGCTTGTAGCAATAGTGCATCAGGCACAACCTGGTCGCCCGTGTGGAAGAGTTACGGCGACAACAACCGAACATGTTTGGTGCGTACTGTTGCCGGACGAATTGAATGGCGTCTGCCAGATCCGTCATGCAATATTTATGCGGCTATTGCAGCGACCTTGGCTGCAGGACTCGACGGCATCGATCACAAAATGGTGCCGCCACAGGCCTGTGAGACAGATTTATATGAGCAGCAATCCCTTGGTGCTTTGATGCCAGATCGACTACCTGTCAATTTGGGTGACGCCATTGAGTCTTTATCCGCAAATTCAGTTCTGACGGAATTAGTCGGTAATTCTTTTTGTAGCGAATTTGTTCGCTTGAAGAGTGCTGAGTGGTCTGCGTTCAATCTACACGTCAGCGACTGGGAATTGCAGCGTTATGCATTTGCGTATTGAATTAATCATAGTTTTACTTTGTGAAATTCAAATTTTGCATTGCAAAAAATACGCATTGTGAAACTCGTTTTGTATTATCGAATTAAAAAAAATTGTTTCATAATACAAGAAGGATGCTGTAACCCATTGATTTTATTTAAATAAAATCATGTCTTCTATAAGACATAAGATTTAAATAAGTCTTATAGAAGACTTAGAATAATTCCACAACACTGGATTTGCTTTGGCACTCAGTGCGGAATTTTCAATCAACCCTTGGAGTGATCTCATGCCGAAATACACAACAGAAACTTTGAGCCGCGAAGAACAAATTGCAGCCCTTGAAAAAGACTGGGCCACAAACCCACGCTGGAAGGGTATCAAACGCGGTTACACCGCAGCTGACGTAGTACGTTTGCGCGGTTCGTTCCCCATCGAGCACACCTTGGCCCGTCGTGGTGCTGAGAAACTGTGGAACTTGGTGACCACTGAACCTTATGTCAACTGCCTCGGCGCATTGACCGGTGGCCAAGCCATGCAACAAGTCAAGGCTGGTGTGAAAGCTATCTACCTGTCGGGCTGGCAAGTTGCTGCTGACAACAACTCATACGCTTCCATGTACCCAGACCAGTCGCTGTACCCTGTGGATTCGGTTCCAACCGTGGTTGAGCGTATCAACAACACGTTCCGTCGCGCTGATGAAATTCAGCACTCCAAAGGTGTTGACGCTGGCGACAAAGGTTACATCGACAACTTCGCACCCATCGTGGCTGACGCGGAAGCCGGTTTCGGTGGCGTGCTGAATGCGTTTGAATTGATGAAAGCCATGATCAAGGCTGGCGCTGCTGGCGTCCATTGGGAAGATCAATTGGCTTCGGTCAAGAAATGCGGCCACATGGGCGGCAAAGTGCTGGTACCGACTGCTGAAGCGATTCAAAAGCTGGTTGCAGCCCGTATGGCTGCTGACGTTTGCGGTGTGCCAACCTTGGTGATCGCTCGTACTGATGCAGAAGCTGCTGATCTGTTGACCAGCGACTACGATGAAAATGACAAGCCATTCCTGACCGGTGAGCGCACCGCTGAAGGCTTCTACAAGACCAACAAGGGCATGGACCAAGCCATCTCCCGCGCCGTCGCTTACGCTGAGTACGCTGACTTGGTGTGGTGCGAAACCGGTACGCCTGACCTCGAATTTGCCAAGAAGTTTGCCGATGCTGTGCACGCAAAACACCCTGGCAAGATGTTGGCTTACAACTGTTCGCCTTCCTTCAACTGGAAGAAAAACCTGGACGACGCGACTATCGCCAAGTTCCAGCGCGAACTCGGTGCCATGGGTTACAAGTACCAATTCATCACCTTGGCTGGTATCCACTCCATGTGGTACAACATGTTCGACTTGGCACAAGACTACGTCGCTCGCGGCATGTCGGCCTACGTCGAGAAGGTGCAAGAGCCTGAATTCGCAGCCCGCGACCGTGGCTACACCTTCGTGTCGCACCAGCAAGAAGTGGGCACCGGTTACTTCGACGAAGTGACTACTGTGATTCAAGGTGGCAAGTCCAGCGTGACTGCGCTGACGGGTTCTACTGAAGAAGAGCAGTTCCACTAAGCAAAGATTGCAGATTTGATCAGGGCCTGTGCTATCCAGTAATGGGTAGCACAGGCCCTTTTTTTGTTAAACTTGAAATTGCTAGCTGTATTAGGCTCAATAAAGATAACTCGTTAAGACGTGGTTATATTTAATGGCATTACATATGTGGGTATTGGCATCTAGCCCCCGTATCTATTGCGTAGGCAGCTATAAAATAAATAGCGAAGCGCGGCAGGTTCCGCGCTTTTTGTTTTGCTCTCCACCTATCTGGTTCTTCATCATGATTCAAATAACTCTTCCTGACGGCTCTACACGCGACTTTCCAGGTCCAGTGACTGTGGCCGAGGTTGCTGCCAGCATTGGTGCGGGTCTGGCCAAGGCTGCGCTGGTTGGCAAAGTGGAGGGCAAAGTCGTTGATACCAGCTATCTGATTGAGACCAATAGTTCATTGGCCATCATCACTGCAAAGGATGTGGACGGACTTGAAGTAATCCGCCATTCCACTGCGCATTTGTTAGCGTACGCCGTTAAAGAATTGTTTCCTGATGCTCAGGTCACCATTGGGCCGGTAATTGAGCATGGTTTCTTTTATGACTTCTCTTATAAGCGTCCTTTTACGCCAGAGGATTTGACCAGTATCGAGAAGAAAATGCTTGAACTGGCGGGTAAAGATGAGCCGGTAACTCGTCGTGTGCTGCCACATGATGAAGCTGTAGCATATTTCACCGGCTTGGGTGAACATTACAAGGCTGAAATCATCGCGAGTATTCCTGCTGATCAGGATGTGTCTTTGTACCGGGAAGGAAAGTTTGAAGACTTGTGCCGCGGACCCCATGTACCAAGCACTGGCAAATTAAAGCACTTCAAATTAATGAAGCTGGCAGGTGCTTATTGGCGCGGTGACCATAAAAACGAGATGCTGCAGCGCATCTATGGAACAGCTTGGGCGACCAAGGATGAATTGCAGCAGCACTTGACGATGCTTGAAGAGGCAGAAAAGCGAGATCACCGCAAACTTGGGCGTGAGCTTGATCTGTTTCATATCGATGATCACGCGCCAGGTCTTGTGTTTTGGCATCCCAAAGGTTGGACGCTTTGGCAGGGTGTTGAGCAATACATGCGTCAGGTTTACCGTGACAATGGTTATCAGGAAGTCAAGGGCCCGCAAATCATTGATAAGACTTTGTGGGAGAAAACGGGGCATTGGGATAAGTATCGTGAAAACATGTTTACGACTGAGTCTGAAAAACGTGAATATGCACTCAAGCCAATGAACTGCCCGGGGCATATCCTGATCTTCAAGCAAGGTATCAAGAGCTACCGGGATCTGCCGTTGCGATATGGCGAGTTCGGTCAGTGCCACCGCAACGAGCCTTCGGGTGGTCTGCACGGCATCATGCGGGTGCGTGGTTTCACGCAGGATGATGGCCATATCTTCTGTACTGAAGAGCAGATTTTGCAGGAGTGCGTCGATTACACCGCTCTGTTGCAAAAAGTCTATACCGACTTTGGCTTCAAAAACATCATTTACAAAATTGCAACCCGTCCTGCTCAGCGCATTGGTTCTGATGATATTTGGGATAAGGCGGAAGCTGCCTTGGTAGAAAGTCTGCGAGCATCAAGTTGTAACTTTGAAATTTCCCCTGGAGAAGGTGCTTTTTACGGTCCAAAGATTGAATACACACTGAAGGATGCTATCGGACGTCATTGGCAGTGCGGCACCATTCAGGTGGACTTTTCCATGCCAGAACGTTTGGATGCTGAATATGTGGGAGAAGATGGCGCTCGGCATCGGCCTGTGATGTTGCACCGCGCTATTGTGGGTAGCCTGGAGCGTTTTATTGGAATTTTGATTGAGGAAAGTGCCGGTGCACTACCCGTTTGGCTCGCTCCGGTTCAGGTGGCTGTGTTGAATATTACGGATGCACAAGCTGAATATTGTCATGAAATTGTTCAGAAGTTAAAGAAATCACTGCCAAATCAAGAGCTTAGGGTTGTGACAGATCTACGGAATGAAAAAATTACGTATAAAATACGGGAGCATTCAATGCAGAAGCTGCCCTACATCCTTGTCGTAGGTGACAAAGAAAAAGCAGCAGGTACCGTTGCAGTGCGCGCCCGGGGTGGTCAAGACCTCGGTGTAATGTCTCTTGATGCATTCGTGCAAAAAATTGCAAACGACATTACCAGCAAGTCTGTTATCTAAGCTGATATCAAGCTGGATTTCAATTTGTATGTGTGTACTAGACAGTTTTGCCACATTTTCGTGGCAGATTTTTTGAAGGATTGAGCCATCGCTACTGAATTTCGTGACCGCCGTCACCGCGAAGAACGCAAACACCGCCTGAACCGGGAAATTATGGCTCCGGATGTTCGACTCTCTGGGGTTGATAACGAGCCGCTTGGCGTCGTGAGTCTCATGGAGGCGCTGCGCATGGCTGGTGACCTTGATGTTGATTTGGTTGAAATTTCTGCCACGGCGGTTCCGCCAGTCTGTCGCTTAATGGATTACGGCAAGTTCAAGTATCAAGAGCAGAAGAAGGCGGCCGAAGCGAAAGCCAAGCAAACGGTTATCGAGATCAAGGAAATTAAGTTCCGACCAGGAACTGATGATGGCGACTACAACATCAAAATGCGCAATATCAAGCGTTTTTTGGCGGATGGTGATAAGTGCAAAATTACTTTGCGTTTTCGTGGTCGCGAGATTACGCACCAGGAAATCGGAATGGCTTTGTTGAATCGTATTCGCACTGAGTTGGGTGACTTGATCGTTATTGAGCAGTTTCCCAAGCTCGAAGGACGCCAGATGATCATGATGATTGCGCCTGGTAAAAAGAAAATTGCAACCAAGCAGGTTGTGGAGTCGGCGCCAACGATAGCGTCATAGTGTTTTAAGTGTGCTGGCTTGCCAGTGTGCTAAAAGGCGTTGAAGTTACTTTCAATGTCAAGAGTTGCTGAATAAGCGGCTCTTAAAAGTGGCTCGGGGCCAACAAGGCTGCAAATAGTTTGCGGACGCCTCACGAGCACAATGAAGAAGGAGCATGAATATGCCCAAAATGAAGACTAAGAGCGCGGCGAAAAAACGCTTCCGCGTCCGTCCAGGTGGAACCGTTAAACGCGGTCATGCCTTCAAACGTCACATCTTGACCAAGAAGACCACTAAAAATAAACGCCAATTGCGCGGTACAGCGACTGTTCATGAGACCAATATGGGTCACATGTCTCAGATGTTGCCCGGCCGTGGTATTTAATTAACGACGAACAAGGAATAATCACATGCCTCGCGTCAAACGTGGTGTAACGGCTCGCGCCCGCCATAAAAAAGTTTTAGCCCTTGCAAAAGGTTTTCGCGGTCGCCGCGGTAATGTTTACCGCGTCGCCAAAGAAGCGGTAATGAAGGCTGGGCAATATGCCTACCGTGACCGTCGTACCAAGAAACGTGTCTTCCGTCAGTTGTGGATTGCCCGTATTAATGCCGCTGCTCGTCAGTGTGGCATGACGTACAGTCAATTTGCAAACGGTCTGAAGAAAGCAAATATTGAGATTGACCGCAAGGTTTTGTCTGATATTGCTGTGCATGATATGGCCGCTTTTGCCGGCATCGTGGAACAAGTCAAGGCCAAACTGGCTGCTTGAGTTCACGGCAGTCGCTATTAATATAATAGCTGCCTACGCAACAGAAACAAGGGCTAGAGCTTGAAAAGGCACTAGCCCTTTTTCCATGACAAGAGAATTTATGAACGAGTTGAACGTCGTCGTTGACAGTGCCAAAGTCGCCTTTGCGCAAGCTGTCACACCTGCAGACCTGGAAAATGCCAAAGCATTGTTTCTCGGGAAGTCTGGCCGCATCACCGAACTAATGAAGGGAATGGCAACTCTATCGGTGGATGAGAAAAAGTCGCGCGGGGCTGCGATCAATCTTGCCAAGCAGTCCATAGAAGCGGCCTTGACCCAACGGCGTCAAGCCCTTGCAGATGCCGAATTACAAGTTCAACTTCAAGCGGAAGCCCTGGATGTGACCTTGCCAGGTCGCCAGTGCGGGCAGGGTGGTTTGCACCCGGTGTCAATCACACTGGAGCGCATCGAAGCCATCTTTGGTTCGATGGGTTTTGAAGTAGCGCAAGGGCCAGAGATTGAGACTGATTGGTTCAATTTCACAGCATTAAATACGCCAGAGGATCATCCCGCGCGCTCAATGCACGACACGTTTTACGTCGAAGGTGGTTCCGCAAGTGCGCCCAACCTCCTGCGCACCCACACCAGTCCGATGCAGATTCGCTATGCAGTACAGCATGTGAAGCAGCACCGTGCGCTGGTCGAAGCTGGCGAGACATGTAATCACCTTTTTTCAGGTGCGATGCCAGAAATTCGTGTTATTGCCCCAGGTCGTACCTACCGTGTCGATAGCGATGCCACTCATTCGCCCATGTTCCACCAGTGCGAAGGCCTGTGGGTTGGTGAGAACGTCAGCTTCAAGGACCTCAAATTTGTTTTTACCGATTTCTGCCGTACTTTCTTTGAGTCTGATGATTTGGTGCTGCGTTTTCGTCCAAGTTTTTTCCCGTTTACGGAGCCAAGTGCAGAGATCGACATCCAGTTTCAAACGGGTCCACTTGCGGGTCGTTGGCTGGAAGTAGCGGGTTCAGGTCAAGTGCATCCCAATGTGATTCGTAACATGGGCCTTGACCCGGAGAAGTTTATCGGCTTTGCGTTCGGCATGGGGCCGGATCGATTAACGATGTTGCGGTATGGCGTGAATGACTTGCGTCTGTTTTTTGATGGCGATATCCGCTTTCTGTCGCAATTTCAATAATAAGAAACTGATTAAAGAGTCATCATGCAATTTCCTGAATCTTGGTTGCGCGAATTTTGTAACCCTCCGCTCTCTACGGCGCAACTCGCTGAAACACTCACTATGGCTGGACTTGAGGTTGAAGAACTCAAACCGGTCGCACCGCCATTCACCCACATTGTTGTCGGTGAAATCAAGGAGGCCGTGCAGCACCCCAATGCGGATCGCTTGCGTGTTTGCAAGGTTGATGTTGGGCAGCCCGAATTGCTTGACATTGTGTGCGGCGCACCCAATGCCCGTGTCGGAATCAAAGTGCCCGTGGCGTTGGTAGGTGCCGAACTGCCCCCGGGGGAAGACGGAAAACCTTTTCTGATCAAGGTAGGTAAGTTGCGTGGTGTCGAGAGCCAAGGCATGCTGTGCTCGGCTCGCGAACTCAAACTATCAGACGATCAGGGTGGCCTTTTGGAGCTTGGCGATGATGCATCTTTGGGCAAAAATATTCGCGAGCATCTGAATCTTGACGATACTTTGTTCACCCTCAAACTCACGCCCAATCTGGCGCATTGTTTGAGCGTATATGGCGTTGCCCGTGAAGTGGCCGCACTGACTGGCACACCCTTGAACGTGCCGAGCTTCCCCGATGTCAAGGTGAGCAATACTGATAAATTGCCAGTCAAGATTAGTGCCCCCGATTTGTGTGGACGTTTCTCTGGTCGCATCGTGCGTCACGTTAACCCGCGTGCCAGTACGCCGCAGTGGATGATTGATCGGTTGGCACGCTGTGGCCAGCGCAGCGTCACAGCATTGGTGGATATCTCCAACTATGTAATGTTCGAGTTGGGTCGTCCCTCACATATTTTTGATCTTGACAAAATCCAGGGTGGACTGGATGTGCGCTGGGGCAAGCCCGATGAACAACTCAAACTGCTCAATGGCAATACGGTGACGGTGGACGAAAAGGTCGGCGTGATTGCCGACGAGAGTCAAGTGGAGTCACTTGCTGGCATTATGGGTGGTGATGCTACGGCGGTGTCTGACGACACACAACACGTCTACGTCGAAGCTGCTTTTTGGTGGCCGAAAGCGATTGCGGGCCGGTCACGCCGTTTTAATTTTTCCACGGATGCGGGACATCGTTTTGAACGCGGTGTTGATCCGAGTCAGACCGTGGAGCACATTGAACGCATCACGCAATTGATTATTGAGATTTGTGGCACGGTCAATACAACATGTGGTCCGATGGATGATTTGCAGGTGAATATGCCTGTGGCACCGGTCGTTAGCCTGCGTGTGGCCCGTGCCAGCAAGATCATTGGCATGCCGCTTACGCAAGCGCAATGTGTTGATGCTCTAACTCGTCTTGGCTTACCCGTGACACAGGCAGACGGCGTTATCACCGTGGCACCACCATCCTATCGTTTTGACTTGCAAATTGAAGAGGATTTGATAGAGGAAGTGGCTCGCATGGTAGGTTACAACAACCTTCCTCATACGCCGCCGTTGGCGCCTATCACAGCCAAAATTCGTCCTGAAGCGCAACGTAGCACTTTTGCCGTTCGGCGTGCCATTGCTGCGCTGGGATATCAAGAAACCATTAATTTCAGTTTTGTCGAAGAGCGCTGGGAGCATGAGCTGGCAGGCAACTCCAATCCAATCAAGCTGCTTAATCCCATTGCCAGCAAAATGAGCGTGATGCGCTCGTCATTACTGGGCTCACTGCTACAAGTTTTGAAGTTCAATCTGGATAGAAAAGCCCAGCGGGTGCGCGTATTTGAGTTGGGGCGTGTGTTCTTGCGCGATGCGACAGTTAAAAATACAGACACCACGGTAGACGGTTTTAACCAGCCCATGCGCGTGGCCGGAATGGTTTGCGGTAATGTTGACTCCCTGCAGTGGGGGCGAAAAGAACGCGGCGTTGATTTTTTTGACATCAAAGGTGATGTGGAGACATTGCTGGCGCCTCTCAAACCAAGTTTTGAGCCCACCGAGCATCCAGCCATGCACCCAGGGCGGTGTGCACGGGTAAGGCTGAACGATGTTGCGATTGGTTTTGTGGGTGAGTTGCATCCGCGCTGGCGCCAGGCCTACGATCTGGCTCAGGCCCCTCTCATGTTTGAGTTGGAGCTTGATGCTGTATTGCAGCGCCAAGTTCCAGTGTTCAAGACCGTGTCGAAGCACCAATCGGTGGAACGTGATATTGCTGTCATGGTGGATGAGAAAGTGACTCACGCTGCTTTAATGGATGCTATTTGGGCTGCACCTACTCAAAATTTGTTGCGTGACGCTACTCTTTTTGACGTTTATCGTCCGAAGTCAACTCAAGCTTCAGGTGAAATTGCCGTACCTAATCAAGAAAAAAGTTTGGCAGTTCGTTTGATACTTAATACAGATTCAACCACCTTAACCGAAGAGCAAATTGAAGCAACAGTTCAAGCAGTGGTGAGTTCCTTGGTAAGTAAATTGGGCGCTCGTCAGCGTGCTTAAGTCATGACCTTCTGCCAAAACACGAAACGGGGACTGAATGGATATCTTGGTTGAAAGTTTAGAAACCCCAGCGCTGACAAAAGCGCAATTGGCAGAGTTGTTATTTGAGCAAATTGGATTGAACAAACGCGAATCCAAAGACATGATTGATGCATTCTTTGATCTCGTCTCTGACAGTCTTATTGATGGAGACGATGTCAAGATATCAGGGTTTGGCAACTTTCAGATTCGTACCAAAGCACCACGTCCGGGACGTAACCCGCGAACTGGTGAGGCGATTCCTATTCAGGCGCGTCGGGTTGTGACGTTTCATGCAAGCCACAAACTTAAAGAGCAAATTCAGGACGATGGTCGAATGGCGTAGGCGTTTCAATAGTGACACAGGCAGATTTTGTTGCCAAGCATGTATTGCGACTTTACACACTGTGGTGACTTAGAGTAATCTTGGCACTTCATCTCCTACTGCATTGATTTAAATGGAGAAAATACTTCCTCCCATACCTGTTAAACGCTACTTCACTATTGGCGAAGTTGGTGATTTATGTGGCGTCAAGCCTCATGTGCTTCGGTATTGGGAGCAGGAGTTCACGCAACTACGCCCTATGAAACGGCGAGGTAATCGGCGTTACTACCAACACCATGAAGTGCTGATGATTCGCCGTATTCGTGATTTGCTTTACGACCAAGGTTTTACTATCAGTGGTGCCCGCAACAAAATGCAGGAAATTTTGCAGTCTGAACGGGATAAAAAACATAGTAATGAACTATCACTCGATGGGGTTGAAGTTATTGAAATTGGTGATTCAGAACTCGATAACTTTACTGACAATCAGTCTGATGTGCCAATCGCTCATGTTTCGGAGCAATGGTTGTTTGTACGAAGCGAATTGTTTGAGATTCGTGACTTACTCACACTCTGAAATTTTCAATTTCTACCGGTTATAATTCTTGCATAGTTCGGTGTGTGGCGCAGCCTGGTAGCGCACTTGCATGGGGTGCAAGGGGTCGAAGGTTCGAATCCTTTCACACCGACCATTAGACAGTTTAAAGGCCTCTAAGTAGCGATACTCAGAGGCCTTTTTCATTGGTAAATCAATGGTTTTCACAGTAGCAACCACTAAGGGGCGCTATTGACTGCTAACCCCAAACCGGGGAACATAGCGGGGAACAAACCGGGACAAGTGGCCTTTTTGAGGCGATTGTTCCCCGGTTTCATTGGAGAAACCCCCATGCTGACCGATGCCCAATGTAGAAATGCCGTTTGCCCCGATGGTAAGAACCGGTATCGCCTGACCGATGCGAACGGCCTGTATCTGGAAGTCAGCCCCGCAGGGTCCAAGCGTTGGTTCTGGAAAACCTACGCCGACGGCAAAGAAGGCCGCATGGCTTTGGGTGGTTATCCAGACGTTGCGCTGACGGCGGCGCGCAAGGCCCGCGACGCGGCAAAGCTGATCAAATCCGAAGGGCGCGACCCGGTGCAGGTTCGCAAGGTCGAAAAGCTCAAAGCCACCACACCAGCATCCGGCACTTTCAAGGCCACCGCGCTGGAATGGTATGAAATGAAGCTGGACAGTTGGAGCAGCCATTACGCCATCCGTGAAAAGCGCAACCTTGAAAAAGACCTTTTCCCATTTTTCGGGGTGCGAAACATTGCCGACATAGAGGCAATAGAGGTGCTGGCCGTGGTGCGCAGGGTAGAGGAGCGGGGGGCGTTGGACGTGGCGCACCGGGTACTGACCACGGCAGGGCAGGTATGGCGCTACGCAGTTGCAACGGGTCGCACGGCGCGTGACGTGACTACCGACATCAAAGGCGCGTTGAAGCCCCACCACGGCAAACACTTCGCCGCCATTACCGACCCGAAGAAGCTCGGCGCACTGATCCGCGTCATTCGCGGCTACCAGGGCGGGCCAATCGTGCGGGCGGCGCTGCAATTGGCACCGATGTTATTTCAGCGCCCCGGTGAACTGCGGGCGGCGGAATGGGCAGAGTTTGACCTTGATGCCGCGCTGTGGACGATTCCAGCGGCCCGAATGAAACGTAGTGTTGACGGTAAGAAGAATGGCGACCCGCATTTGGTGCCGTTGTCCACCCAGGCGGTGGAGATTCTGCGCAAGCTGCACCCGCTGACAGGGCACAGCGTCCTGTTGTTTCACGGTGAGCGCAGCCATGACAGGCCGATCAGCGACAACACGTTGCGGGCGGCTCTGCTGACCTTGGGTTACGGGCCAGACGTGCAGAGCGTGCATGGGTTCCGTGCGACGGCGCGCACATTGTTGGCCGAGGAATTGAATGTTGACCCGCTGGTGATTGAGGCGCAATTGGCCCACGCGGTCAAAGACGCCAATGGCCGGGCGTACAACCGCACGCAGTACCTGAAACACCGGTCAACCATGATGCAGCAATGGGCGGACTATCTGGACAAGCTGGCAGCGGGCGGCGATGTGATCCAGTTCAAAGCGGCGTAACTGCAACACGGCAAACCGAATGACCCACCAACGACCGACCACACACACGGCAACGCTGCGGGCGCTGGGTCAATCTGTGGCAGTAACGATCCCGCAAGCGGTGGCAGTATCCGCAGGGTTGCACGCAGGCGACAAGGTGAATTTTGAAATTGAAGCGGGGCGGCTGGTAATGGCAAAGGCAACGCGGCGAAAGTACACATTGGGGGACTTGCTGGCCATGCAGGGCAACAAGCCTTTACAGATTGATTCGCAATGGGATGCAATGCCCGATGTAGGGCGAGAGGTTGCACCGTGATTTGCTGACGATGGCGGCGCGGGTTGCTGCGCTGTGCATTGATGTTTTAGACCACGCCTAGCTATCGGCTGATCCCCGATGGTGAAAACCGGGGCACCCTGACCCGGCGGTGCTGGTTTTCCTTTCAGGTGGTTTTAGGGGACGGGATGGATTCGGAGAACATTGAGATTGTTTCCTCGACAGAGCCAGTGGAGCCGTGCTGGCCATTCTGGGGCCTGCTTGGAACGCGCGAGAAAAATGCATGCTCCCCGGCAGGGGCAGTTCACGGCGGCATCTTTTTGCACCATGGACATTCCGATTTTTTTGATCGCTTTCAGTCAATCGGAATGCAAGCATTGAGGATGCTGCAAAGTAATGGCCGAACAGTTGCTGATCTGAGAAACGCAGCAGAAGAAATTCAGTCTGAAATTCATGAATGGATCGATCTCTACATTGAGCAAGAAACTGAAAGCCTTGTTCGTGCGCTCCACCGCGATGGAGGATGGGAATTGAGTTATTTGCCACCGGACTCGCGTGGGACAGCGGATGAAATCAGAGACCTATTGGCTAACTGGTCAAGCGAATGGGATGATCGCCCTAGTCTGCCTAAACCTGATGATTACAGCGACTTGATTGCATTGCAAGAATGCCTGGGCTTTGAACACTTCGATAAAAGTCAGTTGATTCACTTTGGGCTGATAGAACCCGACGAGCATGAATTTTTTGCAGTGCTGGCATTGATGATAGTTTGTGAGGCCGTTCATACAAACCCGCGCACAAAAATCAGACACTATTGGGCAGAGCCGACGGTATCGCAGGTCAAGGCTGTAGGGCAAGCCACAATTAACGCAGTAGAAGCAATCGCCTATGCAGAGCGCTTGCAATTTGAACAAAGAATCAGAAATTCGATTGCGTTGAAACAACCTGAAATTCTGGCAAATGAGCTATCGCGGCGAACGAGTGAAAGGGCTGCGAATGCAGCAAATACGCGACACGCCCCAAACAACAAAGCAAGAAACTGGATTTATAAAGAATGGGCAATGCACCGCGACGCCTACGATGGAAACAAATCTGCGTTCACTCGCGACTATGTGAAGCGCGCGTTAAATGAGTTCAATGTGAGCGTCACCGAAAAACAAATGCGCGAAGTGTGGCTAAAAGATACCCCGGTTGCTGGCAAACAGGCCGGGTAGCTAGCAGGCGGGTAATGACAAATTGACTGGCTGAAATTCCAATGCCCCTATCGCAATAACCGCTAAGGCGGGATAGGAGGGGTCAGGTATGCAGATTCTCAGAATGCCAGCCGTCAAAGGCCGGGCGGGGCACCGTTCAGATGCCAGCATTTACAACGCAATTCGTGATGGTCTTTGGACTACCGGCGTTGCAATCGGACAGCGTGCGAAGGGCTGGCCAGACTACGAGGTAGACGCAATCATCACGGCGCGGATCGCTGGCAATTCAGACGCCGAAATCCGCGAACTGGTGAAGGCCTTGCACGCCAAGCGCACCCAACTGGCCACCGTGTAGGCGGTGCCCACAATGACCACCAACACCACGAAAAAGGCCGCTGGCGCACCAATCACCAACGGCCTACACACTGACACCAACGGTGCCAATTTTCGCACTGTCGGGGCTATCAATCAAGCCCAAAACAGCAAGGCCATTGTCGCGCTGGCTCAAGATTCTGGCGACCACGACAAGCGCCTGGCCACTCAGATCGCCCGTGCCACATTGGCGGGCGTGGTGTTGATCCCCACAACCGATGACTTCGACCGGCAGGTCTTCATTGTCAGCCGCTGGGCGCTCACCACTCAACTCGATAGCCTCGACGCGGTGACCCTGTGGCTGGATCGCGTTACTGGCAAGAAAACGGAGGTGGCTCATGCCGTTTGACCGCACCCTACTCCCCGACCCGGTTACCTACTTTGAAAACCAAGGCCTGACCCTCAAAGGCCCACGGTCTGCCAAGTGGAAAACCACCACCTGCAACTTTCATGGCGGCTCGGATTCCATGCGCGTCAACGTCGCCACGGGCGCATGGGTCTGCATGAGCTGCGGCGAGAAAGGCGGCGACGTGCTGGCCTATGAGATCAAGGACGGTGGCCGTGAATTTGTGGACGCTGCCAAAGCCTTGGGCTGCTGGGTGGACGATGGCCGCCCCCAGGTGCAAACCAAGCCCACACCGCTCAGCCCGCGCCTGGCACTGTCCGTGATGGCGTTCGAGTCCACGCTGGCCGCTGTGGCTGCCGGTAATGTGGCCAACGGTGTGACGCTGACCGAAGCCGACCGCGCGCGGCTGATGGTGGCGGCAAACCGCATCAACCGACTGGTGGAGGCATTCGCATGAACCCGCAAGACTACGAACACTTTGCCGCCGGTCTGGATGACGATGCAGGCCTTGCAGTAGCTATCAATTCAGTAGCTGCTTACGCAATAGATACGGGGGCTAGAGGCCAATTTGATGCTGAACTTTCGCCAGCGCTCTACCGGCGTGAGGTTGTCCTGACCAATGGCGCAGACTTGACACCAGAGCCGGTTATCTGGCTTTGGCCTTACTGGCTGGCACGCGGAAAGCTGCACTTGCTGGCTGGCGCGCCCGGCCAGGGCAAAACCACGATTGCAATGGCGATGGCGGCAACTGTCTCCATCGGCGGACGCTGGCCGGATGGCAGCCGGTGCGAGCCCGGTAACGTGCTTATCTGGAGTGGCGAAGATGATCCGGCGGATACGCTGCTGCCCCGGTTGATCGCGTCCGGTGCGGACCGTGCGCGCTGCTTCTTTGTCAGCGGCACCCAGGTTGCAGGGGAATTGCTGGCATTCAATCCCGCGACAGATATGCAGGGGCTGGAGCGGCAGGCGCTAGCCATTGGCGGGGTCAGTCTGCTGGTTGTTGATCCGGTCGTCAGCGCGGTGGCAGGCGACAGCCACAAGAACGCAGAAGTACGGCGCGACCTACAACCCATTGTTGACCTTGCCAGCCGGTTGGGCGCTGCTGCCATTGGCATCACACACCTGTCCAAGGGTGGGGCTGGTGGTGACCCCGCAACGCGGGTAATCGGTTCCATTGCGTTCACGGCGGTGGCCCGCGTGGTGTTGGTCGCGGCCAAGGTGAAGGGAGAAGAGGGGCAAGATCGCCGAATTCTGGCGCGAGGCAAGTCCAATATCGGGCCTGACAACGGCGGGTTTGAGTACCACATTGAACAGGCCGAGCCGCTGCCAGGCATTCACGCGAGCTACATCACATGGGGGCAGGCGGTCGATGGCACGGCGCGCGAGTTGCTGACCGACCCCGACGGCAAGGACGAGAACGCGCCCAACGAGGACCACAACGATGCGGTGGAAATGTTGCGCTCAGAACTGACGGCGGACTGTTGGACGAATTCAGCACTTGCCAGCAAACCGCTGGCAGATGCCGGGTTTTCCAAAAAGGCCATTTGGAAGGCGACCAAGAAGCTGGGTGTGATCCGTCACAAATGCGGATTCGGGAAACAGTTGGCAGTCCATTGGAGACTGCCGGGCGATGGCGATGTGCCGTTCATTGAAGCCAGCTCGGCCCCCGCCATAGATTCCACGCCCATAGATTTCCCCATAGATTCCATAGATTCCGGCGTCGGAAACGGGGAATCTATGGAATCTATGCTGATGGCGAAACCATTGGGCGATGTGGTGCTTGCCGACGTGGAGGTGTTCTAAATGGCCGCCCCTTGTGCAAGCGCCATCGTCGATCAACTGCGCGGTGCTGGCCTGAACCTCTCCCTGGCACCCGCCGGGGGTCTGGCAGTGGCACCGTCCAGCCGCTTGACCGAAGACCTGCGCGCACTGATCCGCGATAGCAAAGCCCTGCTGATCGACTGGGTGAAGTCGGCCAACGATGCCGACAGCGCTGCACCTGAACCGTCGAGCAACCCAGCCAGCCCGACCGACTGGCACGCGCTGGACGCGGCCTATCTGGCACACCACTTTAATTGCCCCACTTGCATTGCCGCCGGACGCGGCAGCCGGTACGGGTTGCGCTGTGAAACCGGCGCGGCATTGTGGCGGGCGTATTCAGCGGCGCAGCTACCCGGTCCGCAATATTTCAACTCCACACCCACCAAGGGCTGACCATGGCAAAGCGCAAGCAAACCGAATACATCCAAGGCCACGCCACCCACCGGCGCACCGAGGGCGATTACATGGGCGTGTTGCTCGATGCCGTAACGCTGGATGACTGGCGCGGCGTAGTCACTGGCGCATTGCAGGCAGCCAAGGGCGGCGACCCGCAGGCGCGCAACTGGCTGGCGCAATACCTTGTCGGCAGGCCCGAAGGCAAAGCCCCCACGCCGCTGAACATCGTGGTGCAGCAACTCAATGGGCTTGATCCACTGGTAAACAGGCTTGCAAAACCCATGATTGACCGTGAAAAGTACCCGTCAATGCACACAAACGACGCTTACGAGGCCCATATTCGCGCCTTGGTGGCCTCGGAATTGGCAACAAAAATCAAAACACTGGAAACCATAGAAAACCCAGCATCCATGCGGGCTAGCGGTGATATTGAAGCCAAATAGGTACGCAACATTTGCTTAACTTGGCTAATGATTTCGGTAAATCTTTTCGCGGAGGACGTAACCCATGGGCGGATACAGCAGCGGTAGGCACGGCGGCAAGCGCACCACCAGTGATATGCACGTTCTGGACATTCGCAAGATTGCGCGTGCCGGGCTATTGAAGCCGGGTTGTTCGTTCAGTTGGCAGTGGACGCGCGGCGGCGAAAAGATTGCATCCATCGGCTTGCGCACCGAGACTGACCGCGTGGTGCTGGACTACCGCAGCAGGTCCAACGGTGACGAATGGCAGGATATGCATTACCCCGTGTACCTGGCCTGGAGCGGCTGCAACTACGGCGGGCAGCGCGCCTGGTGGCTTTGCCCTGCTGTGGGTTGCGGGCGGCGCGTGGCGGTTCTGTATGGGGGCAAGGTGTATGCGTGCAGGCATTGCCACAAGCTGGCCTACCAAACCCAGCGGGAGCAAGCCCACGACAGGGCAGGCAGTCGGGCGGACACGATCCGCAAACGGCTGGGATGGGACGCAGGCATTTTGAACTTGCCGGGCGGCAAACCGAAGGGGATGCACTGGCGGACCTTTGAGCGCTTGCAGGCGGCGCACGATGCTCATACCAATCAGGCGCTGGCCGGGATGGCGGCAAAGTTGGGGCTGGCAATGGAGCGTTTGAATGGTATCAAAGCGATAACACCGTGACGGAACGGCATTAAGAGTTTGAATCAATCCAAAATCGATATTGGGTTCTTGAAGGTACTATGCAGAGTGGCCAAACGTGTCATGTGTTTAAAAATCACGGTGTGCTGGTGAACCTGGCTCTTGCTGGCTCAGTACGCCGATGTTTAGACCGCAAATATTTGGGAGCGACTGACGTGTCAGTGAATCAAACCAGTTTTCTTACCGTGCAAGTGATGTATGAGGTGGATTCAAGCCAGTTTTTTGACGGTGCCGACCTCAAGCGAGTAGCCAGGGGCGACGATGGCAACGACTACGCCATGAAGCGCTTGACGGACCACCCGCTGCTGCCCATTAGCGAATGGCTTGGCTACCGCTTGTTTCGTGCTTGCGGGCTCAAAACCCCTGACTATGCGGTGCTCTACCATGACGACGGTCAGCCGCCCGCGTTTGGCTCGCGCATTGATCTGACCGCACGCCAAATTGCCAAAGTCCCCGACGCCTTCACCGTGGCCGGCTTCTTTGGCCCGCACCTCGACGAGTTGGGCCGTATCTACCCAATGGACGCCTTCTTACCAAACCCTGACCGACATGGCCGCAACATGCTAAAACGTGCGACTCTGACAGGCGACGAGCTGCTGTGCTTTGACTATTCGCGCGCGTCCCTCGTTACCGGCCTGCCGTTTGGCAACACAGACAGTATGAACAACAGCCAGACCGCACGATGGTGGCAGCACTTCCAGCGCAACATGGCGGTAAAAGCCGACCATTCAACGTTAAAGAAAGTGAAGGAACTCCCGAATGATTGGATAATGAAAGTCTTGAGCGAAGCACCAGACTTGTGGCTGGGCAATGTGGACTCTGTGGCTATTGATGCTTTTTGGCGCAGCAACCGAGACCACCGGATTGATTTTTCAAAGAACTGGCCATGACACACAAAGCAGCTACCTGGCTGGTGGAATTCCAGCCCTACGCACACAGAAACGAGTGTTGCGCCGTTGGCATTTTGTCCTTCAGGCACGATGGACAAGTGCGCGCCCACGCAGCAGATAAATTAAAGAAAGTGCGCGCCCTTGACCCCGCCGCCAATGTGCAAAACCTGCGCGACGGCTTGGCCGCTATGGCCGCTGAATTGCAGGCAAGTCCAGACATGCTCAAGCTGTACCAGTCGGGTTTCGGGTCACTGCGCGTGGCCAGCACCGAGGGTTGCGTCAACTACACCGACGAAGCTGACTATGACAAAGGTATCCACTGGTCCTTGCTTATGGCGGTTGAACCAAACGCCCCAGCAACACAGCGTGACCGGGTGGCGGTCTCACGCTTATTTATTGAAGTCAAAAACGCCTTTGACGCTTACGGCTGGATGGCCCAATCAGGCCAGGGGCTGGGCGACCATCGTATCGTGCCACGTTACATGCTCTCGCAAGACGAGGGCCTGATGGTTGACTTTGCCCTGAAGAACGGGACCCTCAACTGCATTCAAACCGTGGACTATCGGCACAGCCCGGCACAAAGGCGAACCGAGGCTAGCGCGAAACTGCTCACCCTCGGCATTGCTTCACAAATGACCGATAAACAGCCCAAGCGCTACGCATTGATAGCGGGTGCCACGGAGCCAGAAGCCAAGGCCGGAATCCGCCTGGCAGAGCGGGTAGCAGACGACGTGTTTATGCACGATAGCAGTCAAGACATGCAGCGCCTGTTTGACAATATCTCTGTTGCCATGGGGCAAGAGCCTATGCCGATACTGTCCACCATTTAACTCTGGCTACACCCCCACAAACCGCCCATTGAGGCGGTCTTTTTTTGCTGCCGGGCACGGATGTTTGCGACTGCCGTCAACTGAGGCGACAACGGCGGGCGATCACAGAACCGTCGCACGGGAGCCCTGGGCTAAACTGCCTTTGTCTTTGAACCTTTAGATTGCATCCCCTGATGGCCGATAACTACGACGACTATTCCAAAGAACAGCTCTTGCGCCTGCTGCGCGAACGGGACCGCAGGCCCAATTTCGGGCTAGTGTGGGAGCGCGACGAGATTGACCACGACCTGTCGGTCAACAACGATTTTGTGGCACTCGACTGGGATGCTGGCTTGAGTTGCGGCGACGGCCCACAAGACAACCTGATCATTGAGGGCGACAACTTCGACGCTCTGCGCACCTTGCGCATGACGCACGCGGGAAGAGTGAAGTGCATCTACATCGACCCGCCCTACAACACAGGCAACCGGGACTTCATCTACAACGACAGCTTCATTGATAAGGACGACAGCTACCGCCATTCCAAGTGGCTGGAGTTCATGTTCCGGCGGCTGGAACTGGCGAAGGAACTGCTGACCGAGGACGGTGTGATTTTTGTGTCCATCGACGATAACGAGGTTTTCCATTTGGGGCTGCTGATGGAACAGGTGTTTGGCGCGGCGAATTTCATTGCCAACGTGATCTGGCAGAAAGTGTTTTCGCCAAAGAGCACGGCGCAGCATTTTTCAGACGACCATGAGTACATCGTTTGTTTCGCCCTCAATAAGACCGTCTGGCGACCCAACCCGGTCCCGCGCTCTGTAGCACAGGACAAGGCCTACAAGAACCCCGACAAAGACCCGCGTGGCCCCTGGACTTCAGGCGATCTATCAGCGCGCAATTTCTACAGCAAGGGCACCTACCCGATCACCTGCCCCTCGGGGCGCGTTGTCGCTGGCCCCCCGCCGGGCAACTACTGGCGTTTTTCGGAAGAGCGGTTTCTTGAATTAGACCGTGACAAGCGCATTTGGTGGGGCAAGGATGGTGACAACATTCCACGGTTCAAGCGATTCCTTACCGACGTGCAAAAAGGCGTGGTGCCACAAACACTGTGGCAATACAACGAAGTCGGTCACACCCAAGATGCCAAGCAAGAAATTCATGACATTCTTCGATTCGAAAATACAACGGACGTTTTTTCCACACCCAAGCCGGTGGCGCTGATGGAACGCATCATGCGAATTGCCACCAAGCCCGGCGACATCGTGCTCGATTTTTTTGCCGGGTCAGGCACCACAGCGCAGGCGGTGCTGAACCTGAATAAGGAAGATGGCGGCAATCGCCGCTTCATTCTGGTGTCCAGCACCGAAGCCACGGCGGAAACACCCGACAAGAATTTGTGCCGCGATGTGTGTGCCGAACGCGTGCGGCGCGTGGTGACCGGCTACACCACTAAAAAGGGCGAGGCGACAGCCGGGCTCGGTGGTGGCTTTGCCTACTTGCGCTGTCGCCGCATTCCGGCAGCCACGGTGTTTCGCGGCATCCAGCACGCCCAGATATGGACGGCGCTGCAACTGATTCATGACGTGGCGTTGTCTCCCTACCAGGCCGCATTGCCGATGCAAACGGCACAAGGCAAACGCTCTGTGGTGATTTATTTGCCCAAGGTGTCCGACGCCATGCTGGAGGCACTGCAAACCGCGATTCACGGGGCCGGGCAAGTCGTGGTGTATTCATGGCAACCGGCCTTGCTGGCACAGCGCGTGACCGACCCGCGTGTGTCGTTCGAGCCGATTCCGGCGTTTCTGGTCAACCGCTTCGGCGCGCGATCTAGCGCCAAGGGAGGACGGCCATGAGCGCCCCCGCACCCAAGGGCTACCAACGCGAAGCGGTAGTCAACGCACTGGAGATTTTTCGCTATGCCGAAAGCCAGTTTCGCCAGGCGGGTGACGATGCCAGCCGCGCAGCGGCGACGGCTTTCAATGGTTGTCTGCTGTTAGAAGCGCCGACCGGCTCAGGCAAGACCCTGATGGCCGGGATGATTGCCGAGACATTTGCCGCACCGGACCGCGATAGCAATGCGCAAATTGTCTGGTTCTGGTTTACGCCCTTCGCCACTCTGGTGGAGCAGGCCAAAGGGGCGATCAAGTCCACTTTTGTTGGTTTGCGCGTGCGTGACCTGCAAGGTGACCGCAAGACGCGCGGCACCAAGAGTGGCGACGTGTATGTGACCACCTGGGCATCGGTAGCGGCATCCAACGCGGCTACGCGCAAGGTGCGCAGCGGTGGCGAGTTTGTGTTGTCCTTGGATGATTTGATTGACGAGCTGCGCGCGGACGGTTTTCGCATTGGCGCGGTGGTGGACGAGGCACACCACGGCTTTGCCACGGCAAAAGAGGCCGTGCGCTTTTACCGTGAATCGCTCAAGCCCGACTTCACACTGATGGTGACCGCGACACCAGACGATGCCGATGTGGAAAAGTTCAAGAAGGCAGCGGGCATTGGCCACCTGCATCGCATCAGCGTCAGCCGCAAAGAAGCTGTGGACGCGGGGCTGATCAAGGACGGCATCAAGTCGATTGCCTATCTGGCGGCGGATGATCAAAAGGAGTTGGTGGACTTCGCAGCCACGGCGCTGGCCGACGGCTGGGGCATGCACAACGCCATCAAGCAGGGTTTACAGACGGCAGGCATTGGCCTGGTGCCGCTGATGTTGGTACAGGTGGCCAACAGCAATAAAGCCGTGGACGAAGCGCGCACGCGGCTCGCGGCCATGGGCGTGCAAGAGTCCAAGATTGCCTGGTACACGGCGGATGATCCCAACGACGATTTGCTGTCGGTAGCGATTGATGAACGCAAAGAAGTGCTGATTTTCAAGGTGGCGGTGGCGCTTGGATTCGATGCGCCGCGCGCCTTCACGCTGGTGTCTATGCGTGGGGCGAAGGACACCGACTTTGGCATTCAGGTGGTGGGGCGCATCCTGCGCGTGCACAGCCGCCTGCAAGGGCCAACACTCGAAAAGACACTGCCAGAGCTGCTGCGCTGTGGCTATGTGTTTTTGGCAGATGCGGCCAACCAAAGCGGTTTGGTGCATGCGGGCGAAAAAATCAACGCGATTCAGAGTGAGTTATCGCATGTATGCCCGTTCACCATGGTGGTGAAGGTGGCCGGGACCAACGAGATTCAGGTGTCGCACAACGGGCAGTCGCAATTGCTGTCTGTGCCCTACACGCCGCCGGTGTGGCCCACGCCATCACCAGACGCGAACATTGCCGCTGACGGTGTGCCGTTTGCGGGCGAGTCGCCTGCCTGGCAACAGACAGGAATTCTGACGCATCTGGTGTTGATGCCACCTCCTTCGCCATCCCCATCCGCACCGCCCTTGGCAGGAACGCCCAATGCGCCACAAGTCACCCCGCTGCTCTCGGGCAACCGGAACTTTACCTTGCGCGACGGTGTGCCGCGTATCTATCGCTGCGAGCGATCACCGCTTTCAACCGGCGATCTGTTGAAATGCATTGCCGCAAACATCGCTATTGACGACAAGGCTTTCAGCGCCGGGTTTCGCCAGTCGGTGAAGGTGACCCGGCAGACGGTAGACCTGTTTGAGGGCAGCGAGGAAATGCAAACGATGAACGCACGTTTGTCCGATGCTGAAATTGCACGGCGTGCGCAGAGCGTCTTATTCGATGCCGACAATCTCGATCCGCGTGACCTGCACGATGTACTTCTGGCGCGACTCAAAACCGAGTACAGCCACCGTGGCGTTGACACAGACGACGCCGGAATTGAGCTGGCCTTGAACCGCATCATGGCCGCATACCCGCACTTGATTCGCAACGCTGCGCGCACCTGTTCGGCCAAGTTCAAGGAAACCTTTGACGCTGCACCCTTGCCGGAATTTGTGGAGTTACCAGCGGGAGTGAAGAAGTCACGCCTGAATGTGTACGGTGTGATGCCGCAAGACCTCAACGGGCCGGAACAGGCGTTCGCGCAATTGCTGGATGCCGATACCTCGGGCACGGTCGAATACTGGTTTCGCAACGAACCGCGTAAGCCTTGGTCGATTGGCATTGTGATGCCCAGTGGCGACCGCTATTTCCCCGACTTCGCCATCAAGGTCGCTGGCCGCACGGCGGGTGGTGGCCTGATGTTGGTTGAAACCAAGGGCAATCACATCCTGAACGGCGACAACACCGTGGACAAAGTGCTGGCCGAACACAAGCTGTATGGCGTTCCGCTGATGCTGGTGCAAGACGATGCCGGGCGATTCATGACCGTCAAACACTTCCCCAACACCGGGCGCAACGAGCAAGACCAGATTTTTCGGATTGAGAATCTGGCGGGGTATTGAACTGGCTTGGATGCAGTTGCTACGTTTGTGATAGCTGCTTGCGCACGTTCTACGAGGGCTAGCGGCTGATTTGGCATATAAACAGTGCTGCGCAAGGGTTTGATCAGCTACCGCGAAGGCGGCAGACGGTGACGATCCTTCGGCGTTCGATGCTTGTTTGTCACCTCCACCAGCGCGGTCATGCCGGGCACGCTGCCTGCTGAACGGCGCTTTGCGCTGGTGGCAGCGCACCCAACATCACCGCTTTCCATTTTCGTGAGTCTGTAGCTTTGGTCAGTGGCCAATGCGGAGTACCGCAATGGCCAGGCATCACAAAGCTGTCGCGTGGCTTCGGCGGGCAGCGCGGTCATGCTGGGCGGCCTGTTTTTTGATTGAGCTGCGCTGCGCGCTGTGGGCCAGTCCACCCAGCATCACCGCTTTCGTTTTGCCTGCGCTGTAGTGTCAGTCAGTGCGCGCGGCGCTGCTGCGCCCCGCACAGATGCCGGGGAGTTACATCGCCAGTGCTTCGCAAGTGTTGGTCAGTGCGCTGGAGCGCAGATATGGCCTCGGCTCGCTTGCGCATCGTGCTGGATCAGCCGTCGCCTGCGGCTCGGCCTGGCCGCCGTGTTCGTGGCAGTTGTGGCGCACGCCCGCTACGGCCACCCGCTTCGCTTTTACATAACGCCGCATTGCCCTCAGTGCCCGCCAGTCGCTGCGCTAAAGCTCCGCTTGGTGCCGGTCACCGCTGCGCGCCCTTCGGGTGAAGGCAACAGGCGTTATGCAAAGTGGCCTTCGCTGGAGTCGGTCGCACAGCCGTCCGCGCTTCCCGGTCGCTTGCACGCCCTACGCGCCGCCGTCTGCGCGCCCTTGTGTTTGTCGTGGCGTTGTGGCATTGGTCAGGCGCTGCGCGCTGTGTGCTTGGTTAGTGGCCTGCGGCCAGTCATGTGGTGTGTGCCCCCGCCCACCCTTGTGCTTCGCCGCTGCGCGGCATCAGCCCTGCGCGCTGGTCTGCCCGTCCGCCCCCCGTGGGGGCTCCCTCAGCCCGCGCGCCTTTGTCTTTGGGTTTTGCTACAAGTTTGGTAGCTTGTAACGCACGGAATACGGGGGCTACAGGCCGAAACGGCCTGTAAACCAGCGTGACCGCTGGTTTCTTGACTCAGAATGACTTGACGTGCTGGCAATCGTCGCATCTGCCAGGTGCGGCGGCCAATCTTGCTCTTGAAAAGCGCACCTCGCTCATGCAAGCGGCTTGCGCGATCCGGGTCATCATTCCATGGGGGACGGTTGCTGCTGCTTTGTCGCCCGGCAGGGCGGGGCAGTCATAAATATTTTTTAGACCGCAATGTCGCCCGTGCTGCCAAGCAGGGGTATCCAAGGCAACGCCGGGGAACAAATAGGGGAACAAAGTGAAATTCAAAAATGATAGCGCTAGCTTTCATGCGGGTTTCAAGGCATCTTTAGAGCGGTTTCACAATTTTAATTGAGCCTCTACGAAGCAATTCCTAGAGGCTTTTCAATGGCTATTGAGTCTGAGATTTGAATTGCACGTTGGAATGTCGCTGTCGATCTCAACAATTGTCATTTGATTAGGTTATAAAGTACATTGACCAAGTTGCAAAGTACCGTTGCAGCCAATCCGTATTGGTTATTTCAAAGGAGATCAGGTCGTTTAGCGACTGGATTCTGTATTAATTGAATATGAACGAAGCTCAGTTTGAACTTATTGAAATCCATCAACTGCAAATTGGTATGTTCATCGAGCTTGACTTGGGTTGGATGTCACATCCATTTCCCAAGGGAAGCTTCAAAATAACTTCGGATAAGCAAATCAAAGTTATTCAAGGTCTTGGGCTAAAGTGCGTACGTTATTACCCAGGTAAAAGCGACTTGGCAACAGATGGATCTGAAGTCTCAGTAGCCATCGAGTCGGGTCTGGCAGCTTGCGAGAATGAAGAAGTCGAGTTGCCGCAGCACATTGTTGCTGAAGATGAACTTCTACGTAAGAAACAAAACAGTGATTCTCTTCGTGCGCAGCAACGGGATATGGCGCTGTGTGAGCGTCGTTTTGCTGCTGCTATTCGTGAGCACAAGTTGATCGTTGCTCAAATCAACTCAAAACCTCAAGAAGCTATGACTCTGTGTCTTGAGGTGATTAATGCTTTTGTTAGTGAGATGTCGATGGAGGGGGAGTCTGCGATCCGCTTGCTATCTGACGGCATGGGTGATAAAGCATCGATGCACCCTGTGAATGTCACCATTGTGTCTCTGCTTTTGGGAAAGTCCTTAGGCTTGCAGCATTCAGAAATGGTGGATTTGGGTATCGCCGCATTTTTGCATGACATAGGCAAATCAAAATTACCCGATCGCGTTCGCTGGCTTGAAGAAAACTTCTCAACGGCTGAATACAAACTTTATCAAGATCATGTGGCTCAGGGTATCTTGCTTGGCAAGAGCATGTCGTTGACTTCAGGCGCATTGCAAGCCATTGCGCAGCATCATGAATTAGTAGATGGAAGTGGTTTTCCTGCGCGCATCAAAGGGGAGCGCATTTCTATGCCGGCCAAGATTTTGGCGCTGGTTAATCGTTATGAGAATCTTTGTAATCCGAGTCGCCCCGCTGCTGCCATCACGCCGCATGAGGCTTTGTCACTTATTTTTGCGCAATTGAAAACGCGTTTTGACAGTGTGGCTCTCAGTGCTTTTATTCGCATGATGGGGGTTTACCCACCCGGTTCAGTTGTTCAACTGGTTGATGAACGCTATGCACTCGTTGTGTCGGTTAATTCCTCAAGACCATTGAAGCCGCGGGTTGTTGTGCATGACCCTGGCATTTCCAAATATGAGGCTTTAATTCTTGATCTGGAGCAGGCGCCGAATATCGGAATTCGACGTAGTCTCAAACCGACCAGCTTGCCAATGGATGCGATGGAATACCTGTCCCCACGCCAGCGGATTTGTTATTTTTTTGAAAAATCTAACAGTCTTGAGTCCGATGAGGTAGCACCTTGAACCTGCCCGCTTTGGGGGTCTTGATTGAAGGTCTGCTGGAGGCTGTGTGGCTGGTTGAACCAGTAAGCCTGCGAATTCTTGCTGTTAATCGTGCCGCTAGTAATCTCTTTGGTCTTTCTGCCGCAGACCTGGTCGGTAAACCTGCTATTGAATTGACCGCATCACCAGAAGATCAATTCTTTTGGGAAGATATTGCTGCTGGTTTGAGCGATGGAATTCACTCGCAAACCTTATTGCGTGGTGCAGATGGTATTGCAATTCCTGTAGAGCGAAGAGTCAGCCGGGTATGGCCTGAAGTTGATCGCGCTGTATATGTGGTGGGTATTCGCGATTTGCGTTTACAACGTAAAACTGAAGATGAACTTGAAATTTTAGTTGCCGAACTGCGGGCTACGTTGGAGTCAACTGCCGATGGGATTCTGGTTTGTGACCTGAATGGTGGCATCCGAAATTACAACAGGAATTTTGCTCAATTGTGGGACGTGCCTGAAGCCTTGCTACTGAAACAGCAGGACGAGGGGTTGTATGCACACCTTGCAAGTTGTGTATTGGATCCTGTGTCATACGAGACTCGTCTTTTCGAGATTGAAAACAGTCCTTTACTGGAAACTTCCGATATTCTGGTTTTGATCTCTGGGCGCATACTGGAGAGAGTTTCGCGTCCTCAATACAGCAGGGGGCAACCAACGGGACGGGTGTTTTCTTATCGGGATATCACACAAAGGATTGACGCTGAGTCCCGACTTCGTCTGGCCTCTAAGGTATTTGAATCAAGTCTGGATGCCATCTTTATCACTGGCCCTGACTTTGGCATTCTGGCTGTTAACCCTGTATGTGCAAGCCTGACCGAAAGTGACCAAGAGAGTTTTATTGGGGCTTTACCTGGAGATTTTTTGTATGACCTTCATGATCCCGAACTAATTACGCGTGTGCAGCAGACACTGACCGATGATGGCTTTTGGGAGGGCCAAGTCTCGCTTAAAAGGAAAATAAGTATCGACTGCGCTGTGCAGGTTTCCTGGGCATTGTTACGTGACGAACTGGGCACGATTTCACACACGATCGGATTTTTCAAGGATTTGACAATAGAGCTGGCTGCTAAAAAACGCATTGAACAACTGGCCTACACCGACGTTTTGACCGGATTGCCAAACCGTCTACTGCTGTCACAGAGGGTTGATTTTTCGATGCGCATGGCGGAGAGATGCGGCGGCGAACTGGGTGTGTTTTATCTTGATCTTGATCGCTTCAAGAATATTAACGATTCAATGGGACAGGCGTTCGGGAATCGGGTGTTGATTGATGTTGCGGATCGTATCAAACGGTGTTTGCGCGATATTGATACCTTGTGCCGACTCGGGGGCGATGAGTTTGTTATTTTTCTTCAGGAGATTGATGCCCATAGTGCTGAAGTGTTGGCGCGCCGAATCCTTGAAGCCATAGGTCGACCATTTCAGATAGATGACGTGAGTTTTTCAGCGGGGTGCAGTATTGGAATTGCACTTTATCCTGAGGATGGTCGCACGCTCGATGGATTGATTAAATGTGCCGACACTGCGATGTGCCTGGTCAAGGAGCGTGGACGAGGCAGTTTCCGCTTTTATCAACCCCAGATGAATGTCGATTTGCTGTCCCGTTTGAAAATGGACCATGCAATGCGCCAGGCCTTTGAACAACACTTATTTCGGCTGCATTACCAACCGCAAATCTCTTTGGCCTCTGGAAGACTGTTAGGTGCAGAAGCCCTGATTCGATGGGCGGATGCTGAACTCGGTAGTGTGTCGCCAGCGCTATTTATTCCACTGGCTGAAGAGTCTGGTTTCATCATCACGATAGGTAATTGGGTACTTGAAGAAGCTGTTCGACAAGCTGTACTATGGCAAAACAGAGGTACGCCAGTTACCGTGTCAATCAATGTGTCCGCATTGCAGTTTCAACAGTCTGATTTTGTGGAGATTGTTGACCGTGTTCTCAAATGTGCGGGATTGTCACCACACCTACTGGAACTAGAGTTGACTGAAAGTATCCTTGTCAAGGATGCAAACGAGGCTTTGGGGCGACTGCATGCATTGGCTACACTCGGTGTTGTCACGTCAATTGATGACTTCGGCACAGGTTATTCCAGTCTGGCATATTTGAAGAAATTTCCAATTTCCAAGCTCAAAATTGATAAGTCATTTGTGATGGGTTTGCCTGAAGACGAAAGTGATCGGGCGATTGTGAGCGCAACTATTGGTATGGCTCGAGGGCTTAAATTAAAAGTTGTTGCCGAGGGCGTGGAAACCACAGCACAAAGAGATTACCTGGCGGGACTCAATTGCGAGTCCTTTCAGGGATATTTGTGCTCACCCGGCTTACCTGCGAACGAGTTTGAAGTACTAATGGCATCCTTGCCACAGGCTTAGTATTTGGTTTCAGACTGTACTCAGGCCTTTGTAAAGCATGTAGGCTGCCAAGGTATAAAGAATACTTGCAAAAACACGTTTAAGCTGTTTGACTGGAAGCTTGTGTGCTGCACGGGCACCCAGGGGAGCTGTGATCACACTGCAAGAGGCAATGACACCCAGTGCGGGTAACCAGACATAGCCGATAGAGTGGGGCGGCAAGTTTTGCAAACTCTGACCGCTAACGATATATCCCAATACGTTAGCTAAAGCTATCGGAAATCCAAGTGCTGCAGACGTTGCCACTGCGTTATGAATGGTCACATTGCACCAGGTCATGAAGGGAACGCTTACAAAGCCGCCGCCTGCCCCTACCAACCCTGACAGAAAGCCTATGACCCCACCGGCACCAATCAGGCCGACACTACCAGGCACTTGGCGAGACGGGGCAGGTTTTTTGTCTAAAAACATTTGAGTGGCAGAAAAACTCACAAATGCTGAAAAAAACAAAGCCAACCATGAACCCTTGAGTACGGAAAAAACGCCCATGCTCGCCACAGCACCGCCAAAGACGATGCCTGGCGCCAGCCTTTTGACCAGATCCCAACGCACCAAACCCCGTTTGTGGTGTGCACGCACGCTGGAAATCGACGTGAACATGATGGTGGACATCGAGGTAGCAATGGCCATCTTGACAGCAAGGTTCGCATCAACACCTCGACCTGTCAGGAGGATCGTGATGAATGGCACCATCATCATGCCGCCACCAACGCCCAACAAGCCTGCGAGAAAACCGGTACTCAGGCCCAGAATGGCAAGCATAACGATAAGCAGGGGTTCGAGAGTCATGGGGATGGAGAAAGAAGGTGTCTGCAAGTGCCACCGGACCCGCATCCTGAACCGGGGTTCAGGTGGGCGAGGTCAACTGGACATTGGGTCCATCTAACGCGAGATGGTCACGCTTGAACAGTGATGTTCCAAGCCCGGGCTCTAAGAGCATTGGTACAAGAAATATAAAGCCCGGCGAGCACTGCAGACACTGAAGATTGTAGAGCCTAGCGTGTAAATTTTGAAAAAACTGCTGCGGGCTACTGATCAGTTCAAGCTGTGTAGGTTATTTGCAATCGTCATCAATGACGGACTGAATGCGTTTGACTTCTGTGGAACGCGCTGCGTCATCCATCACCTCGCGTTCGCCTTTGTCGTTGTTTCGGGCGATCCGACCGCCGGAATCAAAATTTGATTTGGCTTGTTTGGCGCGCGCACAGTTCTCGACTTTGGCTTTGACAACCTTTTCTTCATCGGCTTTGCGTTTGGCTGCTTCTGCCTCTTCTGCCTTCTTTTTCTTTTCAGCCAATTCTTTGTCAACACCACTGACTTTGGGGGCATTGACTGCCTCAGGAGGCGCCGAACCAGGCTCAACCGGTGTCGCGACGGCCGAAGTGGCTCGACCGGCGGGTCGTTTCAGGATATTTTTATCCAGCACATCAGTTGGTGGTGCCCGGTCGCTGAATACTTTGCGCCCATCCTTGTCAATCCACTGCCATTGAGCAGATGCTGCCATGGACAACAGACACGCTGCGCCCATTAAAAATTTCTGAATATGGTTCATACCTGAAGTTTAGCCTGCCTCAGACCTAGGTACAATCCGCCATTTGGAGCTTAAGACTATGCGCCTAATCGGCAAAGCGCTCACCTTCGACGACGTCTTGTTGGTGCCAGCATTCTCCCAAGTCCTTCCTAAGGACACATCCCTCGCAACCCTTTTCTCACGCAACATCGCGTTGAATATGCCCTTGGTCTCAGCCGCCATGGACACAGTCACCGAAGCCCGCTTGGCAATTGCCATCGCGCAAGAGGGCGGCATTGGTATCGTTCATAAAAACATGACGGCCCAGGAGCAGGCCGCCCAAGTGGCCAAGGTCAAACGGTATGAGTCCGGCGTGCTACGTGACCCGGTCGTGATCACGCCGCATCACACAGTGCGTCAGGTCATGGATTTATCGGCTCAGCTCGGCGTCTCCGGTTTCCCTGTGTGCGATGGAGGCAAAGTCGTCGGCATTGTGACTGGCCGTGATTTGCGCTTTGAAACCCGCTACGACCTGCCGGTGAGTCACATCATGACGCAGCGCGACAAGCTGGTGACCGTGCCCGATGGCACCACGCTGGCACAAGCCAAGGTCTTGCTGAACCAGTTCAAAATTGAACGTCTGCTGGTGGTTAATGATGCGTTTGAGCTCAAGGGCTTGATCACCGTTAAAGACATTACCAAGCAAACAAGTTTCCCCAATGCCGCGCGTGATGCGCAAGGCAAACTGCGAGTTGGTGCTGCCGTTGGCGTGGGCGAAGGTACAGAAGAGCGGGTTGAGGCTTTGGCCCGAGCGGGTGTTGACGCCATCGTGGTCGATACAGCTCATGGCCACAGCAAAGGTGTGATCGAGCGCGTGCGCTGGGTCAAGCAAAACTACCCGCATATTGACGTGATCGGCGGCAACATCGCCACCGGCGCTGCGGCGCTGGCACTGGTTGAAGCAGGTGCAGATGCCGTCAAAGTGGGTATTGGCCCTGGCTCCATTTGCACCACCCGCATCGTGGCGGGTGTGGGCGTTCCCCAGATCATGGCGATTGACAGTGTGGCGACGGCGCTCAAAGGCACGGGCGTTCCCTTGATTGCCGACGGTGGCATTCGGTTCAGCGGCGATATCGCCAAAGCGTTGGCAGCCGGAGCCAGCACCGTGATGATGGGCGGCATGTTTGCCGGTACCGAAGAGGCACCCGGTGAAGTTATTTTGTTCCAGGGTCGCAGCTACAAGAGTTACCGCGGCATGGGCAGCATTGGCGCCATGCAGCAGGGCAGTGCGGACCGCTATTTTCAGGAATCCACCACTGGCAACCCCAACGCCGACAAACTGGTGCCTGAAGGGATTGAAGGACGCGTGCCCTATAAAGGCTCCATGGTCTCCATCGTGTTCCAGATGGCCGGTGGCGTGCGCGCTAGCATGGGCTATTGTGGTTGCGCCACGATTGAGGATATGCAAAACGAAGCCGAGTTTGTGGAAATCACGGCGGCCGGCATTCGCGAAAGCCATGTCCACGACGTGCAAATCACTAAAGAAGCCCCGAACTACCGGGCAGAGTAAAGATGCATCAAAAAATTCTCATCCTTGACTTCGGTTCCCAAGTTACCCAGCTGATTGCCCGGCGCATCCGCGAAGCCCATGTGTTTTGCGAAGTGCATCCTTGCGATGTGAGCGACGACTGGGTTCGCGCTTACGCTCGCGACGGCAAACTTAAGGGCATCATTTTGTCCGGCAGTCACGCCAGTGTGTATGAAGAAACCACTGACAAAGCGCCACAAGCCGTGTTCGAGTTGGGAATACCCGTGCTGGGCATTTGTTACGGCATGCAAACCATGGCACATCAGCTCGGCGGCTTGGTGCAAAGCGGGCACACGCGCGAGTTTGGTCATGCCGATGTGCGTGCTCACGGACACACACAGTTGCTTAACGGTATTCAGGACTACGTTACCGAAGGCCAGGGCATGCTGAAGGTGTGGATGAGCCACGGCGACAAGGTCACTGAGTTGCCACACGGTTTCAAGCTGATGGCCAGTACCGAGAGTTGCCCCATTGCCGGCATGGCCGACGAAGATCGCCGTTTTTATGGGGTGCAGTTCCATCCAGAAGTGACGCACACCAAGCGTGGCGCGGCGATTCTGGAGCGCTTTGTACTCGATATTTGCGGCACCCGCCCTGACTGGATCATGGGCGATTACATCAGCGAGGCCGTTGAAAAAATCCGTGCCCAGGTCGGCACCGAAGAAGTCATTTTGGGCCTGTCTGGCGGCGTCGATTCATCAGTGGCAGCAGCCCTGATTCACCGTGCCATTGGCGACCAGCTCACCTGCGTATTCGTTGACCATGGCTTGTTGCGCCTGAACGAGGGCAACATGGTGATGGACATGTTTGTCGGAAAACTGCACGCCAAGGTGATCCGTGTCGATGCGGCTGACCAGTTCCTGGGGCATTTGGCCGGTGTGAGTGAACCTGAAGCCAAGCGCAAGATCATTGGCCGCGAGTTTGTGGAAGTGTTCAAGGCAGAAGCCGGCAAACTCAAGAACGATCAGTCACGACATGTGGCCTGGTTGGCGCAAGGCACCATTTACCCGGACGTGATCGAGTCCGGTGGTGCCAAGAACAAAAAAGCCGTTGTCATCAAGAGCCATCACAACGTGGGCGGCTTGCCTGAGCAGCTAGGACTGAAGTTGTTAGAGCCGCTGCGCGAGTTGTTCAAGGACGAAGTGCGCGAATTGGGCGTCGCGCTGGGGCTGCCGTACCACATGGTGTACCGCCATCCCTTTCCTGGCCCTGGCTTGGGCGTGCGGATTCTGGGTGAAGTCAAAAAAGAATATGCCGACCTGCTGCGCCGGGCCGACGCCATCTTTATTGAAGAATTGCACAACTTCATTGACCAAGAAAGCGGCAAGAGCTGGTATGACCTCACCAGCCAGGCCTTCACCGTGTTTTTGCCAGTCAAGAGCGTCGGTGTGATGGGCGACGGCCGTACTTACGACTACGTGGTGGCCCTGCGCGCGGTGCAAACCAGTGACTTCATGACCGCTGATTGGGCCGAGCTGCCCTATGCACTGCTCAAAAAGGTATCGAGCCGCATCATCAATGAAGTGCGCGGTATCAACCGTGTGACCTACGACGTATCAAGCAAACCGCCTGCCACGATTGAGTGGGAATGATTGCGCGCATTGAAAAGTAGCCTGCATCATGTATTTGCCACCGCAATTCACGGCCAAAGAGCGCAATCAAGCCCTTGACTTGATGCGCGCTCACCCGCTGGCCAGTCTGATCAGCGTGGATGAGGCCAGTTTGCCTTTTGTCTCGCACATTCCCTTGCACCTGGAGGAGCGCGGTGACCAGTTGGTGCTGCTGGGCCACTGTGCCAAAGCCAACCCGCACTGGAAATACTTGCTTGCTCGCCCTCAGGCGGTGGTCACGTTCATGGGGCCGCACGCTTATCTGTCGCCGCAGGTTTACCCGGACCTGGTACGGGTGCCTACCTGGAACTATTTGGCTGTGCATTGCACCGTCCATGCCCATTTAATGGATGACGCACAAGCCAAGGATCAGATGCTCAAGAAACTGATTGACGACCATGAACCGGCTTATGCAGCGCAATGGCAGGCTCTGGCACCGGACTATCAGCAAAAAATGCTCTCAGGCATTGTCGCTTTTGAGCTGCGGGTTGAAAATTTGCAGTGCAAACTCAAACTCAACCAACACCGCACAGAGTCCCATGCCAGCATGCACCAAATGTATGCTGCCGGTACGGCCGATGAGCAGGCATTGGCGGTCTGGATGGAACGATTGGGTCTGGCTATTTCTGGCACGCCTTAGTCGTTACTAATGAAAATTGACTCTAGCCCCCGTGTAGCTTGCGTAGGAAGCTATTATTTTAATAGCGACTTGTATCCTCAAAAAATCCTCGTGATCGACGCGCATGACTGATGAAGACGTCATGCAACTGGCCCTGCAACAAGCCGAGCTGGCGGCGCAAGCTGGAGAAGTTCCAGTGGGTGCGGTGGTGCTGAAAGATGGCCTCGTCATCGCGACGGGCCGCAACGCACCGATTCAAGACCATGATCCAAGCGCCCACGCTGAAATCGTGGCCTTGCGTGCGGCGGCCAAGGTTCTGGGCAACTATCGCCTGGACGGTTGCGAGCTATTCGTTACGCTGGAGCCGTGCGCCATGTGCGCGGGCGCCATGCTGCATTCGCGCCTGAAACGTGTGGTGTTTGGTGCCGCAGATCCCAAGACGGGGGCCGCAGGATCGGTCATCCATCTGTTTGCTGAACCACGCCTTAACCATCAAACCCAGGTGCAAGGTGGGGTGCTGGCAGACGAGTGCACGGCCTTGTTGCAGCATTTTTTTAAACAAAAACGCGAGCAGAACCGCTTGACCAGCACGCCTTTGCGCGACGATGCCCTGCGAACGCCAGATGCCCGGTTTGCCCAGTTGCCTGACTACCCTTGGCCGCCCAATTACGTGAGCGACTTATCCGCACTGGCCGGTCTGCGCCTGCATTACCTCGATGTGGGGCCCAGGGATTCGCCGCAGACCTACCTTTGCCTGCATGACCATGCTGGCTGGAGTTATGGCTTTCGGCACATGATTCCAGAGTGGGAATCAAAGGGGCACCGGGTCGTGGCGCCTGATCTGATTGGTTTTGGCAAGAGCGACAAACCCAAAAGAGAAACGTTCCATCAGCTCAGCTGGCATCGCCAGGTTTTGCTGGAGCTGGTTGAGCGGTTGGACCTTCAAAACATCACGCTGGTCACGCAAAATGAAGATGATTATTTGGGCTTGCGCACGCCCTTAACCGGGCAGAATCGCTTCAGCGCTTGCTTGGTCAGCAAGCTCACGACCGATGTCTCAGATCCCGCTTTTGAGGCCCCTTTTCCTGATCGCGGCCATCGAGCCGCCATCACAGCCTTTGCGCTTATGGCAACCAAACACAAGACGCCTGAATTATGAAAAAACACATCTACATCTATTCGCCTTCCGGCGCCGTGCGCGACAAAGCCGCTTTTCGTCGTGGGGTAGCGCGGCTCCAGGCGCTGGGCCATGAAGTGGAAATTGATGAGGCGACTTTGGCCAGTCATTTGCGCTTTGCCGGCGACGATGAAACCCGTTTGGCGGCGATTCACCGGGCCGCGGCCAGTGGCGCCGACGTTGCCCTGGTTTCACGCGGCGGCTATGGTTTGACGCGCATCCTGAGTGGCATCCATTACAAAAAAGTCGCTAAAGCGGTTGAAAAGGGCACTTTGTTTGTCGGCATCAGCGACTTCACGGCTTTTCAAAATGCGGTGTTGGCTCGCACCGGCGCCGTCACCTGGGCTGGTCCTGCGCTGTGCGAAGGTTTTGGCGTTGGCGGCACGCCGGACATCGTGGATGGTCACGATCACGGTGAAGAGTTGGTGCCAGACGACATCATGGAAGCCTGCTTTGACGATCTGATTCAGGGGCAAGGGGAGGGCGCCGGTTGGCGGCAAAACCGGGAAGCTCATCCAATCGCTATTGATTCAGTAGCTGCTCACGCAATAGATACGGGGGCTACAGTTGAATTTGGCATAAAGAACTCGGTTATGTGGGGAGGGAATCTGACTGTATTGACCTCCTTGTTGGGCACCCCGTATTTTCCGGACATCAAAGGCGGCATCCTGTTTCTGGAAGATGTTGGCGAGCACCCTTATCGCATCGAACGGATGCTGACACAACTACTGCATGCCGGTGTTTTGAAACGGCAAAAAGCCATTCTCCTGGGACAATTCACCGAGTTCAAGCTGGTGCCGCACGACAAGGGCTTCAAGCTGCCGAGCGTTGTGGACTGGTTACGCCAGCAAATCAAAACCCCGATCCTGACCAACTTGCCTTACGGCCACGTCGCGACCAAAGTCATCTTGCCGGTGGGCGCCAAAACCAATCTCATGGTGGAGGGCCGTGACGCCTTGCTCTTTTGGGGCCATGTCTGATCTGAAGCAGTTATGCCCTAAACTGTGTCTTAGTTCAAGAATTGGAATTTGTCGGGAATGAGCGTCCACACCACTGTCGTATTTACCGATCTTTTCGGCAGCACAAGTGTTTTCGAAGCATTGGGCAACGCCCGTGCAACGCAGGCGGTCACCCAAATTACCAGCTGGATTGCCCAGATCGTTGAATCGCATCGTGGCCGGGTTGTGAAAAAGTTAGGTGATGGTGTTCTGGCCCTGTTTGACAGCAACGCAAATGCCATCGACGCCGTGGTTGAGATGCAGCGCGATCATCAAAAACGCCAGACCAGTTTCCCCGCATCTATTCGCATGCCCATCCGTATTGGCGTTGCCAGTGGGGATGTTGAAATTGTGGCAGGTGACTGCTATGGCGATGCCGTCAATGTGGCGGCCCGGCTCAGCGACCTGTCAGGTCCGCACCAGATTTGGGCCAATAGTGCAGCGCTGGATGGCACCGATGAAGCCGATGGCGTACGTTTTCGTATTCTGGGTCCCATCAGCATCCGGGGCCGAGCCGAGTCCTGCACGGTTTATCAGGTTGAGTGGCAGGAAGATGTTGCTTCCGATTTTCTGACAGTGCAGGCCGACCTGGACCCGAACGAAGAATCCGGCAAAACCGATGTGCTGGGCGGTCAGATTGAACTCAGCTGGCTTGATACACGCAAGACCTTCAAATCATTTGAGATGCCGATACATATCGGACGGGTCAGGCAAGCAGAATTTGTGGTCAGCGACCCCCGGGTGTCTCGTTCCCATGCTCGTATTGACTGGCGCAATGGCAGCCTCATGCTTGTAGATGTGAGCTCCTATGGCAGCTGGGTACGATTTTCGGGCGGCGGCTCTGACTTGCTACTGCGGCGCGAGGAGTGCGTATTGCACGGCAAGGGAGAAATTGCGTTGGGTTCCTCATTTGCCGATTTGAGCGCCGCAACGGTACACTTTTCAGTGTCCTAAATTCGTTTTTTGATTCTTCAGCGGTGACCCTGAGCACCGTATTCCCCATTGAATCGCGCTTTGGATTTTTAAGTCGCTCTTAAAAGTCCATTCATCGTCCTGGCGATTCTGAAATCAAACATCTTTTTCATCTATCTGCGTTGGTGTGCCAGCGTACCGACAAATTGAACGCGCTAAGTCATATTCGAGCTGTGTCGAGCCTTTGGCGTGAATACAAGTTCACAAGGAAGCCATGCGCCTTGCACACCCTTTACAGATTTTCAAAGAGTAAATCAAATGAACAAATATATGAAATGCCCCAGAGCCTTGCCATGGTTCATGTCATTGCTGTTAAGCGCTTTGGCTGCTGGATGTGGAGGAGGTGGGCAAGACACCATTTTGGGCTCCAATGTGGGCGTCATTTTTGTGCCGCCACCAGGAGCAATTGCCCCAAGCGCTACTTGCCCAACAGCAGGTCTCACCATTCCCAAAGTAACGGTGACTAACCCGGTCAGTGGCAATCAGTTTGTAACGACAAGCACGACAGGAGTGGCTGGTGGTGGTAAATCTATGACAGCCGCTTTCAGTCTGCCCATGAATGCAGCAACCCTCAATGCCGCTTCGTTTACTTTGGCTCCAGTGGGTGGATCGCTTCTCAGACCAGCATCGGTCAGTTACAACGCCGCAACGCAAGTTGCAACGCTGGTAACGGCAGCGGCACTGCTCGCCAATACCACTTATACGGCGGTTATTCAAAGTAGCGCGACGAGCGCTGCAGGGACACAAATTGGCTGTCCCATTGCCTGGAGCTTCAAGACCGCAAACATCGCAACAGCAGGTCTTTCAACCATCAACCTGGGTGTGGCTGCTCCATTCACGATTGCAGCCACGGCAGGTGTCACCAACACATCCGTTCTTCCGAATACAACCATTAATGGCAATGTTGCACTCGAACCAGTAACAGGTGCCATCTGCAATACAGTACCCGTTGATGCGGCTGGGGGGTTTGGACTTTGCGGTGGTTTTGCACCGACCCTTAATGGGAAGGTTATCAGTGCTTTGTATCCTGACGCAGGCGCCACATCCAGCGCGATCAAAGCTGCGTTACAGGCCGCCTATTTGAGCATCACGCCCCCGGCTGGGCCTCCTGCTGCAGGAGCGTTGGGCGGGGCCATCAGTTTGCCGGCAGGCACGACATTGGGGGCACCCACCGGGAACGCGCTCGTACAGGGTGACAACTATTTCGTGCCTGGCGTTTATCAGTCCAATACGTCGATTTTGGTTACCGGAGATCTCACGCTGGATGCGCAAGGTAACCCGGATGCAGTGTTTGTTTTCCAGTCAAGCAGTACGGTTGGTTCCCCGGGCGGCGCTCCCTCTCCCGGTTCGCACACCAGAATCCTTCTAGTCGGTGGTGCCAAAGCGTCCAATGTCTGGTGGCAGGCAGGAAGCTCGGCAACTCTGGGGACCTACGATGAATGGCAGGGCAACATTCTTGCCGGTGCAAATATCACCATGGTCACCGGCGCTACGTCGTGCGGACGGTTATTTGCAGGCGCATTTACGGATGGCGCTTTCATATTCAGTGCCAATGTCGTTTCAGTACCTGGACATGCCAGTGCTCCGGCAGGTTGCCAATAAGTAAGTCAATAAATTCACGAGAGAATAAATATGAACTTATCAAAAGTATCCGGAAAATTTGGCTTGGCGGCCATCGCCATGCTTGTCAGTTCTTGCGCCCTTGCAGACGAGTCTGGCTGGTATGTCGGCGCCAATGTAGGTCAATCGAAAGCGGCGATTGACGACTCCAGAATTACCAATGGCTTGCTCAGTGATGGGTTCACGGCAACATCGATCAAAGATGAAGATCGGGACCTGGGGTACAAAATCTTTGGCGGATATCAGTTCAACAAAAATTTTGCGCTCGAAGGCGGATATTTTGACTTGGGCAAATTTAGTTTTATGGCGACCACTCAGCCTCCAGGAACGTTGAGCGGTGATATCAGACTCAGAGGCCTGAATCTGGACGTGGTCGGCAGTCTGCCCATTACTGACAAGTTTTCCGTATTTGCCCGCCTTGGCGCGAACTATGCAGAGGCTTCCGATTCTTTCGCAGGAACGGGTTCAGTCAATGTGCTAAATTCCGCACCCAGCAAGTTCGAAACCAATCCTAAAGTCGGGCTTGGGCTTGAATACGCCTTCTCCGACACGCTTGCCATGCGTGCAGAAGTAGAGCGCTACCGCATCAACGACGCGGTAGGCAACAGAGGCGATATCAATCTTGTTACTGTTGGTTTGGTCTATCGGTTCGGCTCAAAGCCACAGGCTCTGACCCCTCGCGCCGCAGCGCCCATTCCAGTTGAAGTCGCGCCTGCACCGCTAGTGCAGGCCGTTGTCCCAGCACCGGTAGCGGCACCTGCACCACTGCCGCCAGTGAAGGTATCTTTTTCTGCAGACTCTCTTTTTGATTTCAATAAGGCGAACATTAATCCAGCCGGACATCTGGCACTCGATAAGTTCTCTTCAGATTTGAAAGATGTCAACTATGACGTTATCAAGGTGACCGGCCACACGGATCGAATTGGATCGCATGCCTATAACTTGAAGCTTTCAACACGTCGTGCAGAGGCGGTCAGTACCTATCTTGTAACGAGCGCAGGTATCCCGGCAGAAAAGATTAATGCAGTAGGCGTAGATGGCGCAGATCCTGTGACCCAACCCGGTGACTGCAAAGGAACGAGAGTCAACAAAGAACTGATCCGATGCCTGCAGCCTGACCGCCGCGTCGACATCGAGGTCATAGGAACAAAGTAATCAAAAAAGGGGGTGTAAGAAGTTTTGTGTAAACGGTCTTTTGGCAGGAAACTGCCGCCTTGCCTGGAGCAATCATGACCGTAGACATGAACCCCTTACCCAACGACCTGATAGACGCCCTGCTGGCGAACTACAAAAAGCCTGAAGATTTGATTGGCCAGAATGGCCTTTTGAAGCAACTCACCAAGGCTCTGGTCGAGCGGGCATTGCA
>Ga0209123_1000130_pt1 | contig 114376 bp, 94 predicted proteins | sample BarGraIncu00431A_FD_184500 | JGI IMG/M metagenome (GOLD analysis project Ga0209123, IMG submission 184500) | Arctic peat soil microbial communities from Barrow, Alaska, USA - Barrow Graham LP Incubations 004-31A (SPAdes) (version 2) | ecosystem: Environmental > Terrestrial > Soil > Wetlands >... | reverse complement strand
TTTTTTACCATCCGCTCCTACCTGGCAACCATGACCAAGCAAAAAAACAATCTGTTTGAATGCCTGGTCAGTGTGTTTAACCGTCAGACCATTCAGCCTTGCTTGGCGACTTAAGCTGAGTAGTTACGATTTTTTGGCCTTCTGAAGGAATCTTAATGTGCTGATGCATATGGGAAAGTCTCCATCTATTTGTTAAATCTAAGCGATTTTTTGTCGAAACCACCCAAATTTCACTTTTTAGGTTAGCTTCTGAGCGTTTTAAATTCTAGTCTTAAAAAATTTTGACTTTTTGTCAACCCGTATGAAACTAGCCCCGTTACGGACATACCTTCCAAAGTGTGGAGGGAGATTTTTCAAACAACGTTATCTCAAGGAAATCACAAATGAACAAACTTCTCGCTGCTTTGGTTGCTGGTCTTTTCGCTGTTGGCGCATTCGCTGCTGACGCTCCTGCTGCGAAGACTGCAGCTCCAGTTGCTGCCGCCGCTTCCGCCGCACCTAGTGAAGCCAAGGTCGATGCTAAAGCTGCTAAGGCTGAAAAAGCTGCTGCTGCTAAAGCTGCCAAGGCTGAAAAAGCTGCTGCCGCTAAAGCTGCCAAGGCTGAAAAAGCCGCTGCTGCTAAAGCTGCCAAGGCTGAAAAAGCTGCCGCCAAGAAAGCTGCTGCACCAGCCTCTTCAGCTGCAAAATAATTTTTGCACCATATAAAAAATGCCCGCTTCTGCGGGCTTTTTTTATGCCTGAACACTTTTGATAGTTGCGTCAAAATTGAGCTATGAAATATAAATTAATTGCACTCCTAGGTTTTGCCATTACTCTTACCAGCACAAGTTACGCGCAAAGCGATCCACAGATGGATCTTCAACGCATCAAACTGTCGGCTGGCATGCACCTGATCGATACACAAGTTGCAGCAATCCCGGAACAACGGGCTATCGGCCTGATGTTTCGCAAAGACATGCCGCAAACAGAAGGCATGTTATTTGTATTTGAACAAGCCGCTGTGCAATGTTTTTGGATGAAAAACACCATCCTTCCATTGACCGCCGCTTTTGTGGCCGATGATGGAACCATTGTCAATCTAGCCGACATGAAGCCACAAACCACCGATTCACACTGCTCTACAAAACCGGTTCGTTACGTTTTGGAAATGAACCAAGGCTGGTTCGGGAAAAAAAGCATCAAGGCAGGCTTCAAACTCGGCGGCCAACCATTCATCGCCAAATAGAGCTGAGGCATTTGCGTCATCACTCCATGCATGAATCAATCCTGACTTACTAAATTCAAATCAACTGAATCTAAATTGGCTCGAATTTTGCTCACTTCCGCATATGAATGAAGCCTTGAGAATTGTTGTTGTCGTCCCAGATCTTTCTATTGAAGACAAGGGGGATGATTACGCTATCAGTCAAGCTGAACGCTCTCGAAGCCTGCGCATCGGATTGCTGGAAAACGGTTTCAATTTGGTTGCCAGTTTGCCTGCAGACGTTTTTTTGACCGAACGACTTGCCCAATTGCAGCCAGACATGATCATCGTAGATGCTGAAAGCGAAGCTCGTGACGCACTCGAGCACGTTGTGATGGCAACTCGCGATGCCCGTCGTCCCATTGTCATGTTTACCAATGACAGCGACACCTCGCATGTCAAAGACGCGGTAGCAGCCGGAGTATCGGCTTATATCGTGTCAGGACTCTCGGCTGAACGCATCCGCCCGATTCTGGACGTCGCGATGGCCCGTTTTCAGCATGAACAAGCTTTGCGACAAGAACTGGCTGATACCAAAACTGAATTACAAAACCGCAAAATCATTGACAAGGCCAAAGGACTGCTGATGCAGCGCCAAGGATTAAATGAGCAAGCAGCCTTTGAAAAAATGAGAAAAACCGCCATGGACAAAGGCCTGAAGCTGGCCGAGGTGGCGCAGCGCATGCTCGATGTGGCTGATTTACTAGGCTAACACCAGGGCCAATCAAACTGGCTTGGGTGTGAACCCCAAACCGGTCAGATAAGTGGCAACCGCTAATTCAGCCACACCCACCAGATCAAAAGAAGCCGGTGCCAGCAGCCAAGTGTGAATCAAGCCCACGACCAACGAATGCAAACCTTGGGCGGCCATGGCGGAAGACATCTGCAACGGTGTAGATTGACGTATTGCTGCATCTTCCAGCCATCGCTGCATCCGGCTCACGCTATCGACATAACATTGAAGATGGCGTGCCTTGACGGCCATTAGCTCATCAACATACTCAACCTTGAGCGTAGCAATTTCAAAAACACGACAGGTTCTCTCATCGGTGGCAATTTTCTTCATGGCACCCAAAATCCCGCGTTGCAACTCGGCCAATGGATCCTGCGCTATGCCCCCCTCATCCTGGCGCAGTGCATCCTCAAGAGGCAACGAAGTCCGATCCATCATGGCATTGAACAAATCTGACTTATTCTTGAAGTGCCAGTAAATCGCCCCCCGACTGGCGCCAGCTGATTCAGCAATATCACTCAATGAAGTGCGGGAAACCCCTTTTTCAGAAAATACCAACTCCGCAGCATCCAATAGCCGGTCGCGGGTCGCGAGCGCTTCTTCTTTGGTGCATCGAGCCATGGCAAATACTTTCTCAGAGAATTTAAAAAACTAGACTCTATTTTTCCATACATTCATGACTGTATGTATAATTTTTAAAATCTATTCCTGACAGTTAACATGCTGTCACCTTTTATATGGCCCTTTTTTCTGGGAAACAACCATGTCTTTACAGTGCGCCCATCATTCCAACGCAGCTTCACTGCCCCAGCGCGCTCATTTGCGCGGACTTCTCGCTTTGAGTGCCATCGGTTTGGCAACCGTATTGGCAGGATGTGGCCCCAACACAGCAGCACCTGGTGGCCCACCCGGTGGCATGCCCCCTGCCGAGGTCGGCGTGGTGACGGTCACCCCAGGTGATGTTGGCTTGATCAGCGAACTCCCCGGTCGCCTGGAGGCTTCGCGCTTGGCCCAAGTGCGGGCACAGGCCACCGGCATTCTGAAGCAACGGCTGTTTCGTGAGGGAAGCGACGTCAACACTGGCCAAACTTTATTTGCCATTGACGCGAGTCCTTATCAGGCTGCATTCGATTCCGCCCAAGCCAACCTGGCCAAAGCCGAAGCCAATTTAATGCAGGCCAGTGCCCAGGCCAATCGTTACAAGCCACTGGTTGAAGCCAAAGCCATCAGTCAGCAAGAATACATAAGCGCGCAGGCCGCCAGCAAGCAGGCCGAAGCCGATGTCGCCATCGGTAAAGCCGCCGTACAGACCGCTCGCATCAACCTGAACTACGCGACAGTCACCGCCCCGATCTCGGGCCGCATTGGTCGGGCCCTGGTCACTGAAGGAGCCTTGGTGAGCCAGGTCGAAGCCACCCAGTTGGCAGTCATCCAGCAAATTGATCCGATGTATGTCAACTTCACCCAGTCAGCCGCCGAGGTACTCAAGCTCAAAGCCGGCCTGACCAACGGGCAATATAAACAAGCAGGTAAAGGCGCGGCCAGCGTTTCAATCATTCTGGAAGATGGAAGCACTTACGCCCACCCAGGGCGCTTGCTCTTCACAGACTTGACTGTCGATGCCACCAGTGGCCAGGTCACATTGCGTGCTGAAGTTCCCAACCCCGAGAAACAACTCCTGCCCGGTCTTTATGTACGCGTCAAGCTAGCACAGGCGCAAGTCAACGGCGCTATTCTGTTGCCACAACAAGCCGTCACACGGGGAGTCCAAGGCGACACCGTCATGGTCGTCGGTGCCGACAACCATTTAGCCCCGCGCCCGATCAAACTGGGCAGCGCACAAGACAATAAATGGGTTGTACTTGACGGTCTCAAGGCCGGCGAACAAGTGATGATCGATGGTTTCCAGAAACTGCCACGCGGTAAACCTGGCGATCCCATCATTGTCAAACCCGTTCCGTGGCAAGCCCAGGGCAGCAAGCCAGCTCCTGCCGTCAGTGCGGCTGCACCTGCGGCTTCGGCTCCAACAGGCCCGGCCAGCGCGGCATCCGGCACTGCGCGCTAAGGAATCCCCGCCATGGCAAAATTTTTTATCGAGCGCCCCATCTTTGCGTGGGTGATCGCCATTTTCATCATGGTCCTGGGTGGCGTGTCCATTACCCAGTTACCCATCGCGCAATACCCGTCAGTCGCCCCGCCGACCATTCAGGTCTCCGCAGCCTACCCCGGTGCCACAGCCCAGACACTGGAAGACAGTGTGCTGGCCGTCATCGAACGCGAAATGAACGGCGCCACCGGCCTGGCCTATATGGAAACCACCAGCCAGGCCAATGGCACCGGATCTATTTCACTGAGCTTTGAGCCTGGAACTGACCCGGCCTTGGCGCAAGTGGATGTCCAAAACCGCTTGGCTCGTGCCACACCACGGCTGCCCGCCGTCGTGACGCAACAGGGCGTTCGCGTCGAAAAATCGCGCTCCAACTTTTTGCTGTTCACGATGCTCTCATCCAAAAACCCGGATGTAACCTTGGACATGCTCAATGACTATGCAGCCCGCAATGTGCTGCCAGAGCTTCAGCGACTCCCAGGCGTTGGCACCGTCACGCAATTCGGCTCCGAACGCGCCATGCGCATCTGGATTGATCCGGCCAAACTCAGGGGATTCAATCTGTCGCTGGACCAGGTGAATGCCGCCATCCGCGCGCAGAACGCCCAGGTCTCAGCGGGTAATCTGGGCGACCTGCCCAGCCTGCCTGGTCAGACCATGACAGCGACCATCATCGTGCCGGGCCAGCTCTCAACTACGCAGCAGTTCGGCAATGTTCAGCTGCGCGCCAATACCGATGGATCGTCGGTGCGGCTCAAAGATGTCGCCCGCATCGAACTGGGCGCACAAAGCTATGCCACCAGCGCGCGCATCAATGGTCAACAGGCCGTCGGCCTAGGCGTGCAACTCACCCCCACAGCCAACGCACTGGCCACCGCCAAAGCAGTCAAAGCCAAGCTGACCGAATTGCAGCGGTACTTTCCAGAGGGCGTGAGCTACACCATCCCCTATGACACCTCCATCTTCATCTCGGTGTCGATCGGAAAAGTCATTGAAACCTTGCTCGAAGCCATCGTGCTGGTGTTCTTGGTGATGTACCTGTTCCTGCAAAACATCCGCTACACCATCATTCCGACCATTGTGGTACCCGTTGCCCTGCTGGGTACTTTCGGCGCTCTGCTTGCTATGGGATTCTCGATCAATGTGCTGACCATGTTCGGCATGGTGCTGGTCATCGGCATCGTGGTTGACGATGCCATCGTGGTGGTGGAAAACGTCGAGCGCATCATGAGCGAAGAAGGCCTGCCCCCGCTGCAGGCCACGCGCAAAGCCATGGGCCAGATCTCGGGTGCCATCATTGGCATTACCGTGGTGCTGATCTCGGTGTTTGTCCCGCTGGCATTTTTCGCCGGGTCCATCGGCAACATCTACCGCCAGTTCTCCGCCACGATGGCGACCTCGATTGCCTTCTCCGCCTTCCTGGCGCTTTCGTTGACACCGGCGCTGTGCGCCACACTGCTCAAGCCTGTGCAAGCCGGACACCATTTGGAAAAGAGTGGTTTCTTTGGCTGGTTCAACCGCGGCTTCAAATCTACCGCCAAGAACTATGAAGGCGGATTAGCTAAATTGCTCAAGCGCGCTGGCCGCATGATGATCGTCTACGCCATGCTGATTGGCGTGGTCGGGCTGATTTACACCCGTTTGCCGACCTCGTTCCTGCCCAATGAAGACCAGGGTTACATCCTCACCAACGTGCAATTGCCAGCTGGTGCAACGCTGGAGCGCACCCGCACCGTCTTGCAACAGGTCGAAGGCTTCATGCTCAGTCAACCTGAAGTCGCCAACATCGTCACCGTGGCCGGCTTCTCTTTCTCCGGGCAGGGACAAAACGCCGGACTGGCTTTCGTCATCCTCAAGAACTGGGAAGAACGTGCAGGGGCAGAACATTCGGCGCAAGCGGTCGCCAAACGCGCATTTGGTGCCTTGATGGGCGTCCGCGATGCCTTCATCTTTGCACTCAGTCCCCCACCCATTTCCGAACTGGGCAATGCAACCGGCTTTACATTCCGGCTCCAGGACCGTGGCGGCAAAGGACACACCGCCCTTTTGAACGTGCGCAACATGCTACTGGGCATGGCTAGCCAGAGCAAAGTACTCGCAGGCGTGCGTCCTGACGGCATGGAAGATGCGCCCCAGATGCAGATTGACATCAACCGTGACAAAGCCAGTGCACTGGGCGTCGGCTTTGACAGCATCAACAGCGCCCTGTCAACCGCCCTGGGGTCCGCCTACATCAACGACTTCCCGAACGACGGACGACTGCAGCGCGTGATCGTTCAAGTCGATGCCACTGCACGCATGCAGTCCGACAAAATACTCGATCTGCCGGTGCTCAACAGCAGCAACCAGATCGTGCCACTGTCCTCCTTTGCCAACACGCGCTGGGTCTCGGGACCGATGCAAACCGTTCGCTACAACGGCTACCCCACCATGAAAATCGCAGGCGATGCGGCACCCGGCTTCAGTACCGGGGACGCCATGGCCGAAATGGAAAAACTCGCAGCCAAGCTACCGGAAGGCTTCGGTTTTGAATGGACCGGCCAGTCGCGCGAAGAAAAACTCGCCGGCTCGCAAGCCATGGTGCTGTATGGATTTTCGCTGTTGGCCGTGCTTCTGGCCCTGGCGGCGCTCTATGAAAGCTGGTCCATCCCGTTCTCGGTGCTGCTGGTCGTCCCCCTGGGCGTACTCGGTGTGGTGCTGGCCACATTGCTGCGCGGCATGTCCAACGACGTTTACTTCCAGATTGGTCTGATCACCATCATTGGTCTGTCCTCCAAAAACGCCATTTTGATCGTCGAATTCGCCAAAGATTTGCAGGCCGAAGGCAAGAGCGTGCTCGAATCAGCCCTCGGCGCCGCCCACCTGCGCTTTCGGCCCATCATCATGACCTCGATGGCATTCATGCTGGGCGTCCTACCGCTGTTCCTCGCAACGGGCGCCAGCTCGGCCAGCCAGCGCGCCATTGGTACCGGCGTGATCGGCGGCATGATCACCGGCACCGTGCTGGCTGTCACATTCGTACCCGCCTTTTTCTTGCTGATTCGCACCTTCTTCAAGGGCAGCCAGCGCCAGCACGATCACGATGTCAAAGTGGCTCATCTGCACCATCAAGAGGCCGAGAATGAATAAGCACCGTCCAACAACACAGCCCATGAAGTCCCGTCATACCTCCTCGGCCCGGCGTGGTCGACAAGTTCTGGTGCTAACGACCTTGGCGGCTGCCCTGCTCACGGTCGGCTGCTCAATGATTCCCACCTATGAGCGCCCTGCCGCCCCCGTGGCCACGCAATGGCCCGGCCCGACGCAAAACACGGCCACCAGCACAGCGGCTGCCGAACTGGCCTGGCAAGACTTCTTCACCGACGCCACCTTGCGCCAACTGATCGACCTCTCGCTGGCCAACAACCGCGACCTTCGCGTGGCCGTGCTCAACATTGAGCAAGCCCGCGCGCAACTGGGCATCAAGCGGGCGGACCAGTTCCCCAGCGTCAACGCGGCTCTGACCGGCTCGCGCACCCCCAATGGCTCGGGCGGCATCACCAGCACCTACAGTGCCGGACTGCTGGTCACCGCCTACGAAGTTGACTTCTTTGGCCGCGTTGCCAGCCTCAAAGAACAAGCGCTGGCCCAATACCTGGCCACCGCTGAGGGCAGCAAAACCACCCAAATCAGCCTGATTGCCACCGTGGCCCAAAGCTGGCTCGGCCTACTGGCCGACGAAGAACTGCTGACGCTCACCCAGCAAACGCTGACCACCCGTGAAGACTCCTTCAAACTGATGCAACTGCGCTTTGACAATGGCGCCTCCTCCGAGCTCGACTTGCGTCTGGCACAAACGCTGGTGGAAGCGGCCCGCGTCACACTGGCGCAACAGCAACGCCAACGCGCCCTGGATGAAAACGCCCTGGTGCTGCTGCTGGGTCAAGCCCTGCCCACCGATGTGCGCGAACAATTGCCCAGCACCCGCCTCACCGCCCTGCGCCTGCCCGAGCTACCCGCCGGACTGCCGTCCGACCTGCTCACGCGCCGCCCCGACATCCGCCAGGCAGAGCAACAACTGATCGCGGCCAATGCGAACATCGGCGCAGCCCGGGCTGCCTTCTTCCCACGCATCTCGCTGACCGTGGGCGCCGGAACCGCCAGCAATGAACTCTCTGGTTTGTTCAAAGACGGCTCCTGGGGCTTTAACTTGGCACCGCAACTGCTGCTGCCCTTGTTTGATGCCGGGCGCAATCAGGCCGGCCTCGACTCGGCCAAAGCCGGGCGCGACATCGCCGTGGCCCAGTACGAAAAATCCATCCAGAGCGCCTTTCGCGAAGTGGCCGACGCGCTGGCCGGACGCGACACACTGGTGCGCCAACTGCAAGCCCAACAAGCCCAACTGGACGCCGAAACCACCCGCCTGCGCCTGACCCAGCTGCGCTATGACAACGGCGCCGCCAGTCAGCTCGACTGGCTCGACGCCCAGCGCTCGCAATTTGCCGTGCAGCAAGCCATGGTGCAAACGCGCCTGGCATATGTGCAAAACCAGGTGGTGCTGTACAAGACACTGGGCGGCGGCGCAAAAGAGACGCCTGCAAAACCTTGAGCTGACGCTGCAATGACTTGAAGCCGCCTGTTTTTGCGGGCGGCATTGAGAAGAATAAAGGGCTGGAGGCCTGTTCGATGTTATGCATCAAACAGGCCTCTAGCCCTTTATGAATGAGCGTAAGCAGCTATAAATTATGTAGCAAATTAATCATGCATGGCGCCAACGGCGCATGCGCCTTTTAGCGAATCACTTCACTCGATCACCATATTTGATGGCCGTCACCTTTTCACCCTCGAATTGAAGCGTCGTCATGAATTGACCGTACCCGGGGTTGTAGGTCCACTGATCCACGTTTTGGCAAGGTATTGCCACGACGACATTGGTGCCAGCGGCATTGCGCTGAACCGTTTGGGGGTCCGTAGGCTTGCAAAATGAGTCTTTACTCACCGGCACTCCACACCGCTGAAGCACCGCAACGCGCGTATCACCCACATTGACGCTATCGTTCTTACAGCGAAGGAATTGTGCGGAGGCTGAAGTGGGGTAAAGCACGAAGACTGCCACTGCGAGCAGCAAAGGATGAGCATAAATTTTCATGGATTCAAAACTCTCTAATGTGGACACGGATTGAAGACAAAGGTTTAAGCTGGACACTGTCTGATGAATTGGGGAAATCAAGCGTGACTATATAGCCTGTTTTTCAGGGCTACTTTGCGAAGTCAAGCCTGCTATATTTTTATACATAAAAATAACCTCTAGCCCTTTATACATATGCGTAAACAGCTATTAATTTTGAAGCAAATGCGGCATGCACAGTGCCCGAAAAAGCCCGGTCATAATAAGTAAAAAATAATGGGGAAGAGCTTTCAAACCCCTGTCGCAACCGCATCAACAGGCGGTTCATTCCAACATGGTTTACTGCCGCATGAGGCGTTCTTGGGCCATCACAGTGGTGCTTTCTGTGCACAATCTTCCCGTAGAAGACAGGCGATGAATCATTGGGTAACGCCCAAGGGCGGTGAACACCCGGCGCCTGCTTCAGCGTGCAAGATTTATTTTTACGGGGAAAAATTTGGAAATTCTCTTTGAACTACTTGTGCCTGTGCTGGAGTTTCTGGCCGAGATTTTTTTGCAAGTGGCTGTTGAGTGGCTGGCTGAACTGGGCTTTCGCGCCCTGCGCGCGCCCTTCAAGCCTGCGCGGAAAACCAGCCCCGAGTTCGCCGCCGTGGGTTATGCCATTTTCGGCATGGCAGCCGGGGGACTCAGCCTGCTGGTGTTTCCGGCCAGCTTTGTGCAATCGCCCGTCGCCCGCATCGCCAATCTGATCGTCACGCCGGTTGTCACCGGCGCGCTCATGGCGGTGCTGGGTGGCTGGCGCCAACGCCGGGGGCAAGACCTGATCCGGCTGGATCGCTTTGCCTACGGTTTGCTGTTTGCCTTCGCCATGGCGGCGGTGCGCTTCTTCTTTGCCCAGCATGGGGGCTGATCCCCACAAAAGCGAGCCTCTATGCGCCTCTTCTTTTTATTGCTCTCCTTCTTTGCCTGGCCAGCCCTGGCGACGGAAAACTTTTTCCGGCTCGACACGCGTCCCGACGTCAAGGTGCCGGTCTTCTACATGAAGCAAGACGCGGCAACCGCGACCCTCATCCTGCTTCCGGGCGGCGGCGGGAGCTTCGGGGCCTTGGTGGATGGCAAGCCGCCGGGGCAAAACTTTCTGGTCCGCTCACGCGACTACTTTGCACAGGCCGGTTTCAATGTGGCGGTCATGGGACGCGCCTCCGATAAAAATGACCTTGATTACCCCGACCGCATCGCCCCGGAGCACCTGCAAGACATCCAAACCCTGGTTGATTTCCTGAAAAAAGACACCGGCTTGCCCGTGTGGCTGGTGGGCACCAGCCGAGGCACGGTGTCGGCTACAGCCGCTGCCATTTCATTTGGCAACGACAAGCTGGCAGGCCTCGTCCTCACCTCCAGCGTCGTGAGCTACAAGAAGACGGGCGCTGTGCCATCCCAGGATTTGGAGAAGATCAACATTCCCGTCCTCGTGCTGCATCACGAAAAAGACGCCTGCAAAATTTGTGCCCCCTACGAGGTACCTGCCATCGTCAAAGGCTTGAAAAACGCACCGATCAAAAAACAGATTTTTGTCAATGGCGGCGACCAACCCACGGGCGACGCCTGCGAGTCCTTTCACTACCACGGCTATGTCGGCATCGAAGAATCCACCGTGGGGCTCATCACTCGCTGGATCAAAAACCCGGTGCCTTGAGACACGCGCCAGTCGAAACAGGCGATATGTTTTACAAATGCCGGGCGCTTTAAAACCACCCCTAAATTTTAGAATTTGTCTTTTTACAAAGGACAAGCAATGCATAGCAACACAAAAAAATGGTCAGCAGAATTTCTGGGGACCTTCTGGTTGACCTTGGGCGGCTGCGGTAGTGCAGTCCTGGCTGCGGCGTTTCCAGGGGTTGGCATCGGCTTGCTGGGGGTGTCCTTGGCCTTTGGACTGACGGTGGTAACCGGCGCCTATGCTTTTGGTCCTATTTCCGGAGGTCACTTCAACCCGGCGGTATCGATCGGTTTGGTGGTTGGCAAGCGTTTTTCAGTCTCTGAACTGCCGGGCTACATCATTGCGCAGGTGCTGGGCGCTATTGCAGCTTCGGCCGTCCTCTACCTCATCGTTTCGGGCAAAACCGGATTCACGGGTGTTGGCGGCTTTGCCACCAATGGGTTTGGCGCCAACTCGCCAGGCGGTTTTGGCATGTTGTCCGTGCTGGTATGCGAGGTGGTGATGACAGCCCTCTTTTTGATCGTCATTCTGGGCGCGACCGCCAAACGCGCGGCTGGCGGATTTAGCGGTTTGGCCATCGGACTGTGCTTGACCTTGATTCACCTGGTCTCAATCCCCGTCTCCAACACCTCGGTCAACCCAGCGCGCAGCACCGGCCCCGCCCTGTTTGCGCAAACCGGTGCCATGGGCGATCTGTGGCTGTTTTGGCTTGCCCCCATCCTGGGCGCCATTCTTGGTGCATTGGTTTACAACACCATTTTGTCTGACGACTGATTCTGCGGCGTTTAAATTGGTGCATCGCACAAAAACAGTGCCGCGCCCCTCTCCATATATAAAAACAACCTCCAGCCCCCGTTCAATATGCGCAAGCAGCTATCAATTAGATAGCAACTAAAGCCAAAATACAGCTGGCTCAGTTATTGCGTAGATAACTCCGAGACCTCCAAGGGTCATGCGAGGGTTCTGGTCCAACGGCGGATTGGAAACCTCGTCAAAAGGACAAAGGCGTCCCCACTGGTTCAACACGTATTCATTCGTGTTGGGCCACGTGAGGACGCCTTTTTTTGTTTGTTTTTTCAGGAGCTTGCCATGACTGATCTTCTTAAAACCAGCCTCAGCCGCCGTGCTGTCTTGCAAACCGCCACGGTCGGCGCTGTGGGTATCAGCCCGGCGCTGCGCTCCATGGTCTATGCCGGGGGCTCCGATGCACCGGAAAAAACCGAAGTCAAAATCGGCTTCATCCCGCTGACCGACTGCGCCAGCGTGGTCATGGCTTCGGTACTGGGCATCGACAAGAAATACGGCGTCAAAATCATCCCGACCAAAGAAGCCAGCTGGGCAGGTGTGCGCGACAAGCTGGTCACCGGCGAGCTCGACTTTGCCCATGTGCTGTATGGCCTGATCTACGGCGTGCACCTGGGCGTGGGCGGCGCCAAGAAAGACATGGCCGTGCTGATGACGCTGAACCAGAACGGCCAGGCCATCACCTTGTCCAAAAAGCTAGCCGACAAGGGCGCGGTCGATGGCGCCGGTCTGGCCAAGCTGATGGCCTTGGAAAAGCGTGAATACACCTTTGCCCAGACCTTCCCCACCGGCACGCACGCCATGTGGCTGTACTACTGGATGGCGGCCAACGGCATCGACCCGATCAAAGGCGCCAAGGTCATCACCGTGCCGCCACCGCAGATGGTGGCCAATATGCGTGTCGGCAATATGGACGGTTTCTGCGTGGGCGAGCCCTGGAACCACCGCGCCATCATCGACGGCATTGGCGTCACCGCCGCCACCACGCAAGACATCTGGAAAGACCACCCCGAAAAGGTGCTGGGCACCACCGGCGACTTCGTCAAGAAGTACCCCAACACGGCCCGCGCCGTGACCGCCGCCATTCTGGAAGCCGGTCGCTGGATTGACGCCGGTTTGGCCAACAAGAACAAGATGGCCGAAACCATTGCTGAAAAGTCGTATGTGAACACCAGCGTGGATGCCATCAACCAGCGCATCATGGGCCGCTACCAAAACGGCATGGGCAAGACCTGGGACGACCCCAACTACATGAAGTTTTACAACGAAGGTGCGGTGAACTTCCCCTACCTGTCAGACGGCATGTGGTTCATGACGCAGCACAAGCGCTGGGGCTTGCTCAAAGAGCATCCCGACTATCTGGCGGTGGCCAAGCAGATCAACCAGATCGACCTCTACAAGCAAGCTGCCACTGCCAGCAAGACCCCGATTCCGAAGGACGTGATGCGCACCTCCAAGCTGATGGACGGCGTGGTGTGGGACGGCAAAGACCCCAAGAAATACGCCGACGGTTTCAAGATTCACGCCTGAAACCTTGTGGGACAGACCGCAGCGACACATCGTGAGCCAGCCCTGTCCCCAATCAATTTAATAGGAGTTCCACATCATGGTTAGCGCAGTTTTTCACTCACCCCTGGAGACATCGGTGGCGCCCACTGCGCCAACGGATGAAGTCGCTACAAAATCAGTAGCTGCTCACGCAATATCCACGGGGGCTACAGACCTAAAAGGCATACAAAAACCCGCCAAAGCGGCTACACCATCGTATGACTGGCGCGGTCTCTGGCTGACCGTGCTGCCGCCCGTGTTTGGCCTGATTTTGCTGATTGGCCTGTGGGCGCTGGTGTCGATCTCGACGTCCAGCAGCATCCCATCGCCCACGGAGACCTTCAAACAAGCGGTCATCATTTTCAGCGACCCGTTTTACCGCAACGGACCGAATGACCAAGGCGTGGGCTGGAACATTCTGGCCTCGCTGGAGCGCGTGGCGGTGGGCTTTGGCCTGGCCGCTGCGGTGGGCATTCCGGCCGGTTTCATGATCGGTCGTTTTGAGTTTCTGAGCCGCATGTTCAACCCGCTGATCAGCCTGTTGCGCCCGGTGTCGCCACTGGCCTGGTTGCCCATTGGCCTGTTGGTGTTCAAGGGTGCCAACCCGGCTGCCATCTGGACCATCTTCATCTGCTCGATCTGGCCCATGATCATCAACACCGCCGTCGGCGTGCAACGCGTGCCGCAGGACTACATGAACGTGGCCCGGGTGCTGAACCTGTCGGAGTGGAAGATCGTCACCAAGATTTTGTTCCCCTCGGTGCTGCCTTACATGCTGACCGGCGTGCGCCTGGCCGTAGGCACCGCCTGGCTGGTGATCGTCGCCGCTGAGATGCTGACTGGCGGCGTCGGCATCGGCTTCTGGGTGTGGGACGAGTGGAACAACCTGAACGTCAAAAACATCATCATCGCCATCTTCGTGATCGGCATCGTCGGGCTGATCCTGGAATACGCCCTGATCAAAATCGCCACCGCATTTACGTTTGAAGAAGTGAAATCCTGAAACCTTGCGGGACAGTCCGCAGCCACACGAAGTGGGCCAGCTCTGTCCCCAACTGATTGGAAAACATGATGGAAAAATACATCGAAATTGCCGGTGTCGAGCAGGTTTTCAAAACACGCAAAGGCCCATTCTGCGCCCTGCAAAACGTCAATTTAAACGTCGCCAAAGGCGACTTTGTGGCACTCATTGGCCACTCGGGCTGCGGCAAATCCACCTTACTGAATTTGATTGCCGGGCTGACCCTGCCCACGCAAGGTGGCCTGCTGTGTGCCAACCGCGAAATCTCCGGCCCTGGCCCCGAGCGCGCCGTGGTGTTCCAGAACCACTCGCTCCTGCCCTGGCTGACCTGCTTTGAAAACGTTTATCTGGGGGTGGAGCGTGTCTTTGGCTCAGCCTCCAAAAGCACCGGTGCACCTTCAGAATCCAAAGCCCAACTCAAGGCCCGCACCGATGCGGTGCTGGCCATGGTCGGCTTGACCGCCGCGGCCCAAAAACGTCCCGGTGAAATCTCCGGCGGCATGAAGCAGCGCGTGGGCATTGCCCGCGCCCTGGCGATGGAGCCCAAAGTGCTGCTGATGGACGAGCCCTTTGGTGCGCTGGACGCCCTGACCCGCGCCAAGCTGCAAGACGAGTTGCTGGAAATCGTCGCCCGCACCCAAAGCACGGTGGTGATGGTGACGCACGATGTGGACGAAGCCGTGCTGCTGTCCGACAAGATCGTGATGATGACCAACGGCCCCAGCGCCACCATCGGCGAGGTGCTGAGCGTGGACCTGCCGCGCCCGCGCAACCGCATCGAGCTGGCCGACAGCGCGCAGTACCTGCAGTACCGCAAAGCCGTCATTGACTTCCTCTACACGCGCCAGGCGCATGTGGAAAAAGCCGCCTAAACCAGAAACTGATCAGGAGCCATCATGGACATGCGCGTAGCACCTAAAACCAAGTTGAAACTCGTGATGATCGGCAACGGCATGGCCGGAGTCCGCACGCTCGAAGAGCTGCTCAAAATCGCTCCCGACCTGTACGACATCACGGTGTTCGGCGCCGAGCCGCACCCCAACTACAACCGCATCTTGCTGTCGCCCGTGCTGGCCGGTGAACAAACCATTGACGAGATCATTCTCAACTCATGGGACTGGTACAAAGACAACGGCATCACCCTGCATGCGGGCTGGAAGGTCACCGAAGTGGACCGCATCAAGCGCGTGGTGCATGCCGAGAACGCGGCCGGTGAAAAGATCAGCGCCGAGTACGACCGCCTGCTGATGTGCACCGGCTCCAATGCGTTCATCCTGCCCATTCCCGGCAAGGATTTGGAGGGCGTGATTGCCTACCGCGACATTGCCGACACCAACGCCATGATCGACGCGGCCACCCAATACAAGAACGCCGTCGTCATCGGTGGCGGCCTGCTGGGTCTGGAAGCGGCCAACGGCCTGATGCTGCGCGGCATGCGCGTCACGGTGATTCACGTCATGCCGACCCTGATGGACCGTCAGCTCGACAGCGTGGCAGGCCAGCTGTTGCAAAAATCGCTGGAACAACGCGGCCTGAACTTCGTCATGGGTGGCCAGACACAAGCCCTGATCGGTGACAAAGATGGCCGCGTCATGGCGCTGCAATTCAAGGACGGGACCGAGATACCCGCCGACCTGGTGGTGATGGCCGTGGGCATTCGCCCCAACACCCAATTGGCCGAGTCCATGCGCCTGCATTGCAACAAGGGCATTGTGGTCACCGACACCCTGCAGACCGTGACCGATGCCCGCATCTACTCGGTCGGCGAATGCGCTGCGCACCGCGGCATTGCCTATGGGCTGGTCGCGCCGCTGTTTGAGCAAGCCAAGGTCGCGGCCAACCACCTGGCGCAGTTCGGCATTGGCCGCTATGTCGGCTCGCTGACCTCGACCAAGCTCAAGGTCACCGGCATTGACCTGTTCAGCGCGGGTGAGTTCATGGGCGGCGAAGGCACCGAAGAAATCGTGATGAGCGACCCCTTCTCGGGCGTTTACAAAAAGCTGGTCATCAAGGACGACAAGCTGATCGGCGCTTGCCTGTATGGCGACACCGTGGACGGCAGCTGGTACTTCAAGCTGCTGCGCGATGGCCGCAACGTGGGCGATATCCGCGACAAGCTGATGTTTGGCGAGTCCAACATTGGCGACGTCGGCCACCAGGGCCACAACAAGGCCGCCAGCATGCTCGATACCGACGAGGTATGCGGCTGCAACGGCGTCACCAAGGGCACCATCTGCAAGACGATCAAGGAAAAAGGCCTATTCACGCTGGACGAGGTGCGCAAGCACACCAAGGCCAGCGCCTCCTGCGGCTCCTGCACCGGGCTGGTGGAGCAGCTGCTGATGTTTACCGCCGGGGGCGACTACTCGGCCACGCCCAAGACCAAAGCCATGTGCGGCTGCACCGAGCACGGCCACCAGGCGGTGCGCGAAGCGATTGTGGCCAACAAGTTGCTCAGCATCGACAGCGTTTACAAATTCCTGGAATGGAAGACCCCCAACGGTTGCCCAAGCTGCCGCCCGGCCATCAACTACTACCTGATCAGCAGTTGGCCCAAAGAGGCCAAAGACGATCCACAAAGTCGCTTCATCAACGAACGCAGCCACGCCAACATCCAGAAAGACGGCACCTACTCCGTCATTCCGCGCATGTGGGGTGGTGAGACCACGGCCAGCGAACTGCGCCGCATTGCCGACGCGGTGGACAAATACAAGATCCCGACCGTCAAGGTCACCGGCGGCCAGCGCATCGATTTGCTGGGCGTGAAGAAAGAAGATTTGGCGAGCGTCTGGAAAGACATCGGCATGCCCAGCGGCCACGCCTACGCCAAGGCGCTGCGCACCGTCAAGACCTGCGTGGGCTCGGAGTGGTGCCGCATGGGCACGCAGGACAGCACGCAAATGGGCAAGGACCTGGAACGCGCCATGTGGCGCATGTACGCCCCGCACAAGGTCAAGTTTGCCGTCTCGGGCTGCCCGCGCAATTGCGCCGAAGCGGGCATCAAGGACGTCGGCATCATCGGCGTGGACAGCGGCTGGGAGATGTACATCGCGGGCAACGGCGGCATCAAGACCGAGGTGGCGCACTTTTTCGTCAAGCTGAAAACCGCCGCCGAAGTGCTGGAATACACCGGCGCCTTCTGCGAGCTGTACCGCCAGGAAGGCTGGTACCTGGAGCGCACCGTGCATTTCGTGAACCGCGTCAGTCTGGACTACGTCAAGAAGAAGATTCTTGACGACCACGAAAACCGCAAGGCCTTGTGGGAACACCTGCAATTCGCGCTCGATGGCGAGCCCGATCCGTGGTTTGAATTCGACAAGGCGCAAGTGGACACCCGCCAGTTTGAGGCCATCGGGGCCTGAACCGGAGCCTCACCATGCAACGCAGACACATGATCACCGCCCTGGGCGCAACGGCGTTCATCGGCCTGGGCAGCCCGATGGTTCACGCCGAGGGGGTGGACCTGAGCGAGGCCATCAACAAGGCAGGCCGCCAGCGCATGCTCAGCCAGCGCATGAGCAAAGCCTGGCTGACGCTGGCTCTCGGCATCGAGAAGTCCAGCGCCCAGCAGGTGCTGGACAAATCCATCGCCCTGTTTGACCGCCAGCTGGTGGAACTCACGACCCTGGCTCCCAGCGCCGGGATCAAACTCACCTACAAGCAGCTCGGTAGCGCCTGGGGTGACTACAAGACTGCCCTGTTGGGTACGCGCCCTGACAAGAGCGGCGCGGCCATGGTGTTGCAGCTAGACGCCAAGGTGCTGGCGCTGGCGCACCAGGGCACCCAGCAGTACGAAGCCGCTTTTGACAAACCGCTGGGCAAGCTGGTCAACATCGCGGGTCGCCAGCGCATGCTGAGTCAGCGCATGGCCAAGTTTTACCTGGCCTCACGGCTGCCGGTGAACAGCGCGGCGGCGACCTCTGAAATCGGCAAGGCGCGCCTGGAGTTTGTCAGCGCCATGGACATTTTGCGCAGCGCCCCGCAGGACACGCCCCGCATCAAGGATGAACTGCAGCTGGCCGATGGACAGTGGTTGTTTTTCGACCATGCCCTGCAAACAGCCCAAGGGACTCAAAACGGCAACCAGGACATGATGGATGTGTTTGTGACCAGCGAAAACCTGCTCAGCGTGATGGACCTGGTGACCGGCCTGTATTCGGCGGTCAAAGTTTAATTTATTAGTAAAAACTGCCTCTAGACCCCGTAGAACGGGCGTGAGCAGCTATCAAAGGAGTAGCAAAATGAGTGAATGGATTTCTGTCTGCCGGGTAGAAGACATCCCCGTATTGGGCTCACGCCGCGTCACCCGCGCCCAGGGACTGGATGTGGCCGTGTTCCGCAACGACACCAATGAAGTCTTTGCCCTGCTCGACCGCTGTCCACACAAGGGCGGCCCGCTCTCGCAAGGTATTGTGTTCGGCACCAGCGTGGCGTGCCCGCTGCACAACTGGACCATTGGCCTGTGCAGCGGCCAGGCCGCCGCACCCGACGAGGGCAGCACCCCGAAATTCGCAGTCAAAGTCGAAGACGGCCAGGTGTTCCTGCAAAGCACCGAGCTGGCCAGCCATGCCACCGAGCAGACGCGCCCCGTGGCAGGCCCGACCTGCCGCAAGGCCTGCGCGTGATTTTTTGACCCCAGCGAAAGGCCAGCCATGATGGAAACCAAATCCACCTGCCCCTACTGCGGCGTGGGCTGCGGGGTGATCATCGAGTCTGCTGGCAACCAGATCACCGGTGTGCGGGGCGACCCGGCTCATCCGGCCAACTTTGGCCGCTTGTGTACCAAGGGCTCCACCCTGCACCTGACCGCCAGCGCCAGCGTGACGCAGCAAACCCGGCTGCTGCAACCCATGCAGCGCTTGACGCGAGGTGCACCACTCCAGCGCTTGGCTTGGGACGGCGCGCTGGACCTGGCCGCCGACCGCTTTGCCAGCATCATTACCGAGCACGGCCCCGACGCCGTGGGTTTTTACATCTCCGGCCAGCTGCTGACTGAAGACTATTACGTCTTCAACAAGCTCGCCAAAGGGCTGATCGGCACCAACAACATCGACAGCAACTCGCGCCTGTGCATGAGCAGCGCGGTAGCGGGCTACAAGCAGACGCTGGGCATGGACGCGCCGCCCGCCTGCTATGACGACGTCAACCACGCTGGCACGATTTTTATCGTCGGCTCCAACACCGCCTACGCGCACCCGATTCTGTTTCGCCGCATTGAAGCGGCGCGCAAAGCCAACCCGGCGCTCAAGATTGTGGTGTGCGACCCGCGCCGCACCGACACGGCCGGGATTGCCGACCTGTTCCTGCCAATCCAGCCCGGCACCGATGTGATGCTGTTCAACGGCATGTTGCACATCATGCTGTGGGAAGGCTGGACCGATGCGGCCTACATGGCCGCCCACACCAGCGGCTTTGAAGCACTCAAAACCACCGTGCGTGACTACACGCCGGACCTCGTGTCGCAGACCTGCGGCATTTCCAAATTCGACCTGATGCAGGCGACACGCCTGTTTGCCGGTGTGGACATGAGTCAACCGACCCAGCCGCGCAGCCCGACGCTCAGCCTGTACTGCCAGGGCCTGAACCAGTCCAGCAGCGGCACCGCCAAAAACGCGGCGCTGATCAACCTGCACCTGGCCACCGGGCAAATCGGCAAACCGGGCGCCGGACCGTTCTCGCTGACCGGCCAGCCCAATGCCATGGGCGGGCGCGAAACCGGAGGTATGGCCAATTTGCTGTCCGGCCACCGCGACCTGGCCAACCCCGATCACCGCGCCGAAGTCGCTGCCTTGTGGGGCGTGCGTGACGTGCCGTCCCAGCCCGGCAAGACGGCGGTCGAGATGTTCCAGGCCGCTGCCGATGGCGAAATCCGGGCGCTGTGGATTGCCTGCACCAATCCGGCGCAATCCATGCCGGACCAGGCCACCGTGCGCCGCGCGTTGGAGCGTGCCGAGTTCGTGGTGGTGCAGGAAGCCTTTGCCACCACCGCCACCTGTGCCTACGCCGACCTGCTGCTGCCCGCCACCACCTGGGGCGAAAAAGAAGGCACCGTCACCAACAGCGAACGGCGCATCAGCCGCGTGCGCGCCGCCGTATCAGCACCGGGCGAGACGCGGCACGACTGGCAAATCGTCGTCAATTTTGCCCAGCGGCTGGAAAAACGACTACCGCCAGCAATGGGGGTCAGATCCGAATTCGGGCTGCCATCCCCCCAAAAAAGCGCTAACCCAGCACCGATTTGGCAAAACCCCGAGTCCACGGCTCTGACCCCCATTGCGGGTTTATCTACGCTATTCCCTTACCAGACCCCCGAATCCATCTGGAACGAACACCGCGAATCCACCCGCGGGCGCGACCTCGACATCACCGGCCTGTCCTACCAATTATTGGAGCAAGCACCCCAGCAATGGCCACTGCCAGAGGGCAACACCCAGGGAAAAACCCGCTTGTACGAAGACGGCATCTTCTCCACCCCTGACGGTCGTGCCCGCTTCGTCAACACCGTCTACAAGGAGGTTGCCGAACCACGCGAATCGCGCTTCCCGTTTTCGCTGACCACCGGGCGCCTGCGCGACCAGTGGCACGGCATGAGCCGCACCGGCACGTTGGGCCGCCTGTTTGGTCACGTCAGCGAACCGGCCCTGCAAATGAACCCGCAGGACATGGCGCGGCGGCAGCTCTTGGAAGACGACCTTGTGCACGTCACCAGCAAGCGCGGCTCGATTCTGGTGCCGGTGCAAGCCAGCACCGACCTCGGGATGAGCCAGGTGTTCATGGCCATGCACTGGGGCGAAGAATTCCTGAGCGGTTCCAGCGCCACCGGTCAGCGCTTGGCCGGCGTGAATGCGCTGACCACCTCGGCGTTTTGCCCGGACTCCAAACAGCCCGAGTTCAAGCACGCCGCCGTCAAGGTCTTGAAGGCCGAAAACCCCTGGTCGCTGCTGGCCGTGGCCTGGCTGCCCGCCGATCAGCTGCTGTCGGCACGCACCGAACTGCAGCGGCTGATGGCGCGCTTTGCCTACGCCAGTTGCGTGCCGTTCACCAACAACGTTGCGCTGGGCGATGCCAGCCAGGAACGCAGCGGCCTGCTGTTTCGCGCCAGCGCCCAGGAAGCGCCGGACGATGCCTTGCTGGCCCAGATCGAGTCCCTGCTCAATCTGGACAGCCCGTATGTGGTGCGTTACGCCGACAAAAAGCGCGGTCAGCGCCGCGCTGCGCTCTTGCAGCACAGCGACACCGACACCCTGCTGGCCGCCTTTCTGCTCGCTGGTGACACCAGCGCCCAAAGCTGGATCACCACCTTGTTGCAAGACGAGCTGCCCGCCCAGGCCTATGGCCGCGCCGTGCTGGTGCCCGGCGCCACGCCGCCGATGCAGGTGGTGTCGCGCGGCAAACAGGTGTGCGCCTGCTTCAACGTGACCGATGTGGCGATTGACGCGCACCTGGACCAATGCCATGGATCGGAAAAGGAACGACTGGTTTCACTGCAATCGGCCTTGAAATGCGGCACCAATTGCGGCTCCTGCGTGCCCCAGTTGCAACGCATGGTGCGCGATACCCATAAAACGGCCATCACAGCGCTTGTTGGACGTTTTAATTGACATCCATTCCATTGCCCATCTGATGATCAAACGATTGGCGGATCAGACCCATGGCATAGGGAAGTTCGTGCAGATTTGAAATGCCAATTTCTACATCGCCGTTACCCCAGCGGCCAACGTTGGCAATGTCACGGCACAAGCCCTTGGGGTCTTCCATGTCTTCAATCGACAGGTTCAGCACCAGCAAAAGACGCTTGGCTTGCGGCACGACATCCACGAAATTGGTTTCCGCCTTGTAGGCAACATAGAGCTTAAGAAATTCCTCACTGACACAGGGGTCCAGTGCCAAAACGGCTTGGCGCAAAGCCTCGAACAGCTCGTGCATCGGGCCACTAGCCAAATAAGGGTGATCAACAAGACCGTATTGCTGTCCTGACTTTCCCAAGGCGGGGCGATAGGTAGCCAGAACATCGGCGGCAAGTTGTGGCGCAAGCCAGACTTTGGCGGCCTCGCCAGCCAAGCGGTCAGCGCGAACTTTGATGGCGTCTTCGTTCCAGGTTGCCACCTGACCCAGTCCCAAATTGAGTTTGAGCGGGCTGTGCTTGAAGCCCACCAGGTTGCCGTCTTTGTCTGTGACTTGATCACGCTTGTAAACAAACGGATGATCGCGGTATTCGCTGTTGTAGCCGGTCAGCGTGAGATTGCCCAGGGTGTGCAGCCATGTTTGCTGAATGTGTTTCCACTCAGTCCCCAACTCAGCTTGCCACGCTGAGGACAAAGCTTCGTTTTGCGGCAGGATGTGTTCGATGGTGTAGTTTTCCACCACCATGCGCTCCTTTTTGCCATGGTTCTCCAGGCGACGCAACCAATAGCTGCGACTGCGAAAGTTGTAAAGGTCGCGCGCCTTTATCTCCCGTTGAAATTCTTCGTCCGCAGGAAAACGTCGGTACGAAGGTAACAACAGAAATGCGGCTTTTACGCTTTCCAGGTAGCGGTCTTTTGTAAGCGTGCGGCTCATGCCAGCAAAAATCTTGTTCAGCGAGTTGGTAGGAATCGCACAGATGGCGCGACGGAACACATAGCTCTCAACTAGGCGCACGATCTGCAACAGTTCGTCAACGCTAAGGCGTTTGTGCTGGTAGTCGTGGTAAACATCTAGCAGAAACGGATACGCTACATCCACTTTCAGTTCCCGCAAATCATGAAAAGCTTGTTTTAGCGCGACGTCTTTCTCAGTATCCAAGGCCAGCGCGCAGTAGTACAGGGCGTAGGCATGGATGTCTGCCACCAAGTCGCGGGTATCACCTTTTTGGGCGCGTGCAAAGGTTTTGAAAACTACGTACACCTCGCGAACATTGGGAATATCACCGGTTTTTGCGGTAAGGTAATGGCGCATGAAGGCGTCAAAGTGGACCACATAGGCGCCCTGCCCAAAGGCTTTTTCCATGGGCCGCCAATAGGTCGTGTACAACTCCGTTTGCAAATTCGGCTCCAAGCCCATCAGGATGTAGTTACGAATCTGATCAGCTTGGCTGAGTTCGAGGCCGGTGGAATTCAGGCTCTCAAATATCAGCTGGGGATTATCTTGGGTGCGATCCAGTGACACATCAACAATCACCAGCTTGGACAAACCCTTGCAGATAGCTTCAAGCTTGTCTTGATGTTCCAAAATCAGCTTTTGAAACAATTGATAGTTCTCTGTAATGCGCGTGCTGGCGGTGTCTGGCATCGGCGTGTTTTTTTGCAGAATTGCCAGCAAGGTCGATTTATCCGCTTCAGACAAAATCAGTTTGAACCGACGCTCACCTTGTTCAAAAGGGTTGACCAAATAGTAATTGCGCAATGTCTCAGCAGAAAAAGTATCCAGCAATAGACCGATACCATGATCTTCAAAGTGTTTGGCAAGTGCGGCGATAAAAAGCGTACTCGTGGTCAATCGTTGCTGCCCATCAATGACCAGCAGTGGAGATTGGCTCATAACGCCACCGTGTTGCGCCTGGATGTACACAATGGAACTGATGAAATGGCTTATCACCTTCTCATCTTGACCCGCACGCAGCAAATCAGCCCATAGCTGGAGGCACTGCTCCTTTTTCCATGAGTAGTTGCGTTGGTAAATCGGAATCACAAATTGTTGTGCCGTCCTGAGGAACACGAGCAGGCTCGCTTGGTTTGCTTGCATTTTTTTCTCCCTGTAAATTTTTATATCGCCAACCACTCCAGCGGGCTGTACACGCGCAGAGGCCCGCCCGAGAAATCCCGACCGTTGCGGGTAATGATGGCCTCGGCACCTGCGATGTGGGCGGACTCGGCCAATACCGCGTCTTCAAAATCATTCAACGGACTGCGCAAGGCCTGCTCGATCACCAGACGCGTCACCGGAGCCACCTCCAGCAAAGTCAGCAATTGCCCGATGTGCTGGCGTGCTTGCTCGTCACCTACGGTTTTATGAGCCAAGTAGTGAATCGTGGTGATCGTGGTGGCGCAAACGCACGCGGTGTACAAGCCCGACTCAATTTGCGTGAACACGGCGGCGGCGGCATCGGCAAACGGGGCTCGGTTGAGCAACAGGTCCAGCACCACATTGGTGTCGATGACCAGCTTCATTGGTATTTGGCTTGCAGATGGCGCTTGTAATCCGACTCATCCACGTCGCTCCCAGCCAACGCACCCCGCAGGCTGGCTGTGATCTTGCTCGTTGGCGTTGCGGCATCCACTGGCGTGGGCTGGTGTGTCAATTGAGCAAAATAATCAGCAACCAGTACCGACACGGATCGGCCTTGCGAATGGGCATAGGCTTTGGCGGCGGCAATCAGCGTTTCATCGAGTCTGAGCGTGAGTTTGGTGGGCATAGAAACCTTCGACGTATTGATTCAACAAAATTGTACGTCCACCACCTGCGGACCGCAACGTCATTCACCATATAACCCAACGTTATCAACACTATCGGACAATAGACCCATGAGCATTAGTCACTACATCAAGGTCATCGGGCGCGGCAAAGACGGCGCCAAATCAATTTCACGCGAGCAGGCGTCCGACCTGTTCGGCCAGGTGCTGGACGGCGCGGTCACCGACCTGGAAATCGGCGCCTTTTGCCTGGCGATGCGCATCAAGGGCGAAACGCCCGAAGAGATGGCCGGTTTTCTCGATGCCACCCATGCCCGGCTGCACAAGGTGCCCACCGAAGGCCGCACTGCCGTGGTGCTGCCCAGTTACAACGGTGCGCGCAAGCTGCCGGTGCTGACACCGCTGTTGGCGCTCTTACTGGCGCGCGAAGGCCTGCCCGTGGTGGTGCATGGCATGGCCACCGAGTCCACCCGGGTCTCTGCACAAAATGTGCTCGAAGCCCTTGATGTACCTGCGCAAGCAGCTATTGAATCAATAGCGCCTGGCACCGTGCAGTTTGTGCCGACCGGCCTGCTCTGCCCCGGCTTGCAGCACCTGCTGGATGTGCGCCGCGTGGTCGGTCTGCGCAACCCGGCGCACAGCCTGGTCAAGCTGATGAACCCGTGCGACCACCCGGCCGTGGTGGTGGGCAGCTACACACACACAGAGTACGCGATCTCGATGGCGGCCACCTTGCGCCTGGTGCAAGCCACCGCCCTGCTGCTGCGCGGCACAGAAGGCGAGCCGGTAGCCGATGCGCGCCGCACGCCGACCATGGACGCCTTTGCCGACGGTGAAGTGACCCGCGTGCAAGAGCAACAGGAAGGGTCGCTGGCCAACGTCCCCGGCTTGCCCACGCCGGATGCTCCCAGCACCAGCGCCTGGATTGCCGCGGTGCTGGCCGGACAGGAACCAATTCCTGCGCCGATTGCTCTACAGGTGGCACACATCGTGCAACTGTCAAGGCAAACGAGGAAGACACCATGACAACACCCCACAACATCCCGCAACTGACTGGACAAGGCAGTTGCACCCTGGTTGGCGCCGGCCCGGGTGACCCCGAACTGCTCACCATCAAGGCGCTCAAAGCCATCCAGGCCGCCACTGTGCTGCTGGTGGACGATCTGGTCAGCGAGGCCATCGTGGCGCTGGCCTCGCCCAGTGCGCGCGTCATTTACGTGGGCAAGCGCGGCGGCTGCAAATCGACACCGCAGGCGTTTATCGAAAAACTCATCCTCATGGCGGTGCGCGAAGGCGAAAACGTGGTTCGCCTCAAGGGCGGAGACCCGTTTGTCTTTGGTCGCGGCGGTGAAGAAGTGGAACATCTGCAGGCCGCAGGCCTCACGGTGACAGTGGTCAACGGCATTACCGCCGGTCTGGCGGCTGTGACCTCACTGGGCGTGCCGCTCACACACCGCGAACATGCGCACGGTGTGGTGTTTGTCACCGGCCACCCCAAACCCGATAGCACCGGCACGGACTGGCGCACCTTGGCCGCTACTGCGCACAGTGCCCGGCTCACGCTGGTGATCTACATGGGGGTCAGTGGTGCCCATCGGATTCAGGACGAATTGCTGACGGGTCTGCCCACCTGCACACCCGTGGCCGTCATCCAGAGCGCCAGTTTGGCAACGCAGCGCCACGTCGTCTGTACCTTGGGCGAGCTGCACGCCACCATTGAGCGGGAACACCTGAAAAGCCCGTCGGTGATCGTGGTCGGCGATGTGTTGCAGGGCCTGCTGGCATTGCAACAGCCCTTGCCGGAGTTGCGAACCGCGTGCGCCTGACGCCAACCCATCCCAACTGATTCCCTTCCGAAGGGCTGCCGATGAGTACACGTCGGCGTCTACACTGCGCCCCATGCAAAATTTTGATGTGGTGATTGTGGGCGCCGGTGCAGCCGGGCTGTTTTGTGCGGGTGTGGCGGGGCAGTTGGGCCTGAAGGTGCTGGTGATCGACCACAGCGACAAGGTGGCCGAAAAAATCCGTATCTCGGGCGGCGGGCGCTGCAACTTCACCAACCTGGGCACCACGGCGGCCAACTTTTTGGGTGAGAACCCGAATTTTTGCCGCTCGGCCCTGTCGCGCTACACCCCGCGCGACTTTGTGGCCTTGCTGGAAAAGCATCAGATCCCGTTTCACGAAAAGCACAAAGGCCAGCTGTTTTGTGACCGCTCCGCTGAAGACCTGATCGGGATGCTGCTGGCCGAATGCGACGCTGGGGGTGTGACCCGCTGGCAGGGTTGCAGCATAAAAAATATAGTGTTTTCAGCCTCTAGTCCAGATGGAACGTGCGTGAACAGCTATGAAATAAATAGCGAGCGCGGGTCGGTTCACACACCTGCCATCGTCATCGCCACCGGGGGCTTGTCCATCCCGAAGATTGGTGCGACCGATTTTGGCTACCGCATCGCCCGCCAGTTTGGCCTGCGGCTGGTTGAGCCACGACCAGCCTTGGTGCCGTTGACCTTTGACGGCGACGCCTGGGCGCCCTACGCCCAGCTCTCGGGCCTGTCGCTGCCGGTAAGCATCGAAGTCGGCAGCAAAAAGGACAAGGCCGTGTTTCTGGAAGACCTGTTGTTCACCCACCGGGGCCTCAGTGGTCCGGCGGTGCTGCAGATTTCAAGCTTCTGGAAAACGGGCATGCCGATCCGCATCAACCTGGCCCCGCAAACCGATGTGCTGCAGTCGCTGACTGAGGCCAAATCACGCTCGCGCAAACTGATCGCCAACGAGCTGGCCACCCAGGTCCCCTCACGGCTGGCCGATGCCTGGGTGCAGCAGGGCAACAACGCGGGTCACAACTGGCAGCGCCCCATCAACGAGGCCACCGACAAAGCTTTGTCAGCCCTGGCAGAGCGCTTCACCCGCTGGGAACTCACCCCCAATGGCACCGAGGGCTACAAAAAAGCCGAAGTCACCGCCGGCGGCGTGGACACACGGGATTTGTCATCGCAAACGATGGAGTCCAAACAACCCGGCCTGTATTTCATCGGTGAAGTGGTGGATGTGACCGGCTGGCTCGGCGGCTACAACTTCCAGTGGGCCTGGGCCAGCGGCTACGCCTGCGCTCAGGGGTTGGCGGCCAAATGGCTGCCAGATACCAAAAAACGCGACTCGAACTGATCCGCCGGCACCGGTTGGCTCAGCAGATAACCCTGTACCAGATTGCATCTCAAACGGGCCAGAAAGCGGTGCTGCTCGGCGGTTTCAACGCCCTCGGCCACCACCTTGAGCCGCAGGCTGTGCGCCAGCGCGATGATGCCTTGGACAATGGAGGCATCGTCGGCGTTGTCGATCATGTCCCGGGTGAAAGCCTGGTCGATCTTGAGCACATCCACCGGGAAGCGCTTGAGATAGGCCAGCGAGGAATAACCCGTTCCAAAATCATCAATGGCCAGATCGACGCCCGTGGCTTTGATGGCCTGAAGCATCAGCAGCGTCTCTTCGACATGCTCCATGAGCATGCTCTCGGTAATTTCCAGTACCAGACAGTGCGGATCCAGACCGGTATCGAATAAAACGCTGCGCAAGGTGTCCACAAAATTGGGCTGTTGCAACTGCAAGCCGGACAAGTTGACCGCAACATAGAGGCCCTCCCAGCCCGCATCGTGCCAGGCTTTGAGCTGTTGGCAGGCCGTGCGTAGCACCCATTCGCCAATCGGGATGATCAGACCGGTTTCTTCCGCCAACGGTATAAATTCAATCGGAGAGACCAAGCCGCGCGTTGGATGGTGCCAGCGCACCAGCGCTTCCATACCCACCACATGGCCCCCGCTGGCATCGGCAATGGGCTGGAAGAACACGGCGAATTCGCCCCGCTCCAGCGCACGGCGCAAGGCCCCCTCAAAGCGCAAATGCTCGGCCGCGGTGGCTTCCATGCCTTCCTCGAAAAACTGGAAACCGCTGCTCTTTTTCTTGGCCCGGTACATCGCGGTATCGGCCCTGCGCAGCAAGGCACTGGCATCGACCCCGTCACTTGGGAAGACGGCAATACCGATGCTGGCCGACACCACGATATCGTGTCCATCGATGTCAAAAGGAGCGGTCACGGCGTTGCAGATTTTTTGCGCCGTCGTCGAGACGATATTCAAATTTGGCAAGTCGTCGATGACGATGGCAAACTCATCGCCGCCCAATCGGGCCACACAATCACTGCTGCGTACACAGCCCCGGATACGCTCGGAAACGGTTTTGAGCAACTTGTCACCGATTTCATGGCCCAAGGTATCGTTGACAAACTTGAACCGGTCCAGATCAAGATACAGCAGCGCCAGCGACTGGGCCGCAGGCCCGGCGCGCTCGATGCAGCGGTTGAGGTGGTCGTTGAACATGGTTCGATTGGGCAGGCCCGTCAGCGAATCGCTGTAGGCCAGATGGCGCACATGACGCTCGACCCGAGTGGCATCCACCAGGCGGCGCACGCGCTGGTTGACCACGGCGAGATGGATGGGTTTGGGAATGTAGTCGCTGGCGCCCACGGCAAAAGCCCGCTCGATTGACGCACTGTCTTCCAGCGCCGTAATCATCAGCACCGGAATTTCCCGTCCATCGGGAGACTCCTGCAGCAGGGCACAGGCCGTAAACCCGTCCATCACGGGCATCAACGCATCCATCAAAATAACGTCCGGGCGCTGGCGTTTGACTTCTCCTGCCACCTCGCTGCCATCACTGGCTTCGGTGACAACGAAACCGCTGCGTTGCAGGGCTGCGCTCAAGGCTGAGCGCGTACTGCGGTCATCGTCCACAATCAGCACCCGCGCGGCACCCGCTGCAGACGGCGGCATCGGCACTTCCGGTTCACTCTGCAATTCATGATAGAGAGCCTGACTGACCAGTGCGTACTCCGCGCGCAAACGGGGCATCAGGTTGGCGGCCACATCAATCTGCCCTATTTCCGCCAAGGCCTCAATATCTTTGGCCAATGCCACCAATGCCATGGCTCCGAAATTACCGGCTGAACCTTTCACAGCGTGTGCAGCACGTCGCAGGGCATCGCTATGGCCGTCCGCGGCGGCCGCTTCCAGTTCTTCCAGGTAGGCCGGCATATCTTCGAGAAAGGGCCGGATCGCCTGACCAATGGCGCCACCCAGCGCCTCGCGCAAGCGGATCAGCGAGGCGCGGTCAATGGGTTCATCGGCCCGATCAACAGACGTCACCACCGCCAGAGGTGTTGGCGGGACAAGTAACAGTTCCGGCAGCCAGCGATGCAGGTGCGAACGCAAGTTGTCCAGTGTCAGGGGTTTGGATAAATGGTCGTCCATTCCCGCAGACAAGCACTTGGCCACGTCAGCGGGCTGCGTATTGGCAGTCATCGCCACAATCGGCACGCGACGCCCGTTTTCCCCCTCCAGCGCACGGATCACAGCGGTCGCCTCGTAGCCGTCCATCTCGGGCATGTTGCAGTCCATCAGGATCAGGTCCCAGGTTTCACGCTTGAATGCCTGCACGGCAACCCGACCGTTTTCTGCCACATGAATGGCGCAACCCAGCATTTCCAGCATGCCTGTGGCAATGGTCTGGCTGGTGCGGTTGTCCTCCACCACCAAAATCCGGGGCACACCGGCGCCGGCGAGGGGAGCTGGCCGTTGAGGCATGGCGCGCGCGCCCAACACGCTATCGATGCATTCTAAAAGTCGTTCCATGCGCAATGGTTTGGCCAGATACGCATCCGCCGGCGGTGCATCGGGAGCGCGTGCAGCCCCATAACGATTCATCAACACCATGCGCGGCTGGCCAAAATTGGGCACCGTGCGCAGGTCTTGCACCGCTTTGGCATGGGCCTGGGCAAACAGCATGTCCACAATCAGCAGTTGGTAGGGGGCTCCTGCACGCATGGCATCTTCCAACGCTTTGGCGGCGTCGCGCGCATTGCTGACTGCGTTGCACCGGTAACCACTGGAAATCAGGGATTGCTCAAGGTACTGCCTGACCACCACACTTTCGTCCAGCACCAGCACATGGCCGCTACGCGTTGTGACAACGGGGACTTCCGTCACACCGGCGCCGACTTGCAGCGGCAGTGTGAACCAGAAGGTACTGCCGACGCCAGGCTCGCTGTCAACGCCGATTTCTCCACTCATCAGGGTGCACAACTGTTTGCAGATGGCCAACCCGAGGCCGGAACCGTCATGACTGCGGGTGGACGAAGGGTCGGCTTGGGTAAACGAGTCGAAGATGCTGGCCCTGGCCAACTCGGGGACACCGATGCCACTGTCAACGACTTCAAAACGAAGCGTCCCGCTATCACCAAATCGCCCCATAGGCGAGACATGGATGGCAACCTCGCCGCGTTCGGTGAATTTCACGGCATTGCCCAACAAGTTAAGCAAAATTTGCCGCAAACGCCTTGAGTCACCGTGCAGGCAGGGTGGCACACCAGGGGCCAGCACATAAGCAATTTCGAGCCCTTTGCTGCCCACTTGCGCAGAGACCAGATCAATCGTTTGTTCGCACAGGCGGGCCAAATCGAAATCGTTTTCTGCCAGTTGCAGCTTGCCCGCATCCAGGGAAGAAAAATCCAGAATGTTGTTGATCAGATCAAGCAAATACTGGGAAGAATCCCAAGCCAGATTGACATAGCTTCGCGCCGAAGGCGGCAGTGTCGAGGCACGCAACATATCGAGCGTACCGACCACGCCATTGAGCGGCGTTCTCAATTCATGGCTCATGGTTGCGGCAAACTCTGCCTTGACCTGGGCCAGATGAAGGGCTTCTTCCCGTGCATGCCGCAAAGCTTGTTCGCGCTCATCGAGCACCTGCATCATGCTGTTGAATGCATGGGCCATGTCCGCAATATCCTGCGGACCGGCCAACTCGGCGCGCACGCCCGACTCGCCCTTTTCTGCCCGCCCCATGGCCTGGGCCAGCTCAAGCAGGGGAAGTGTCATGCGCTGCGTCAGCCAGCGGGTCAAGAGCCAAAAAACAAATGCAAAAAAGACGGAAATAGCCATATTCAGCGCAAATAACCCGAACATGGCGCGGTCCATCGACGCCTTTGAAAGCACGACCCGCACATAACCCAGCGTCTGGCCCCGCGTTTCTTCCATCTCAAATGGAGAAGCGCGATCTGCTGTGCGCACCGGTGCTACAAAGCGCCAGGCCTCGCTATCCTCAGCGTCGACAAACGCCGCACCTGACGTCAATATGCCCGAAGGCGGTACCTCACCGGCCAAAACCAGTGCCGCACCGGTAGCATCATGCGCGGACAAGGCCCGGCCATCAGGTCGGCGGATTTCAACCCGGACCACGTCGGGAAATGCCAACGCACCGAACATCGCATCGGCCACGTTATCACCCGAATCAGACAGCAGCGCCAGCCGGGACTGGCGCGCCAGACTATCGGCCAGCCGCTGGCCCTGCTGCTGACGGTTTTGCCGAATTTCACGGCTGCTCTGCCAGGATATGGCAAGTGAAGACAACAAGGCGAGCAGCAGCACGCCAATGGCGGCCATGATCGAAAGCTGACGCCTGAAGGTCGACTTGCGCAGCAGAGAAGTGAGATTATTAAAGAGCAGCATCAAATAAACCCGGATCACTGCGTTGGAAACACAAGATCAAACACCTGCTGGCGGGTGGACAACTGCAAACCAAGGTGGCTGGCTGTACGAACGTTAACGGCCAGCAAGGCATCCTTCAGGGGAACAACGGTCGATACCGACTGGTTGACTGGGGTGTAGTTCTGTGCAGACGCAGCCAACTGCCGCCCAAGCGCCAGATTATTGGGATACAAGGAAAAAAGGGCCCCCCGTTTGACGTGGGACACGCTGCTCGAAAACACAGCCAGATTGCGGCGCCAGGCCTCTTCCAGCACCAGGGGCAAAACCGAAGTTTCTTCAACGGTACTCGAATCCTGTGGCAACCACAACGCATCTTTTTTGGGGTCAGAGTTAGCAAGTTGGTCCTGATACGCCTTCACCGCACTTTTTAGATCAGACGCCTCGATCGCCTGTAACTCCAGTCCATACTTGCGCGCCGCCTCACGGGCCAGACGTATCAGCCAGGCATTTTGCCGCGGGTCATAGACAACAATCACACGGCGCGCACCCGGCATAAAGTGCTTGAGCCGCTCAAAAAGCATGCCGGGATCGGGGGCCAGGCTGATCACCGGAAAATTTCGCACTTCACTGCCTGGTGCAGACACGACACCTCCGACAACCACGCCAAAGTCACGCTCCAAGTTAGACGCAGCTTTGATGCCTTGCCGACCGAGTGCAATCACAACCTTGATGTCCTGACGTTTGAGACCGGCGAGCACATCCTGCTCCGTCATGGCTCCACCCACTGCATAACTGGCAACTCGCGTACCAATTTGCGCTTCAATGCCTTCAATAATTTTGGCAAAAATGCTGCGGTAGGGTTCACCAAGATCAGGGAAAAGAACCGCAATATTGCCCGGCCCACTGCCCAGAACAGTCTTAACGTTGTCAGCGCGGGCAGGCAAACCAAATGATGACTCGTTAGCTGCCAACAGGAGTCGATAAACCACGACTTCACTGGAGCGCTCAATGTGGTCCAGCATGTGGGTCAATTCAGCAACTTCATCGATTTCAGAATAGTTGACAGGTGAAACCGTGCTTGTTTTCGCATCAATCTGAGCCGCCTGAGCAGAAACAAAGGCTGATGCCATCTGCAAGATTGACATCGCAATGTAAAGCAGAAAACGCTTGGGGCAATTATTCATGTTATGTCTCTCAAAAGCGAGCGTCATTCACAGCCGGTAAACGGCCTGAAAATACACCGAACGTGGTGCCATGGGCAGATCGTTCGGAAGAGCCGTACCCGGTGCTACGCTGGGTTCACGTACATCGGCATCGAACATATTGCGAACGCTGGCGGAAAAGTCCCACCGGTTGATGCTGTTTTTTGTGCGCAACGTCAAATCTACCGTGGTGTAGTCGGCGATATCAGGCCGTAGATCGCCAGGTGAACGTTTGCGCTCAGCTACCCAATTTACCTGCGTACTGGTCATCCAGTTCTGTGTGAAACGCCAGTCCGCCCGGGCGTAAATATGATGGTGCGGCGCATAGCCTGCATCCTGCTGAGATGCTTCATCAATCGATCGTTGCAAGGAGTAACTCCCCGTCAGCCGCAGGCTGCGGGTGGCGTCCCATACCGCTTCAAATTCAGCACCTTGTCCGTTCTGAGCACCCGTGTTGGCATACGTTCCGCCCACATTGCGGATGATGTCATTCATGTCATAGTGAAACAGACTCAGGTTGATCTGGGTATCGCGGCGCACCTGCCAGGAAATAGCAGCCTCAACCGTGCTGATGGTTTCCGGGCGCAAATTGAGGTTGCCCAGGGCCACTGGATTGCTAATCCCATAGACTTCGATAAACGCAGGCGCCCGAAAGGCTCGACCCAAAAGCAACTTGGCAGTCACATCAAGCGAAGCGTCCCAAACCAGCGCCAGGCGCGGGTTGGTGGTGCCACCAAAGTCAGAATAATTGTCACGGCGCAGGCCTGCCGTCAATGCCCAATCTTTGGCAAAACTCCACTCATCCTGAAGATACAAATAATCAACCAAGCGCCGCTGTGGCCGCAAGAACGGATCGGTGTCGGAAAAATCAACCAGCGCCCCACCAGGCACCGGATTCAGTGCGCCATTAGGCAAATAGGTGAAATTGCGCATTTCTTGTGTTTTGTAGAGATTCAGATCGTCGTGGCCCAAGCCAAACCGCAGGCTGTGCCCAGAGAATCCTGTGTAATTGGCATAAGTGGAAAGCCTGATTTGCCGCTCCCAGGTTTCGGGGCCACCAAAAAACCCATTGGCAGAGACTCCGCCGCCCAAATTGGCACCCGGTGGAAAAAGCTGAAAATCTGTAGGAATCAGTTGCGTGTATTGAAGATAACTGGCCGTAAAACCCAAGCCCCAATCGCGGGCGAATTGGGCGTCCGTCCACGACAAATCAGCGGTCATGCGCTCGGATTGTGATCGCCCCACCGGGTCCAGCGCCGAGGCGATACCGGCGCCGGTTCCTACGTTTTGGCGAAGTTTGTAACCACCACGTAAACGCCATTTTTCAAACCCCAAATCCAGATTGGCATCAATCGCGTCGTAACCCGTATTGACAGATCCTGGCGCCAGACTGGCGCTTGTATGGAGTAACCGATCAAAGCGCGTCTGGGCATCCGCTGAGATGACGCTTTTGAAACCATCGGTGCTGCCAACCCGCAGGTAAGCAGCCACATCTACCGGCCCCAGCTTGCCGCCGTGTTGCACCCAGGTGTTTTTGGTATTGAAGGAGCCGGCGCGAACACCTACCTCGGTGCCAGGCGTGTCTGCCGCGCTCTTGGTAATGATGTTGATCACACCGGAATAGGCGTCAGCGCCATAAAGCGCGGAACCAGGGCCGCGAATCACTTCAATGCGTGCAATGTGTTCAACCGGATAACCGCCCCAGACGTTGCCCTTGTTACCTTGGAAGAGTGTGGTCATTGGAATGCCGTTTTGCATCACCAGAACCTGCGGTGCAAACTGGCTGTAAACGCCCCGAATAACATAAAGTGAAGAATAACCATTGGCGCTGCGATTGACATGCACACCCGGCACAGCCTCCAGCACTTCATCCAGATCTGTGGCGCCCATCGCGACAATGTCCTCGGCCGTAATCACACTGGCCACAGCGGGTGCACGCCGTAAAGTTTGCTGGCTACCGGTAGCGATACTGACGGTCGATTTGTCGCCGTAGGCTAGTGCGAGTTCATCTTCATCTTCAATACTCTGTGCCCTCGCCACAGTCGTCTGGAGTAACAGCGCCGAAATCAGCATGAACGAAAGATAGCCAGGACTTTTCATATTTTTTTGCCCCTTTCCAACGCAACATCCTGTTGCAACTCTGAAGGTGATTATCGCGGGAACTGAAAGCGGTGCTATCAAAAAATTGGTGCATAACGTTGACCCACTACAGATGGATCAACAACAAAATGTGCATGAGATGAATATTCCGAACAGCCTATTGAATTCAATTTTGACAACGCTATAATCCTAGGCTTTGCTGGCAAACCCCCGCTGCCTGATCAACTTTAAAGCGGGGAAAATCGCACGATGTTCGTCAAATGGCTCGATCTCCCTTTGATAGAAGTCTGCACATTCTGGATAACTTTACGTAATGACAACGATCCGTGTAAAAGAAAACGAACCCTTTGACGTCGCACTTCGCCGCTTCAAACGCACCATTGAAAAATTGGGCCTGTTGACTGACTTGCGTGCCCGCGAGTTCTATGAAAAGCCAACAGCCGAGCGTAAACGCAAAAAGGCTGCAGCCGTCAAACGCAACTACAAGCGCATTCGCGCCATGCAGTTGCCCAAGAAGATGTACTAATCCTTCACGGGTTAAGCCTTCAAGGCTCAAAAAAAGCTCACCGGGGACGCTCAGGTGGGCTTTTTTTATGTCAATTCACAATTCAAAACCATTTATCAAGGATTTCACCATGTCACTTAAAGACCAAATCACCGAAGACATGAAAACCGCCATGCGCGCCAAAGACAGCGAACGCCTGGGCACCATCCGGTTGCTGTTGGCCGCTGCCAAGCAAAAAGAGGTTGATGAACGCGTAGTTCTGGACGACGTCGCCATGGTCGCTATCGTAGACAAGCTGATCAAGCAACGCAAAGACTCTGTGGCCGCCTTCACCCTGGCCAACCGCATGGACCTGGCGGACAAGGAGTCAGCCGAAATCAAGGTGCTGGAAGCCTACCTGCCACAGCGCCTGAGCGCCGAAGAGGTGGCGACCGAGGTCAAGGCCATCGTGGCCGAACTGGCCATCGAATTGGGTCGCAAGGCCGGTCCAGGCGACATGGGGAAGGTGATGGGTGCGGTCAAGACCCGTCTGGCAGGCAAGGCCGAAATGGGTCAGATTTCTGCAACCGTCAAAGCTGCACTGGCCGGTTAATTCATTCCATTTTCAATTCGATGCGAGATTAGGCGCCCGGTTGCCGACAGCACTTTAGTGCGGCAAAACCGGGCAACGACGTATCGCGATGAATTGGAAGTGGAATCAGCTGCCTGCGACCTTCATGCGGTTAATCAGGATGGATCCCACCGTCTTGGCGCCATAGTTGTAGGTGTCGGCTCCCACGGCTTTGATGCCTTTGAGCATGGCTTTCATGTTGCCCGCGATGGTGATCTCATGCACCGGAAAGGCGATGCGACCCTTTTCAACCCAGAAGCCACTGGCGCCCCGCGAATAATCGCCGGTAACGTAGTTCACACCACTGCCCATCAACTCGGTCACGAACAAGCCGGTGCCCAGTTTTTTGAGCATGGCATCCAGATCATCTCCGGCGCGAGTCAGTCGTGATGACAGAGTCAAATTGTGCGAACCACCCGCATTGCCGGTGGTTTTCATACCCAGCTTGCGGGCGGAGTAACTGCTCAAAAAGTAGCCCTGCACGCAGCCCGCCTCCACCACCTGGCGCGCTTTGACCTTGACACCTTCCGCATCGAATGGAGAGCTGCCTTTGCCGCGTTTGACAAACGGGTCTTCCAGAATATCAATGTGCTTAGGCAATACCTGTTTGCCCAATGAGTCCAGCAAGAACGAACTCTTGCGATACAGCGCACCACCGCTGATAGCCTGCACAAAACTACCCAGCAAGCCTGCGGCCAGCGGGGATTCAAACAGCACTGAGCATTCCGTCGTGGCAATCTTGCGCGACTTCAAGCGACTCAAGGCCCGCTCAGCCGCGTAACGACCCACGGCCTCGGGCGAGGCCAGATCCTCGGCGTTGCGCATCGAGCTGTACCAGGCGTCGCGCTGCATGTCTTTGCCCTTGCCGGCAATCGGCGACACCGACAGCGAATGGCGTGAGCTGGCATAGCCCCCGCGAAAACCGCTCGTGTGGGCGCTGAAAAAATGCGACTGCTGGGCCGACACACTCGCCCCTTCGCTATTGGTAATACGCTTATCAGTTTTCAGTGCCGCCGCTTCGCAGACCATCGCCAGTTGCGCCGCCTGCTCGCTGTTGATGGCCCAGGGGTAAAACAAATCCAGGTCGGTACGCTGTTTGGTGGGCGGCGCGATGTCTTTGGCATTTGGCAACGCTGCAAAAGGGTCTGCCGCCGTGAAGCGGGCAATGTCGTAAGCCGCCTGCACGGTTTGCTCAATGGCAGCTTTGGAAAAATCCGACGTGCTGGCGTTGCCCCGGCGATGGCCCATGTAAACCGTGACGCCCAGCGACTTGTCGCGGTTACGTTCCACATTTTCCAGCTCACCCTTGCGAACCGAGACACTCAGGCCGCAGCCTTCGGAGGCTTCAGCCCCCGCGTCGGTCGCACCCAGCTTCTTGGCATGGGCCAGAGCGGTGTCCACCAGCTCTTCAAAATAGGGGCGGCTATAGCTGAAGCCGGTGTCAGCTTGGCGCTGGGTAGAGGTTGTGTTGGGTTTCTTCATATCGGCGGCTATGATACTTGGCTCTGTGGCACGCTGTGTCCGCTTCCCCTATTTCCCGACCATGTCACGCAAATTCAAAAAAGGTTATTTCGTCCGAGGTGAGTTCGTCGCCGAAGGCAGCGAACGCGATCTAGAGCTCAAACGCGAGCTTAAAGGCACCGACGACCAAAGCCGAACCGACCTCAAACGCGAAAGCCTGGAGCTGCAAAAGCTGGGCGAAGACCTGATGACGCTGCGCGCCGACCTGATGAAACGACTGGACCTGACTGAAAAACTCAAGGACGCCATTCTTGAAGCCAAGCGCATCACCAACTTTGAAGGCAAGCGCCGACAAATGCAGTTCATCGGCAAGCAGATGCGGTTGATTGATGAAACCGGCATTTACAACATTCGTGCCGCACTGGCTGAGCAAAACAATGGTTCCGCCCGCGAAAACCACGCCCTGCACATGGCCGAGCTCTGGCGTGACCGCCTGATCGCCGAAGAAGACGCATTTGGCGAATGGATCAGCGAGCACCCAGGCACCGACACACAACAGCTGCGCGCCCTGATTCGCCAGGCCCGCAAAGACGCCAAACCTGAAAAACCGGGCGAAGCGGTACGTCACGGCCGTGCTTACCGCGACATTTTCCAGATTGTCCGTGAGCAATTGCTAGGCCATGGCGACGAGGAGTCACTCACATGAACTCTGCCAGCCCTGCAGGTTGCGATGTCATCAAAATTGGCATCGTTTCGATCAGCGACCGGGCCTCAAGCGGCGTTTATGTCGACCAAGGTCTGCCAGCTCTGCAAGACTGGCTGACTCGCGCCCTGAAAAATCCGCTGCAGTTTGAGCCACGTTTGATTGCGGACGAGCAAGCCACCATCAGCGCCACGTTGATCGAGTTGGTCGGTGCCGGTTGCGCCCTGGTGTTGACCACCGGCGGCACCGGCCCGGCTCTGCGCGATGTCACCCCCGAAGCCACGCTGACCGTTGCCCACAAGGTCATGCCCGGCTTTGGCGAACAGATGCGCAGTATCAGCCTGAAATTTGTGCCCACCGCCATTTTGTCGCGCCAGGTAGCGGTGATCCGCGATCAAGCGCTGATCATCAATCTGCCGGGGCAGCCCAAATCGATTCAGGAAATTCTTGAAGGCCTGCGTGACGGCGATGGCAACATCCTCACAGCCGGTATTTTTGCCGCGGTACCCTACTGCGTGGACCTGATTGGCGGGCCGTATATCGAAACCCATGAGGCGGTATGCAAGGCGTTTCGGCCCAAATCGGCGATTCGCCCGACACCTAGCGCAAGCTGAATTACTTGCCGACCAGCTGATTGAGCTTGTCGGCTTCGAAATGCTCATTGCGGGCCGCATCCCCAGGCACGCAATTGCTGGCTAAGCGATTGGCCTGCAACGTTTCAATCGCTTGCCATAGCATGGCAATTTGATGTTCCTGAGAACCCGCGTTGTCAATCAACCCGCGCATCGCCTGGCTGAGCGGGTCATCATTTTGCGTAACCCCGTAGGCTGAAAAGCCCATTTTGGAAGCAGCTTCTTCGCGCTTCACATCCAAATCGGCCTGAATGATGCGTGCCGGGTTGCCGACCGCCGTGGCACCAGCGGGCACCGGCTTGGTGACCACCGCATTCGAGCCTACCTTGGCACCATCGCCCACCGCAAAACCACCCAGCACCTGCGCCCCGGCCCCTACCACCACATTGCGCCCGAGCGTAGGATGACGTTTGACCCCCTTGTAGAGCGAGGTGCCGCCCAGCGTGACGCCTTGGTAAATGGTGCACCCATCACCAATTTCAGCGGTCTCACCCACCACAACGCCCATCGCGTGGTCAAAAAACACCCGTTCGCCAATTTTGGCACCAGGATGGATTTCAATGCCGGTCAGGAAGCGGGCAATGTGCGAGGTAAAACGACCCAGCCATTTGAAGCCATGATTCCAGCACCAATGGGCACAACGGTGCCACACCACCGCATGAAGACCGGGGTAACAGGTCAACACCTCCCAAGTGCTGCGGGCAGCCGGGTCACGGTCGAGAATGCATTGAATGTCGGAACGGAGTCGTGAAAACATCGCTTGAGTCTAGCCTTTTGTAGATTGGACGGGGGCAGTCAGGTTTTTGGCTGGGGCGGTCTGGTCCATCATTTTGGCGATGCCGCGAAGGATATGAATTTCGCCCTGCGTGAGCCCGGCCCGGTTGAACAGCTGATTGAGTCGGGGCATCAGTTTTTTGGGTGCCAAAGGGTCCAGAAAGCCAATGGAGATCAAGGCTTGCTCCCAATGCGCCAGCATGCCCGCCATTTGACTGGCATCGGCCAGCACATCAAACCGTGCCGACCCCGTGGGTGCGGGCAAGGTGTCGGCAGATTCAGGTTGAACTGCCACCGGGGCAGCAAAGCCCCCCAGCGCCAGGCGCCATTCGTAGGCAATCACCTGCAAGGCGGCACCCAGGTTAAGTGAGCCAAACTTGGGGTCGCTTGGAATGCTCAGACAGGCGTGGCAGCGGTAAACATCATCGTTGCTCATGCCGAACCGCTCGCAACCAAACAGGAAGGCCACGCCCTGCTGTGCCGCAGGCAACTCCGACTGAACCGCATCGCCCTCCGGCTTATAAGACAAATCAGCCTCTAGCCCCCGTACAACCTGCGTGAGCAGCTCCTTTTTCGATAGCGACTCAAAATGTTCGCGTGGCGTCACCGTGGGCGGACCAAAGTCGCGTGGGGTCATGGCCGTGGCGCACAGATGGGTCATGCCGTCCAGCGCTTCGTCCAGCGTGGCCACAATGCGGGCGTTTCGCAAAACATCCAGCGCCCCACTGGCGCGCTGGATGGTTTCTTCGCGGTTGAGCACATTGGCCCAGCGCGGCGCCACCAGCACCAGGTCACCAAAACCCATGGTTTTCATGGCACGGGCAGCGGCGCCCACATTGCCGGCGTGGCTGGTATTGATCAGGATAAATCGTGTTTTCATAAACTCGGAAATGTGCCCGAATTTTGTGAAATTGGCCGGGCAGGTAAAATCCGGCTATTGTCGCTGCCCGCATCGCCGAACAGTCCCATCCCGCTCTTAATCAAAATTTATGGCATCCCCCAATCTGCACCCCATGATCAATGTGGCCGTCAAGGCCGCCCGTACTGCCGGCTCCATCATCAACCGCGCCGCGCTTGACGTTGAGGCGGTTCGCATCTCGCAAAAACAGGTCAACGACTTCGTGACCGAAGTGGACCAGGCCGCTGAAGCCGCCATCATCGAGACGCTGCTCGCCGCCTACCCCGGACACGGCATCTGGGCTGAGGAATCAGGTCGGGAACATGGTGCCAAGGATTCGGAGTTTGTCTGGATCATCGATCCGCTGGACGGCACCACCAACTTCATTCACGGCTTTCCCGTGTACTGCGTCAGCATCGCGCTGGCCGTCAAAGGCAAGATTGAGCAAGCCGTCATTTACGACCCCAGCCGCAACGACCTGTTCACCGCCACCAAAGGCCGTGGTGCCTTCCTGAACGACCGCCGCATTCGCGTCTCCAAACGCGTGCGCCTGCAGGAAAGCCTGATTTCAACCGGCTTCCCATTCCGTCCCGGCGATGACTTCAACACCTACCTGAGCATGATGGGCGACATGATGAAGCTCACCACTGGTCTGCGTCGCCCCGGCTCGGCTGCATTGGACTTGGCCTATGTGGCCGCTGGTTACACCGATGGCTTTTTTGAATCCGGTCTGCAACCCTGGGATGTGGCGGCGGGTTCACTGATGGTGACCGAAGCAGGTGGCCTGGTTGGCAATTTCTCGGGCGACTCGGATTTTCTGGAGCAGAAGGAATGCATGGCGGCCAACCCTCGGGTGTATGGCCAGATGGTCGGCACCCTGGGCAAATACAGCAAATTCGCCAGTGCGGGTGAGAAAGCCACGGTGCGCCAAGCCGCGCAAACTGCGGCCGCCGAGTCAGCTATAGAGCACAGCGCCGACAACGCAGCGGGTGACGATACCTCGACTGACGCCCCTTTTTAAGGTAAGACCGTAGCGCCTTGCAAGGCGCTACGCGCGGGGGGTCAGGTCACCCAGCAGCAGTTTTTCTATCGGCACCGGCCTGCCAAACAAATATCCCTGAAACAGGGTGCAACCATTGCTGAGCAAGAACTCGCGCTGACCAGCGGTTTCAACCCCTTCCGCCACCACGCTAAAGCCCAGGCTTTGACCCAAGGCCAACACAGTGCGAGCAATGGCCGCGTCGTTGGGGTCGGTCAACACATCGCGCACGAACGACTGGTCAATTTTGAGTTGCTGTAATGGCAATAGTTTGAGATACGACAAAGACGAATAACCCGTCCCAAAATCGTCCAGCGAGAAGCGCACTCCCACATCACGCAATTCAGCCATCTTTAAAACGGCTTCCTGCGGATCGGTGAGTAAAAGACTCTCAGTCAACTCCAGCTTCAAGAGATGCGGTTTGACGCCGGTTTTGCGCAACAAAGCCAGCACCTGCGGCACAAACTCCGTGTGACGGAACTGGCGGGCACTCACGTTCACCGCAATGGTCAGCTCCTCGGTCGCCAAATCAAGCGACCAGCGTACCAATTGCGCACAAGCGACTTCCAGTACCCAATGCCCCAGGGGCAAGATGAGTCCGGTCTGCTCTGCTACCGGAATGAACTCCGCCGGCGACACCATGCCACGCTGAGGATGCTGCCAGCGCACCAAAGCCTCCACACCTACAACGCAGGCGTTTGCGTCCACCACTGGCTGGTAAAACAAGACCAGTTCATGGCGTTGCAGGCCGTAACGCAACTCCGTTTCCAGCGCCGTGCGCTGCGCCACCAAGGCCTGCATGGCCGGGTCAAAAAATCGCAGCGTATTGCGCCCAGCCGACTTGGACTCGTACATGGCCAGATCAGCCTGTTTGAGTAATTCATCCAATGACTGATGGTGGTCTTCAAACAAAGTCACGCCAATACTGGGTGTACTGTGGTGCTCCAGAGCGCCCAACTGGTAAACCTGATTCAACCGGGACATGATTTTTCTGCCCACATGCTGCACCTGCGCCGTCGCGATGGCGGCGTCGCGATCCAGACCTTGCAGCATCACCACAAACTCATCGCCACCCAGTCGTGCCACGGTATCGGCTTCGCGCACACTGGCCACCAGACGCAGCGCCACCTCTTTGAGCAACATGTCACCAACATCGTGCCCCTGGGTATCGTTGAGGTCCTTGAAGTTATCCAGGTCAATGAATAACAGGGCACCCGTTGCTTTGTCGCGGCTGCTGGTGACCAAAGCGTGTTGCAGACGGTCCATGAGCAGACGACGATTGGGCAGATCGGTCAGCACATCATAAAAAGCCAATCGCTCGATTCGTTCCTCGGCCAATTTGCGGGCGGAAATATCACGCCCAATGCCCCGGTAACCCATAAAGCGGCCTTGGGCATCAAAAATGGGACTGCCGCTAATGGCCACCCACATCAAACTGCCATCGCGACGCCTGCGCTGCATCTCAAAATCATGAAATATTTCGTGGGCTTGCATCACCGCCCGATGCGCATCCCACTGCGCCTTGCTAAGCCCCTCCAGATCAGAGTTCCAGCGTGTGTGACCAATGTAACTGTCAACCGACAACGAACTATTCGTACTCAAATTGCCATCGACTCGGGTGAACTTAAACTGGTCGTCTTGCTCCCAATACCAGTCCGAGGAGAGTTCAGTCAATGCACGAAAGCGCGCTTCGCTCTCCCGCAAGGATGTCTGCGAAGCCTTGTGGTCACTGATATCGGCCACCGAGCCATAGGTAATAAACTGGCCATCGGGTTCGCACAAGGTAATGGCATTGCCAAACAGCACACGGACCACACCATTGTCCAGCTTGGTGCGAAACTCGTGGGCCCAAGTCATGCCGTGATGGCGGCTTTCATTCAAAGACAGAATCAAAGCAGGCAGATCGTCAGGATGAATGCGTCTGAAAATGCACTTGAAATCTTTCTGAACCTGCTCAGGGCTGACCTGAAAAATGGTTTGAACTGCATCACTGACAAAAGCAAACTCGCCACTGGTCGGCGTGTGCTGCAAAAACTCAAAGACCATCTCCGGCAACCGACTCGTCAAACGCTGAATCAGGCTCAGTCGCTCCTGCAAGGACTGGCGGGCCAGATACTCCTCGGTAAAGTCTTGCACCACGCTTAAATCGGTGTAAGTCCCATCCCCGTTGGGCAAGCGCCGCATCCGGCTGCGAATCCAGTGGTAACGCTGGTCGCGAAACAGCCAGCGATAACTCATCGTGGCACCATCCATGCGGCTGCGTGCGGCCTGATAGGCAGGTAGGTCGTCAGGATGAACCCGAGTCCGAATTTCTTCCAGCGGCATCACCACGTCCTTGGGCTCACCCGTCAGTGCATACAAACCGGATGACCATTTAGGCTCGGCACTTGACTGATCTGCCGTCCAGTAACCGGCTTTGGACAAACTCTCGAACAGTTCAAACAATTCCACTTGCCGCCGCAGCTTGGCATTGGTCTGCTCCAGCACCCGTTCGCCAGCCCGAAGCGCTTCCTGGGCCAGGCGCTCGGCCGTCACATCGCGCACGCTCATCACAACCAGGGCTTCACCTTGCACCATGGCCAGTGTTGCGTTCATACGCACCAGCCGGACCATGCGATCCTTCATCACCAATGTGGCTTCAATATCATTGACCCGCCCACAGGTCTTGAGTGGAGCCATCAGCTGTCCCAGCACTTCCAGCTGATCGGGCCAGTGGCCAATCTCGTGCGCCGTGCGCCCTTGTACCTCTTGACGGGAAAATCCAGTTAACGCCACCCACTCCTGGTTGACATCAATGATTTTTCCGTCTTGCGCACTCGCCAACACCATGGACTCAGGACTGAGGTTGAAGACGACGCGAAAACCGGCGTCGTCAAGAGACACTTTGTACGGGGTTTCCAGTTCTTTCTTCACATGGTTCTTCAAAGTGCTGTGGGATGGGCAAATCCGTATGATAGGGCCGACGCATCCGGCAAGAACTTTGGCACCCAGCCCGGCATGAGAAAATAGCAGGTTATTTGATACGCATTAAGTCAGGACCCGCATCATGGAAGCAGAACGCATCAACCTCATCGGCACCCAACTCTCCGATTTGAGTGCCCGCACTCTCGAGTTACGGGGGTATCTTTGACTACCCTGCCAAATCGGAACGTCTGAGGACCGTCAACGCCTCGCTCGAAGACCCTACCGTCTGGAATGACCCCAAACGCGCCCAAGAACTGGGCCGCGAGAAAAAAGCGCTGGACGGCGTGGTGGTCACGCTCGATAACCTGACCTCGGAAATCGCTGACAACACCGAGTTGTTCGATATGAGCAAAGAGGATGGCGACGAAGCCGGTTTGCTCACGATTGAAGGCGAAACCGCCAAGCTGAAGGAAATCGTTGAAGGACTGGAGTTCCGCCGGATGTTCAACAACCCGGCCGACCCGATGAACGCCTTTGTCGACATCCAGGCTGGCGCAGGCGGCACCGAGGCTTGCGACTGGGCCAGCATGTTGTTGCGTCAGTACCTGCGCTATGCCGAACGAAAAGGCTTTACTGTCACGATAGAAGACGAAACGGCGGGCGACACTGCGGGCATCAAGGGCGCCACCATCAAGGTCGAAGGTGAATACGCCTTTGGACTCTTGCGCACTGAAACCGGCGTGCACCGGCTGGTACGCAAGTCCCCATTTGACTCATCTGGCGGACGCCACACCTCGTTTGCATCGGTGTTTGTTTACCCCGAAATTGATGATTCGATCGTCATCGACATCAACCCCAGCGACGTGCGCACCGACACCTTCCGAGCTAGCGGGGCGGGTGGACAACACATCAACAAGACCGACTCGGCCGTGCGCCTGACGCACATCCCAACCGGTATTGTGGTGCAGTGCCAGGATGGCCGAAGCCAGCACGGCAACCGCGATGTGGCCTGGAAACGCCTGCGCTCGCGCCTGTACGACTTTGAGATGCGCAAGCAGCAGGAAGAGCAGCAAAAACTGGAAGACTCCAAGACTGACGTCGGCTGGGGCCACCAGATTCGTTCGTACGTGCTGGACAACAGCCGCATCAAGGATTTACGCACCAACTACGAAACCTCCGCCACCCAAAAGGTGCTGGACGGCGATTTGGATCAGTTCATTGAAGCGTCGCTAAAGCAAGGCGTATAACGACATCCGTACCGGCTTGCGCCCTCCCCGGCAGCCCTCATATTCAGTAAATTTTCATAGGAACAACCCATGTTGCAAGCTCGTGACTCAAACGGTGCCACGGTAATCCGCCGCGCCGACTACACCGCCCCGGCTTACTGGATTGACACCGTCAACCTGACCTTTGACCTGGAACCCACCAAGACCCGCGTGCTCAACAAAATGACGCTGCGCCGCAATCCGCAAGTTGAGGCTCAGGCCTTGAAACTGGACGGTGAAGAACTCAACTTGGCACGGGTATTGGTCAATGGTCAGGGTGCCAGTTTCAAGATGGACGGCAGCCAGTTGGTGCTCGACAATCTTCCCGCCGAGGGCAGTTTTGAGCTGGAAATTTTCACCACCTGTGCTCCGGTCAAAAACACCAAGCTGATGGGTTTGTACGTCAGCAACGACTCCTTCTTTACCCAATGCGAGGCAGAAGGCTTCCGGCGCATCACGTATTTTCTGGATCGCCCCGATGTCATGGCCAGCTACACCGTCACGTTGCGCGCTGACAAGCAAAAATACCCGGTATTGCTCTCCAACGGTAATCTGGTGGACTCCGGCTTGCTCGAAGGCGCCGATAACGCGGGCCGCCACTTTGCGACCTGGGTTGACCCGCATAAAAAGCCGTCTTACCTGTTCGCGTTGGTGGCAGGGCAACTGGTGTGCCGTGAACAGCGCGTCACCTCGCGCGCTGGCAAAGACCACCTGTTGCAGGTTTACGTACGCCCCGGCGACATGGACAAAACCGAACACGCGATGAACTCGCTGATGGCCTCTGTTGTCTGGGACGAAGCCCGCTTTGGCCTGCCACTGGACCTGGAGCGCTTCATGATCGTGGCCACCAGCGACTTCAACATGGGCGCCATGGAGAACAAGGGCCTCAACATCTTCAACACCAAGTACGTGCTGGCGAATCAGGCCACCGCTACCGATGTGGACTATTCCAACATCGAAAGCGTGGTCGGTCACGAGTATTTCCACAACTGGACCGGCAACCGCGTCACCTGTCGCGACTGGTTCCAGCTCAGCCTGAAAGAAGGCCTGACTGTGTTCCGTGACCAGGAGTTTTCTCAGGATTTGTGCAGCGACACCTCCGCCCGAGCCGTCAAACGCATCGAAGACGTGCGGGTGCTGCGCACAGCCCAATTCCCGGAAGACGCTGGCCCGATGGCGCACCCGGTGCGGCCTGACAGCTACATCGAGATCAACAACTTCTACACCGTCACCATTTACGAAAAAGGTGCAGAGGTGGTGCGCATGATGCAAACCCTGGTGGGCCGTGACGGCTTTGCCAAAGGCATGACACTGTACTTTGCCCGTCATGACGGCCAGGCCGTGACCTGCGACGATTTCGCCCAGGCGATAGCCGATGCCAACCCGGCCTCGGAACTGGCGCGCCTGTTGCCCCAGTTCAAGCACTGGTACAGCCAGGCCGGCACGCCACGGCTGGCCGCCAATGGACACTACGATGCAACAGAACGCACGTACACCCTGACGCTGACGCAAAGCTGCGCCGCCACACCCGGTCAACCCGCCAAGGAGCCGTTCGTGATTCCGGTTGCACTGGGACTGGTCGGCACGAGCGGCGCCGCCCTGCCCTTGCAGGTGCAAGGTGCAGTGAGCGCCACGGGCGACAGTCATCTGTTCGTCATGGCCAACCAGAGCGAATCCATCACTTTCGTCAACGTTGATGAAGAGCCGGTGCCCTCCATCCTGCGCGGCTTTAGCGCCCCGGTGGTGCTGGACTTTGACTACACCGACGCCCAGTTGCTGACATTGCTGGCGTTTGACACTGATGCTTTCAACCGCTGGGAAGCCGGTCAACGGCTGGCCCTGCGAAGCGCTATTAAATCAATAGCTACTTACGCAGATAGTACGGGGTCTAGCGCCCTAAATGATGCATACATTACCGCCATGCGCAGCGTCTTGCGTCATCCCACGCTGGACGCCGCCTTCAAGGAGCTGGTGCTCACCCTGCCCTCCGAGACCTACATCGCCGAACAACTCGACGTGGTGGATCCGCAGCGCATTCATGCGGTTCGTGAATCCATGCGCTCACAGCTGGCAACGGCACTCGTCGCCGACTGGCAATGGGCCTTTGAAGTCCACAACGACAACGGCGGTTACCGGCCCGATGCCTTGTCTGCAGGCCGTCGCGCCTTGGCGGGCATGGCGTTGGCGCACCTGTGCCTAGCCGCGCGTGACGACGCGAACAGTGTCTGGCCCGGCAAAACCTACCAGCGTTTCAAAGATGCCAACAACATGACCGACCGAGCCAACGCACTCGGCGCACTGCTGGGCAGTGGTCATGAACTGGCTACCCCGGCCTTAGCGCGCTTTCACCGCCAGTTCAAAAACGAAGAACTCGTGCTCGACAAATGGTTTGCCATGCAAGCGGGCGTGTGTGACCGAGGCGGTCAGGTGCTGCCCGTCGTGCGCCAGCTGATGAGCCACCCGGATTTCAGCATTCGCAACCCCAACCGGGCACGCAGTCTGATCTTCAGTTACTGCAGCGCCAACCCAGGCGCCTTTCACCACCCGGATGCGGCTGGCTATGTATTCTGGAGCGAGCGTGTCATCGAACTCGACAGCATCAACCCACAAGTTGCCGCCCGACTGGCTCGCGCACTGGACCGCTGGAAGAAGCTGACAGAACCGTACCGCAGCGCCGCCCATGAGGCCATTGCCCGCGTTGCGGCCAAGGCTGATTTGAGCAACGACGTCCAAGAAGTCGTCAGCCGCGCTCTGGCTGACTAGCATTTCAAAGTCAACATCAAGACCCTGGAGAAACCATGAGCCCCAAAATTTCCCTCACCCGCTACCTGGTGGAGCAGCAACGCGAAGGCGGCTTGATTCCATCGCAACTGCGCCTGTTGCTTGAAGTAGTGGCCCGCGCCTGCAAAAGCATCAGCCAGGCCGTCAACAAAGGCTCGCTGGGTGATGTCATGGGCAGCGCGGGCAGCGAAAACGTGCAGGGCGAGATGCAAAAAAAGCTCGACATCATTGCCAACGAAGTGCTGATCGAGGCCAATGAATGGGGCGGTCACCTCGCCGCCATGGCCAGTGAAGAAATGGAAGGCATCTACGTCGTGCCCAACCGCTACCCGCAAGGCGAATACCTGCTGCTGTTTGATCCCCTGGATGGCTCCAGCAACATCGAAGTTAACGTCAGCATCGGCACCATCTTCAGCGTGCTGGTCAAGCCCGAGGGTGCAGGCGTGTCGAAGCAGGACTTTTTGCAAGCAGGTGCCAAACAAGTGGCCGCCGGTTACTGCGTTTACGGGCCGCAAACGACCCTGGTGCTGACCGTGGGCAACGGTGTGGCCATGTTCACCCTGGATCGCGAACAGGGTTCTTTCATCCTGACCGAAGAAAACGTGAGCATCCCGGAAGACACCAAAGAATTCGCCATCAACATGAGCAACATGCGCCATTGGGATGCCCCGGTCAAGCGCTACATCGACGAATGCCTGCAAGGCAAAGAAGGTCCACGAGGCAAAGACTTCAACATGCGCTGGGTCGCCAGCATGGTGGCGGACGTGCATCGCATCCTGACCCGCGGCGGCGTCTTCATGTACCCCTGGGACAAGCGCGAACCGAACAAACCCGGCAAGCTGCGTCTGATGTACGAAGCCAACCCCATGAGCTGGCTCATCGAGCAAGCCGGTGGTGCTTCTACCAACGGCAAACAGCGCATTCTGGACCTCCAACCCACCCAATTACACGAGCGTGTGAGCGTGATGCTGGGCTCCAAAAACGAAGTGGAACGCGTCACCCGCTACCACAGCGAGCTATAAACCTCGGGCTATAATTCAAAGCTTACCAGCCGGTGTAGCTCAGTCGGTAGAGCAGCTCATTCGTAATGTGCATTGTTCTACCCTATAAAAGCTATACGCGACAACGACTTAGCGTAACACAGATTGCGCCGTGGCACACATTTGGCACACTTTGTCAAATCTACGGCAGTAATGCACTGAGATGCGCCCCTGCTTGCAGCCTCCTTGCGAACCATTGGGAAACAGCATGGCAGTGATTCGGGAACGCATCTCCGCATCTGGCGCTAAGTCGTACCACGTCCAAGTACGCATCAAAGGCTTTCCGCCTCAAACCAAGACATTCGCAAGCAAGACCGTGGCTAAGCAATGGGGCGCCAAGGCCGAAACTGAGCTGAGGGACGGTCGCTACCTGCCCCGCGTCGAGGCACAGCGCCATACGGTGTCTGACCTGATTGATCGTTACCGCAAGGAAGTACTGCCGCAAAAGGCGGCCAAGTTTATCCGCGACCAGACCGTCCACCTCGACTGGTGGGAAAACAAGCTGGGCCGCTACAACTTGGCTGAGTTGAGTAGCAACCTGATTGCGCAAACTAGAAATTCGTTATCGACGGAGGTCAGTGCGCAAGGGCGTGTTCGCGCACCTGCAACCGTGGTTCGCTACATGGCCGCCCTCTCCCACGCGCTGAACACAGCCGCTGGCGAATGGGGCTGGCTCGACAAGTCGCCCATGATCGGCGTGAAGAAACCGAAGGTCGATAACGAGCGGCGCTCATTTTTGTCGGACGAAGAAATTCAGCGCACCCTCACAGCAGCACAGCAAAGCGAGAACCGATTCCTGTACACCATCGTCCTGCTGGCGCTGTCCACCGGCATGCGATTAAGCGAAATCATGAATCTGCGTTGGCGCAATGTGCTGATCGAAGACGGTGCCGAAATGGGTCTATTGCTGATGGAGCGCACCAAAAACGGTGAGGCCAGAGCTGCACCACTTGCAGAAGATGCCTTCAAGGCGGTGGTGAGCTTGCGCGATAAGGTGCAGAAGGATCACGCTGGGCGCTTGCCAGTAGGCCAGCTGCTCTTTCCCAGCGACTCCGTCCCCAACAAACCGGTGGAAATCCGCAAGGCTTGGGATACTTGTCGCAAACGCGCTGAACTGGATGACTTCCATTTCCATGACTTGCGACACACTGCGGGTAGCCTGCTGGCCATGAGCGGCGCCAGCACCCGAGAAATCGCTGAAGTCCTTGGCCACAAAACCATGGCAATGGCGAAGCGGTACTCCCACCTGACACAGAAACACTTGGGTGCAGTTGTTTCAACGATGAATCAGCGCCTGAAGGCTAAATCGACATGAACGAGCACAAACCACTGACCACCTTGCCACTGATGCCGGGTAGTCGGCCGTTCGCGCTATCTGAGGATGAACGCAAATTGAATGGAGACTGGTGGGCGTGGCAATTCCTTCGACGAAATCCTTTTTATCGACGGGATTACTTCCTCCGTCGAGTCAGGCCCGATGTTCATAGATGGCGAGCCAACATTCCGCTCATGTACTTACTAGGCCAACCACCCAAACCAGTTTCAGATGACATAGACCTGCTTGATGCACGATTTTTTTGTTCACATGGACGTATTCTGAGCGGTCCACTTGAATGGCCGGAAGTCGATTTTTATTCCTTCAGGAAATATCGCAATGAGCATTCCGAACTCAATCTGCACGATGTCTTTCTCCGCGAATTCGACTGTGCAACAACGTATGGAATTGCAGACTGGTTCGACCCTGACATTTCAACATTGCCGGCACTTGAGGATGGACAATCCTGGTTCTACTTATTAACCGAGCCTCTTTGGGAGGTTGGCGATCCGGGGTGGGCGATGACATCTTCCGATTACGAACACCCTCAGTTCGGGCGCGTATCGGTTGGCCTGGATGTTGATAATCCAATCTGCTACCGCGAACTAAAGTATTACAAACCTGAGTCGATAGTTTCCCCCGAGGGAAAAATCGGATATAGGAATGTAAGTATAAATAAGCCAGTTCGACGTGTTTGCTTTTCGTCAGACAGTGAAATGTATTTCGCAGTCTCATTGGATCGCAGCATCAACACGCAATTACAGCCGCTGAAAATTCTGGCGACCTCTTTCCAAAAACAACTTTTGAGCAAAGGTATTCTGGTCAAGGTCCTGGCGCAACCCATTGGGCGCCAACCAATGATCTTCCATCCAGAGCAAGGCCCAGCGCAAACGATTGGCTTCCTGCAGGACCGCCTCACCCGAGCTCCTGAACGACTGCACCATGTGCCCAAGCAGCATTGGCGCGCGGTGCTGATCGACACACAATTCCCTCTTGTGGCTCAATTCAAGCATGTGGAGAAGGAGCTCAAGTCACAGCAGAGCACGCTTGACGAGAAAAATCAATTGCCGTTCGAACACCCTCAACGCATTCGAAATGCTGACGTACAGGAATTTTGGCTCAAAAAAGCCCTGTGTATGCTGGAGTTGCAACAAGGTTTACCCGGTGCAAAAAAGACAACTCAAGCAGGTGCAAAACTGATTGCGCAAGCCATATTTGATCCATCACATAGTCAGCACAAACGCATACGGCCCAACAGCGGGATTAAAAAAACCGACTCACTGGTGCACCAAGGCACAGCGCAGAACCCTAAGGATTTTTTCCTGTGGGATAGTGAAACGTACAAAGATTCGCTGAAAGAATCCAAGAAACTTTCAATGGGGAAATACCAGGTTTTTGTTGGAATTTCGGCCGAAGACATGTATAAAAAAGATTCGAATGATTGATCTTTTTCTTTTTTACTGCCGATGTCGCCTGCATGGATTGATGCAAGCATTACCCTGAAAGCTTAGACGGGTGAAAGTGATTCTGGCTCAAAAACGCCCAAGAACCCAGAGAAATACCACCCTCCATAATTATCCGTCCAGACAGCTTCCACGCGGCATTGGTCATTTTCTTCGATACCGTCATTGGAGGGAACGATCTCAACCACGGTGAACTCAATGGAGCACGGATAGCGGGCAGCCGATGTGCGGTATTCAGGCACAATGCCTTTACACTTGTACGTTCCTTTTTTGGTTCGTGCAGCAATGGCGGTGACCGTGAAGGCTCCACCCGTATCGTCCACACCCTCAAGTTCAAACGAAATCCTATCTGTGTGGACGATGAAGCGTGGCGCTTCAACTGTGAACTTGTTGTCCAGCACGTTAAACGCGCCTGCGAAGCTACGTGGCAACTTGACGATTTCCATGAAACACCTCCCAATATTTTCACCGCCAAAAAGGCGTAAAAAAACCGCTTAGAGCGGCTTTTTTGGTTACGGTCTGTGATGAAGTGGTGCCGCTTGACGGAATCGAACTGTCGACCTTCTCCTTACGAAGGAGCTGCTCTACCAACTGAGCTAAAGCGGCACTACCTGCCCAATGTGAACCAGACAGAGCCCTGTATTCTAGCAACAAAACACCCGAATCAAAAGGGCACGCTGCACCACTCTGACCCTTGTTGTGGCACCCACTCAAGGGCTTGACACCGCACAGTTAAGGCGTTTATCAGCACCCCACAGATCAGCCGACCTCCGGTCGCATCTCTGCCAAAGTCAGCAGCCACTTGATCCAGTCATGCATAGGCGGTTATCGTGAAAAAGCACGAGTGGTGTTGCCGTCAGCGCATAACCACACCGTGAACCGCCGCAGCTGCCTGCGGCACCACAAACTCCTCCGCTCACTTCAAGTGCTCGTTGCCCGTCGGTAAAGCCGCCAGGCGAAGCGGAGCCATGCCCAAGGAAACTCACATGCCTCTCAAACTTGTTACTCAAGCCAACTTGACAGATTGCGGCTTGGCCTGCATAGCCATCGTTGCCGGGAAATCACTCGAAACGGTGCTTCGTGTGGCCATCAAAGAATGCGGTTACCCCAAAGATGGCCCTCACACCACATCCGATGAAAACTTATTCAAGCTGCTGGATCACTTTGGCATCAAGTACGGCAAGAAACAGAAGGTGCGCACCGTTGATGCGTTACCACCGGTCGCCATACTGGAAACACGCAAGATGCCCTCCACCGGCAACTCGCACCTTGTGGTGTTTGAGCGCACCCCCGACGGCGACGAACATGCGCTTGACCCTGGCTGGTGGCTGAAGCAACAGGTACGGCGGGACTGGAATCGCATCAAGCTTGACACGTTTATCCCGATTAACTTTGACAACGAGGTAAAACCCAAGAAAGCAGCGAAGGCCAACTCAAAGACAGCGATAAAGATTGCGGCCACTGAAGCAAACATAGAACCTGAAACTCTCACCAAGTCAAAGAAGCCACGTAAGCCGAAAAAGACAACTGTCGAATCCAGATCAACAGCACCAACCATCGCCATCGAGACATTGAGCGAACAGCAAGACGTGGTGATTGTGGACGACATCACCGGTGATGCACTCTCTGGTGAATGGGCCGATACAGCACCTGTGACCAACGGAACCAGCATCAGAACCGCCGACGAGGAAGCAGACCATGAATCTTGAGGCGCTAACCGGCCAGCGCCTGCTGCGCGTGGAGGTGTTCGAGCCGTGGGGCGAACACACCTCACAACGCTATGCCCCGAAAGGGGTTCCACCACTCAGCGGGGCGCTGGTCATGGTGTTCGAGCACTCCGCGCTGATCTGCACGTCACCCTTGCGCTACCTGCGGCACCAACAAGGCACGGTCTATGGCTTGCCCTCGGGCACAGCGGTTTCGTTGGGCTACCGCGTCACCGTCTGTGAGCGTGAAGACGTGAAAACATTGTTGCCCATCACGTTTGGCCTGCCTTCTGGCGTGGAGTACTGGCACACATGGATGGAATCGGCGTTACCCGCCATTGGGACGACCCTGACCGGGGCTGTGGTTGTTGAGGAGCCTTGCTCAACCGACGCCCCAGCTTGGGGGATTGAGTTGTGCTTTGCAAAAAGTCGCAGATACCGCCTGAGCTACCGGCCTGAACTTGATGGCAGCATTGAGTTGGATGAGCCTGGGCAGCATTTCAATATCGACCAGATTCTGGTGCAGGGACCTGAACAGGATTTCGGCTGGCTTCATCCTGCCGCGCCGTTGGACTTTATTTTGGAGGATAAGGTGTGGCGCAGTGCCAAGGTTACCGACTGGCCGCTGGCCTTGCGCAAGGCGCTGCAAAGTCACCGTAAGCCGGAGGTCTTTTACCAACAGACCATGCGCCGAGCGCTGATCGCACGATTCAGGCAAAGGCCGCATGATTTGCAGCGACTGCTGGCGTTGCGCTATCCCGTGCAGTGCAAAGATGTACCGCAAGGCCTCATTGAAGAAATCGCGATAGAGCTGAAATCGGAATCTATTGAGCCACTTGAGCTGGTTGAGGGCTTTCTGCAACCAATTCACTCATCGTGACCCCCAAGGCGAACGCGATCCGTGCAACGTTGCAGATAGAAATATTTCGTTCGGATCGTTCGACGGAACTGACGTAGTTGGGATGTAGGTCAGCAAGTTCGGCCACCTTCTCCTGAGTCAGTTTCTTCTCCAGTCGGATGCGCCTCATGTTGGCGGCGAACAGTTGCTGCGCACTACACCTTTGAGTTTGGATGCGCATCCGGCAAGTTTTGCCGCGCTTGACCCAAAAGACCACAGCCTTTGAGTTGGGTTTAGGGCCAGACTGGCTAAACTCACCAAGTTGACCCAACGCAAAGTGTTAGTCAAACACTCTCATTAATGAATCAAGGGAATCAGATGCATAAAACAAATACAACCAGAAATGGGATTCGCGCTGCTGCGCTACTGGCTTGCCTTGTCGGACTGTCCGCGTGCTCATCCAAGCCCGGCGCATCCGACATTGAAAAAGAACTGTCTGAGATGTACGTCTGCCCGTTGCTGGCCGTTTCGGACTTGAAAAAGACGGACGGTGCAGAAGGGGCCGGGAAACAGTACGAAGTTGCCTTCACCTATACCGTCTCGCTCAAAGGCAGCGCCGAGAACGCACTCAAGATGTATTCACAATGGCAGTCCCTGGAGGAGCAAGCGGTGGCCCAAGATGACGCAATGGTCGCGGCAGGCTTTCATATTTATATGAATCCCAATCTGGATACCTCCCAATACCCCCCGCAAGTCGGTCAAGCCGTCGCGAACAGGAAACAGATTAACGAACGACTCGCTACGGTCATGCCCTGCCAGCAAATGGCCGAGATGTACCGATTGATCGAAATGCGGGGCAGCGTGCAAGATGCCGCCAAGTCCGGTGCAGAGCGAATTAAGGTGCCCCTGGGCGAGAAGTTGCGGGCTGTCGGCACGATGGAAAAAGCGGAAAGTGGCTGGCACTTCACCGGCATGCCTTCCATCAGCGTTGAACAGGTCATCAGCAGCGAGCCCATTGTCTATCCGCGCTTGAAGCCCGTAGCGGCACCGGCACCGACTCAGAACGCGGCAGAGATCGACCCGCCTCCGGGCCAGTTGGCAGCCATCGACGCCACGCCCAGTGATGCAGCACCAGCAACGGCTCGCGGTCCGAGTTTCGATTGCGCCACGGCTTCAACGTCGGTTGAAAAGATGATCTGCGCTGACCCGAAACTGGCGGATGCCGATACAGCCACCGTCGCCGCGTACAAGGTCGCACTTGCCACCGCTGCGGACCAAGACGGCTTCAAACACCGTCATGCCAACTGGCGTAAGACCGTCCGCGATGCCTGCACCGACGCACCCTGCGTCAGTCGGGCTTATCAAGAACGTCTGAAAGAACTGAAATGAGGGGGCTGGCACGCGGACCGACAGGTTCGCTCGTCTGGCAGGCGCTCAAGCCTTGCATTTTGCTGATGGTCTTGGCGCTGGCGGCGGTTACTTGCTGGGCCGATGTACTCACGGCGGGCAAAGGCAGCTTCCAGTTCCGGGATGAAAAGGGCAACCCGGAGAAGCCGATTACGGTCTGGTACTACCGGCCTGCCGTACTCAAACCCGATACCAAGATCGTGATCGTGATGCACGGCGTGGATCGCAACGGTGAGGACTACCGGGATCATTGGACACGATACGCGGAGAAATACAACTTCCTGCTGCTGACCCCCGAGTTTGCGGAGCAGTATTACCCGAAGGATGAATATCAGTTTGGCAACGTCAGGTTATCCAATGCTGACAAATGGACCTTCTCGGCCATCGAACATCTGTTTGACCACATCAAGGCCAGCGAGGCCTTGATTGCACCCACCTATTACATCTACGGACACTCTGCCGGAGCGCAGTTCGTGCATCGTTACATGTTGTTCATGCCCAACCCGCGTGTCGCATTAGCCATCTCTGCCAATGCCGGTTCATACACGCTTCCGATCTACCCGACGTGGACTCAACCGGCCTTCCCGTGGAGCTTAGACAAAGCCATCGTCAATGAAGACCGTCTGAAATCGGTGTTTGCCCGCAACCTGCTGGTTTTACTGGGAGAGGACGATATTGACCCCAACCACAAGCATCTGCCACGGTCACGCGAAGCCAAGGCCCAAGGCAATAACCGCATGGAGCGCGGTAAATACTTTTTCCAGATTTCCAAAGACACCGCCGCCACATTGGGCACCGCTTTTAACTGGTCGCTCCAGACCGTGCCGGGTGTAGCACACAGCGATAAAGGGATGGCTAAAGCCGCCGTCCAGTACATCGTCGCCAACGAACATTAATTCAAACAGGGAAAAACAATGATTACAAATTTCATGCTCAATTCCAAACTCATATTGGGTGCATTCGCCCTGGCATTGACGGCCACCACGGCCTTCGCGCAGGACGCCGAAGTCATCACGAAGCCCGCCGCCAAGAAAAAGGCGGTGTACGCCCAGCAGACGTTCGGCTACGTTGAAAAGTCCATGTTCAGCACGAACACCCTCAAACTGGAGGTACTGAGCACCGAGCCCGTTGTATGGAATGGCAAAGTCATCATCATCAACCACGGCTCTACCGGCAGAGGTCACGGCACAAACGGCATGGACGAAAGTCGGGTGAAGAACACCGTCAAGTTTTTGACCTTGCGTAAAGCGCTGGTGGAAAAGGGGTATCGCGTGTATGTCCTGATGCGCAAGGGTCGTGGCAACAGTGAAGGCCAGTTCACTGAAGAAAACGCCAAGACCTGCGGCCTCAGCGACCAGAATAACGGCGTGCTGGAAGCTGAATCCCAACTTGACCAGTTTGTAGATTCGATCCGCACGGAAAACAAAGTGGACAAAGTCATTGTGATGGGGCATTCCCGTGGCGGGTTCCTCACCAGCTATTACAGCCAAGCGCACCCCGATAAAGTCGCGCTGGCGGTCAATATCAGCGGCGGCTGGTCCACCCAGTGCGAAGAGAAAAACCGCATGACCGCCCAGATGCTGGAGAACAGCGGCAAGAAATACAAGAACCAAACCTGGGTGTACGCCAGCAACGACACATACTTTTCAGAACGAATCATGGCGGGCTACGCGGACACCGCACAGCAACTGGGCATCCCGTTCATCAAGCTCGAAACCCTGTCCGGTGACGGCCACGCTTTCGCTTCCGCCAATCCCCAGCTGTGGCTCAATCAAATCGCCGGGCTCGCTGAAGCCAAATGATGAAAAATGATGGCCCGTGCGGCAATCAGCACGACCGCGGGTTCATCGGCATGAAAAAACAGGCGATCGATACGATACCGGTCATAATCAATCCTATTCGCCACTATTCGTCTCTAACCGGATTCCTTTATGTTTCGGGATGTGAGATCATTTGCGTAACCCAGTTGCATAACCAAATAGATGGAAAAACCCGCCATGACAGACCGTTGGTTGTCGGTTGAAGAAATCGCTGAATACCTCGGCGTGAGCAAAGACACCGTCTACGCATGGATTGCGAAGAAGGGCATGCCTGCGCATCGCGTCGGCCGCCCATGGAAGTTTCAACGGGACGAGGTCGATGCTTGGGTGAAGGCCGGTGGCGCCAACGACAACAAGACGGGAGACCCGGTTTGACAACACCGAATCAGCCAGATCAGAACACCGCGTCAGCGTATTGCTCACACCAGCTCGCCTACTTCGCACACCAACTCACACGCCGTGCCGCTTCGGATTCCATGGATCGCATGGCAGGTGCGTTGCTAGATGCGCAAGTTGACCTGAACCCACACCAGATCGACGCGGCACTGTTCGCCACGAGCAACCCACTGTCGAAGGGTTCGATCCTTGCTGACGAGGTTGGTCTTGGTAAGACCATTGAGGCAGGGCTTCTCATTGCCCAACGCTGGGCAGAGCGCAAGCGCCGCATCCTCGTGATTGCTCCGGCCAATCTCCGCAAGCAGTGGCACCAAGAATTGGCCGATAAATTCGGAATCTCAGCAGCAGTGCTTGAAGCCAAGTCTTACAAGCAGTCCGTCAAGGATGGTGCCAGCAACCCTTTTGAGGCGCCTTGCGTGCTCATTACTTCTTACCAGTTCGCTTGCGGCAAAGCCAAAGAGGTTCAGGCGGTGCCATGGGACTTGGTGGTTATCGACGAAGCACACCGCCTGCGCAATGTCTACAAGCCGGATAACAAGATGGCCCGCACGCTGAAGGATGCATTGATCTCCGCACCCAAGGTGCTGCTGACTGCCACGCCGCTGCAAAACTCACTGCTGGAGTTGTATGGCCTCGTGAGCTTTGTCGATGAAAAGGTCTTTGGTGATCTGGACAGCTTCCGTAGCCAGTTCGGTTCGGTCAAAGATGCCGCTAGCTTCGATGCCCTCAAGCGTCGTATCGAACCGGTCTGCAAACGCACCTTGCGGCGTCAGGTCGAGGCCTATGTCAAATACACCAAGCGAATTCCACTGCTCCAAGAATTTGTGCCCGGTGCGGATGAAACCGACCTCTACAACTTTGTTTCGGATTACCTCCAGCGTGACTCTTTGTTCGCGTTGCCCAACAGCCAGCGGCAACTGATTACTCTGGTGCTGCGCAAGCTGCTGGCCTCCAGCACGTTTGCCATTGCCGGGGCGTTGGAATCACTCGCCAAACGCCTGCGGCAAACACTGGACGAAAAGTCGGCCAGTCTCGATCTGACCGAAGAGCTTGACGAGGACTTTGAAGGCTTGGACGAACTGGCTGAAGAAATCGACCGTTTGGAAGAGCAAGAAGCTCAAGCGGGAAAGAAGTCCAAGACCGAACAGGAAATTCTGGCCATCAAGGCGGAAATCATCGAACTTGAATCGTTTCGAGACCTTGCTGTTTCGATCACCGAAAACGCCAAGGGCTTGGCCTTGTTGCAGGCTCTCAAAGTGGCATTCGAGAAGTTGCATGAACTTGGTGCTGCTCAGAAGGCCATCATCTTCACCGAGTCCCGTCGCACACAAGACTACCTGCTGTCATTGCTGGCCAAGACACCTTTCGCGCCGGGTGTTGTGTTGTTCAACGGCACCAACAACGATGCTCGATCCAAGGAGGTGTACGCCGACTGGATGAAGAAACATGCGGGCACCGACCGTATCAGTGGTTCACGCTCCGCTGACACGCGCGCTGCGCTGGTGGAGTACTTCAAAGAACAGGGCAGCATCATGATTGCCACGGAGGCCGGAGCGGAAGGCATCAACCTTCAGTTCTGCTCCATGGTCATCAACTACGACTTGCCATGGAACCCGCAGCGGGTGGAGCAGCGCATCGGCCGTTGCCATCGCTACGGCCAGAAGCATGACGTGGTCGTCGTGAACTTCCTCAACAAGGAGAACGAGGCCGACCGGCGCGTGTATGAACTTCTGGCCTTGAAGTTCAAGCTGTTCGATGGCGTGTTTGGGGCCAGCGACGAAGTTCTAGGGGCGGTCGAGTCCGGTGTCGATTTTGAGCGCCGCATTGCCGAGATTTACCAGACCTGCCGCCACCCGGATCAAATTCAATCGGCTTTTCAGAAGCTGCAAGACGATCTTGCTGGCGAGATCAGCGATGCCATGTTGAACGCCCGCAAAGCGTTGCTTGAAAACTTTGACGTGGATGTGCAGGAAAGGCTGCGCCTCCGCGATCAAGCCGCCCGCGCTTCACTGGGCAAGCTCGAACGCATGTTGATGCGCTTCACGCAGGCTGCGCTGGGCGGCTGTGCCCATTTTGATGAAGACGGAACTGGCTTCCAGCTAGACAGCCTGCCCACTTTCGTTGGTGGCGTTGCAGGGCAAGAAATTCATCTTGGCCGGTACGAATTGCCGCGTCGCACGGAAGATGCTCACATCTACCGGCTGCAACACCCGTTGGCACAAGGGCTGATTGACTACGCCAAGGGCTTGCCGCTTGTGCCCGCAAAGCTCCGCATGCACTACAACAGTTATGGCGCTCATGTCGCCGTAGTCAAACAACTGGTGGGCCGCTCCGGCACCGTGGCCGTGAGCCTGCTAACGGTCGAGTCGTTGGGCACGAAAGAAGACCACTTGCTGCTGGCTGCGCAGGATGACACGGGGGTTGTCCATGACGCGGAGACGGTTGAAAAGCTGCTTTCGATCCCCGCCGTTGCCAGTGTGTTGCCTCCGGCCAGCAATCAGCCCAATGCAGATGCCGATACGGTTGCTGGCGCAGATCAGCCGGGGCTCGATTTCAATGCTGCCCACGTGCCGTTGTCGCCTGCACTGGAACAGGAGATCAACCGGCAGAAGACCATCGTTCTCTCTGGGCTTGAGATGCGCAACCTAGCTTCTTTCACGCAGGAGACGGACAAGCTCGACACATGGGCCGATGACCTGAAAGTCAGCCTTGAGCGGGAAATCAAGGAACTCGACCGTCGCATCAAGGAGACGCGCACCTTGAGCAAAGGGGCTGCCACCTTGGCCGAGAAACTGGCGGCGCAGAAAAGTCAGCGTGATCTTGAGGCCTTGCGTGACCGCAGGCGGCGTGAACTTTTCGACCGACAGGACGAAATCCAAGCCAAGCGTGACGGTCTGATCGACGAACTGGAAAAGCAACTAAAGCAGCATGTGACTGCTACCCGGCTATTCGCCGCGGAATGGGAGGTGTCATGAAGAATCGCATCATCAACGTCAAGGGTGCAGAAGTCACCATCGCCACACGTCACGAGCAGGACTACATCTCGTTGACCGACATGGTGAGGAACTTCGACGGCGGCAGCGCCCTGATTGAGCAATGGCTCAAGAACAAGGACACCGTGCTGTTCTTGGGTGTTTGGGAACAGCTCAACAACTCCGGGTTTAATTCCCTCGAATTCGAGGGAATTAAAAACGACGCGGGGCGGAACAGCTTCTTCCTGTCGGCAAAGAAGTGGATCGAGGCCACCGGTGCCATCGGCTTGCATGCCAAGGCTGGGCGGTACGGCGGAACCTTTGCCCACAAGGACATCGCTTTCGAGTTCGGCTCCTGGCTCAGCCCGGAATTCAAACTCTACCTCATCAAGGAGTTCCAGCGCCTCAAGGATGAAGAATCCCGCGCCACTTCCTTAGAGTGGAGTTTTCAGCGTACCTTGGCGAAGGTCAATTACAAGATTCACACCGATGCCATCAAGGAGCGGCTGATCCCGCCGCTTCTCACGCCGACACAGACCGGCATCATCTACGCCAGCGAGGCCGACTTGCTCAATGTCGCCCTGTTCGGCATCACGGCGGCCCAGTGGCGGCAGGCCAATGCAGACCAGAGCGGCAACATGCGGGACGCAGCCACCCTTGAACAACTGGTGGTGTTGTCCAACCTAGAAAGCATCAATGCGGTTTTGATTCATCAAGGGCTGGCCGCACCAGAGCGGCTGGCGCAGTTGAACGCCATTGCCATCACGCAGATGCGTTCGCTGGTTGGCATCAGTGAAATCAAGCAACTGAGTGGCCACAAGGCCGGCAAGGGGCGTGCTTGATGCCCGCGCTCGCCACCAACTTCCTGAATATTCTCAAAGACAAACTTGAGAAGGACTTCATCCCGCACCTGCCTGAACTTCTCAACAAGGAGCGGCCGAAAGCAGATCAGGACAAGAAGCAGCTTTCCCGAGCCTTCAGTGGTTTTGTTCTGCACAAGATGTTAAACCTTGGTATTGCTGACGCGGCGCAGTCCGTGGTCGATGACTTCGACGACAACGGCCTCGATGCCATTTACTACGAGACCGTCAGTAAGACCCTCTACCTCATACAAACAAAGTTCGAGGCAAACAAGCAGTTCGACGAACCTGACGCTATTCGTTTTCGCAACGGCACCGAGTACCTATTAGGGCAGCAATACAAGCGATTTAACGTCAACGTACAGAAACGAAAAGACGAACTGGACGATGCCTTTGACGAAGCAGAGAAGATCAAGCTCGTTGTAGCCTACGTCGGCTCCGGTTTTTCTGTGCATGCACGAAATGCACTCACTGCCTTGACGGAGGATGAAGAGCATCACGAAGCAGCACGCCTGCAAGCGGACATCGAAGAGTACGGCCCGGACAAGGTTCAAGCCGACCTGTTGGCAGAACAGAGCGTCGGGGTGGTGAATGACAGCTTGGTATTGAGCAAGTGGCAGCACATCGGCGGACACCGCGATACGCATATCGGCGTGGCGCTGGTGTCTGATCTGGTTGCGCTACACAAGAAGCATAAGAAGGCGCTGTACGAGCGCAACATCCGGTACTTCCTTGGCTCGCGTGAATCAGATGTCAATAAGTCGATTCAGGAAACATTGCGCACAGCGCCAGACGAGTTTTTCTATCTGAACAACGGTGTCACCGCCTTGGCCGATCTGGTCGAGGCACCGCAAGGCACCAAGGCCAACAAGCGGTTGCGCCTGCGCGGCCTGTCAGTCATCAATGGTGCGCAGACGATCTCGTCAGCAGCGGAGTTCGTCGCGCAGAACCCACTCTGCGACATTTCCAATGCCAAGGTCTTGGTGACGATCATCAAGGCCGATTCGGAAGGCAAGTTCGGCCGTTCCGTGACGCGGGCGCGCAATCATCAGAACCCTGTTTCGACCGGCAACTTTGCGTCCCTTGACCCCCGGCAGGAAGAGCTGCGCCGCGAACTTGCCTATCTGGGTTACAGCTACCACTACCGTCCAGAAGCAACGCCGCGCAACGCGGAGGTGTCGGCCAGCATCATCACCATCGAGCAGGCCATGAAGGCACTGGCCTTGTTCGAGGTTGATTCGCGTTACCCGTACTGGCTCAAGAACGAAATAGTCCGATTCCAAAATGCGGAGTCCAGCGAGTACCAATCGCTGTTCACGCAAACGCTGACCGGAGCGCAACTCGTCAACAAGGTGAAATTCTTCCGTTTTGTTCGAGATGTGCTTGCTTCCAATGCCGCTGCGACAGGAGGGGCCGAAGGGCTCTTCTACAGGCACGGCACCTTTGTTGTCGCCGCTGTCTTGGCGAAGCGTTGCCGCACCCGAGTCAATGAGCCGGACGTGTTGAAACAGGTACAGCTTAACGAGTTGTTGAGCGTGCCTCTCGATCAATGCCGACAGGCCTGCTGGGATAAGGCCAGACCGATGGTTGGTCAAGGGCGCAGCGTGTTGTCGTATTTTCAGAATCAAGGCAGCACAGTACGGTTGCTGGACGGCTGTATGTCTGCCATCTATGGACTTGAACAAGCAGAGGCGTATCAGGCGGTGAAGCTGATCGCAGACCGGAGAGAAGCCTTTCCGCAGGAAAGAGTCTTCCGCTATCTGACAACCCAAGCCCCGCAGATTTGAAATGCTGACAGGCGCACAAATGAAATTCTGTGACTCGCTCTTGCTACAACGAGAACGAAATCGGCGAGATAAAAAATGACACAGCTAAGCCGAATTGAATGGACGGAGGCAACTTGGAATCCCACGGTGGGATGCACCAAGATAACCCCCGGATGCAAAAACTGCTACGCAGAGGCCATGGCAAAGCGATTGCAAGCGATGGGTACGCCCGGATACGCGAATGGCTTCAAGCTCACAGTTCTGCCTGAGAGGTTGGAAGAACCGTTGCGCCGAAAAAAGCCCACGGTGTATTTCGTCAACTCCATGTCTGACCTGTTTCACAAGAGCGTATCTGATGCGTACATTGAGCGGGTTTTTGATGTTATTCAGCGTAGCCCACACCATACCTTTCAAGTGCTCACGAAGCGTGCGGAGCGGCTTGCATCTTTCTTCAAGCATCGGGCTGTTCCAGCCAATGCGTGGATTGGCGTATCGGTAGAAGATCAAGAATACGGCGTTCCCCGGATTAATCATCTCCGAAAAGTCGATGCAAGGATTCGCTTCCTTTCAGTCGAACCGCTCTTGGATGATGTCGGTGAACTCGATTTGACCGATATTCATTGGGTCATCGTTGGCGGTGAATCTGGCCCCAAAGCGCGACCGATGAAACTTGAATGGGTTGAGAGTATTCAGCAGCAATGCAAAGAGCAGTCGGTTCAATTCTTCTTCAAGCAGTGGGGCGGCTGGGGAGCGGATGGAAAGCGACGCTCGAAAAAGGCCAACGGGCGGCTGCTTGATGGCCGGACATGGGACGATATGCCCGAACTTTCATCCCACGTCTAAGGGCTTCTATGTCGCGCAAACCATACAACTGGAAGAACGGGCCAGATTTTATTCAACAGCACAGTGTTGCCAAGCACAGGATATTGCAGTCCTACCTTGCAGCTTACTTCAGGACTTTGGTCAGTTCACCAAACCAAGACCTGTTGCGATTGACGTTGGTTGATGGTTTTGCTGGCGGTGGCCTGTACGTTCACAACGATACCCGTGAGCTGGTTAAGGGATCACCATTCATATTTCTGAATGCGACACGCGAAGCGGAATTTCTGATTAACAAAGACCGCAGGAAACCAGTACGGCTAGAGGTTGATTATTTTTTTGTGGAAGCCGACAAGCATGCGCATTCACATTTGGATAAGGTGTTGCGTGATGACGGGTACGGTGGGCAGATCGGCAACACCATTCACCTGCAGCATGCAAAATTTCAGGATCAGGCCGACAGCATCATTGATTTCGTGAAGCGCAAGAGTCCGAGGAATGGGCGCTCGATCTTTGCGCTCGATCAGTACGGCTACAAGGAGGTTCCCACTCAACTGATTCAGAAGATATTTGCGAAGCTGCCAAGTGCCGAGGTCATTCTGACCTTCGGTGTGGATTCGTTCCTGAACTATGCCAGTGACGGAAAGCTCACCCAGTCGCTGTTGGAAGAGATCGGAATTCCGGACGTTCTGAACGGCCGCTCAATGGAAGACATCAAGTCGTCTGAACGCGATTGGCGCTTGTTTATCCAGAGCGGCTTGTATCGCACGCTGGTAACCCGATGCGGTGCCAAGCATTTCACGCCGTTCTTTATTCGGAACAACAAAGGGCACGGCGACTATTGGCTGATTCACCTCTCGCAGCACCACAAGGCGCGCGATGTCATGACCGAGGTGCATTGGGACAACAACAACTATTTCATCCACTACGGTGGCGCAGGCCTGGACATGTTCCAGATGGTGGGCTACGACCCCGACCATGACGCTGACCACAAAAATCAGAACGTGCTGGGCTTCGAGTTTGATGATGTGGCGCGAAAAGCCAGCATCAGCGCACTCAACGAGCACATTCCCAAGCGCGTGTACGCCAATGATGAAGGCGTGAGCTTCGGAATTCTGTTTGCCACGACTTGTAATGATTCTCCAGCCTCCGCCGCGATATACCGTGAGTCGGTCGGATTTCTAATTGAAGAGAAGGTGATTGAGGTGGTCAGCGAGGACGGCGTGAAACGCCGGTCGGCACAGCAGATAAAACCGAATGACCAGATCATTGCCCCACAGCAACGCGGATTATTTACGCCATGACAAAAAGACAAAAACTTGAACTGACGTGGATTGGCAAGGATGCGAGGCCGAAGCTAGAGCCCCGTATTCTTTTGACTGATTCGGCACGTAACTACCATGCAAAACACCGAGTTTCAGAAGACGATATTTTCGACAATCGTCTCATTTTTGGAGACAACCTGCTAGCACTGAAGGCACTTGAGCATGAGTTCGCGGGTAAGGTCAAGTGCATCTTCATTGATCCACCTTACAACACTGGAAGTGCATTTACGCATTATGACGATGGACTCGAACACTCGATTTGGCTGGGTCTCATGCGAGATAGGCTTGAGGTAATACGTCGATTGTTGTCAGAGGATGGTTCGCTGTGGATCACGATTGACGATAATGAAGTTCATTACCTGAAAGTCATGTGCGATGAGATCTTTGGTCGTTCAAATTTCCTTGCCAACATGGTTTGGGAGAAACGAACCTCCAGAGAGAACAGGCGGGTTTTTTCATTCAATCACGATCACTTGTTGGTCTATGCAAGCAACAAAAATAAATTTGAGGCAGTTCGCAATCCACTCGGATTGAATGACGAGGTTCTATCTCGATATAAAAACCCAGACAATGATCCGCGCGGCCCTTGGCAATCCGTTTCTGTTAATGCGCAGGCAGGTCACGCGACTGCGAGTCAGTTTTACACACTTACGCTTCCTTCGGGGCGATTGGTCGATCCGCCGAAAGGTAGATGCTGGCTCTATACCAAGGAGCGAATGAAGCAGGAGATTGAAGCGGGGAATATTTGGTTCGGGGTTGACGGAGACAATGCGCCGCGAATTAAGAAATTCCTGAAAGATAGTGAAGACAAGGGGCTTACGCCAGAAACAATCTGGCCTGCGTCTGAAGTCGGAACCAACGATGACGCCAAGAAGGCACTGTTACAGCTTCTTCCTGACCACCCCGTTTTTGACAATCCGAAACCAGAGCAACTTCTGGAGCGAGTACTTCACATTGCAACGAATCCTGGGGAAATTGTCCTAGATTCATTTGGTGGATCAGGAACAACTGCTGCTGTCGCTCAAAAGATGGGGCGACGTTGGATCATGGTCGAGTTAGGTGAGCATTGCCATACTCATATCATTCCACGCTTGCAAAAGGTCATCGACAACGAAGACAAGGGCGGAATCACTGAAGCTGTTGGCTGGAAAGGCGGCGGCGGCTTCCGCTACTACCGTCTTGCCCCAAGTTTGCTACAGCAAGACCGTTGGGGTAACTGGGTCATCAACAAGGAATACAACGCCGAGATGCTTGCAGCGGCGATCTGCAAGTTGGAGGGCTTCACCTATGCGCCCAACGATGCTCACTACTGGCAGCACGGATACAGCACCGAGACCGATTTCATCTACGTTACGACGCAGACGCTCAATGCCGACCAGCTACAGGCCCTGAGCGACGAGGTCGGCGAAGGGCGCAGTCTGCTGGTGTGTTGCGCGGCCTATCGTGGTTCGGCAGACCGCTTCGCCAATCTCACGCTCAAGAAAATCCCGAAGATGGTTCTGAGCAAGTGCGAATGGGGCCATGACGACTACAGCCTGAATGTTGAAAATCTGCCGATGCAGCAGAAGCCGAAAGTTGAGCCGCCACGCCAAGGCGGCTTGTTTGGCAATGGGGAGGAACAAGCATGACCCACACCTACCCCGGCTCGCGCTGGTGGAAGTTCGACTTTCATAACCATACGCCTGCGTCCTTGGACTACAGAGGCGACAAAGCCATCACGCCGCGCCAGTGGTTGCAGGACTATCTGGACAAGGGCATTCAATGCATTGTCGTCTCCGACCACAACACCGGCGGCTGGATCGACAAGCTCAAGGCGGAGCTGGCGACGTTGAAGCAGCAAGATGCCGCGACGTGGGGTTCCATGACGATATTTCCGGGCATGGAGTTGTCTTGTAGCGGTGGCGTTCATCTGATGGTGATTCTTGACCCAAGCAAAGGCACCTCGGACATTGATGCCATTCGTGGCAGCGTTGGTTATACGGGCACGCCGGGTGACAGTGATGCAGTGACCAGCCAAAGCGTTGAGCACGTTATCCGTGCCATCCAGTCAGCGGGGGGAGTCGCTTGCGCCGCACACGTCGATAAACCCAAAGGGTTGCTGACCTCGCTAACCGATCACAATACGTTGCAGCCTATCTTCAAGTTGCTGGATGCTATCGAGATCATTGATCCCGCAGCAATCTGCTTGCAACCACATGCTGCCGCCTTGGCTGATTTGGCCTTTGTACTTGGTTCGGATAGTCACCAACCAGAAAGCATCGGCCTAGGCTACACATGGGTGAAGATGTCAGCCCCTTCCATTGAGGGCTTGAAGCTGGCGCTGCTTGACCCTGAATCGGCCGTCCGTCGGAGTGACGTATGCACCAACTACCCGCAGCAACTGAGTCATCCGAAGATCAAGAACATCACGGTTGAGAAGCTGCGCCTGCGTCAGAAAGACCCACTCACGATCCATTTCAACCCCAGCTACAACGCCTTGATTGGTGGCCGGGGTAGCGGCAAGTCCACCATACTGGAATGCCTGCGCTTGGGCTTGGCACGAGAAAACGAACTGCTGACGGGGCGTTCTGACAGTGCGCTGAAGCAATCGTTCGAGAACTTCAAGAAGGAAAAAACAGGCCGCAATCAGCCGGGCATGATGCTTCACGATACTCGCATCACGGTCGAGGTATCCAAAGGGCACGGTGATTTGGAAGAGCGGTTTGAGTACCGTTGGACCAAAGGGGCCGATGCCAAGTTTGCGGTGACGGTGCGGCGTTGGGACAGCGATGCATGGCAGGCAACGCAACTGACCGAGGAGCAGGCTCGCAGCAACTTCCCGGTAAAACTTTTCAGCCAGAAGCAGATTCTCGCGCTGGCCGACAACCCGCAGCATCTGATTCAGTACATCGACGATGTGCTGGGCGGCAGCAAAGAGGCTTGGGCACAAGGCTTTGCCATCAAGCGCGAGGCCTTGAACATGGCCAGAAAGCGTGTTCGCGCATTGGAGGCCGTGATCGCGCAGAAGCCTGCCGTTGAGCTTCAGTACAAGGAGGCATCGCGCAAGGCCAAGGTCTTCGCGTCCTCGAACTTTGGCGATGCCCTCAAGGCGTACCAGCGTGCTGGCAAACAGCAACGAGCGGTAGAAGGATTCTTCAAGGAGCTTGGTGAGGATGTTCAAGCACTGCAAACCAGTGTTGCGGAAGCCGTTAATCTGAAGAACCTGACGCTGACCGACTTCGAGGCCACGACTCCGGCTGAGCAAGCGGAAAAGTTGGCGGCGGAAGCACTGACGCAAAAGCTGGCTGGTAACTTTGACCAGATCACGGCCTTGGTTGCCAGCATGCAGGCAGACCTTGATGCAGCGAAGGCGGCCAGTGGCACGAGCGCATGGCACCAAGAAAATAAAGTGCATCTGGATGAGTACGAACGCATCGTGGCGGAACTCAAGGCCCAAGGCATCACCAATGCCGAAGATGCATCTCAGGCCGTGGCACTGGAAGAGAAGCTGAAGAAGCAGTTGGATCAGTTCAACGCCATCAGCACCGATCTTGAACAAGCACGGACAGCCGTTGTGGATGCGCAAGCCGCGTTGCACCTGGAGCGCCAAGGGTTGACCGTGCTGCGGCAGGACTTTCTCAATCAAGTGCTGGTGAATGTGCCTGCTTTGAAGATTACGCTGAACACCGTGGCCGATGCGGAAGCTGGTGCCGTCAGTCTGCGGGAGATACTTCGCATTGAAACGGAAGGCACTTTCGCCAAGGAAATCTACGGCGAGACCGACGACGATCCGCCCAAGCCGTGCGGCATGGTCTGGGACTTGGTGAATCCAGCCTTGGCGTCGTCCGTGCCTGAGCGGTTGCAGGAGATCAAGCAATCTCTTGAAGAGATGAACGAGCAGGTGCTGAACACCAAGCTGCACGGAAAGTTCGTCAAGAAGTTGAAGGACATGAAGCCGGAGGTCGCTTCGGTGGTCTTTGACGAATTGGCGGCGTGGTTCCCGGAAGATGCTGTTGATCTTCAGTACAAGCGCGACGAATCAAGTTCGTTCCAGAGCCTTCAGCAGGCTTCGGCAGGTCAGAAGACTGCTGCAATCTTGTCGTTCCTGTTGGCACACGGCAGCGAGCCGTTGCTGATGGATCAGCCGGAAGATGACTTGGATAACGCGCTGGTCTCGCAATTGGTGGTGACCCAGCTCAGGAACAACAAGAACCGCCGCCAACTGATTGTCATTACCCATAACGCCAACATCGTCGTGAATGGCGATGCCGAGTTGGTCATGCCCATGGAATTCGTGGGCGGCCAGATCGTGAACAACACGGCGGGTGGGCTACAGGAGAGGTCTGTGAGAAAGAAGGTCTGCGAAATCATGGAGGGCGGGGAGAAAGCCTTCGAGCAACGCTACAAGCGAATTCTGAAAGATATGGAGCGCACAGCATGAGCACAGAAAAAATCGTGCGCACGGTGGCTGGCCGCTTGAGCCTGCGCGAGCCGCAAACCGTCAGTCTGGAGCGTTTGCGCACCGCATTGGAGTCGGTGCCAGCGTTGCGTGACTCGAAAGCGCGCTCAGTGGAAGAACTGAAGGCCATGCAGGAAGCTCTGAAGGCTGAGTTTCCGAAGTTGACGGATTTCGAGCGCGATTTTCCGTCCCTTTGCTTTGCGTTGGCAACAGGGGTCGGAAAAACACGCCTGATGGGGGCGTTCATCAGCTACTTGCACGCGGCCTATGGCTACAAGCACTTCTTTGTACTGGCTCCAAACCTCACGATCTACGACAAGCTGATCCGAGATTTCAGCGACACGACCGGGCCGAAGTACGTTTTCAAGGGTATCGCGGATTTTGCCGTTGAAGCGCCGGAGGTGATTACCGGCGAAACTTACGAGCAAAAAGGGGACTTGGTTTCACAGGCGATTGATGCGCCCGTTCAGATCAACATCTTCAACATCTCGAAGATCAATTCGGAAGTTCGCGGCGGCAAGGCACCGAAGATCAAGCGGCTTTCTGAGTACCTCGGCCAAAGTTATTTCGAGTACTTGGCTGGTTTGCCAGACCTCGTACTCATCATGGACGAGTCGCACCGCTACCGAGCCGGTGCGGGTATCCGGGCGCTGAACGAGCTTAGGCCGTTGCTGGGCCTTGAACTGACGGCGACGCCGTTCACAGAAGGAGCGAAAGGCCCGGTGCCGTTCAAGAACGTGGTGATGGACTACCCGCTGGCACGGGCCATCGAAGACGGTTTCGTTAAAGAGCCCGCCGTGGTGACGCAACAGAACTTCAACCCTGCCGATCACAGCGCGGAGCAACTGGAGCGCATCAAGCTCATGGACGGTATTCGCGTTCATGAGGAAACCAAAGTTCACCTGCTGACCTATTCCGAGCAGTCAGGCCAGAAACCCGTGAAGCCGTTCATGCTGGTGATAGCCCGCGACACCACGCATGCCGCCGCGCTGCTGGGGACGATAGAGGGCCTGTTTGACGGGCAATACAAGGGCAAGGTGATTCAAGTCGATAGCAGTAAGACTGGCGCTGAAGAGGAGGAAATGATCCGTCGCCTGCTGCTGGTGGAGAGCTACACCGAACCGACCGAGATCGTGATTCACGTCAACATGCTGAAAGAAGGCTGGGACGTGACGAACCTCTACACCATCGTGCCATTGCGGGCGGCAAATGCGCGCACCTTGATCGAGCAGTCCATCGGGCGTGGCCTGCGTTTGCCCTATGGTCGCAAAACTGGTGTCGAGGTGGTGGATCGTCTGAACATCATCGCGCACGACAGATTCAAGGAAGTCATCGACGAGGCTGGCAAAGGTGACTCGCCGATTCGTCTGAAAGAACTGAAGCTGGAGCCGACCGACAACAACGGAAACCGGCTAACCAGCCTTTCGGTGCCTTCCAACACATCAGTGATGCTTGGAATTTCTGGCGTGAAGGGTTCTGGTGCCGATGGCGCGGCGGTTGTCTCCGCAGGCTATGGGCAAGGTGCTGGCGGGGCGGCCCACTCGCCATCGGTAGTCTTCACCGGAAAAGAACGCAGAATCGCCATGGTGGCAATGGATGCTGTTGCAGAGTTAGGCAAAGACCGAATTCTTGTCCCCACCAGCACGGCATTGGGTACGGCCAGCGTCCAAGCGAAGCTGACCCAACTGGTCATGGAGCGACTGGTGCCGCAACAGGGTGAGTTGCTGGACACCATGGCTTCCAATGCCGAAGCCGTGGCCGAAGTGGTGAAAAAGTCGGTTGAGATCTTCATCGACCAGACCATCGACATTCCGCGCATCACCGTTGTTCCGATTGGCCCCGTGAAAGGCGGCTATCGCAGCTTCACTCTCGATGTGTCGCGCATGAACTATCAGGCGACGGATCAACAATTGCTGTCTCAGGGGTTGCAATCGGGACGGCAACTGACATACGGCGAGGCTGCCGTGATCGAAGAGACCCGACTGGAAGACTACATCGTCCGCGAACTCATCAACTACGACGACGTGTCCTATGACGATCACGCTGATCTGATCTATGAACTCGCAGGGCAGGCGGTGGCGCACTTTCGCGGCAAGCAGCCTGACGACGCGGCGGTTCACAACATCTTGGGCAACCATGGGCGGGCCATCGCAGAGAACATCCATCTTCAGATGGCAAAGCACTATGAGGAAGATTCGGCTGGCTCCGAGGTCATCGTCAGCCAGGGTTTCATGCCGCTCAAGCCCTGCGCCTTCACCGCCAAGGACGATGTGAAGCCTCTGCATTGGGCACCAGATGACAAGCGCACCATTGGTCAGTACGTCTATGGCGGCTTCCAGCGTTGTGCCTTTGGCTTCCAGAAGTTCCATTCGGATACTGAGCGCATCTTGGCTACCGTGCTGGAACGCGAAGCGCGCCGCTGGTTCCGCCCGGTGTCGGGCCAGTTCAACATATATTACCGGTCTGGCGTGAACCAGCCCGAGTACATCCCGGACTTCGTGGTGGCGCTGGACGACATTACGCTGATGATCGAAACGAAGAAGGCCAAAGAGGTGGCCGAGGCGCAGGAGTCCGAGACTGAAGTGAAGGCGAAAGCCGATCAAGCCGTAATCTGGTGCAAGAACGCTTCAGACTACGCCGCCAAGGTCGGCGGAAAGCCATGGGTCTATCTGTTGATCCCGCATGACGCAGTGGCCCCCAATGTGACGTTGCCAGCCTTACAGGCACGATTCGAGGTGATTAAATGACTGAAATGAACAAGAATGTGGGAAAAGAGCTGCGCAAGCTCTGCGAGACGGACGCGGATGTCGCCGCCGTTTGTGAAGTGCTGCGAAGCTATCAGCGGGGCCGCTGGGAAACCACCACCACGCGCATCTGCATCCACTTACTGAATGCAGGGTACGACCTAAAGAGATCACAGGTCACCGCTGCATTCAAGAAGCTCCAAGGTCTAGGGCTTGGAACCTTTGTCACTGGCCGCAAAGGCTGGGAATCGCGGTTCGTGTTTGCTGAGCGGGTCACCGTTATCGCTCGCCTATTGGCAGGTGAAGAAATCGACGTGATTGAGCACGAGTTGGAAGAAGAGGACGCGCAGGTGTTCCCCGAGAGCATCGAGCATTCGTTCATTCTCCGCCCCGATTTCACCTTGAGCGTCGAACTGCCTAGCGATCTGACTGAATTTGAGGCTAAACGCTTGGCTCAGTTTTTTGGATGTCTGGCGTTCACGCCAGACTGATGAAAAAGAACGCCGGGGTGCCGAATATCTGGCACCCCGGTTGGTCATTATTTAAGATTCCAGACGGTGATCCGGACAGGCAAGACGTGTTCCAAACGAATGCGAAGTTTCTCAGGCGTTTCAAAGATGGCTTTGCCTTGAACCAAGACCTTGGACCGGTCATAGACATTGATGACCGCGCCTTCCAGCAACCGAATTTGCTGGCCGTAGTCGATGGTCTTGAAGGCCGTGATGCGGAAGCCATGTTGACGCAGCGTGTCGCGGATATGTTGTGCAAGCATTTGATTGCTCCTTTTTGGTGAATAGAGGAAAAATGCACGGGATGTGCAGATAGCCTTTACAGGACACAAAAAGGCGCTCCCTTTCATAGAAGACTAGGCAGCTTCCGCTTGGCTACAGGCCGTATATAGCGGGCCAGCATCAAGTCGCTGGAATGCCCGGTTTGTTCTCGTATCTGGTACGGCTGAAGACCCGAGATTGCAGCTTGGGTGCAATATCCGGCACGCAAGCTGTGTCCGCTGACTGCGCTGGCATCGCCACCAAGGCGGCGCACGGCATCCTTGACGACCAAAGCAACGGATTGCGCAGAGAGTGATTTTTCAGAAACGTTGTCATGCCTATCCACCGATCTGAATAACCAGCCGCTGCGAATTCCGGTCAGTTCCTGCCAGTGTTTCAAGGCCTTGACGGGGCAACGATCACCATTGGCGAAAGGGATGAAGCAGGTACGCCCCGCCTTTTCTTGGTCAGTTTTCGATTGCCTCAGAAGAATCTCGATTCCCGTCGAATGTTCCGTGATGTCCTCGCAGCGCAGGGCTACAAGTTCCGAACGGCGCAGCGCGGCACCCCAGCCGATCAACAGCAAGGCTTGATCGCGGGCTGCTTTGAATGGTCGCTGCTGCCCCAGAACCAGCAGCATTTCGAGCAAGTCGTCCTTCACGACTGGCTTCACCTGCCGCTGTCGCGTGCCGATGGTGCGGCGGATACCTTGCATCGTGCGTTTCACCTGCGCATGCTTCACTGGCGACGGATGCCCGGCATCGACATGGGCTTTGTGAATCGCCACGAGCCTGCGTTCGAGGGTCGAAACTGCCAAAGTCGGTGCGACTTCAACCAAGTACTCAATGATCTGCTCCGGCGTTGCCGGTATCGTTCTTCCGCCTTCGCAGAAGTGGCGCACGTCGTTGGCGTATCCGTGCTTGGTGGCGTTTGATTGCGCGGCGGCGATGTAGTTATCGGCGGTGAGCTTCGGTCGCTTCTCCGGCGTTTCTCTGCGTGTCAGTATCGACTCGGAAGAAACGGCGTTTTCGGTATCGCACGCCGCGCTGATTGGATCGTGGTTTTTCATGGTGTTTTGGTTAGCGGTAATGTTGTGTTTTCGCTAGTCAGCCGACTTTGAGCAAGCGGCACGGTGGCCGCTGTTGCTTATCTGGCTCAACCAGCTCAAGGATGTCGAATAGCGTTGCCTATGGCCGAACGCTGGCTACGGTGCGGTGTTTCGGTGGAGTAAAGTCCGCCGTGTAGTGGCGGCACGCTACCGAGAGAGAAAACGCCGTGGCGGCAAAACTTCCCAGCTCCTCCATCAATCTGCCGAGGGCTTCAACGGTGTCACTGCCGATGTCGCTCCCTACCTCTGGCGCGGCATGTGCCAGGATGTGCCCAACGGCGGAAAGGCCGAGGTGAATTACGTTCATGGCGGTCTCCGCATTCTCAGCAATCTGGGCCAGCACAAATGAGTCAGCCTCCTCATATTGAATGACCTCTGCTGGTCTTGCCGTGAGCAGCGGCAATTGCAGCAGCAGGTCACGCATCGGGCGGTTGGAGCCATATGCGTGAGGGGTTTGAGTGGTTTGAGCTTGCATATCAATACTCGCTGGGGAAAAGCAAGGTCGTTGCGCTTCTGTCCGCCTCGGTCAAAATCCAAATGCGTTCGTTTGCCACGGTATAGGAGCTGAGCAACCGGAGGCGGCGAGTCAGAGCAAATTCATTTTCGGCCGCATCGTCCGCTGGCACCTCGCCCCAGTCGCCGCGAACGTGCCGGTTCAGATAATCGCTGGCGTTGATGCCATGTTTTTCAAGATGCGCCAGCAACGCGTGGGTGGCAACGATTTGCCCCAGTGCGAACAATGGCGGTTTGTTGGTGGTGATGTTTTCCGTAGTACTCATGAGAGTTATCCAAGCTGAAGTTGGCCGCGCACCGAATAACGTCAGGAGCCAGAAATGCAAAAAGCCAAGGCGACGAATCGACTTGGCTTTGCATGGTGGTTCCGGTGGCTTTTCAGCGATCACGCGGCACGGCGCGGTATGCGCCGTTTTTTCAAGTTATCAGAGTATGGCGTTTGGATCGAGCATTAAATAACTTTGCGTAGAGCGAACTGGAGGCTGGCGATCAAGTTCAATTACAGTCGTTCATCAAAAGCGATGCCCAAGGCCGAAAATTAAGACGATCACATTCAAGCCCATTTGCCAGCTTCAGGCATCCAAATGGCCGTTGCGTCGATCTGTTTTGCTGCCACTTCGGTCGGCGGCCAAAGCAGCAGGTCTAACAGTGCGACGGTGTCAGCCAAGGTACTGGCAGTGATGCGATTCTTGTTCAGAAAAGCCTGCCACTGGCGCACCTTCGCGGCATCCTCACTGAACTGGCGAGTCAGCGCCAGTGGGCGCTCCGTTGGCAGTGCCGTGTTCCTTCTGGCAAACGTGGCGGCAATGGCTCCGGCCAAGGTGGCACCATCCAACTCAGTGCGACGTCCAATCACAGCCAGGTCATAGAAGTCTTTCATGCGGCTGTTGGCTTGGCCCAGCATCACCATAGCCTGGTATTTTTCAGCGATCACGGTATAGACCGGATAGACCCGCAACACTGGGGCCTGAAAATCTTGCAGAAGTGTTGGGAAAGCGACCATCTCTGCTTCAGGCGTTACGGCATCACCAAAGCCCACGTCGATCTGCAATACGCAGCGTGCGGAACCGATGCGTGCGACAAGATTGATGCGCGTTCCGCCGTAGGTGTTGTCTTCCCGGATGGCATCAGCTCGCACGGACTCGGGATCGAACATGATGCCGTCGCCCAAGTCCATGGCAGCGATGGCACGGAAAGTGGCGATCAGGTTGTCGGCATCGTCGGGGCCAAAGCCCAGTAGGTCGGCATCCCGTGTGGGGCGGTGGGGATCGTCGTACCAAAGTGCAAAGAGCAAAGCTCCTTTAAGCAGAAACCGGTCTGCGTGCGGCGACAGGCTGACGCGGCACAACAGTCGCTCCAGTCCGAATCGATTTAACAGCAGGCTGTAGTCATCGCCTCGCACCTTGGCCAAGGTCAGCAGCCGGGCAAGGATCGATGCCGGGAGATTGCTACTCATGCGACCATGGCCTCCAGATAGGGTTGCATGACTTTTTCAACCCGGTTGATTTTGGCAAAGTGCGTAATCTCTGCCATGGTGATTTTGCGGGTGCGCCATGCGTCTTTGAGGGCTTCCAGCGCCACGTCGAGGCCAATCTTGTTGCGGAACTTGAAGCAGTCTGTCACCGTCTTGGCAACGCTGTAGACGCGAATTGGCGCGCCATGCGAGGTCACGGTCTCGATACCCTCGCTGTAGGCGGCACCACGCAGACGAGCGACCCGAAGCGTTGGGTAATCAAGCGTCGGGGTCTGTGTGCCTTCCGGTAGCGCAATCCAGACCTCATGAGGCATCTGAGTGCCAACTTCGTGGAATTGCAGCGCGGATAGCAGGCACAGCACCGCCTTCGGCACACGTTGGCAAACCTCCAGTGCTGCTTGATGCTCTGTGATCTCGGTTTCGGGCAGGCGGTAGAGGCCACGGGCGACACGTTGCAGCTTGCCTGCTTGGGTAAGACTGAGCAAAAGCTGAGGTGGCCAGCCGTGCTGGCGCACATCCGCAGCCCGAAGCACACGCCGGTGCCGGGCTAGTTCAAGGATGTGGTCGGACTGGTTCATTTGATGAAGTTTAATATCCGCATTACTTATTTGCAAGTAATGAGTTTTTCGAATCGCGTTGAAGTCTCAGTACTCACCACTGCGTCTCAACTTCCTCATCTGTCAATGGCTTGGCTGCAGCAGGTACACCGTCACCAACCATCGGTCTGAATGCGGCGGGTATGTCGCGTGCTCGGGCGACGCGCATCAGCACCTCACCTGAGTCCAAAAGTCGGACGTGAATTTCATCACCTTCCCTCATTGCAGCTCTTTGAGCAACATGAGCTGGAATGCGGACACCGAGGCTGTTGCCCCATCTGGAGAGCTTTGGCATGGGTTTTTCTCCTTGATACTCAATGAGTACAAATTGCAGTTGCGGCACCTGGCACCGTGCCAAGCATCGCCACTGACTGCATTCGAGCTAAACCGCAACTGAAGCAATGCCAGTCTTAGGCATCCGCAGCAGAACGAAGACCGTGAAAATGCGGAAGGTTGGCTCGAATAATTTTCTTGTACCCTTTCTTTTCGATCCGCTTTGAAAAGTCTGGCTTGGTCAGCAGAGGGAATTGGAGGTTCAACTTCTGCCAGTCTCGATACAGCTCGTCGTAAAGCACCTTCAACGGGGTACTTACACCAACCTCGGAAATCATGACATCTTCCAAAAAGGCTTCCACCGGATCAGCGGCTTCACGTTGCTTCTTGACCTCGCTCATCACAATATCGGGGTGAGCCAGCCCGTTTTGCTGGTAATCGCGGATGCCGCGCAACATCAGGTTCAGGATGCCAGAGGCTTCTTTCTTGAACTTGTCTCCGATGTGCTCATCCATGTCCTCCTTGGTGAAGGAGTGATTGAACGGAATGACGCGGATGCGGCGCCAGAGGCCTTGATCGTCGTCGGGGACTTCAGGCATGAAGTTGGTGGGCAACACCATGACAAACTCAATGGTCATGTCCTTGCTGTTCTCATATATGCGGCGGACACTCATGGACTCATCGCCCGTCATCTGCTTCACCATGCCCGAGTCGATCTTGTGCTTGCGGTTCGGTTCAGAAACAATTGCTACGCGACGGTTTTCCAAATCTGCCAAGCTGGGGGTCGCTCCATCACTGACGTTGGACTTTGTCATGATGGTGGTGGTGTTCAGAATCGTGGCGTAAGGCCCCAGAACGTGCCTCATTGCTTCAATCAACTTTGACTTGCCGTTATTGGCCGTAGGGCCATACAGAATGAAAAAGACCTGCCCTACCGGGCGACCAAGAATCGCATAGCCCATCACTCGGATGAAGTAGCGGATCAACTCCTCGTTACCCTGAAAGACAATGTTCAGGGCATTTTCAAAGACAGGTGCTTTTGCACTGGGATTGAATGTGACGGGCGCGCTGATAGGGCAGATGGCTCGAAATTTGGCGGGAATCAGTTCCTGGTTGAGTAAGTTGAGGACGCCGTTGGCTACGCCAAGGTACGGATACCCCTTGACGACTCGGCGCTCAGAGTCCAAAACCACGGCCTCGGCAACGTGTTCGCAGACCTCCATCAGTGAGCGGTTGGCTCCCAGCTTCTGCGTGAACTTGATAGTATCGGCCTTGTCCATCGTCTTGGCTTCTGCGAGCGACGTAATCACCTGCCCGCCAGCTTTTTCAACAGCAGCACGGTATGTGACTTCTTTCATGGTTGAATAGGTTTCGCCATTCCATTGCAGAAAAACTGGACGGCGCTTATCGGCAGGGCTTGTGCCCTCCAGCACAGCAATTGAGCCATGCATCTGCCCGGCCACCAAGCGGCCGAACTCGCGGTCTGTCACCATCTGCACCTGTACCGGCGACTGCTTGCGAAAGCCCGGATTCTTCCAGCCAGCCCGCTGCGCCATCAGAAAAATGGTTGCAGGCTTACCCGGATACGACTGACTTTGAAGCTGCGCCCACTTCTTGGCGAACGTATTTTCATCAAACTTGGACGACTGTTTTGAAAAATCGCGGGCCAAAGCCTCTCCGTCGGCGCCCAGCGGAACAAGTGCCATCATCACGTTGACCCAGCCCAGGTAGCCTTCCGATTCTTTAGATAAATGCGTGAGCGCACTGCTCAGGTCTTGCACCAAGTATTCGCGGTCATAGCCCTTCTGCGCAATCGCCAAGTTGTCATTGAAGCGCGGTACGGCCTGTTGCACGGTGCGCGCCATCAGGTCGGCATCGAAAGCGTGCAGCAAAAAGTCTACTTTGAAGTACTTGTCCGGCACCGACTCCGGCATCAGACAGCTAACGGTGCCATGCTTGCGATTGACAAAACCCGGCAACCGGACGATTTGGCTAATCTTGGCGTGCGCCAAGTCGGTTTCCATGCGCACGGCCATGCAACGAAGCAAGCGTTGATAGGTTGTGGTGTCCTGAACTTCGTCAAAAATCCATACGGCCTGATAGCGGCCTGGCGATGTTTCAATCAACAGGCTCGGCATCAGCAGCGGGTTATGAAAGAGGCTTGGCATTCCGTCGTCGCAATCCACAGCTACGGCCCAAGTCTTGGTAATGTTGTTATTGCCAAAACCCTTTTCCTGTTCGTCAGACACGCCCACCATAATGAAGGGCTCGAAACCTTGCTTGGCATAGTCTGCAAAGCGGCTGGCATGTCCACTCGCATCATCAAAGCAGGTCTTCACTGGCCATGCGTGGTTGGTCCCTTCCTCCCTGTCCATGGCCATCAAGCCAAAGCGGGTATCACCGTGTATAGCCTCCATGACCGTGAGGGCCTCAGCGTACTTAGGTTCGTTACGTTTCATGATTCAATCCTTCGGATTAGTGCATGAGCGATGTGAGCTGTTTACTTATTTACTATTTTTATTCATTTACTGAAAAACAAAACAAATAAGTAAACAGCTCATTTCACTCAAAAATATGTTTGGGGAAAAGGGAGGCCGGCGAACCGGCAACCCATGAAGTTGGCGTTAGGCGTACGACTAGTCGGCAGCCAATGCGCCACCATGCGGAAACTCGGGCATCATTTGCCCAACGAGCAAAGAGAGGGCATAGCCACGAATATCAATCAACCACTCTGCAGGCTTGAGGGCAGTCTGCTCAACCGCCCCAATCAGAATATGCTGCGAAACGGTTGATGTGGAATCTCGCGCTGCCAAGACTTCAGCCACCAAGCGACGAACATTCCAACCAATCAGCTTGGAGAGTTGGGTGAGCGTTAATTTGCAGTCATAAAGGTCTGACATAACGAATAAATCTTGCCGTTTGCTCGCAGAGTCAAATACAGGCTTGAGCCAACGCGGGATGGCGGCAATACTGCCCCACTTTTCCAGCGAAGGCACTTGCACCGTAATACTCTCAAAGCTATGGTCGTGGACGGAGATGTCATAAACGGATACGTCGGGATTAACTTCTACGATTACCTTAGAACCGTTTGGACCAAGCAAAAGAATTTTGTTTCCCCGTTCGAGCATCGCCCGGGAGATAGGGAAATATCTCATTTGCTCGAATGTCTCCTGACCGAGATCACGTAATATCGAATGAGCGAAATACTTTGCGATGATTTTTTTCTTCATGTGTATCTCCTTTAGCGCGCGTTACGTTGTTGCGAGGTCAGCCAGTTTTCAAACTCAACTCGGTCGAGCAGAACTTTGCGTTGGTTAGGTGGACGCACAATTACGGGCAAAAAACCATTGGACTTAAGTCCCGCCTTGGGCGCTTTTTCGTAGGCTTCAGCACTCCAGATCAGGGCGCGCAGTGCAGCCTCGCTAATAAAGTCACCGTAAACCTTCGCCATTTTTTTTACTGGCAAATAGCGCGAGAGCGCATCCATGGCATTTTGGGACGCGACAGTCACAGAAGCACATTGCGATACAGGGATGGTCATCGGCGCAACTGAAGTGGCCTTAAACGTGATTGCCCCGTAAGGAGATGCCAGCGACGAATAGGATTTTTGCGGTGTAGGTTGGTTTTGATGACGTGCCATTTAAGGGCTCCAAAAATATTAAAACAAGGTTTGTTGTCGGCCGACGGGGCGAATGATGTCGTGGTTTTCTCTAAGGTTTAGGTGGATTTACGGCACATCTGGATGCACCCGCAATAAGCCAGAACAACGCGGAGGAAAACAAAGAGGCGCAAAGTACAGTCTGAAAAAAAACAAGGCACATCAATGACTTAGATGTGCCTTGCATGCGACTTTGATGTGCTTTATGTACGCGTGATTGCGACAATAAAGATCCGGTGGGTCTAAGAGAGTGGTGGTGGCGGTATGCCTTTCCGACCATGATTTGATTTTTGGAGGTGCGCGTGCCGAAAACGGTGGCGCGCATTGATCCACGTGGCACAACTCTGGCACACTGATGGCGCGTTTTACTGGAAATGCCCTTGCATCTTGGTAAAACGCAGAGTGTGAAAAGTCCAGCAATGACGCGGAGTTATGTGTTGCTGGGTTTCGAGTATGATTCTGATGAAATGACCGGAGAAAATTCGTAATGAGAAGGTCGGGTGTTCGATTCATCTCTCCGGCACCAATAAAATCAAAAAAATCCGCTACTATATCCTTAGCGGATTTTTTTTGGGCTAGCACCGGACTAACACCAAAAATTAACTATGTATGCAGCCTTACCCTAGGTTTGGATCCAAATCTAGATTTAGATTTCATCTGGCACATTGTTGATTCCAATGGCATTCGCAAATGTATGACCTGGTCTCGGGTAAGGGACTCGTTTTTGTCAAGTAAGTCAAAACGTTGCACGTCGCAAACCTTCGATTACAGTTGCAGCCTCTCTATATATAAAACAACATCAACTCAAAAAAGAAACCAACATGTCACAAGAAGAAAACCCGAAAGATAAATCAAACAAAGCTTTGATTATGTGGATTCTTGTTTGCACATTTATAGTGTGCTCTATTGGCCTCATGTTTGCAGTTGATTACTACTACGCACCTGAGTTGCTAAATCCTTCCACGCTACCGGAAGCTGTTAGCAAGTGATTTCGGGCAATTTTGAAGATCAAAACGATTGCGTTCTTTTACGTATAAAGCGCTGCAAAATTTCTTAAGATTTTTTAAGTATTCAGTATTAAAGTGCGACCAGTATCTTGAGACATGGCAATGATTGAAAACAACAGGTCTTTCATAACGGTCAATAAAGCGTTTCCCAAAATTAGCAAGAAGATCAAGCTATTCTGGGGTCATCCCGAATTCATAACGTTAATAAATGAATTGCAACACGACACTAGCGACAAGCCCCGTGCCGGATTTCCTTCTGATGTACTGTTCGCATTGGCTGATTTGGAAACTGAGCACAACATGGTTTTTCCTAAATTAGCTCGTACTGACAAAAATATCTGGACTATGAGTCTGAGATAACTTACTGACACAGTTGAGGTCAGGTCAAACCAAAACATCAGTGATCAAATAACCAAAGTCAGTAATACCCCAAATAGAGTCGGTATGACTATGGCCCATCCAATCATTGCAGGAATGGACATATCTTTGAATACGGGAGGTTTCTCTTTTGACGGTTTCTCGGTGCTATTCATACTTTTCCTAACTTGAATACCCATGGCTAGCCATTTCATGTTGGCTACATTTGCAAACACTAAACAAACTCACAGGTAGTTTCGGGTTAACCCCATTGCGCCACACTTAAAAACATGAGTTAAAGGCAACTCACCATGAGACTATAAGCCGATAAAGCAGCATCTGAAGTTAAATATGGTTGCGTCGAGTGAGTAAATGTTTCATGCCAACGCTTTCAATGCTCTTCATTGCACAGAAAATTCAAAGCAATGAGAAGTATTTGGTATAGGCTACTCTTGGACCTTATCCCACCGCCCAGCCAGATTTTTTAACAATTGGGTGACAGCCTGCAGTCTGCGGTTTCGCACATCAAGAAGACTACGTTCAACCGCCAATGTCGTAGCCTGAGTCAACACCACATTGAGGTAGCTCACTGTGCCAGCTTTGTACTGATTGGTCACCACATCCTGAGCCTTTTGGGCCGCTGTCAATGACTCAACCTGAACGGCATCTTCTTCCAACAAGCTGGCTGCGACAACCAGGTTATCTTCCACCTCCTGCAGTGCCGTCAGCACAGTCTGCCGGTAGGTGGCTACGGCTTGATCAGCGGCCGCCTTGGCAGAATCTTCAGTGGCTTGACGTGCCCCACCGTCAAACATTGACAGTGCCAGCGCCGGTCCCAACGACCAAAAAAGGTTAGGCGCGCTGATCAGGTCACCAAGATCCACTCCCCGATAGCCAGCACTGCCTGTCAGGGTTAAAGCGGGAAAATAGCTTGCATGCGCCACCCCGATCTGGGCGTAGGCAGCAGCCACACGTCTTTCAGAAGCAGCAATGTCCGGGCGACGCTCAATCAGCGTTGCGGGCAACTGCACTGGCACTTCCGGCGGCATAGGCAAACTTGCGGTGGGAGACAAACTGAAACTAGTCGGCGCTTTGCCCAGCAAGACGGCCAGGGCATGCTCCAGTAGAGTTCTGGAACTACGGGCTTCAATCAATTGCGCCTGGGTGGATTTAAGTTGCGATTGCGCCTGCGCCACGTCGGCACTGGATGCCACCCCTGCGCCGTAGCGATTCTGGGTCAATTCAAGTGATCGTTGGTAAGCTTGAACCGCACGCTCAAGCGACACAGACTGAGCTTCCAGCGCCCTTAATGAAAAATAGGTTTGCGTCAAAGTCGCTTGCAAAGACAAGCGAGCAGCCGCCAAATCATCTAGGCTGGCCTGAAGCTTGGCCTGGGATACCTGAACCCCAGCAGACAAACGCCCCCAGACATCAAGCTCCCAACTTGCGCTAACACCTACTGAGTAGGTATTAGCAACCGTATTGCTATTGACCCCGCTGGTGCCTCGACCCACACTGGCGTTGCCCCCCAAGGTCGGGGCAAGCGAAGCCTGGCTGATACCCAAAGCGGCTCGGGCGGTCTGGTATTGCGCCACACTGTTTTTGAGGTTTTGGTTGCCTTGTGCCAGCTCAACCTGCAATTGATCCAGCGTCGGATCCTTGAAAAGAAGCCACCATTCGTCAGGGACTCGATCTGGCTGAACGCGGGCAGCACTCCACAATTTGGATTCCTTGAAATTGACGGGCACTTGCATCACAGGTTTGTCGTAGGGCGCCATCGTGGTGCAACCCGACAGACCGAGAATCAAAATAGCCAAAGCGTGCAAGGCCGGTCGAACCGTCACCGGCAAGGAGTTAACGTTGATACTCATGTGATCTCACTCGTCTTTAGCAATAAATCAGTGGGCCCATTGGACTTGGGAGTCGAGCTGAACCGTTGCAAACCCCAAGCCCGTAAACGATCCATTTGCACAAAAATAACCGGCGTCGTGTAGAGGGTCAACAGCTGGCTGAAAATCAAACCACCGACGACAGAAATCCCCAAAGGCTGTCTCAATTCAGCCCCATCGCCAGTGCCCAAGGCCAAAGGAATCGCCCCGAAAATGGCGGACAGCGTTGTCATCAGGATTGGACGAATGCGCAAACGACAAGCACGAAATATGGCTTGAGGAGCCGTTAAATGGCCATGACGCTGACGCTCGATGGCAAAGTCAATCATCATGATGGCGTTTTTCTTGACGATACCAATGAGCAAAATAACACCGATCAGCGCAATGATTGAAAACTCCGTCTTGAACATCATCAATGCCAACAATGCACCAACCCCCGCAGAAGGCAAGGTGGACAAAATGGTAATAGGGTGAATCAGGCTCTCGTACAAAATACCCAGTACCAGATAAATAGCCACCAGCGCAGCCAAGATCAGCAAGGGTTGGCTGCTCAATGAAGCGTTGAAGGCTTGGGCCGTGCCCGCAAAAGTACCACGCACCGACACTGGCACACCCAGCTCCGCCATCGCGCTTTGAACGGCTGCCGTGGCATCAGACAAAGAGACATCAAGGGGTAAATTGAAACTAATCGTCGAGGCCGGAGCGCCGCCTTGATGATTGATCGACAAGGGCGTATTGGTCAGCTCCAGTTTTGCAAAAGCTGACAAGGGAATCTGTGCCCCTGAGCTTGAAGTGAACAAAAGCGTGCGCAAGGATTCAGGGTTTTGCAAATACTCAGGGGCCAGCTCCATCACCACGCGATACTGGTTCAGCGGGTTGTATATGACGCCGACCTGCCGTTGACCAAAAGCATTGTTCAAGGTTGCATCAACCGTGCTCATCGACAAACCCAGGCGTGTGATGGCATCGCGATCGATTACCAGCGAGGTCTGCAAGCCCCTGTCTTGCTGGTCACTGTTAACGTCGGTCAGTTCGGGCAATTGGGACAAGGCACGGCGAATACGCGGCTCCCAGGCACGCAAAGTCTCCAGTTCATCAGACTGCAAAGTAAACTGATATTGCGCATTGGCCTGGCGGCCGCCAATGCGAATATCCTGCACCGGAACCAGAAACAGATTCGCGCCAGGCTCGCGGGCCAGCTTGATACGCAGTCTGGCGATCACCTGGTCGGCCGATACATTGCGCCTTGACAGGGGTTTGAGTGACACAAACATATTGGCCGTATTACGCTGTCCGCCGCCGGTAAACCCGGTCACATTTTCCACGGCTGGATCGGCACGCACAATGGCAAGAAACCGGTCCAAACGTTGTTGCATCGCCTGGAAGGACGTGCTTTGATCGGCCTGAATATTGCCAACAATACGTCCTGTGTCCTGCTGCGGAAAAAACCCTTTCGGGATCGTGCGATAGAGATAAACATTCAGAACACCTACGGCCACAAAGACCAGCATGGTGAGTGCCTGGTGTCGCAATGCCATGCCCAATGAGCGCCGGTACCCGCGTAATACAGTCATCTGAACCCGGGTGGTCCAACGCGACCATCGGCTGGGAGACTGCGCGAGTTTTGGCTTGAGCAAGGCCGCACACATCATGGGCGTTGTCGTCAAAGACACCACCATGGACACCAAAATGGCCGCAGACAAAACCACGGCAAACTCTCTAAACAGGCGACCGACAACACCACCCATCAAGAGAATGGGAATGAAAACGGCAATCAGTGACATGCTGATCGACACCACCGTAAAGCCCACTTCCCGGGCGCCGACCAATGCCGCCTCCAACGCGGATTTGCCCCGCTCCATGTGCCGAGTGATGTTTTCAAGGACCACGATAGCGTCATCCACCACAAAGCCGGTGGCCACGGTCAAGGCCATCAGCGACAGATTGTCCAGGCTGTAACCGGCCAGGTACATCACGCCCAAAGTTCCGGCCAGCGACACCGGCACCGCCACGCTGGGAATCAGCGCGGCCCGGCCATTGCGCAGAAAAAGAAACACTACCAGAATCACCAGTCCGATCGAAATGGCAAGCGCTCTTTCCACCTCAAACAGCGAGGCCCGAATGGTGGGCGTACGGTCCACCACCACATCCAGATTGATGGCAGCGGGTATTTGGGAACGCAAACGCGGCAGCAAGGCGCGCACGCGGTCCACCGCCTCAATGATGTTGGCCCCAGGTTGTTTGAACAGGATCAGCAAGATGGAGGGCTTGCCATTGGCAACCCCATAGTTACGAACATCTTGTACCGAATCTTGCACCTGGGCCACGTCTTGCAAGCGTAAGGCGCTACCATTTTTATAGCGAACGATAACTTGCGCATACTCTGCCGCCGTGCGTGCCTGGTCATTGGCGCCAATTTGCCAAGTGCGATCACCCTCCTCCAGCGAACCTTTGGGGCGATTGGCATTGGCCGACGTGATGGCCAGGCGCACCGCGTCCAGCGAAATACCGTTGGCCGACAGACGATTGGGGTCCAGCTCCACCCGCACCGCAGGCAAGGCACCGCCGCCAATCGTGACCTGACCGATACCATCCACCTGCGCCAGACTCTGGGCCAGCACGGTGGAGGCGGCATCAAACATCTGGCCACGGGTCAGCTCGTCCGAGGTCAAGGCCAGGATCATGACTGGTGCATCCGCCGGATTGACCTTGCGATAGGTCGGGTTGCTTGGCATACCGGTCGGCAGCAAAGTTCGCGCTGCGTTGATGGCAGCTTGAACATCGCGCGCGGCACCATTGATGTCGCGATTCAAATCAAACTGAAGCACGACCCGGGTGTTGCCCAGGGAGGACGAAGAGGTGATCTCATTGACCCCCGCAATGGCGCCCAAAGCCCGCTCCAGCGGCGTTGCCACAGTGGCGGCCATGGTGTCCGGGCTGGCGCCCGGCAAGGAGGCCGACACCGAGATCGTCGGAAAATCCACTTGCGGCAAAGGCGCCACCGGCAAGAGAAAAAAACTGATCACGCCGGCAATGGCCACCCCCAGGGTCACCAGCGTGGTGGCAATCGGGCGGCTGATAAAGGGCTGCGAGAAGTTCATGTCAGCTCGTTGCTGTGCCGCCTAGCGCCACGCTCACGCCAGCGCAAAGCCACTTGTGCAAAACCAAGATAAATCACGGGCGTGGTAAACAAGGTTAACAACTGACTCACAATCAAACCGCCGACCATGGTCACACCCAGTGGATGGCGCAACTCGCTGCCAACACCGCCCCCCAGCATCAAGGGCAATGCCCCGAGCAGCGCCGAGAGTGTGGTCATCAAAATGGGGCGAAACCTCAGCAGGCAAGCCTGGTGAATGGCTTGCCGGGGTGTCAAACCCTGCTCGCGTTCGGCATCCAGTGCAAAGTCGATCATCATGATCGCGTTCTTCTTGACGATCCCGATCAACAACACGATGCCGATCACGGCAATGATGCCAAGATCAAGTCGGGTCGCAATCAGCGCCAGCAAGGCGCCCAAACCTGCTGAAGGCAGGGTGGACAAAATGGTGACTGGATGAATGTAGCTCTCATACAGCACGCCGAGCACGATGTACATGGTCACGATGGCCGCAAGAATCAACAGCAAAGTGTTACTCAGTGATGCCTGAAACGCTTTGGCAGCGCCCTGAAAGCTGGTCTCGATACTGGTCGGGAGCGAAAGCGCCGCTTCTTCAGTTTTGATAGCCTGCACAGCCTCGCCCAGTGACACACCAGGAGCTGCATTGAATGAAATGGTGGCAGACGGAAACTGGCCGACATGATTGACCGACAAGGCGGTCGGCTTTTCAACCACACGGGCCACAGACGACAGCGGGATTTGGGCACCGGTGCTGGATGGCACATACAGATTGGACAGCGCCTGCATGCCCACCTTGAAGGCAGGAGCCAGCTCCAGCACCACGCGGTATTGATTGGACTGTGTAAAGATGGTGGAAATCAAACGCTGCCCAAATGCGTTGTACAGCGCATTGTCAATACCGGCCACCGTCACACCAAGCCGTCCGGCAGCTACCCGGTCAATCTCCACATAGGCCTGTAACCCCTGATCCTGTAAATCACTGGCGACATCTGCCAGCTGCGGCACCTGCTGCAATCGCTCCATCAGGCGCACGGTCCAGGTATTGAGCTCGTCGATATTGGGCGACGACAGCAAGAACTGGTATTGCGTTTTGGAAACACGGTCTTCAATGGTCAAGTCCTGAACAGGCTGCAAATAAAGTGCAATGCCGCTAACGGCGCGGGTGGATTCGGAGATACGACGTATCACTTCGCTGATATTTTTGGACGCTGCGTCACGCTCATCTTTGGGTTTCAGATTGATCAGCATCCGACCGGAGTTCAACGTCGTATTGGCGCCATCCACCCCAATGAAAGACGACAAACTTTGCACAGCGGCGTCTTTCAACACCTGCTCCGCCAGCGCCTGCTGCCGTTCGGCCATGGCCGAGAAGGAAGTGGACTGTGACGCTTCAGTGATCGCCTGAATCACCCCCGTGTCCTGCACCGGGAAAAACCCTTTGGCCACGACAAAATAAAGCCCGCCGGTCAACACCAATGTTGCTGCGAAAACAATCATGGTTGCGACGCTGCGGTCCAGCACCCAGTCGAGCGCCTGGCCATAACGGCTGATGATGACATCGAAAAATCGACCGGTGGCCTGGTACAAGCGGCCATGACTATTCTCTGGCGTGTGCTTGAGCAAGCGCGCGCACATCATCGGCGTCAGGGTCAGTGAGACCACGGCCGAAATCAGAATGGAGACCGCCAGTGTGATGGCAAATTCATGAAACAAACGCCCCACCACGTCCCCCATGAACAGCAGCGGAATTAGCACGGCGATCAATGAAATGGTCAGCGAAATAATGGTGAAACCGATCTGCTTGGAGCCCTTCAAGGCAGCTTCCATCGCGGTATCGCCCTGCTCCACGTAGCGAGCAATGTTCTCAATCATGACGATGGCGTCATCCACGACAAAGCCGGTGGAAATGGTCAAGGCCATCAACGTCAGGTTATTGATGGAAAACCCCGCCAAATACATGATGCCAAAGGTACCGATCAAGGACAGAGGCACGGCAACGCTGGGAATCAACGTTGCTGCGGCACTGCGCAAGAAAATGAAAATGACCATCACCACCAGCGCTACCGAGAGCAACAACTCAAATTGAACATCCGTCACTGACGAACGAATGGTCACGGTCCGGTCGGTCATGACCTGCACATCCAGCGACGCGGGTAAGGTGCCCTGCAATTGCGGCAACAAAGCCTTGATGCGATTGACGGTTTCGATGACGTTGGCGCCTGGTTGTCGCTGAACGTTCAAAATCACGCCGGGCGTCTTGTCTGCCCAAGCGGCCAGGCGCAGGTTCTCAGCATCGTCCACTATTTGCGCCACATCGCTCAAACGAACCGGATTGCCGTTCTTGAAAGCAATGATGAGACTGGCGTACTCAGTGGCTGATTTAAGCTGGTCATTGGCATCAATGGTGGAGGCACGCACGGCCCCATCAAAACTGCCTTTGGCCTGATTGACGTTGGCCGAAGCAATCGCGGTTCGCACATCATCGAGCGACAGACCCAGACCAGCCAAAGTCGCAGGATTGGCTTGAATCCGCACCGCAGGCCGGCGTCCTCCCGCAATCGCAACCAGCCCCACGCCAGGCACTTGTGACAGCTTGGGGGCGAGCCGGTTCTCAACCAGATCATGTACGCGAATCACGGGCAAGGACGGCGACGTAATCGCCAGGGTCAAAATCGGAGCGTCTGCCGGATTGACCTTGCTGTAGGTGGGCGGCATGGGCAGATCCGTGGGCAACAAATTGCTGCCCGCATTAATGGCGGCTTGCACTTGCTGCTCGGCGACATCCAGCGACACATCCAGTGAAAAGCGCAAAGTGATCACCGAAGCACCACCAGAACTGGAGGATGACATCTGGCTCAAGCCCGGCATTTGTCCAAACTGTCGCTCCATCGGAGCCGTAATGGATGACGTCATAACATCTGGACTAGCACCAGGGTACAAGGTCGTCACCTGAATCGTAGGGTAGTCGACTTCAGGCAATGCAGACAGTGGCAACAAACGATAGGCCAATGCACCTGCAATCAGGATCGCCACCATGAGCAACGAAGTCGCTACGGGACGAAGGATAAAAAGACGTGAAATGTTCATGAAAACCCTGGGCTGAAGGAGTCGCTCATCACTCACTGCCCTTCTTGCTGGCGGCGTTCACGCATTTTTTGCAAATAAGCCCGCCGTTCATCTGGATTCATGGCCTTGATTTTTTCAACCAATTCGGGGGGGAGTCGATCCATCCACCGTGGGCGCTCGCCCGACTCTGACGCAGCAGGTGCTGCCATTGGCATTGATGCAGTGCTGTTCATACTCTTTGCCTCGGAGGCGTGCGGACTCACTGGCGTAGATGTTGAATTTTTCGCAGACTTGCGTTCTCCCTGAACCTGACCACCTTCAGGCAAAGCCACCGCAGCGGCTGGTCCAGCCGGGCCCGCAGTTCTGGATGCAGGCGCAATCACATCCACTTTGGCACCTTCGCGCAATCGATCTGCACCATCAGTGACAACCCGCTCACCAGCAGCCAACTCGCCTTGCACGCTAACCCAATCGCCTTCTGTAGCGCCCAAACGCACGCGGCGAACTGTCACACTGGAATCATCCTTGACAACATAAACAAACGTACCTTGTGGCCCCCGCTGTGTTGCACTGGCAGGCACCGCCACGACGTCAGTCATTTGGTCGATCTGCAGCCGGATATTGACAAACTGGTTCGGGAACAACTCGTTGTCCTTATTTGGAAATTCAGCTTTGAGTTTGATCGTACCGGTCGCCATATCTATGGCGTTGTCGGTGCTACTCACCTTGCCAACGGCCAATTTGAGCTTTTGCTCCCGATCCCACGCCTCAACAATCAAAGGCTGACCCGCCTTGAGTTTGCTGCTGATTTGGCGTAGGTTGGCTTCGGGCACTGCGAACACCACCGCTATCGGTTGGGTTTGGGTGATGCTGACCAATCCTGTGGCATCACTGGCATGTACCACATTGCCCAGGTCTGCTTGTTTGAGGCCAAGACGACCACTGATAGGTGCGGTCACTTTGGTGTAGCCAAGCTGAAGCTTGGCACTGTCAACTTGAGCCTGATCGGTTTGCACTGTCCCGGCCAGTTGCCTCACCAATGCATCTTGCGTTTCCACTTGCTGCTTGGCAATGGAGTCTTTGGTTAGCAATTCTTTGTAGCGAGCTTGGTCTTGTTGCGCATTTCGCAGCTGAGCCATATCGCGGGTCAACTGGCCCTGCGCCTGAGCCAACCCTATTTCATAGGTACGAGGATCAATCTCAGCCAATACGGCACCAGATCGAACTTGTTGCCCTTCCTTGAAACGGATGGACTTAAGTTCCCCATCCACATGCGTGCGAACAATGGCTGTATTCAAAGCTGAAATATTGCCAATGGCTGACAAAATAACCCGCATATCCTGACGCTTGACCGTCATGACGGTCACGGGTTGAACCCGGCTGCCCGCCCCAAAGCGGCGACCATTGCCCGCGGCACTGGCTGGCGCCGCAGGACCGGCTGCGCTGCGTTCACCAACGGTAGACCCGACATCGGCTGGATTAGCCGAACGTTGCATCCACCACCATCCCAAACCGTTACCCACCAGTGCCACCAATATCACAAGCAGGATTTTTTTAGAAATGCCCGCCTGCCTGTGCTCATTCGATTGATGTGGCCAACGTTCATTCATGCTTTTTCCTATCGAGAATTCTGATTCAAAGGGTGGTCCACAAATCTACGGATGATTTCACCATAGACACATAGTCAGTCGGCCCTATCACCTCAAGTGTCCTTAAGGCACGTCGACATTTTCATTGGTATTTTTGAGCGCCAAATGACCCTCCGGTAAAGCGGAGGTAAAGCGACATGAAAAGCTGGCTTACAAACTTATAGAGTTTGTTTTTACTAAATCCCAGCCAATGAGCGCAGCCCCATGGGATCGAGCAAATTCAGAATGCGGCCGGAGCCGCTAATCAAACTACGTTCTCGCAAATGACGTAGCACTCGCGAAAGCGTCTCGGGTGCGATACCCAATTGAGCTGCGATGGACCGCTTGCGCTGCTGCAACAACACAGCCATCACCCCTTTGTCACCCGTCTGTGCATTGCGCAACAGCCATTCAGCGCATCTGGCCTCGGCGTCTTTGGCCAAACGGCTCACAGCCAGTTCAGTCTGCTGGCGATGCGCCATGGCGACGTCGTGCAAAACAGCCTGGACAGGCTCTGACAATTCAGAGAGCGAGTGCCGAAAATCAGCCACAGATACACGGTGCAAACTGACTTCGGTTTCTGCCACTGCATCCACCGCATGTGGCAGGTTCAAAACGGCAGACGTTGCTTCCAGCCAGCAAGGCCCCTCCACCACGCCCAACTGATGTTCCATTGAATTGCCCTCCATCACACCCAATGCAACACGCCCTGATTCCACATAACTAACCCAAGGTGATGCCACAGAGCGTCTGAGTAGAGACTCGCCTTGAGCAACAACTTGTCTATCGGCAGAAGAATTTAGGGTTTGGACAGAGAACATGGCCCGACTTTGCCGCGCTTGACATCCTTTGGCCTTGAGCGAAATCAAACAACCCTGTGGAAAATATCACAGCACGAGTACAGCGCGAAAATCATTGACGTTGGTGAAAGTCGGCCCCGTGACGATCAGATCACCCAAAGCTTCAAAGTACGCATAGGCATCGTTGCGATCAAGGTAATCGTTAATTTTCAGGCCCGCTTTCAGCGCCCGGCTGAGCGTGGAGGGCTCGACCCAAGCGCCCGCATTGTCTTGCACGCCATCAATACCATCCGTATCTGCTGCCAGGGCATACACATCTTCTTGGCCTTGCAAGCCCTGCACCAATCCCAAGCAAAATTCGCCAGCCCGACCACCACGACCGCGTGGCACACCGGGAGCCTGTGGTCGAACCGTCACCGTGGTTTCACCACCGCTCAGGATCACGCATGGTTTTTGGAAGGGTTGCCCACGACGAGCCACGGCACGAGCCAGTGCCGCATGCACCTTACCCACTTCACGCGACTCGCCCTCCATTTCATCGCTCAAAATGTAAGCCGCCAGGCCTGCTGCACGGGCTGCATCGGCTGCAGCTTCCAACGACTGCTGGGGTGTGGCAATCAAATGAACCTGCGTGTTGGCAAAGGCAGGATCGCCGGGTTTGGGCGTCTCAAGCTCCCCATTCATGAGTGAATGGGTCACAGATTCAGGCACAGCAATGCCATAGCGCTGCAGTATGGATAGCGCATCCCTACAAGTCGAGGCGTCTGCCACAGTCGGCCCGCTGGCGATAACCGCCGGATCGTCTCCCGGCACATCACTAATGGCAAGTGTCACAACCCGGGCAGGCGCACAGGCTTGCGCCAAACGTCCGCCCTTGATGCGGGAGAGATGTTTGCGCACGCAGTTCATCTCAGAAATGGTTGCGCCACTGCTCAGCAAGGCTTTGTTGATGTACTGTTTATCCTGCAGTGTCAGCCCCTGTGCAGGCAGCGTCAGCAGGGCCGAGCCGCCGCCCGAAATCAGACACAGCACCAGATCGTCTTTGGTCAAGCCCTTTGTCAGGGCCAAGATACGCTGGGAAGCAGCCAAACCTGCAGCATCGGGGACCGGATGCGCGGCTTCTGCGACATCAATACGCTGCGTCAACCCTGACGGGCGCGTCGGTATATGGTCGTAACGAGTGACCACCAGGCCACTCAGGGGCGCGTCGGATGGCCAAAAAGCCTCTACCGCTTGCGCCATCGCGCCTGCTGCTTTGCCAGCCCCCAGAACCAGCGTTCTACCCTTGGGCGGCGCAGGCAAATACGCCGCCGTATTGTGCAAAGGCAATGCCCTTATCACAGCAGTTTGATAGAGGAACTCCAGAAACTGGCGTGGATTCTCGGCGGGGCTGGGGGCTGCCATAGTCGCTATCAAATAAGTAGCTATCCACGCATATCAGACGGGGGCTAAAGGGCAATTACTCACCCAAATAGGCCGCCCGCACCTTGGGATCGTTGAGCATCACTTTGGCGTCACCCGTCATGGTCACAAGGCCCGACTCCATCACGTAACCCCGATCTGCAATCGCCAGCGCTCGACTGGCGTTTTGCTCGACCAGCAACACCGTCACGCCTTGAGCGTAAACATCGCGCACCACTTCAAAAATCTTGTCGACCATGATGGGCGACAAGCCCATGGATGGTTCATCAAGCAATAACACTTTGGGACGACTCATCAAGGCCCGGCCCATGGCCAGCATTTGCTGCTCGCCACCGGACATCGTGCCAGCCAACTGATCACGGCGCTCTTTGAGCCGGGGGAAAATCGTGAACACTTTTTCGATGTCAAGCAGGATATCGGCCTTGTCATCGCGAATGTAGGCACCCATTTGCAGGTTTTCAAGAATAGTCATGCGGGTGAAAACCCCACGGCCTTCCGGCACCATGGCCAGACCTTGCTTGACGAGATCCCACGGACCCTGGCCCCGAATGCTTTTGCCCAGGTACTCGATATCGCCATCGTTGATGGGCAAGGATCCGGTGATGGCTTTCATGGTGGTGGTTTTGCCAGCCCCATTGGAGCCGATCAAGGAAACCAGTTCGCCTTCATGTACTTCAAAGTCCACACCCTTGACAGCCTGAATGCCGCCATACGCCACTTTGAGACCGGTTACTTTAAGAAGAGTATTTGTCATATCAATGCCCGCTCGTGCCAAGGTAGGCTTCGATTACTTTTTCGTTTTTCTGTACTTCGGCGGGTGTTCCTTCGGCAATCTGTTTACCGTAGTCAAGCACCGTCAGCCGGTCACACAGGCCCATCACCAGCTTCACATCATGCTCAATGAGCAAAATGGTGCGGTTGTCATTGCGGATTTTGGCAATCAACTCGCGCAGCATGACCTTCTCGGTCGCATTCATGCCCGCTGCAGGCTCATCGAGCGCAATCAGTTGCGGGTCCGTGGCCAGGGCCCGGGCAATTTCCAGGCGGCGCTGGTCACCGTAGCTCAGCGTGCGGGCTTTGTAATCGGCCAGCTTGCCGATGCCGACATAGTCCAGCAACTCATGGGCGCGACGGGCTATGTTGGCTTCTTCTGTCTTGAAGCCAGGGGTGCGGAAGATCGCCCCTAACAGTCCTGAATGGGTGCGAATATGGCGCCCCACCATGACATTTTCCAGCGCCGTCATTTCAGCAAACAGGCGAATGTTCTGAAAGGTGCGCGCAATGCCTGCTTTGGCCACTTCATGCACCGCCGTGGGGTGGTAGATTTTGCCTGCCAGCTCAAAACTGCCGCTGTCGGGCGTGTACAAACCGGTGAGCACATTGAAAAACGTGGTCTTGCCAGCGCCATTGGGTCCGATCAGACCATAGACCTGACCCCGCTTGATATTGATACCAACTCCGCTCAGGGCTTGCAGGCCACCGAATCGTTTGGAAACGCCAGAGACGTTAAGTACTGTGTCTGTCATGTTCGTTCCGGGTTCATTTGACGTTTTGCAGTGACTTGCCGTGGTCCGGCGAAGGCCACAGACCCCGTGGACGCATCAACATGATGCTGATCATGGCCAGCGCAATCAACAACTGGCGCAAGATGGCGGCATCCAGCCGTCCATCGGTCATGGACTGCAAGGGACCGGCCACGTAGCGCAAGACTTCAGGCAAGGCCGACAGCAGCACGGCGCCCAAAATGACGCCAGGCAAATGGCCAACACCCCCCAGAACAATCATGGCAACAATCATCACCGACTCCATCAGACTGAAGGATTCGGGAGAAATAAAGCCTTGGAAAGATGCAAACATAGCGCCAGAGACACCGCCAAAAGTAGCCCCCATGCCAAAGGCCAGCAGCTTCATGTTGCGGGTGTTGATGCCCATCGCCTTGGCGGCAATCTCGTCTTCACGAATCGCCATCCAGGCACGACCAACACGCGAGAGTTGCAGTCGGTGCGAGATCACCACACTGAACACCGCCAAAGCTAAAAACCAGTAGTAGTAGAGCGACACCGACGCCAGCTCAAAATCACCGACCATGATCTTTTTACCCAGATCCAAGCCGAAGAAACTCAAGGAATCAATCTGCCCCAAACCTTTGGGACCATTGGTAATGTTGACCGGGTAGTCCAGGTTGTTCATGAACACCCGGATGATTTCACCAAAGCCCAAAGTGACGATGGCCAGATAGTCCCCCCGCAAGCGCAAGGTGGGAGCCCCCAGCAAAATGCCAAATGTGCCCGCCAGAGCCGCCGCCGCAGGCACCACAATCCACATCGGCAAATGCAAGCCCTCCGGGAACATCTCCGCAATCATCGGAAAGGTTTCGGTCAGGTGTGGTGAAGCCAGCAGACCATACATGTAAGCACCAATGGCGAAAAAGGCCACATAACCCAAGTCAAGCAGGCCGGCGTAACCCACCACAATATTGAGCCCCAAGGCCAGCAATACATAGAGCAATGCCATGTCGGCAATACGCACCCAGGCGTTGCCAAAATGCTGCAGGATCAGTGGCAACACCAGCAAACCGATGGCGGTAGCCACGAACGCGATGATTTGTTTCTGTTTATTCATGACGATCCTTCAAGCGCGATCTGCCACACGCTCACCCAACAAGCCCGAGGGCCGTAGCGTCAGCACAATGATCAGAACAATGAACGCAAAAATATCCGAGTACTGGCTGCCCATCACCCCATCGGTCAAAGTACCGATGTAGCCCGCACCGAGCGACTCAATCAAGCCCAGCAAAATGCCACCCACCACAGCCCCGGCCAGGTTGCCAATGCCGCCAAACACGGCGGCGGTAAAGGCTTTGAGCCCGGGCAAGAATCCCATGGTGTGCTGCACCGTGCCGTAGTTGGCCGCCCACATGACCCCGGCAACGGCTGCCAAAACGGCACCAATTAAAAAGGTTGCCGAAATCACCACATCGGGTTTGACGCCCATCAATGCAGCAACCCGGGGGTTCTCAGCCGTGGCCCGCATGGCACGACCCAATTTGGTGTAGTTCACCACGTACATCAGGATCGCCAGCGACACCGCGGTCATGCCCAGAATCAGCACCTGAGTCGGCGTGATCACGGCACCGGCAATATCGAACGGTGTACTGGGCAGCAAAGTGGGATAGGGTTTGTAATTGGGCTTCCAGATGATCATGGCCAGCGTCTGCAGCAGGATGGACATGCCAATCGCTGTGATCAGTGGCGCCAGTTTGGGGCTGTTGCGCAGCGGCCGGTAGGCCACTTTTTCAATCACAAAATTAAGTGTCGCAGCGACGATACAGGCAATGATCAGGGAGATCAGAAGAATGAGCCAGCCTGGTGTGCCTGGCATGGCTTCTTGCATCAGACCGATAATGGTCCAACTGGTCAGGGCACCGACCATCAGCACCTCACCATGGGCAAAATTGATCAGGCCGATGATGCCGTACACCATGGTGTAGCCCAGTGCAACAAGAGCATACATGCTGCCCAACACCAGACCATTGATGATCTGCTGTATGAAAGTATCCATAAACTTCTCCGATTTTTGACCGACGCATGAACCAGCGGATTGCTGACGAGCCGTTTGCCTTTTGAGCGCTATCTTTTATCTAGCAATAATCCTGCCAGCGTTGACCCTTTTCAGGGGGGCTGCCGGTTGGTGGACGCGATTGTAGCGAGCGTACTGGCAATGACATGCCAGTAACAGACGGTGTTTACCCTCGCGCAAAAGCTCCATTAGCAAGTGTTGCGCTTCATCAGTTACGGTGATGATTCAGGCTTTTCAGCTGCCTAAGTTTTTCAGCAATCTTGATCTCCAGCCCGCGCTCGACGGGTCGGTAAAAGCCGGGAGAATCCATGCCCTCAGGCAGATAGCGTTCACCCGCGGCGAAGCCACCTTCTTCATCATGCGCGTAGCGGTAGCCCTTGCCATAGTCCAGTTCTTTCATCAGCTTGGTGGGCGCATTGCGCAGGTGCATGGGCACGGGACGTGTGCCATCCTTTTTGACAAACGCTTTGACTTCGTTAAAGGCTTTGTAAACCGCATTGGATTTGGCCGCCACCGCCAGATACACAACACACTCGGCCAACGCCAGTTCGCCCTCGGGTGTGCCCAAACGCTCGTACACATCCGCCGCATCCAGGCTCATCCGCAAGGCACGCGGGTCTGCCAGTCCAATGTCTTCGGTCGCCATGCGGATCAGGCGGCGGGCCAGATAGCGCGGATCTGCACCGCCATCGAGCATGCGCACGAACCAATACAGGGCAGCATCTGGATCACTCCCCCGAACGGATTTATGCAGCGCACTGATGGTGTCGTAGAACTGCTCACCCCCCTTGTCATAGCGGCGCATGCGCTCACCCAACACTTTAAGCAGCCAGACATCGGTGATCTCGGCGCGCTTTTCCTGACTGGCCGCGACAGCCAGGGTTTCCAGCGTGTTCAGCAGACGCCGTGCATCGCCATCGGCGTAGGCAACCAAACGGTCAATCGCTATCTTTTCAATAGCTGGTAGCGCATGATCTGCAAGGGCTACAGCCACTATTTTCTCTAAATCTGTAGGTGACAAGGGTTGCAGCACATAAACGGCCGCCCGAGACAGCAAGGCGGAGTTCACCTCAAACGAAGGGTTCTCGGTGGTCGCACCAATGAAGGTGAACAACCCGCTCTCCACATGCGCCAAAAAAGCATCTTGCTGGCTTTTGTTGAAACGGTGCACCTCATCCACAAACACAATCGTGCGACGACCTTGCCCCAGTGCAATCTGCGCTTGCTCGACCGCTTCACGAATATCCTTGACGCCCCCGAGCACGGCGCTGATGCTGATGAACTGCGCGTCAAATGCATTGGCCATCAACCGAGCAATGGTGGTTTTACCAGTGCCCGGCGGACCCCACAAAATGCAGCTGTGCGGCTGACCCGACTCAAAGGCCAGGCGCAGCGCCATGCCTTCGCCCAGCAGGTGTTGCTGACCAATGACTTCAGACAAGGTCCGCGGACGCAAGCGCTCGGCCAAAGGGGCATTAACGGACGCAATAGAACGGGTCATGAATAAAAAGCCTTGGGGTCGGGTTATTAATTACTTACTGCTTGAGCTACGTCTTCAATTTCTTTAAAAAAACCTGATGCAAATCAAAAGAATAAAAACCTTTTCTGGGCTAAGAGCAAGTAATCTTCCACGTCATTCAATTGACATTGGTTAGTGTTAAAAGTTAGGCACAGTTGCTCAAAGCAGCCTTGACAGTTTAAAAAGGGAACGGAATGACGAATGACATGACCATATCATGGACCCCGGACATGAACACCGGAATTGAAGTAATCGACAACCAACACAAAAGAATTGTGGATTACATCAACCAATTGGGAAATGCCCTTTATCACCGAAACCGCACGGCGGTAGGACCCGTACTCGATGAACTGGTGGACTACACCATCTCACACTTCGCCTTTGAAGAAAGCCTGCAGGAAGAAGTCGGTTATCAGTTTGCAAAACCGCACAAGGCCGTTCATGACGTGTTCATCAAACGCGTCGCGAAATACCAGGAAAAACACAGTGCTGGTGAGGACATCGCACTACAGCTACACAGCATGCTCAGCACTTGGCTGATCCACCATATCAAGCGCGATGACATGGCCTACGTCTCTGAAGTGAAGGCCAGAATCACCTCCGTCATCCAGAACAAAAAAGAGGGAAACTGGCTTAGCCGGTCACTGGGCAGGTTCTTCAAGTAAGTACAGACTGCAATGCAGTCGCCACGCTACTGCTTGATCACGTCCGCTCCCGCCGGGGCCTTGAACTGAAAACTGTTTGTGGACAATGCGGGGTTGACTTCAAACCGGCTGAAAGTCAGCAGCGAACGCTGCCCAAAGCTGTCCAAAATTTCCAACGCAGCTAGAGCGCCCATTTTGTCTGCCGCTGCATCTGCAACTCTGAAACCGACACGAACCGTCTGCAACTGGCCGTCTTTGGATCTGGGCGTGGCCGACACCCATTGCAGCCCATCTTTGTCCGGCGCATCGGCCAGCGTGAAATCGGCCTGCAAAGCGTGCAGGTCAGGCGCAGCCGCAATCAAGGCGGCGGGCGTGGAGCCCAGCACCTGAGACTGCTTGCGTGCAGTGACCTGATTTAAATCCACGTCATACATCCACAAGGTCTGACCATCGGCCACGATGCTTTGTTCAAACGGTTTTTTATAGATAAACCTGAACCGGCTGGGTCGCGAAAATTCGAAGACTCCGCTGGATGTTTTGGTGCGCGGCGCTTGCCCATCCTTGGACGGCACAGTCACCACCTGGGTGAAGTCCGCATGACCGGTTTTAACCACCTTCACGAAATACTCAAGGCTTTCCAAGCCTGTAGCCCCCGTCACACCTGCGTAAGCAGCTATAAAAAAAATAGCAAGTCGTTTGATCATGTTTTTCATTCTGCCCGTGCAGGCACCAAAATTTCGCGCTGGCCACTGGTACTCATGGAACTGACCAAGCCGGCTTTTTCCATGTCTTCCACCAGCCGGGCGGCGCGGTTGTAGCCAATCTTGAGATGGCGTTGCACCAGTGAAATACTGGCCTTGCGGTTTTTCAGCACCACTTCGACGGCCTGGTCGTACATCGGGTCTTTCTCGCCACCACCGCTGCCGCCCTCGCCCATCAAATCGCCCACACTGTCATCGGTGCCGCCTTCGAGCACGCCTTCGATGTAGTTGGGCTCGCCCTGAGATTTGAGGTAACTCACCACCCGGTGCACTTCTTCGTCACTGACAAAAGCACCGTGAACGCGGGTCGGCAGGCCGCTGCCGGGCATGTAAAGCATGTCGCCCAAGCCCAACAAGGCCTCGGCGCCCATCTGGTCGAGGATGGTGCGGCTATCGATCTTGCTGCTGACCTTGAATGAAATGCGGGTTGGAATGTTGGCCTTGATCAGGCCGGTGATCACGTCCACACTCGGGCGCTGGGTCGCCAGAATCAGGTGGATGCCCGCAGCCCGCGCCTTCTGCGCCAAGCGGGCAATCAGCTCTTCAATCTTCTTGCCGATCACCATCATCAAATCGGCCAACTCGTCGATCACCACCACGATGTGCGGCAGGCGCTCCAGCGGTTCGGGTTGTTCGGGCGTCAGACTGAAGGGGTTGCCGATGTGTTCGCCACGCGCCGTGGCCTCGTCGATCTTGGCGTTGTAACCCGCCAGATTGCGCACGCCCAGTTTGCTCAGCAGCTTGTAACGCCGCTCCATCTCGTTGACGCACCAGGTCAGGCCATAGGCCGCCTGCTTCATGTCGGTGACCACGGGCGCCAGCAAATGCGGAATGCCCTCGTACACCGACATTTCCAGCATCTTGGGGTCAATCATCAGCAGCCGTACATCACGCGCTTCTGCCTTGTACAGCAAGCTCAAAATCATGGCATTGATGCCCACCGATTTGCCGGAGCCGGTGGTACCAGCCACCAGCACATGCGGCATCTTGGCCAGATCCACCACGACGGCGTTGCCAATAATGTCTTTGCCCAGGCCCATGGTGAGCATGGATTTGGCCTCGTGGTAAATCTGCGAGCCCAGAATTTCGGACAGTTTGATCGACTGGCGCTTGGCGTTGGGCAGCTCCAGCGCCATGTAGTTTTTGCCAGGAATGGTCTCCACCACACGAATCGACACCAGACTCAAACTACGCGCCAAATCTTTGGCCAAACCCACGATTTGGGCACCTTTAACGCCGGTGGCAGGCTCGATCTCGTACCGCGTGATCACCGGTCCAGGCTGGGCCAGCACCACCCGAACTTCCACGCCGAAATCCTTGAGCTTTTTCTCGATCATGCGGCTGGTCATCTCCAGCGTCTCGGGCGCGACCGTCTCTTGCCGCACTTGGGCAATGTCCAGCAAATCGACTTGCGGCAGCTTGCTGTCCGGCATCTCATTGAACAAGGGTTTTTGACGCTCTTTGGCCACTCGGTCGCTTTTGGGCGATTCCATCAGCACGGGTTCGACAAAGACTGGGCGCGGGTGATGCTGCTCGGCAATGTCGTGACGCTCTTCAATCACGACTTCTTCGCGCGCTCGCGCTGCTCGCTGGCCCATGGCAATGTCTTGTGCCACCTCGCGCTTCTCACGCCGGGATTCCACCTGAAAATACAACCAGCCGCCCAGACGCTCTGCCACCAGGCCCCAGGAAAAACGAAACACCAACGCGGAGCCCAACACCCCCAAAGCGATGGACAACAACCCTGCGCCTGAGAAGCCCAGCCACTTGACACTCAAGGGGCCCAAGAAATACCCCAAAATGCCACCACCAGACCCAGGCAAACGCGCTTCCAGACTGTAAAAACGTGACCACTCCAGCGTGGCGCTGGCACTCAATAACAGCGCCAGGCCCAACCAAAACGCAGTGCGACTGGCTGTAAATCTGCCTAGCCGTGAGCTTGGCAACACGGCGGACGCATCCCGGCGCGTCATCAGTTCATGCCCACGCAACCACCGGGCCAGGCCGGACAGCCAGGCACGCACTCCAGCCGCCACACACCACCAGACCGAAAAACCGAGTACAAAATAACTTGCATCAGCCAGCCAGGCCCCCAGACGCCCGGCCCGGTTGAGCAAGGGTCCGCCACTGCCCGATGTGGACCAGGCGACATCCTGGGTTGAATAACTGAGCAGTGCGATCAACCAGAGTGCAAGAAACACGAATCCGGCCAGCAGGCCAAGCTCATCGGCAAACCGGCCCAACCCGGAGCGCACAGGTGGAGATGAAGAGCGGGCAGAATTAAGGGTATTGAGCGAGTAAGTCATACTATCCCGCACTGTACACGGCACAGCCGATTTTTTTCCAAGAAGGTTTCACCATGGCAAACACAAGACATGCCCGAGTTTTGATTTTGGGCTCTGGACCCGCAGGCTACACCGCCGCCATTTACGCCGCGCGCGCCAACCTCAAACCCTTGCTGGTCACCGGCATGGCGCAAGGCGGCCAACTCATGACCACAACGGAGGTGGACAATTGGCCCGCCGATGTACACGGCGTTCAAGGCCCCGACCTGATGCAACGCTTTCTGGAACACGCTGAACGTTTCAACACCGAAATCGTGTTCGACCACATCAGTGCAGTAGATTTCAGCAAACGCCCCTTCACCCTCACAGGCGACAGCGGCGAGTACACCTGCGATTCACTCATCCTCGCCACCGGTGCGTCGGCAAAATACCTGGGTTTGCCGTCCGAGACAGCTTTCATGGGTCGCGGTGTGTCGGGCTGCGCCACCTGCGACGGTTTTTTCTACCGCGACGAAGTCTGCTGCGTCATTGGCGGGGGCAACACAGCGGTAGAAGAAGCACTGTACCTGTCGAATATCGCCGCCAAAGTCTATTTGGTGCACCGCCGCGACAAATTCAAAGCCGAGCCCATCCTGATCGACAAACTGATGGAAAAAGTAGCGGCGGGCAAGATTGAACTCAAAACCTTCTGCACCCTTGACGAAGTGCTGGGTGACCCCAGCGGCGTCACCGGCGTTCGGTTGAAAAATGTCACCACGGGTGCCACTGAAGACCTGACGCTGAAAGGCTGCTTTATCGCCATTGGCCACTCGCCCAACACCGAGATTTTCCAGGGTCAGTTGGAAATGGCGGGCGGCTACATCGTCACTCAGGGTGGGCTTAATGGCTTTGCCACCCAAACCAGCGTCCCCGGCATTTTTGCCGCCGGTGATGTGCAGGATCATGTGTACCGCCAGGCCATCACCAGTGCGGGCACCGGCTGCATGGCGGCGTTGGATGCGCAGCGTTTTCTTGAGCAAGGTTGAAATAGTTATAATCGAAGGCTTTTCCGGTATTTGCCGGGGAATCTCTTTACCGCCACATCATGATGTGGCGAGGTGCGGCGAAAGCTGTTAACGAGTAAACATGCAAATGTTTACGTCTTCTGGAGTGTCCAAATGGCACGCGTATGTGAAGTCACGGGCAAGGGCCCCATGGTCGGGAACAATGTTTCCCACGCCAACAACAAAACCAAGCGCCGGTTCCTGCCGAACCTGCAATATCGCCGTTTCTGGGTCGAGACTGAAAACCGTTGGATTCGCTTGCGCATCTCCAACGCCGGTTTGCGTCTGATCGACAAAAACGGTATTGATTCTGTGCTCGCAGACCTGCGCGCACGCGGCCAAGCATAAGGAGCAGCACCATGGCAACCAAAGGCGGACGCGAAAAAATCAAGCTGGAATCGACAGCTGGCACTGGTCACTTCTACACCACCAGCAAAAACAAGAAAACCATGCCCGAGAAAATGTTGATCAAGAAATTTGATCCCAAAGCTCGCAAGCATGTGGATTACAAGGAAATGAAACTGAAGTAATTCAGATTTATTACCCACAAAAAAGCCCGCTTCATGCGGGCTTTTTTGCATCCGGCTTTTTCAAACCGTACTCGCTATAAATTTAATAGCTACTCACGCAGATTCCATAAGGCGTAGCGCTTAAATAGATCAATTATTTATCAAACCTGAGCGGCGCGCAATTTCATCGAAAACGCTTGCAAAGCCGCAATGCCACTGGCTTCTGCACGATGGCACCAAGTTTGCAAATCTTGCGTCAACTGTTCACGGGTGAGCAACCGGTTGAGCCACATCTGGCGCAACTCCTCCCGCATGATCACCATTTTGTCCAGCACGGGCAATGCGTCACGGGCCAAGGCAAGATGAGGCAGGATGGCCGCTGGAATCTGGTCGGTATCCCGGTGCATCCAGCGCCGGGCCGCCAGGATAACGGCTGCGTCTGCCGTGCGTGATTTCAAAGCTTCAAGCTCTTGCTTGAAAGCCCTGCGCATATCTTGGGCATAAGAGGCCATGATTTCGTAGCGATTGGAAATCAGTGCTTCCAGGGTCTTTTCATCCGCCACGGGGCGCACGTCGCCAAAAGCCAGTTTGGGCGGGGTCTTTTTAACCGTGGCCAAGCCAGCCTTTTGCATCAGGCTGATATACATCCAGCCAATATCAAACTCATACGGCTTGACCGACAGTCTGGCTGACGTGGGATAAGTGTGATGGTTGTTGTGCAACTCCTCACCGGCAATCAGGATTCCCCAAGGCGAGATGTTGGTACTGGCGTCAGCAACTTCGAAATTGCGATAACCCCAAAAATGAGCGGCACCATTAATGATTCCCGCGGCCATGATGGGCGTCCAGGCCATTTGAACCGCCCACACCGTCAACCCTGCAGCCCCGAAAAGTAGCAGGTCGATGATGAACATCAGGACCACCCCCAGCCATGAAAACCGGGTGTAAAGATGCCGCTCCAGCCAGTCGTTGGGCGTGCCGTGGCCATAACGCTGCATGGTTTCCTTGTGACCAGCCTCGGCGCGGTACAACTCATAACCCTGCAGCAGCACAGTCTTGATGCCATAGACATGCGGGCTGTGCGGGTCATCCGGCTGCTCACACTTGGCGTGGTGCTTACGGTGGATGGAGGTCCATTCCTTGGTGATCTGGCCCGTCGTTAACCAGAGCCAAAACCTGAAAAAATGGGAGGCAACCGGGTGCAAGTCCAGGGCGCGGTGCGCTTGATGCCGGTGCAAAAACACGGTCACGCTGATCATGGTGACATGCGTCATGACCAAGGTAAACAACAGCATTTGCCACCAGGCCGAATTCCAAAAACCAGACACCAGCCAGTCAACCAAGGCCGTCATGACGCCCCCATCAGGTAACAACATAGTCAGGGAATCTTTCAATAAAAATTGACAATTAACAGCAGGAACAATGTTTGTCCTGTGGGGTCATCAATTTTATTGATTCCTGGGGAAAACCGGATATCTGACTACAAAGGCCACGAAAGCGGCCTTTGTTTGTTGAAATTTATTTTTTCTGCCAAACCGCTGCAAAAAACCCGTCTGTCTGGTGGCGGTGGGGCCAAAGACGCAGGTAGCGCAGCTTGTCTTCCCCGCCGCTGCAGAGTTTTTCTGCCCCATCAACCTTTAAGCCTGTGAGGATTTCACCGGCATCCAGGGGAGTGAATTCCGGGTTGGCATCGGTAAAGGCCTGCGCAATCGCCTCGTTTTCCTGGATCATCGTGCTACAGGTGGCATAAACCAAACGGCCACCCGGTTTGAGCAGTCGGGCGGCGCTTTGCAAAATGGCGGCTTGTGTCACAGCCATTTGCTCCACCAGCGCCAGGGTTTGGCGCCATTTGAGATCGGGATTGCGCCGCAACGTCCCTAATCCTGAGCAAGGCGCATCCACCAACACCCGGTCAATCTTGCCGGAGAGCCGCTTGACACGGTCATCGCGCTCATGGGCAATAGCTGCCGGATGCACATTGGACAAACCGCTGCGCGCCAGACGCGGTTTCAGCGCGTCCAGGCGGTGCGGCGAGGTATCAAACGCATACAGACGGCCGGTACTGCGCATGCCCGCCCCAATTGCCAGTGTCTTGCCACCGGCACCGGCACAAAAGTCCACAACCATCTCGCCGCGTTTGGCGTCAAGTAGCATGGCCAACAGTTGCGAGCCTTCGTCCTGCACCTCGAAGGCACCGCGCACAAAAGCGTCGAGCTTGTTCAGCGTCGGCTTGCCTGCAATTCGCAGACCCCAGGGAGAATACGGTGTGGGCACGGCTTTGATGCCGACCTGGGCCAGTTCCTTTTGCACATCCGCGCGTTTGGCATTGAGCGCGTTGACGCGCAAATCCAGACCGGCGCCCTGATTCAGGCTCTCGGCCAATTGCCAGAATTCATCGCCCAACTGCTCTTTGAGCGGTTGCACCAGCCACTCGGGCAGGTTGTGGCGGTGGCGTTCCATCAAGTCGGCCACGTTGATTTTTTCGCACTGATCGAGCCAGTTGATCTCCTGCTCGGTCAAAGCACTGCGCAGAAAATCGCCGGGACCGTAAAAACCCAGAATCGCCAGCCGGCGTTCTTTGGGGCCGCTACCAGAGGGTGCAAAGTGTTCAAACAATTGTTTTTTGCGCAGCACGGCATACACCGTCCCGGACAAGGTGGCGCGTTCGCGGGGCCCGAGACCCCGGTTGTCACGAAAGAATTTCGAGACAACCGCGTCGGTGGGATGGTCAAATTTGAGGGTGAGCCGGACGAGTTCGGAACAGACGTCGAGTAAAACTTTAGGATGCATAGCTTTGGATTGTCCCATGACTGATGAAATACTCCCCCCACTCACCCCAACCCGCAAGGGCCAATACTGTCATTACAAGGGAATGCGCTACCAAGTGATCGACACCGTGCGTCACAGCGAGACGCTTGAACCCATGACGCTTTATCGTGCCTTGTACGGAGAACAGGGACTTTGGGTACGCCCGGCCGCCATGTTTGAAGAAGAAGTAGTGATTGACGGAGTGAGGCAGCCCCGGTTCAGCTGGATTTCTGATTGATACATTGACAAACTGCGTATCAACAAGCCGCCCAGTTGTAGGAGAACGGCGGATTTACAAATCTTCGCGCCAAGTCAGCCGTTAATTCATTTGCATCCTGCACAATGGTCAAATTCAACGCGACCTCAACCGCAAGAACCGATGACATCAAAACAATCAGCATCTCCGAGGACCTACAAGAGCCATTCCCTGGCCCTGTCACTCGCCATAGCAGCGGCATTGTCTGGTTGCGCCTCATCCTCACTCACCCACAATAGTGAACCGGATGTGGTAGTTCCAACTGCTTGGTCTACTTCAACGTCAAACCAGGAAGCCACCTCGTTGGCGCAGTGGTGGCAGCGGTTTAATGATCCCCTCCTGAGCACCTTGGTGACGCAAGCCTTGCAAGCCAATACCAGTGTGCGCTCGGCCAAGGCGGCGCTGCAGCAATCGCGCGCACTTCGCGACGTCCAGCATGCGGGCCTGCTGCCTAACGTGTCTGCGTCCGCTTCGGCGCAGCGCAGCAAATCCAATGACAATGAAGCTAGCAACAGTTTCAGTGTAGGGCTCGATGCCAGTTGGGAACCCGATATTTTTGGTGGCAAGCGCAGCGCACTGAACGCCACCGAGGCCGACACACTGGCCGCACAAGCTTCGCTGGCCGATGTGCAAGTTTCCATGGCTGCCGAAGTGGCCCTGGCCTATATCCAGTTACGCGGACTACAGGCTCAGTTAATCATCGCCCGCAACAACCTCGCCAGTCAGAATGAAACCCTGCAAATTACCGACTGGCGCGCACAAGCCGGTCTGATCACTTCCCTGGAAGTCGAGCAGGCTAGAGCCGCCAGCGAACAAACCGGAGCCCTGATTCCCACCCTGGAAACCAATATCGCCAAGACCCGACACGCCTTGACAGTCTTGACCGGCCAGCCCCCCGAAGCATTGCTGACACAGCTGATAGACCCCCAGCCCATTCCCCAGGCCGCACAAGACCTGGCCTTGAGCATTCCAGCGCAAACCCTGCGCCAGCGCCCGGATGTCCGCGCCGCAGAACATCGCATCAGTGCCGCACTGGCTCGTGTGTCCGCCGCAGATGCCGCGCGTTACCCCAGTTTTTCAATCAGCGGCTCACTGGGATTGGCGGCCTTGACGGTTGATGCCCTCACCAACAGCGCCTCTGTCGTTAACGCCTTGATGGGCCGCGTGAGCATTCCCCTCTTTGATGGCGGTGCCGCCAGAGCCCAGGTACGGGTTCAGGAGGCCGCACTGGAACAGGCCCGCGTCAGCTACCAGTCTACCGTGCTGACCGCGCTCAAAGATGTCGAGGATGCGCTGGTCGCCTTGCAAGGTGACCAAGCTCGCCTGATTCGCTTGCAGGGAGCCGAAACGGCCGCAAGCAATGCCGACCTGCTGGCACAAAACCGTTACAGCAGTGGCCTGATTGACTTCCAGATCGTGCTGCAAACCCAGCGCACGCTGTTCTCTGCGCAAGACAGCGTGGCCAGCACCCGCGCCGACATCAGCGCTGACCATGTGCGCCTGTACAAGGCACTGGGCGGCGGCTGGAACTGAACATCAACAAAAATTCAAACGCACCATGACCACCCCAGCGACACCCCCTGAACCCGTCTCCAGCACCGACCTGCAAACCATGCTCAATGAAGAGCCACCACGCGTGTGGTGGCGCCGCACCATCGTCTGGGCAGGGGCGGGGCTGATCGTGCTGATAGGGGTCGGCTTCTATTTCTGGCAGATAAACGCTGCAAAAAATGCGGCCCCGGTTTATGTCACAGAAGCCGTCAACAAAGGCAACCTCACGCTCACCGTCGCCGCCAACGGCTCGATCCAGCCCACACGCTCTGTCAGCATTGGCAGCGAACTCTCTGGCACGGTGCTGCGCGTCGGGGTGGATGTGAATGACAAGGTTAAAAAAGGCCAGGTGTTGGTCGAACTGGACACGGCCAAACTGAACGATCAGGTCACACGCTCACGCGCCAGCCTGAGTGCCGCCACGGCCATGGTGGCCCAAGCCGCAGCGACCGTCGCAGAATCCAAAGGCAACCTGGCACGACTGGAAGAAGTCGCTCGCCTGTCCGGCGGCAAAGTGCCATCCAAAGCTGAACTCGATACCGGCCGCGCAACGCTTGAACGCGCCCAGGCCGAAGAGGCCAGCGCACGCGCCAACGTGACCGTAGCGCAAGCAACGCTTTCAACCGACGTCACCAATCTCTCCAAAGCCTCCATCCGCTCCCCCATTGATGGCGTCATTCTGACCCGCACGGTCGACCCCGGCAACGCAGTGGCCGCTTCGCTGCAGGCCGTGACCCTGTTTACCATCGCCGAAGACCTGGCCCAGCTCAGATTGCAGGTCAATGTGGACGAAGCAGACGTGGGCTCGGTCAAGGTCGGGCAAAAAGCCAGCTTTACCGTCAGCGCCTACCCCGCCCGCAAATACCCGGCCACCATCACGCGTGTGGCCTATGGCTCCACCACCACCGACAACGTGGTGACCTACATCACCTACCTCCAGGTAGACAACACCGACTTGAGCCTGCGCCCCGGCATGACCGCATCGGCCACCATCACATCCACCGAGCGACGTGACGTGCTGCTGGTGCCTAACACCGCACTTCGATTTACGCCCGCCGCCAACGGGGCTGATGCGGGTTCCGCCAAAGCAAGCGGCGGCATTGTGTCAAGCCTGATGCCCCGCATGCCGCGCAGCGGGGCACGTAAATCGGCCAGTGGCAGTGCCACATCCAAAGTGGTGTGGGTGTTGCGCGATGGGGTTGCGGTGTCGGTCGGCGTCACGCCCGGCATCAGCGATGGCCGCATGACCGAAATCACCGGGGGCGAACTGCAGGCCGGGATGATGGTCATCACCGACCAACGAACCGCTGCCACCGCACCATGAGCCCCACCCCGCTCATTGAACTCAAGCGGGTCACCAAAGTCTATGGCGAGGGCGCCACGGCTTTGCAAGCGCTCAAAGGGGTGGACCTGACCATCGAAGCCGGTGACTTTGTCGCCATCATGGGGCCCAGCGGCTCCGGCAAGTCCACCGCCATGAACACGCTCGGTTGCCTGGACAGCCCCACCACCGGCGAATACCTGTTCAACGGCGTGCACGTAGAAACCCTGTCGCGCGACCAGCGAGCACGCCTGCGTCGGCGTTTTCTGGGCTTTGTGTTCCAGGGCTTTAACCTGCTGGCGCGCACCTCAGCGCAGGAAAACGTCGAGCTACCCCTGTTGTACCGCGGCGAATCGGCCACCATGCGCCATGCGGCGGCGACCAAGGCACTCGCATCGGTCGGTCTGGCGGGCTGGGAGCATCACACACCGGCCGAACTCTCAGGCGGGCAACAGCAGCGTGTGGCCATCGCCCGCGCCATCGTCACCGAACCAGCGGTGCTACTGGCTGACGAGCCCACCGGCAACCTGGACACCCAGCGCAGCCGCGAGATCATGGACCTGTTGTGGGGACTGAACCGGGACCACGGCATCACCGTGCTGATGGTCACGCATGAAGCCGACATGGCCGCCTACGCCAAACGCATCATTCACTTTGTCGATGGCTTGGTGGAAAGCGATCACCCCAACCCGCATCCCGCCGGGCTGAACTCGCCCGCCCCGGCGGGAGCAGCAGTTGTGCCCCCCACGACAGAGGTGGCCTGATGTTGCTCAACACCTTGCTGATCGCTCTGCGCTCCATCCGGCGCAACCTGCTGCGCTCTTTTCTGACCATTTTGGGCATCGTGATCGGCGTCAGCGCCGTCATCACCATGGTCACCTTGGGTAACGGTGCCACGCTGGCGGTCCAGAACCAAATTTCAAGCCTGGGCACCAACCTCTTGCAAGTGCGCCCCGGTCAACGCATGGGGGGCGGCAGCGGTGGCGCGCCCGCCTTCAAAGAGACGGATGCCGACGCTATTACGACCCAGATTGGTGGCATTGCGTCGGTCGCACCCGAAGCGCGCACCGGCGCCACTCTGGTGGCCAACGGGCGCAACTGGACCAGCAGTGTCATCGGCAGCAGCAACAACTGGCTGATCACCGGTAACTGGACGCTGGCCGACGGACGCGAGTTTTCAGACGACGAACTGCGCGCCGGTGCCGCCGTGTGCATGATCGGCGAAACCGTGCGCCGTGAACTCTACGGCACCCGAGCCGCCATGGGCGAGCAACTGCGCGTCAAGCAAATCTCCTGCGAAATCGTGGGTGTCCTGGCCTCCAAGGGCCAAGGCGCTTTCGGCAACGACCAGGACGATGTGGTACTGGTGCCCATCAAAACGCTGCAACGCCGCATCACCGGCAACACCCGCGTCAACACCTTGCTGGTGTCCATGTCCGATGGCAGTGACGCCACCCGCGTCAAAGCCAGCCTGACCCAGCTGCTACGCGAACGCCGCAAACTGGCCCAGGCGGACGAAGACAACTTCAATGTGCTCGATACCAAACAACTGGCCGATGCCATGTCAGGCACCACCAAGGTGATGACAACGCTGCTCGGTGCAGTAGCTGCGGTGAGCCTGCTGGTGGGCGGTATCGGCATCATGAACATCATGCTGGTGAGCGTGACCGAACGAACCCGTGAGATTGGACTCCGGCTGGCCATTGGCGCGCTGGAGCGCGAAGTGTTGCTGCAATTTTTGATCGAAGCCGTGGTACTGGCCTCACTGGGCGGCCTGATTGGCATTGTGTTGGCCACCCTTGCCTCGCTGGGGCTGTCCAGCCTGATGGACGTGCCCTACCTCTTTAACCCGGGTATCAACCTGCTGTCCTTCCTGTTTTCAGCCGGTATTGGCGTGCTGTTTGGCTACTTTCCGGCCCGCCGCGCCGCGCGGCTGGACCCGATTGAGGCCTTGCGACACGAGTAGCGCCTGGCGCCACCGGGCGTTCAGGACGGCACGCGCAGCGCCAAAAAGCGTTGTTCCATCTCGCGGCGCATTTGCTTGCGCACCTCGGCGGCCGCAAAACGACGGCGCTCATCGGGCGTCACCGGCTGCCAGGGCGTGACGGGCACAGGCTTGCGGTCTTCGTCCACCGCCACCATCGTGAAAAAGCAACTGTTGACGTGGCGCACCACCCGCGAGCGGATTTCTTCGGCAATCACCTTGATACCGATTTCCATCGACGAGGTGCCGGTGTGGTTCACCGAGGCGAGAAACGTCACCAACTCCCCCACGTGAATGGGCTGGCGAAACATGACCTGGTCCACATTGAGCGTCACCACATACAGACCGGCATAGCGGCTGGCGCAGGCATAGGCGGCCTGGTCGAGCAATTTAAGAATCGTTCCACCATGGACATTGCCTGAAAAATTGGCCGTATCGG
>Ga0209123_1000128_pt1 | contig 115245 bp, 97 predicted proteins | sample BarGraIncu00431A_FD_184500 | JGI IMG/M metagenome (GOLD analysis project Ga0209123, IMG submission 184500) | Arctic peat soil microbial communities from Barrow, Alaska, USA - Barrow Graham LP Incubations 004-31A (SPAdes) (version 2) | ecosystem: Environmental > Terrestrial > Soil > Wetlands >... | reverse complement strand
ATTGAAATTCTCCGTTCGACTTGCATGTGTTAGGCACGCCGCCAGCGTTCGTCCTGAGCCAGGATCAAACTCTCCATAAAAAGTTATTTCAACTTCATTGAAGAAGATGATTCGCTCATTGTTTTTTGAAACTCTTGCGAGTTTCTCTCATTGGCTGTCCTTGTTGTTTAGTTTTCAAAGACCATTTCGTTTGGTTTAGTTTGTGTTTCCTGCGACCGTTTGGGCCGGATCTACATCATAGCATTTTCAACTCACGTTGTCAATGACTAATTTGCTTTGTCTGGACTGATAAGTTTGAAGGTTTTAACCCCTTACTTCTTCAATCGCCGTGCGTCTTTGTGGCGCTCAGTCATAGTACCATTATCAAGTCTATCATGTCAACTATTATTTCATAAGTTTGAAGTTATTATTCATTAATTAAAGAAAGTTAACATAATACGCTTAACTAACCAATAAGCCCCGGCACACATACCAGTTGACCGCGTTCGCAAGATATTAATTATAGCAGTCCAATAACTCGGGAGTATATCGTTGAGCGGACAACTCCTTACGTTTATAGCCGCTTCCGAACTCGATGCCACTTCCCGCCTATATATTGCCCGCTAAAATATGAGCCTACAAGGATCGGGTACGTTGTCCACGCCCATCCAAGCCCTAAACGAATACGGAGAAATATGATAACGGGCACTGGCAAATGAACAGATACGAACCATTGCCAAGAGAACTTCTTAACATTCTCTCTCCAATACCCAAATGGAATATTCAATAAGACCACTGTGATCGAAACTATAACCCAGACCATATGTTACCATCCTTCCCAATTAATATTTTCATCTAGGCATTATTCTTTTTCTAAATTTATGTTTACGAAGCTCCCTCTCACAATATACATAAATGATAAACTCTCACGAGAGGAGCGTGCTGCAGAATGTTTCAGCGACCGATCATTGTGCTTGTACGAAAAACTAGGATTTTGGGGCTCATAATAGTTCTACTCATTCTTTTAATGGGAGCTGGGTCCTTGCGATTATCCGCTGTATTCTCTTCCGATCTAAAAAACAAATTGATTGTCATCGACCCCGGGCACGGTGGAGCTGACCCAGGGGCACAAAATTCAGGGCTTGTAGAAAAAGACGTGAATTTAGATATTTCTCTACGTTTACGTAAGGTCTTAGAATCCAAGGGCTGTAAAGTCGTTATGACGCGTGAGGTCGATAAAGATTTTTTTCTCCCCGGGTTTGTTCAAGGGCGTATGGCTAAACGAGCTGAATTAGATCAAAGAAATAATTTGGCATCTGAAAACAACGCAGATTTATTCATTAGTGTTCATGCCAACAGCTTTCCTCAACGGAATACCTACGGAATGGAAACCTATTACCATTTAAAATCTGCGCCAGGAAAAGCACTGGCAGAACTAATTCAAGAGCAACTTACTCTACTTCAATCTGATAACAAACGCAAAGCCAAAGCTGGGGATTATTACCTTATTAATCAATCAAAAATGCCCGCTGTAATCGTAGAAGTCGGATTTCTCTCAAATCCACGAGAACGAAAACTTTTAATATTGGATAATTATCGAGATTTAGTTGCTATCGCCATAGGTACGGGAATTGAACATTACTTTATTACCTATCCTATGGGTGTACGGGAAAACGCACCAACGGTAGCACAACAAGAAGGCCCCACTTCTGCTAGCAAAGATACCTACAGACTCTACTTTTCAAACGACACTTTAGAAAGTCTTGTTCCAGAAGAACGTAAAATTAGCAGTTCAGTATGGGCAAAGCTAGACCCCTCTCAAAAAGCAACCCTTATCTTAGGAGAACTCATTCAAGGCCCGCTGTCGGATACACTCGTGCCTACCCTGACCACAAAAACTAAAATACTCTCGACAACTGTTCAAAATAACATTGCTACAATCAACTTTAGTAAGGATATTCGAGATGATTTTCCTGGTGGAGCTTTAGAGGAGGATATAACCATTAAATCTATCGTTTGGTCAATGACGCAAATACCTGGAATTAGCGGCGTGCGTATTCTCATCAATGGTGAATTTGGAGACTCAATCGGTGGACACATTCTCTTAGATCGCACATTCAAATCTCAATCGTAATTCGGATTTAATGCTACTTTGGCATAGTTTCATCCTGTAGCCGAGGCCCGCAAATTTTAAAAAGCCCGGAATTTCTCCCGAGCTTTTACTAAACCTTATAGTCAGTTTTCTATTTTGCAGTCATCGCAAGCTCCTGCGGTTGCAGATGAAATGCGATTTCATAACGGTCACTCAACCATTTTGCCTTCCATTCATCCAGTAACAAAACAGCATAATTCTCATCTTTATCCATCACTACCGTGCTCATGCTGGACTCTGTAAGAAGTTTAATTGTCTTTTCATCTTTTTCAACCCAACGCACAATTTCAAAGGGCAGGTGTTGAATATCAACCTGAACTCCGTATTCTTCACGCAAACGGTATTCTAACACCTCAAACTGTAATTGCCCGACAACACCGATGATCGGAGCCTCCACTCCCACATGGAGGTCTTTGAATACATGAATAGCTCCTTCTTCCTGTAATTCCTGAATCCCTTTAATGAATTGCTTACGCTTTAAAGCATTCGCTATATTGATGCGGGCAAAATTTTCAGGGCTAAAGAAAGGCATAGCTTCAAACTGAAGCCCGTCTTTTTCGGTGAGCACATCCCCGATTCGCAATAGACCACTATCATGAACCCCAATAATATCACCAGCAAATGCTTCATCGAGAATTGTCCGCTCCTGGGCAAACAATTGCTGAGGCTGAGCGAGCCGGAGTCGGCGATGGGAACGTGTATGAATTACGGTCATGCCCCGCTCGTAGCGACCAGAACAAATCCGGATAAATGCGATACGGTCGCGGTGCTGGGCATTCATGTTTGCTTGTATCTTGAAGATATACCCGGAAAAACTAGGAGTTTCCGGATCTAGATCCCCCAAATTCGTGCTTCGTGGCTGTGGGGAGGGCGCCAAGTCTAAAAAGCCATGCAAAAAGTTAGGAACACCGAAGTTATTAAGCGCACTTCCAAAAAACACAGGTGTTACTTCCCCACGATCCACTCGTTCCTGAGAGAAGGTGTTTCCCGCCATATCCAAAAGCTCGATTTCCTCTTTAAGCTTGCTGAGAAGAACTTCTCCGATACCTTCTTGTACTATTGGATCACTGAGGGCACCGGATACAGGTGGCTTAGAACTGGATTTGCTACTCCCGTCCATGAACCGCTCAACCTGCCCTGTCTGACGATCATAAATTCCTTTGAAATCCAAACCCATGCCGATTGGCCAATTCATGGCATACGATTCAACTCCCAGCACCTTTTCCACTTCATCCATTAAGTCAAATGGATCTTTTGCATAACGATCAAATTTATTAACAAAGGTGAAAATGGGGATTCCCCGTTGACGACAGACATGAAACAGCTTCTTTGTCTGGGTCTCCACCCCTTTGGCGGCATCAATCAGCATAACTGCGCTATCGGCTGCCGTCAAGGTACGGTAGGTGTCTTCACTGAAATCTTGGTGACCTGGTGTATCTAGGATGTTAATCACTAATCCCTGATATTTGAATTGGAGCACACTGGAAGTGATAGAAATACCCCGCTGCCGCTCCAGGTCCATCCAATCCGACGTGGCATAACGCTCCGCTTTTCTGGCTTTAACCGAACCTGCTTCGCGGATTGCCCCGCCAAAAAGAAGCAGTTTTTCAGTTAAAGTCGTTTTCCCTGCATCTGGATGAGAGATAATTGCAAAGGTTTTACGAGAATTTATTTCTGATTTTAAATCGGTTTGGTTCAATGTTTTTAACTCCTTAATGTATCTTTTATCATATATACTATTCGCGATGCATACATTGGTTTTTTATTAATTTAAAACATTATATAACATGCCTAAGTGTATATCCTCAATAAAGTATTTTTTCAATAAGCTACCATTATGGGAAGGAATTGACCTATCCACGTAGAATTTGTTAGCTAAACAGGCGCAAATAATAGGAGGATGGTAACCATGTCCTTGTTTCAAATGCTCTATGATATTTTACTAGACGATGGCTGGGAATTTGAGTCTGACAACAAGAACGAAATCATCAAACTAGACTTTCATGGCATGAACACTAATTTCTACGTTTTCTTTCTTGTCGACGAAGAGCAAGAATCCCTACTTTGCAACACTCATATCAATCAAAAAATTCCCTACTTAAAGCGCCTTAAAGTGTGCGACTTCATGAGCCGTGTTAATTACGAACTCGTCAACGGCAATTTCGAAATGGATATGGCGAATGGCCAAATACGGTATCGTACGTTCCTTGATCTTGCAGATACAGAGCCCTCTAAAGAGCAGATCATAAATATTGTATGGAACGGTGTACAGGCATTTGACACCTATTATCCTGGATTAATGAAACTCGTATACGGCGATTACAGCCCAGAAGAGGCGATGGCTTGTTGTACTGAGGAAGATTAGATTCTTAGAGCAAAGCTATGTCATCGGCAAAATGTAACTAAATATCATAACAAAATGTAAAACACTGCCAGTTGCAATAAATAGATGGAATATTTCATGAAAGCCAAAGCGTTTCGGAAAAAAATCAAAGATTTTAGTAGCATATATAACAGCACCCATGGTATAGGCAACTCCACCTGTGGCCATGAGCATTATCGCTTCTATTGGCAAATGTTGAATAAGTTGCCAGAAAGGAATTAAAGCAATCCAGCCAAGCGAGACATAGAAAATCGCTGAAACATAACGGGGTGCGTGGATAAACCAAATTTTCAAAGCCATTCCTACAATGGCTAAAGTCCAAACAGCAATAAGCATTGCCCAACGCCATGTCCCTACCAGTCCATAATAAAAAACCGGGGTATACGTCCCTGCAATTAGAAAGTAAATAGAAATATGATCTACCTTTTTCAGGAAAAGTTCTCTTTGAGGTGTGGTCCGCGCCCAATGATAGACCGAACTAGCGCCGTAAAGCGCAATCACGCTAAGCCCATAAATTGTCATAGTGACGAGTTTGGAAACATTATTTTTGCTTATGATAATTAGAAAAAACAATCCAATGATCGCTGCAATGAACGGAATAAAATGGGTCCAAGTATTAACTGGTTCTTTCATCTTCAAACTCATTTATTAAGGCCTCCAATGCCTCACCTACGTACAGTTATCCTATTTTCATTTTAACCCTTACACCAAGCAAAATCAAATATTTTTCTTCAGGACCTTTCTATAAAAGGAAGTCTCACGAATTTGATAGCAATAATTACCTGATTAATTATTACTAGTTAACACATAATAAGAATGTTCCAGTACACAAAAACAAAAATTTAAAGGAGGGTACCTATCATGGCAGGAGAAAGAAATACTAACACACCCGCAACCCAAGGAGCTTCACAACAACTGGATCAATTCAAGTATGAAGTGGCAAATGAAATGGGCCTTCAACTGGGAGGAGATCGCACAAGTCGCGAAAATGGTTCCGTTGGCGGCCAAATGACCAAGCGTATGATTCAATTCGCTGAAGAACACCTTAAAGGTGGTACTAAGATCTAACCCAAAATTTCTATAAGGGTTACATCGGAATATCAGTAAGAGGGATATCAATAAGGATATCCCTCTTATTATACTTATAAGTTCGTTCGTTATACAAATAAGCGTATTATGGACATATTCTTAAACAGCCGGACGTAGTCTCGATCAACTGTTCGATCCAATCCAACAATTCCAGAAGATATTGTTTGTTATTTCCTACATAGGCTCCATCGCGGTCCTTAATCACCTTAATTCGTACCCTTCCAAGAATTTCATGGGCCTCCTCATAAGCACCTATCGCCGAATACTCTGTAGGATTCGTAATTAAAGATAGTAAGGAATAACTGCGGTTGAGGACTTGAACTAAATCCGTATGAAGTTTTGATGAAATCGGAAACTGCCAAATTCGTCGGAGATCAATCATTTGTTCAACAGTCGTCCTCATTTGATCCAAACGAGTCAGCGGATTAACATAACGTTCGTGAAATCGGACTTCTCCACTGTTCTTTGAGGCAGGGTCTTTCTTTACTAAAGCCACAAACGCATGAGCCTCTTCCAAATTGTCTTTTAATTTAAAAACATCTTCTAGGTTTACCTTGATCTGAACGTCTAGGAGTGCTCTAAATGCCGTCTGATATAAACCAATAACATGATGCCGGGCATCTTGAAAACTCTTTTCCGTTTCCTTGTGATAACGCGGTGGAAAAACCCAGCGATTCACGAGATAAGCTATGATAATTCCTAAGGCCGTATCAAGGATTCGATTAACCGCGTAATCGAGTGGTTTTCCAGTGAGATTAACTGAAATGGCAATAAACACAATACTGGCAATACTCATGGCCTCATACCATTTCATTAATTTCAGTATCGTCATGGTTACAATCAAGCCCAGCCCTGTCCACCAAGGGCTACGCACCGCCACGAGCGCGAAGATATAACCTGTTACAGCACCGACGATGGTCCCCTTCATCCGGTGAACTCCCGCTTTCAATGAGCCTTCAATTGTGGCTTGCATAGCTATAACAGCTGCAATAGCACTGTAAAACGGGTATTCAAATTTGAGTAATTGTGCAATCCAAATACATAAGGCAACTGCGATTCCTGTCTTAATAATTCTCCAACCAATCATAGGCTCTCCTCGTTGAAATGCTATCCTAGGACATATTGTTTAGTATATCATTTTATAGATGAATGATATAAAAAAAGGAGCTTACGCTCCTATTTAATTGTCCCATCCGTTTCTTCAAGGTGTTTTTTCTTAGACGCCAAATGTGCTTTGACATCCTTAAGTTGATGTGAGGTAAGCTCCCCTGCGTTTTCCACTAAAAATTTTTCGTTTTTCTGAATATTGTCGATTGTTAATTCTATTTTCTTTAAATCTTCGAACTTATCTTTATTGCCATCATTTCTTGGCATGTTCATCACCTCATAAATAGTTTGTCCAAAGATAACGTATTCATTCGAGGTTCATTATTTACCATGAGAAATTCACCTTTAGGGTGCAGGTATATAAAGTTTGGCAGGAAACAACGCCAACAAAACGAACCGCTTAAGACTTAAGCGGTTCGTTTTGTTTTACCAATGGATTATTCTTGGTAGGCAAAAGGCTCGTTTCTGTCTTCAACAGAATATCCAGCCATTTTAATAGCCATAACGAGTTGTTTATGGTCAACTTCACCCGTTACAACAACTTCTTTAGCCTCGACATCAACATTAACGCTTTCAACACCACTTACGGCTTGGATTGCTTTTTCAACTTTCATTTTGCAATGGTTGCAGGTCATACCTCCAACATTAAGCATAATTTTACTCATTTCTTTCACCTCCGCTTTCAGAAGCCAAAGTCAGAGCTCTGAGGCCCGCTGACTATTAACTTCAGTTAAAATAGTTGTATTTCCATCCTCTGAAAGAACCTAATAATAACCCGCAGAGGAAAACTTGCTGTACTCCCTAAAGTCTACTCTTAAGACTAACCCTCTAATCGTTTGTCATACCTTCTCAACATGAGAGAACTTGTCACTACGGACACGGAGGAGAAGGCCATCGCCAATCCTGCCCACTCGGGCGGTAAAAGCTTCCCTGTCAATGGATACAGGATGCCAGCGGCAACTGGGATACCGATAGTATTGTAAATCAAGGCCCAGAAAAGGTTTTGCTTGATTTTGCTGAGTGTTTTGCGCCCTAAGCGTATAGCCCGCTCCACATCGAGGAGGTCATTGCGGACCAATACTACGTCCCCGGTTTCCTTGGCCACATCAGTCCCTGAGCCGATGGCAATTCCAATATCAGATTGGGCTAGGGCCGGGGCGTCATTAATCCCATCCCCTACCATCGCCACCTTATAGCCTTGGTCTTGATATTTCTTGATAATATTTATCTTATCTTGCGGTAAGATTTCAGCAATAATTTCCTCGATACCGACCTGCTCGCCGACCATATGAGCGACCTTACTATTATCACCTGTGATCATAAAGGTTTTTAAGCCTAACTGGTGCAGCCGGTGGATGGCCTCTTTGGTGCTCTCTTTCACCGCATCAGCCAGGGCGATGAGCCCAATTACCCGGCCACCTAAGGCAATAAAGCTGGTCGTTCTGCCTGCCTCAGCTAAGCGCGCAAAATCCTGTTCTGATCCCTGTAAATCGACACTATGCAAGTGCATCAACTTAATGTTTCCAATCAGTAACGGCTGTCCTTCATAGGCACAAGTGATTCCAAAGCCACCCTCTTCACTATAATTCGTCACCTCGTGAATTACAAGCAGTTCTTTCTTAGCCTTTGTGACGACTGCCTGTGCCAAAGGATGAATCGATGAGGTTTCGCCTGCCGCTGCGATTTTAAGAACATCCTGTTGCGTATAATCGGCATAAGCTAAGATATCCGTTACTTCGGGAGTTCCTTTGGTCAACGTCCCCGTTTTATCGAATCCAATAACTTGTATGTGCGCAATCCCTTCAAGTCCAACCGCGGACTTAAATAAGATACCGCGGTTTAATCCTACGCCGCTGCCAACCATAATCGCCGTAGGAGTAGCCAGTCCCAAAGCACAGGGACAAGCAACAACCAAAACAGCTATAGCCGCCGTGAAGGCAAAAACGAACGTACTATGGAACGCGAAATACCAGACTGAAAAGGTAATGAGGGATATCGAGACGACCACTGGGACAAAGTAATTGGAAATGGTATCCGCAAGCCGTTGAATCGGAGGTTTTACCCCCTGGGCATCTTCCACCATTTTAATGATCCCGGAAAGCACCGTGTCCTTACCTGTTTTGGTCGTTTTTACTTTAATACTTCCAGAACGATTTATCGTCGCCCCGATCACTGAATCACCCACGCCCTTGTCAACAGGAATGGATTCCCCGGTCAGCATCGCCTCGTCGATACTAGCTTGTCCTTCAATAATCTCGCCATCTACCGGTATTCTTTCCCCGGATTTAACAATCACAATATCCTCAATTTTTAGATTGGACGCGGCTACTTCCTTTTCCTCACCATTAACAAGCAAGTGCGCTTTATCGGCCTGTAGCTCTAACAAGCGTTTTAAGGCCTGACCAGCCCGCCCTTTCGCTTTAGCCTCGAGATATTTCCCAAAACGCACAAAGGTAATTAACAAAGCGGAAGTATCAAAGAAGTTTGGACCTTCGAAGAAAATAGTCGGTAGGAACATGTGTAAGGTCGTCATCAAGCTGTAACCATAAGAGGCGGTGATACCCAGCGCAACTAAGACATCCATATTAGCTGAACGGTTTTTCAGGGCGTGATAAGCTCCGCGATAAAATGTCCAACCTGCCGTGAACTGGACAATGCTTGCCATAGCAAGAATCAGATACATAAGCGTTCTTGTCATGGGGAGATACATAAGCGGCATAATTGGTAAAGCAAGAACCGCACTAAAGATGAGCCAATTACGCTGCTTGATCGCGGTCCGATCGTCCTGGTTTTCATCCCTGTTCTTTTCACTGTCTTCGCTTCGAGCAGCATACCCCAGATCCTTAATCTTGGCCAGGAGGACTTCCTCCTGGAGCACGTTTGGATCCATTTCCACACTAAGCTTCTCGGATGCAAAGTTGACAGCAACTGATATGACTCCAGGCATGGTTTTGAGACCCTTTTCAATGGTCAAAGCGCAATTTGCACAGGTCATACCACTAATTTTAAACTGTTGTTTTTGTTCGCCGGCTTTAGATATGACAGGTTCAAGAGGAATGAGATTTGCGGTCAAGCCCGCTGTTTCCGATTTTTCTTGTTTCTCCTGTTCTTCGGCTGGTTTTTCCAGCGGATAACCAGCTTCCTCAATTTCTCTACGAATGTCCGCCAAATCAACCTTTTCTGGATCCCAATCGAAGGTAGCCTTAGAATCCTCTAACGACACCTTGACATGTTCCACACTCGGGAATTTCTCTAAAATCTTAGTGACATGGTTGACACAATGCTGACAGCTCATGCCATAGACTGAAATTTGTTTTTCTTCGCGAATCACTTGTTCCGTCATGTTTATCCCCCCTAAACAAGGCTTTCGAATACATAGTCTTAAGTAGGCCAAGTCTAACCCAGGAGCCCGACGCATTTCCCCTTCTAATCCAACAAAACAAACTTAACGAAACATGCGAAAGATTGTTTTCAGAACCTCATCTACAACCTTTTCATCGCCTGCTTGGAGTTGCTCTTTGACGCAAGATTTCATATGTCTTTCCAAGAGTAATCGAGATGCCCCATCTAAGGCGGATTGAGCAGAAGCAATCTGATTTAGCACCTCATCACAGTAAACGTGGCGTTCGATCATTCCTTTGATCCCCCGAATTTGTCCTTCTATGCGGTTCATCCGAGTTACAAGCTCTTTGATTGTTTTATCGTCATGTTGACTCGTTCGTTCTCCTTGATTTTCGCCCTCACTCTGACAACCTGGACATGAATGAACCTGATTTTCTTCAGATTTCATATAAATCACCTCATAGCAATATAGTATACCCCCCTATGCTATATGTCAATCTAATCAATCTCCATTCCCATATAAATCGCAGAGTAAAACTGATCTCCAATCAAGAATTTTCTTTTGATTACTCCCTCCTCCACAAAACCCAACCTAGAATATAATTCAATTGCCCTCCGATTATCAATTCGCACCTCTAAATTGATCTTCCGAATAATTTTTGATTCTTTAGCCCATTTGATTAAATACGAAACTAGATGCGATCCAATACCAAAACCCCAAAATTCCGTTAATACCGTGATTCCGAATTCTCCCGTATGTCTTATTCGTGGTCGATCACTACTCCTGAAATTCAAATTGCCCACAATCTTCCCATCCACTATAGCAAAAATCATTAATCGATTATCCGACTTGGCACTATTTTTAATCATGGATTCCTGTTCAACTTGAGCTGTTAGCAGTTCACCAACACCAAATGTTAGAAAATTCGTTTCATCAGCAACCTGATTTATGTAATTGATATACTCCAAAGAATCTTCTTGCTTGGCCTCTCTAATAATTAGATTTTTCCCGTTTCTAAGCTCGAACGACCTCATACTTATTTTTCCTCCTTATAAATTACCTTGTAATTGATTAATCAGCACTAATCCCGTCAGGTACCTTGATTAAAAAAATTAAGAAGCCTTATAAGGCTCCTTAATCGACTATGTATGGCGGAGGCGAGGATACTCAGATTGCTCTTCGGTCACCATATTAATCCAATAAATTTCCAATACGGAATGCAAAGGACAACCACAAGAAGGACGGCGATTCCATAGCAAAAGGCAACATAGCGGCCTTGCTTGTGATTAAAAGACTTCTCACTTGTGCTGTAGTAAGCCATTAGATAGGTTGGGGATTGATAGGGGAAAAAGAAAGGATCGGTTGTCAAAAGGATTACAAATACGAGCACCCATGGGTGAATACCGGCTTGGTTTGCCAAGGGGGTTAAGGATAAGGTGAGGAGAATGAGAGCTGGGTCATCGCGGATAACAATTGTAATCATAAAAATAATGATGATGATGGCAGGTAGAAACAAATACGGAGAAACAAGAAACGGTTGCATGAGATTCTTAAATAACGCCGTAATCCAAGTAACTACACCTAAGTCGGAGGCGACATTAGCTAGGCTAAAGGCAATTCCGATGAACAATAAGAACGTCCAATCAATATCGTTCTTTATTGTGTTTTGATCAAGTACTTTTCCAAGTATTAAAATGACAAAGCCCATAAGCATAATCCAAGCATTATCAATGTGATGCCAAAATTGAAGTGACATCAAAATAATCGACCCGAAGGTAACCAATAGAGTTATTTTCTCATCCCTAGACATCGAGCCCAAAATCAAGAGTTGCTTCTCAAGGACCTCTGGCGATATTGCTAGGACAGTATCTTTTGGTCTAAAACGATAGATAAGTGCTACAAGGGCTATGACAGAAAAAAGGAGCAAAGCTGGAAATGCATACAGTATCCAGGACAACCAGGATACTGTATAACCAGGTATTAGGCCTATGGCCATCATATTTGAATAGGAACCGGTCATAAAAAAGGGCGCCAGATATCCGGAAAAAATCATTGCCGTTAAGGTTAAACCGGCTGAACCGTCACTCTGGTCGGGAAAATGCATGGCCTCGGCAATACTCCTTGAAATGGGCGCAGCAAGGGCAACTTTTGCCGAGGAAGATGGAAGAAGAGGGGTAAACAACAGCCCACTTGCCGCTAAGCCAAATAGTTGCCCGAGATAGTTTTTAGGAAATGCTTTGAGCATACGCAATGATAAGCGAAACATTAGGCCTGATTTGGAAATCGCGGCACCTAAGCCCAAAATAAAAATCATAAATAACCAGGTTGGCATTGCAAAGCCCGATAGAGCAGTGGTTGGTGTAGTAATGCCTGTCAGCACCCAGACCATGCACATCAAAAGAGCAGTGACATAGGAAGGTATTATTTCTGTTATCCAAAGAACAACTGCCCCTAACGCTATGCCTAAAAATAACATTCCGTCCCGCGAAAGCCCAGCGAAGGGTGTAATGAACCTAAAACCCCCTATAGCCAAGATAGCCAGAACTGTTGCGGCAATTGCAATCGGCCTGCTTGTGGCAAAAAGATTGCTAGCTCTTTCAACTAATAATTTTCCCGTCATGCGTCCGAGGCTTTGCTTGGCAAGCTGATAGGTTCGCCCTTCACTTTCAGTGGAAGCCTCTAATGAGGCACCATTTTCCAGGCCTTCTGCATAAAGGGCTGCTAAATTCATATACTCCAAAGCTCTTTGCATGTCTCCATGCATCCTGTATATTTCAGCAGATTTCTCGTACATACGGGAGAGTTGATCTTTCGAAAAAAGTGCCTTAGCGTCTATAGCAGCAAGAAGTTTTTCTAAGACGCCCTTACTATTATAATCACTTAATTTATCAACTAATAAATTAAAAAAATCCCGATTAGCAAACAAAATTTCTGGAGGACATGCTAGGAACTTTTCTAAGATTGGAACTATAAGTTCAGGATTTATGGATTTCAAGTTTTCATCTATGATTTTAATTGCCTTTTCCCAATGTTCGTATTGAATAAAGGTTTCTACGGCCTGTACATACATTTTTTTCGACCAAAATAACAAGGCCGCTTTTATAGCAAATATACTTATCTGCTCTTTTCCAACTATCGAGTGAAACAAGTTGGCCAAGACGTCTTTTACCGCTGGTTGAACATTGAGAAAGTCTCTATCCATAGTTAGAAAATCATGCACTAAGGGAAGTAACGATTCTACAGCCTTTATTTCGCTTTCACTCCAGAGCGTTAAAGGTACTGGTTGCGGTAGTATTGCTGCCGAAATAATAATATACTTTACTTCCGCAGGAAGAGACTCGATCCTCTTATTAATAACATCGGAATGGGTCTTCTTGTTTTCCTGTAATGAGTCATTACTTTTGACCAGTCTATCCGTAAGCAGCCTAATAAAGAATAGCGAAACTGCACTATTTTCGGCTAAGATTTCCTGCAATACTTTTCGGGAGATTTCAAAGAGGACAACCTCAGTAGCGGTAACTGCCGTTGCGCTGCGTGGGATATTTGACAACAAAGCCATTTCCCCGAAAACATCTCCATCTTTAATAGTAAACGAAAGTTGATCTCCTATGAGCAAGTCCACTGAACCCTTAACAATGACATACATACAATCCCCGTACGAATCTTGTTCAAATATAACTGTTTGGAGAGGCAATTGAAGCTGCTTCATTTTCCCTAAAATGCGTGCCTGCTCAACAGAAGACATACCACTAAAAATTGGTATTTTATTTAATTCCAATAGACTCCATCCCCTTCTAGGTAACTACTGTAGCGTTCCCACGATGAACCTATCTATTAGCCAGAGAAAAAGTAGATGGATGGTGTTATCGGTGACGAATGCCCATCAGCATATGACAATCTTCCTTGTAAAGATTCTACATCTTGCCATCATTTCCTTCCAAGATAACCGAAATAATCCGGATTAAATGAGAGATTAGATTAGGGAATCCATCAGCAGCTATTTGTGATTTATGGTCGCCACTATTTTGTGATAAAATAGAAACTATTAATAAATGACTTAACAAGGAGAATTATAGTGTTCAAACATTTGCTCTGGGTAATAACATTAAGTTTGCTCATCTCGGATTTGGGCTGCAATAAATTATGGCCCATAACTCTACCGAACGGTACTACTCCTCCCCAATCTCAACCTCAAAATGAACCAAGCGCATCCAAGGCTCCACAAGGGCTCATAAATCTACCTCTACCGCTTTTCCCCTTTTCCAAAACCACGCCAGCAGATATTACTCAGCTTGAGCGGAGCGTTGTTGACCTTATTAATAACGACCGTCTCAAAGCAGGCCTAGAGTCTGTGGCCTGGGATGAAACGGCCGCCAAGTCAGCCCGCCAACATGTCCTCGAAGAAGCCGATAACGGCTATATCAGCCACTGGGGAATGGATGGAGAAAAACCACAACGTCGGTACACCTTAGTCGGTGGACTTGACGCAGTCAATGAAAATGAAAGTGTGACTCTTTGGCTGGAAGGTGCTTTCCACGGCGTTTCCAAAGACCAACTCCAAACGATCGTTGCGGAACATGAGTCAGCCATGATCAACGAACAACCTCCCAATGACGGGCATCGGAAGAACATACTGGATCCTCATCACACCGGTGTCGGCATTGCCATTGCAGTCGGTAAATACGGCGTGGCAATGGCTCAAGAGTTTACCAATCACTATTCGGTCATGACTCTGACGCCCCTTACTGCGACTCCTGGTTCAACCATAACCCTAAAGGGACGGATCACGAAAGGGTATCAGATCGAAGGGATTTATGGTGTGTGGGAATCTTTGCCCCAACCAATGACTCGAGAACAACTTTTGCAAACTCATTCCTACTCTGATCCCTCTTGGGATAATCTACATTTCTATGCCAAACCACAGGGTAAGGGTTATTACATATCTACACCCTCGGGAAAGATCTTTGCCCAAAATGTCAATGCGGATAGCCAAGGAAATTTTTCTATTCCAGTTCCCATGGTCAACACCCAGGCGTTAGATTATATTACGGTTGAAATAGCCCCAAACAATAAGCCCAAGGATACATTTTATGCCGCTCAGTTTGTAATCCAACACTGAGATGGTACGACTGGTCAAAATGTGGATTCGCCATGCCTTAGTTAGAATACCGTCGAACGCGTGTTGCATTTAGAACCGCCAGAAGGGCTACGCCAACATCGGCAAAAACTGCCTCCCACATAGTAGCCATCCCCAAGACCCCCAACAAAATGAATCCCAGTTTAATTCCTAAGGCAAAGAAAATATTTTGCCAAATGATCTTCTTAGTATAACGAGCAATATCAATCGCCGTTAAGAGCTTGCTTGGCTGATCCTCCATGAGAACCACATCCGCGGCTTCGATCGCTGCATCCGACCCTAATCCGCCCATTGCAACTCCAACATCCGCCCGGGTCAGGACAGGCGCATCATTAATCCCGTCCCCAACAAAGATAACCTTCCCTTTGCGGTCCTTTTCTGCCATAATTTTTTCCAACCAAGTCACCTTATCCTGGGGAAGTAAATCGGCATAATACTCCGTGACGCCTAAGCCGTTTGCCACGCTTTGCGCAGCTCCCTGATGATCTCCTGTCAGCATGATGGTTTTTATGCCGGCCTTGCCTAAGGCTTCGATCGTTTCCTTAGCACCAGACTTAATGCGGTCCGCAATCAGAATATACCCCACATATTGACCAGAAACTGCGACATAGACTAAGGTTCCCACCACCTCTTGGTCTTGATCCGCATCTTCCGGAACCGAAATTCCGGCTTGCTGCAGAAGGGCAGCCTTTCCAACCCAAACGTCTTGACCCTGAATCTTGGCCTGGATACCTCTCCCACTTATTTCTTCATACTCTTCAAGCATTCCAAGATCGAGGGGTAAGGCATAGTTGTGACGAATGGACTTTGCAATCGGATGGTTAGAGTGGATTTCTGCCATTGCCGCAATTTCCATAAGATATTCTGAGCTAAATCCCTTGGCCGGTTGAAGTTTAATAACCTCAAAGACCCCTTGTGTTAGTGTCCCGGTCTTATCAAAAACGACCGTCCTCACCTGGGTCAGTGCTTCAAGAAAATTTGCCCCTTTGACAAGAATACCGTGCCGTGAAGCACCGCCGATCCCGCCAAAATACCCCAAGGGGACCGAAATTACCAAGGCACACGGGCAAGAGATAACAAGAATCGTTAAAGCTCGGTAAAGCCACTGACTGAACGTCCCACCTCCAAACAGAGGCGGTAATATCGCGATTCCCAAAGAGATTAACACGACTCCAGGTGTGTAATAACGAGAGAACGTTGTTATGAATTTTTCCGTACGGGCTTTGCGTGTGCTGGCATTTTCTACTAAATCAAGTATTTTTTGCATAGACGACTCTGCATAAAGACGAGTCACCCGAACGGTTAGTACACCACTCGAGTTCACCATTCCGGATAATACCGTATCTCCTACTTCGACTTTTCGAGGAACCGCCTCTCCGGTAAGAGCAGAGGTATCTACAAACGAGGACCCATTCAATACTTCTCCATCCAGTGGAACCCGCTCCCCAGGCCTCACCAAGATCTGTTGTCCGACTTGGACATCTTCTGGCTCGACCTTCAGTACGTCTAATTGGTGGATCAAATTCGCATAATCAGGCCGAATGTTGATCAAGGCCTGAATCGAGTGCCGCGAACGGTTAACTGCTAAGTCTTGAATATATTCGCCAATCGTATAAAAAAGCATAACCCCAACTGCTTCAGGCAATTGATGAATCGCAATCGCTCCCAGCGTGGCCAAGGACATCAGAAAATTTTCGTCAAAGAGTGCCCCTCTAATCATATTTCGGAGGGCTATAAAGAGCACTTCATACCCGACAAGAAGATAAGCACTTAGATAGATTGTATATTCTAGAATCCAGGGAGGATTTTGTCCAATTAGGGGTAATCCCAATCCCAAAACGAGCAAAGTACTAGCTATAAGCATACGGACCTTTTTCCACTTAGTTTCTTCCGTGCTTTCCTCTAGATTGAGACCTTTACTTCCATTTGGTGATACGGGCTGTAATTTTACGCCTGGTTCGATTCTGTCCACAATACGTTGCGCAAGCTCGATAGCCGTTGGAGGCAAGTAGACTGTCTGGGTGGCAAAGTTAAGAGTCGTTTGCCCGATGGTTTCTTCAGCGCAAAAAGCCTTCTCTATCTTCATAGCACAACTTGCACAATTCAAACCCTCCAAGCGATACTTTATCCGCTCTTGACTTTGTTCATGATCCTGTTGTGGTTGTTTTATTTTCTCTCGGTTATTTTGGTGGCGATTCTTTTGAGGGCTTACTGTTGTACTCATACTTTACCTCCTCCTAAAGCCAGGCCAATTCCTTTTACACGGCCCTCGGAAATGTGCTCAATTCCCTCACGGTAAAGTGCCAAAACATGGTCATCATCCAAGGAGTAATACACCATCTTGCCCTCCCTACGGTACTTCACAAGATGGTTGTTCCTGAGAATACGTAACTGATGTGACGTGGCAGACTGGCTTAATTTCAAAAGTTCAACCAGGTCACAGACACAGAATTCGCTTTTCGCTAGAGCATCCATAATGCGAATTCTTGTAGGATCCCCCAGGGTTTTAAATAACTCTGCTAAATGATTGACCTGCTCTTCTGGAATAAGGAGTTCCCCTACAGATTCAATCAAATCAGTATGGATACAATTGATCTCACACACGGGACTCTCCGTCTTTTTCGTCATACCACATTCTCCTAACATATGATTACATGTTCATATGTCTATTATAACTAAGACTTACTGTTTTATCAATATGCTATTTACAAAGGACCAATCTGTAATATTAAAAGGAGAGGGTGAGGTCCCAAAATAGAAATTACATCCATTTTGGGACCTCACCTTCTTAATTAGTTGGTTTTAGAGATCTGTACACCACAGACTTTGTACTCGTAAGTTTTAGTGACTTTATCAAAAGCCCCATTCGTCAAAACGTTGGTGGGTGATTCCAAATAATGAAGTGTCATAAAGAGCATTCCCACAGGCACTCGCCCTGTTATTTTGATTTTCGTATTCAACTCACCTCGACGAGACCTGACGTGGATCCGTTCACCCTCTCCTAACCCAAGCCGTTTGGCGTCCTTAGGATTGATTTCTGCCAACTCTTCTGGGGAATAGCTCTCAAGGGCTGCTGAATTTCTCGTCATAACGTTATAGTGAGACAGCTTGCGACCCGTACTGAGTAAAAATGGGTACTCCTCATCGGGTGATTCAGCGGGCAATTGATTTTCTATCGACACGAAGAGCCCTTTGCCACGAGTACAAGTCCCTTCGTGCAAGAATTTCGTTCCCGGATGGTCACAATGAGGAATCGGCCATTGCAACCCGTGATTCCCCAGACGTTTGTGGGTAACCCCAGTATATTGGGGCGCCATTGACGCCACTTCCAGCATGATTTCTGCCGGGGATTGATAAGGGAAAGAGTAACCCATACGGGTTGCCAGTTGAGAAATGATATCCCAATCCGCCTTAGCCTTTCCGATCGGTTTAATGGCCTGATTGACCTTTTGCACCCGCCGCTCAGTATTTGTAAATGTGCCATCTTTCTCAGCAAAACTAGCCCCGGGGAACACTACATCCGCCAGCTTAGCTGTTTCCGACATGAAGATGTCTTGGACCACGAGGAAATCAAGGGACGCTAAACCTTTGCGCACATGATTAGCATCGGCATCGGTCAGTACTGGGTCCTCGCCAAAAACATACAAAGCCCTTAAATTTTTACTATGCGCTGCTTCAAACATATCTGGAATCATAAATCCTGGATTGGGATTGAGAGCAACACCCCAGGCGGCTTCGAATTTAGCCTTTGCCGCTGGACTTGTCACCTTTTGGTATCCAGGGTAGGTATCTGGCAGCGCTCCCATGTCACAGGCACCCTGGACATTATTTTGCCCACGCAACGGGTTAACTCCAGAACTTTCCTTACCCAAATTGCCCGTGAGTAGGGCGAGGTTCGCACAACTCATGACATTATCCGTACCATAGGTGTGTTCCGTTATCCCCAAAGTATAAAAAATCTGGGCTGGTTTTGTAGTCGCATATAGCCTCGCAGCTTCTATGAGCTGAGCTTCTGGAACACCCGTGATTTGACTCGCCATTTCTGGCGGATATTTATCGATAGTCTCTCGGAACTTCTCATACCCTTCCGTACGCTCCTCAATAAACGCACGATCTTCCCATCCATTAGCGAGAATAATGTTCATAATCCCGTTGAGAAGAGCAATATCAGTTCCCGGTCGAAGTCTTAACCAAAGATCCGAGACTTCAGCGAGCTGAGTTTCTCGTGGATCCACAACGATTAGCTTTGCCCCATTAGCTAAGGCTTGCTTCATCTTAGTCCCAATGACGGGGTGAGCCTCTGTTGTATTTGAACCGATAACAAACATGACGTTGGTATGTGGGATTTCATTAATGGAATTCGTCATTGCTCCCGAACCGAACGATGTGGCCAGACCGGCCACAGTGGGAGCGTGTCAGGTTCGAGCGCAGTGGTCGATATTATTTGTACCGATCACTGCGCGCATAAACTTTTGCATGACATAATTATCTTCATTGGTACAACGAGCAGAGCTTAACGCCGCAAGAGCATCTGCCCCATAATTATTCTTGATTTCCTTGAACTTTCTCGCTACTAAATCGAGGGCTTCATCCCATTCTACAGGAACAAACACTCCGTCTTTCTTGATCAAAGGGGTCGTCAGACGATTAGGACTATGAATCATATCCATCGCGAACCGACCTTTGACGCAAAGCGCCTTCCCATTAACCGGTGCATCTGGATTAGAGGTTACTCCAATAACCTTTCCGTCTTTAACATTTAAGTCAAAGTTACAGCCTGTGCCACAAAACGGACAGGTGGTTTGAACCTTTGTAACTTCCCAAGTACGTCCCTTACCGATCATATGTTTTTCAGTTAGCGCCCCAACTGGACAAACCGAAACACATGAACCGCAGAAATCACAAGCAGACTCGTTATAAGGAAGATTGAAAGCGGGACCTACTTGGGTATCAAAGCCACGGAAAGAGAAGTCCAATATACCTTTTCCCTGAATTTCAGTACACGCTTTGATACATTTACCACACGCGATACATTTATTAGGATTTCTCAAGATAAAAGGGTTTCCGCTATCGGTCGGGAGGTTGTGTTGTTCGCCTTTATAAAGATCTCCCGTAGCTCCATATTCATAGGCGTACTCCGCCAAAGAACAGTCTCCCATTTTTTGACAGGTCATACAATCTAGTGGATGATTTGCCACCAACAGTTCCAGAATTATTTTGCGTGCCGCTCGGACTTTGGGATTCTGAGTTTCTACCTTCATCCCCTGCGCTACTTGAGTGACGCAAGACGGGGGAAGATTGCGCATGCCTTCAATTTGAACAACACATAAACGACAGGAGCCGGATGGGGTAAGCTCTGGGTCATGACACAAGGTAGAAATCGGGATATCATTCATGCGACAGGCTTCAAGTACGGTCGTTCCTTTAAGAACACTGACTTCGCGCCCATCGATCGTTAAGGTAAACCACTCCAATGTGTTTCACTCCTCAGCTTATTAATGCTTATCCTTAATATTCCTTCGATTGAATACCGAAGGAATATCGAATAGTTGATAGTCATAGCTTCTTAGTGATTTTAATCACTAAGAAGCTATGTGATGGTTAAGAGTTTGCGCCTACTTCACTAGTGAATTAATTTTTTCGACAATATTGCCTAGACCTAAAAACTCTTCCCATGCAACCTGGACAAACTCGCCATCCTGATTAATGAACGGCATTTCCGTTCGATCAGGGTTGAATCGAAAATCAGACCCTATACGCCCTTTAAGACAAAGCGGTCGACCGTTTCCGGCCGATTTTGCTGTCACCCCGATAACTTTGCCGTTCTTGGAGTTAATGTCAAATTTGCAACCCGATTCACAAAATGTGCAGGTGGCTTCTTCCTTAGTGAACTCCCATGTCCTGCCTTTACCTATCATGCTTTTATCGACTAAGGCCCCTACCGGACAAATAGCCACACACCTGTTGCAATAAACACAGCTGGAGTCTTTCAGGTCCGTGTCCATAAAGGTTGCGATCTTCGTATTGAATCCTCGATAAGCATAATCAATCACGCTTCGTTCCGTGACAGCGTTGCAGGTAGCGATACACTTGCCGCACAAAATACATTTATTAGGGTCTCTCAGGATATAGGGGTTTCCATTATCGATAGGAACGTTCCGTTTTTCCCCTTGATAAACTTCACCGGTTACACCATATTCATACGCATACTTAGCCAAAGAACAATCTCCTAATTTCTCGCAAAGCATGCAATCTAACGGATGATTAGCGACCAAAAGTTCAAGAATTGTTTTGCGCGCTGCCCGAACTTTGAGATTGTTGGTTTCTATCCTCATTCCCTGAGCTACTTGAGTGACGCAAGCCGGGGGAAGATTACGTATCCCCTCGATTTGGACGACACACAAACGGCAGGCTCCGGCAGAAGTAATCTCCTTGTCATGGCACAAAGTTGGAATGGAAATATCATTCATACGACAGGCTTCAAGTACGGTCGTTCTCATAGGAACGACAACTTCACACCCATCAATCGTAAGTGTTATCAACACTAATATCCCTCCCTTCAGTTTAGGCCCGAATAACAGCATCGAACTTGCATTTATCCACACAGGTTCCGCATTTGATACAATCATCTTCTTTAATTACATACGGTTTCTTCTTCTCTCCTGTAATACAAGTCGTCGGACAGTTTTTAGCACAGAGCCCGCATCCTTTGCATTTCTCTTTATCAATTGAATAACTCAGCAAGGCTGAACAGGCGTGTGCAGGACACTTATGATCAAGAATGTGCGCTTCGAACTCGTGCCTAAAGTATTTGATCGTTGCCAGGATAGGGTTTGGTGCAGTCTGACCCAATCCGCAAAGGGATGTTTCCTTGATGGTAAGGGCAAGATATTCTAAGGTGTCGATATCCTCGATTTTCCCTTCACCTTTGGTGATCCTATCCAGAATTTCGTACATTCGTTTTGTGCCTTCTCGACAAGGGGTGCATTTTCCACACGATTCTTTCGTCGTAAAGCTTAAGAAGAAGCGAGCAATATCCACCATGCAAGTGGTCTCATCCATAATCACGAGTCCACCTGAGCCAACCATAGCCCCTGCCTGCGCTAAGGAATCATAATCCACTGGGGTATCGAGCATCTCCTCAGGCATACATCCGCCCGAAGGCCCCCCTATTTGCACGGCTTTAAAGGTCTTACCATTCTGAACTCCGCCCCCAATGTCAAAGATGATCTCCCGCAGCGTCGTTCCCATAGGTACTTCAACCAAGCCGGTATTATTCACTTTTCCGGTTAGGGCAAAGATTTTCGTCCCTTTGCTTTTTTCCGTTCCCATCTGAGCATACCACTCGGATCCGTTGCGCAAAATATGAGGTATATTGGACCAAGTTTCTACGTTATTGATATTGGTTGGTTTTCCCCATAAGCCACTGACAGCTGGAAAGGGTGGACGCACTCGTGGCATGCCACGTTTTCCTTCAATAGAAGCCATTAAAGCTGTTTCTTCTCCACAGACAAAGGCTCCTGCGCCAGCAAAAACATTTAACTTAAAGTTAAAACCGGAATCTAAAATATTATCGCCCAAGTATCCGGCTTTCTCGGCTTGCTTAATCGCTATCTCTAGGTGCTTAATAGCCATGGGGTATTCTGCTCGACAATAGACGTATCCTTCATTGGCCCCGATTGCATAGGCCCCAATGAGCATTCCCTCAATCACGGAATGCGGATCACCCTCCAGTACGCTGCGATCCATAAAGGCCCCTGGATCTCCTTCGTCTGCGTTACAAATAACATATTTCTTTTCACCTGCTGCGCCGCGGCAAAAACCCCATTTTAACCCCGTTGGAAATCCTGCACCACCACGGCCGCGCAGCCCGGATTTTTTGACTTCCTCTACTACTTCATCCGGCGACATGTCTTTGAGAGACTTTTGTAAAGCGGAATATCCGTCTCGGGCAGTATATTCTTCAATCTTCTGGGGATCAATAATTCCGCAATTCTGAAGGACAATCCGATGTTGCTTAGCAAAAAATCGGATTTCAGATAATGTACTTACAGGTTTTTTAGTAACCTCATCTATAAACAGAAGGCGTTCTACTCGTTCACCTTTGATAATATCGGTTGCTACAATTTCCGCAATATCGTCCGGCGTAACAGAGGTATACAATACTTGATGTTGTTCAATAACCAGGGTCGGTCCTTTTTCACAAAACCCTTGACAACCTGTCCCCACAATGCTTACGCTTTCTTCAAGACCTTGCAGTTTTATCTCCGCTTCTAAAGTGCTAATAAGCTTATTTGCTCCCGATGACGCACATCCCGTCCCTGCACAAACTAGAATTCTCTGCTTTTCTGCCATTGCTTTATCCCCCTACTCGTATTCGGCCAATATCCCGGCAATCTGCTCCGGTAATAATCGTCCATGAACTTCATTATTAATGGAAATAACTGGTGCCAAACCACAGGCGCCTATACAAGCCACGACTTCCAAGGTAAAGCGTCTATCTTCGGTCGTTGCCCCATCTTTGATCTTTAATTCTTTTTCAATAGTTTCCAGTACTTTGGCTCCTCCACGTACATGGCAAGCCGTTCCTAAGCAAACATTGATCACATTTCGTCCTGAAGGAACTAAACGGAACTGAGCGTAAAACGTCACAACACCATAAATCCTCGCTAAAGGTATACGCAAGCCTTTGCTAATGTGTTGAAGTACATGCGTTGGCAAATAACCATACACCTCTTGAGCTTGTTGTAAAACCGGAATAAGAGGCCCCTTATGATGCTGATACTGGGTAATAACTTTATCCAACGTTATTAGCTTAGGATCTATTAAATCTTCACACTCGGTACACAAAAGAATCCCCCCCTTTGAATTTCCTTTAAACCTTATAGGTTTTAGTTTTTTTATTCCTCATTCTCAGTGGTTAGCATCGTCATCTTAGCATCAAATTTATTGGCGACTAGCAACACGATTCGAGGCGGAGCAATCAAGGCTGCTCGTTGATTTAGTTTAGCTGTATTCCTACTGTCTGTCGTGTTTATGGTCATTAAATTAGCATTAAATTAATAACTAAAATATTGAGAACATTACGAACATTAAGATAGTGGCCTATATTAGGAGCCTTTTATACTCTAAAGGGGCATGGGAGTTCCTAATAAAACCTGTCTAGCGCAGTAATAAAAAAAGGCCCCCAAGGGAGCCTTTTATAACGGGATAAATAGCTTAACGGGTCGGCCAACTGTACCGTATTTTTGTTGGGATTTTAATACTCCACAATGTTCTAGAAATTCGAGGTAGCGACGTACTGTCACCCTAGTCAGTTTAACTCCCTCCGCGACGTTGTCTGCAGAGAGGGGACGGTCAGTTGCTTGCAAAAATTGCACTATTTGAGCAAGAGTGTCTTCATTCAAGCCCTTGGGCAAGCCTTCTTCACCAATACAACGACTCATATCAAGGTTCAGCAACGGCTTATTTACGGTAGTGGCAGTAGTTTCTACAGCTAATCCAATCGTTTTACGACCCTCGGACGACTGCGTAGTCGTATTAAATTGGCTTTTAGTGGGGTCATCCTCGGGATTGCTACCATTCGACTTATTGATCTCCCCAGTTAGAGATTGGATCTGCTCTACCATCTGGTTAAAGGCAACTTCCAACTCCTCTATTTCCTTGGCGCCTGAAACTTTGATCTTCTGGGGAAGGTGTCCTGTGGCTACGTCTCGAGTTCCTAACATTATATTGTGTAAGGGGTAGATGATAACTTTCTGCAGGAATAACCAAGTGAGAAGAGCAACTAAAACTGTTAGGGCAAATCCTACTTCAGCCATCGTTATCAATGATTTCGTGATAATATCCTGCTCATAAGCATGGGATATTCCTACATAAAAGATTCCAATAATATTACCGCTTTCATTTCGTAATGGAACATAACCTGTTTGGTACGATTCCCGGACTACCTTAGCCGCTCCGATATAAGTCTGACCATCTTGCAGTACAGTCTGGGCCACATTCTCAGAAACCTTAGTACCAATTACTCGTTCACCGTTTGAACCACGAACTGTAGTAGCTACACGCGTATCACCTAGAAATAATGTGACAGCATCCCCCGTGAGGCTGGATAAATGATCTACTAAGTCATTATTGAGGCTAATTTTAATGATTCCTTTATATAAGTTCCCATCCTGGACTGACCAAGCGCCGGGATATGTCTTATCAATAATTTCCCCACATGTTCCTAAATCTGTTCGCGTTTTAATATCAGCAGCAGCCGTAACGCGATTTTTCATATACCAGCCAAGCCCTGCCAGGAAGCTTGCAGTCAGTAAAAGGAGCGAACATAACAGCAATATAAGAATTTGATGTTTGAGTGAACGCACTCAATTCACCTCTTTCGTCAACTATCACCTTATTTAGGGTATCCATTTTTGGTACATGTAATGATAAATTCGCGACTCTTACTAAAAAACCTGCTCTTATAACCTCAATAAGAATTATTTAATTTAATAGTTCTATAAGTTTGAATAATCTGAAAAATAATCACGGAGAGCCCTCTGCTATCGTTAGCAAATGCTTCAGATTAAAATCAAGTAATAATAAAAGAATTTTCAAAAACAAATCCCTATCAAGCTTTATTATAGCTTAGAAGGCTTGTATTGAACAGTTCTAATAAGTTTATATATTATTTTACTAAAAAGATGATTTGTTGCTATAATAATAATCATAAAAAACGTCTGTCTCCTGAGAGATAGGCGTTTTTTATGATTATTCATCTGTCGATAAGTTTACTTATTTAGCAGCATTCGATCTAGCTTGATCCATGGGTACACATTCTTTTTTTGTATCATTTTTGATATAAACGAACCAATAGATACCTGCTACAAAAATTGATCCGCCGCAGATGTTTCCAAGAGTTACTGGTATTAAGTTATTCACAACAAAGGTGCCCCAGTTTAAGTTTGCAAGCACCGCCGGTGTAAGGTGCGATTCTGCTACCCAACTCGGATTTGCTTTTGCCAATATTCCAGCCGGAATATAATACATATTTGCTATACTATGTTCAAATCCGGAAGTAATAAACAACCATATTGGGAAGAAAATTGCAAATATCTTACTGACCATATCCTTAGCACCATAGGCCATCCAAACTGCTAGGCAAACTAGCATGTTACACATAATCCCTAAATAAAATGCCGACATAAAAGGCAAGCCTACTTTATAAGCTGCAATTTTTATGGTTACCCCACCTAGAACATTTGCACCGCTGTTAAATAATCCAGAATGCACCATCATATAAGCAAGCAGTACAGAACCCACGAAATTACCAAAGTATACAAAAAACCAATTTTTGAGCATATCCCTAACTCTAATTTTTCCATCTAAAACTCCGCCTAAAATCATCGTATTACCAGTGAACAATTCTCCACCTGCTAATACAACTAGCATAAGACCAGTACCAAATATAGCGCCTGCTAATACTTTCCCAAGACCATAGGTCTCTGGCTTTGCAAATAAATTAAACGCAGCCATATTTGATCCCTCGGCTGCAAAAGCAATAAATGCTCCCGCTAGAATTCCTAAGATAAACTGATTTGAGTATTTCATACCTACTTTTTTTATCCCCGTCTGTATGGTAGTATAAGTGATTTCAGAGGGTGTCGAATAATTTTTCGTTTCCAAATTTATCACTCCTAACTTTAATAGTTTCTCAATTTGGATTCTTTTTTTCTCAAAGAAGAATTGACTTAAACTAATGCTCCTTTCTGAAAAAGTTGTTCTAACTAGGATCTCTTTACAATTGAGCTGGATCAACTAAATGTGCTTATTGATTAGTGTAGCCTGGTTTGCTCAGTCTGTCGTGTTTATGGTCATAAAAATAGATTTGTGTTAATAAAGAAAATATTAAGAACATTAAATATTCAAAAATATGGTACCATCAGAGAAGCCTATCTACAGATGCTCCCCTTAGTTTCCGAGAATGTCCCCCTAGAGCTCGTCAAATAAAAAGCACGACCTTCTTTAATAAGAGGGTCGCACTAATACCTTAAATAAGTTCATTAAGTTCATTAAGTTCAGCAGGGTTAATTAGATAGATCTTGCTTTCTTCGTTCAAAGTCCTCGGTGTCAATCTCGCCGAGGGCATAACGCTCACGCAGGATCAATAAAGCCGGATCGTTTAGTTTTTGCATCGCCCGAACCTTTTTACCATGACGTTTCAAGCAAATAACAGCGCTTACAATGATGATAACCATGAAGATCAAGTGACAAGCTAACGGGAGAAATCCCAACCACCCAGTATGTCCGTTTGCCATAAAGCCTGGACCAAATCCTTGCATCATAGTTCCACCACCGCGCATGACGTTTCCACTACCGTGCATCATTTTTTATTCCCCCTCATTATTCTAATGCCTTTTTGCGTTCGTTAAATTCTTCGGCGTTAATCTCGCCTCGGGCATAGCGTGCTCGAACTATGTCGAGTGCATCTTGGTGCGAACCTACCGATTTATGGGGATGACAGCCGTTCTGCTTAGAATAGAAATAGGCGCCGATACATAGCAATACTATTAGAAGAAACATCTATAACATCCTCTCTTACATGATCTATTTTTTCTCTTTATCATGACCTAAATTTAGTATACAGATATATCGTGCAAAACAGGTGAATAAATTGTGAATTTCACGTTAAGATTTATAAATGGGCCCTGACATTGACAATCCTCACGACTCACGTATGATTAACTATAATGAATTTAACGTTGTCCAGAAAACTGACAATTGAAAGGACGAGGACACGCACAATGAAAGTCAAGATTTTCAGTTCCCCAGATTCTCGAATCCTAGCTAAAGAAGTCAATCAATGGTTAGAAGACAACAGTTGGCTTAAGGTGATCAACATCACACAAAGTTCAGGAGCTGCAACCGTCATCTCCCTTTGGTACAATGAACCCAATGTTCCGATTCTAGGATAGGATAAGAAAAAGAGAAGTTGTTAGCCACATAGGCTTACAACTTCTCTTTTTCATTTAACAAAATACTCCAACCCGCATCAAAAAGTGCTGCATTAGGAAATACTAGGCTTACACCTAGAGATTATCCGATGACTAACCGCCACTAAACACCCTCTTCTGACGATTAGATAAAATACTCCACCTGGGCTAGAGGGAAATAGTCCTTAGCTTGCTCTTGGAAAAATTCTTTCATTTCTTTCATCTCTTCTGGTTGGTAGATATATTTTCCATAGCCAAACTGCCCGTATTTATACTTTCGTTCATCCTCTTCCATGGGTAAGGAGGAGTTCGGAAAAACCTCTAGAATATTGGCTTTAGCTTTGGCAGTAAAGCGATGCGAAATAAATTCAAGAGTCAATTGCTCTGAAGACCAACCTAACGGGGCCCTTTTTGCCAATTCCTCCGCTGAGCGTTCCATGAGCCTTTGATACGCTTCTTGCCACCCTTCAAACCTAAAAATAGGGGCGATAATAAACCCTAACGGATAATCAGCCGTTAACACTTTACCTGAGGCTGCAATCCGTTCTTCCGGAGACGGGGTTCCATGTTCATACTTCTGCACAACCTCAGTACAGTTCAAACTAAAGCGAAAGCGAGTATGGCCTTCATGTTTGGCCTCGAGAAGACTGTCAACGTCCGTATACTTCGTGACAAAGCGAAAACGACCGTACTGCTCACGCCCAAAAAATTCAATTGCCCGCTTCAAGGCACCGGTATATCGCTCCACTGGAACAGGATCTGAGGTTGCTGCTCCTTCGAAGCGAGTAATCTCCGGGAGCCTTTCCTGAATTAACTTTGAAGCGATGTCCAAAATTTCTTCCAGATTAACGTAAATCCGAACATAGGGCTTTTTGCCTAAAGTTGTCGCTAGATAACAATATTCGCACATACCCGGACAACTGGTGACAAGCGGCAACTGATAATGAGCGGACGGTTTACAGGATTGAAACGTTGAACTACGACGGACTCCGATGACTAAGGTCCGCTTAGCTTCCCGATACGCCTCAGTTGCACTTTTACCCGGGATTCCGCTCACCCGATTATGAGAGGTAGTAGGTGTAACGGAAATCTCTAGGTGCTGAAAATGCTGGACTAAAGTTTTCCCGAACGGATAATCGAGGACACTTGGCTCATAAAACACGCGAGTGGGTATGAATTCGTTTGCCATCTCTAATCACCTCTGGCATAGGTTACCCCAATGGTGCAAAACTAAAACTACCTTATCCCAGTCGCATTTCATTTAATACCTTTATAACCGTTGCTAATGAAGAACGTCGTCTCCTGGACAAGGAGTCGAGGTTAGGTAATGTTCTCTCGACTAGGTTACAATGTATCTAGAATGGATCATGTTGCCAAAGTTTAATATCTTCCACCAGAAACTAGTACGACGAAAGAGAGGTTTCCTTAGTGCAAGATTCACGAGATGACTTAGATCTGGACCCTGTCCAAGATTCGGCCTCACTAGTTAGCAATGATCATGCCGAACGTATTGATAGGATTGTCGACGACTATAATACTCATATACTCGCTCAACTTAAGGCCCAGAATTCCCGTGAGACCACCTTTTCAGACCATCTCGCGGATAAATTTGCGCTTTTTGCCGGAAGTTGGAAGTTTATTATTATTTTTAGTACGTTTCTCTCCTTATGGATGCTCTGGAATACTATTAGCCTGACAAAGGCCGAGCATTTTGATGCTGCGCCCTTTATCCTTCTAAACCTCATTCTTTCGTTTACTGCGGCCTTTCAAGCTCCTTTCATAATAATGAGTCAAAACCGCCAAGCTATTCGTGACAAACACGAAGCCGTCATTGATTTTTCGATAAACTATAAAGCCGAACTGGAAATTGACGACATGCAAAAACATCTTCACCATCTCGAACTTCAGGTTGCTGATATCCACAAAATGCTACATACGCTTCATAGCAAGCAAACTGAAAAAACGGCAAATTAGAGGTATTTGTATAAATTTGTCGAACTATATACTACAGTTCTGAAAGCGCGACAGTCAATGTCAACAAAACTTAAAATGAATGGAGATAATGGCTATTAATAGACTTTTTCGAAAGAAGCCCATCGAGCAGCTCCTCGCTGAAACGCAAGGCGAAGCCAGTCTGAAGAAGACACTTGGCGCATTAGATCTCACGATGCTAGGAATTGGAGCTATTGTTGGAACTGGTATTTTTGTTTTAACAGGCGTAGCCGCAGCAAGGTACGCCGGGCCAGGTCTCGTACTATCATTTATAATCTCAGGGATTGCGTGTGCTTTTGCCGCCCTGGTTTATGCCGAATTTTCGTCATCTATACCCGTTGCGGGGAGCGCATATACCTATAGTTATGTTTCTTTAGGTGAATTTATGGCTTGGATCATCGGATGGGACTTAATGCTTGAGTACTTGCTAGCGGCCAGTACCGTTGCCATAGGATGGTCAGGGTATTTCCAAATGCTACTCAACGGCTTCGGCATCTACCTTCCGACTTGGGCTTCCGGTGCCTTAGGCTCAGCCCCTGGTGCTATTTTTAATCTTCCCGCCGTGGTAATTGCTTTGCTTATCACGCTGCTTCTTTCCTTGGGCGTTAAAGAAGCCGCTCGTTTTAACAATATCATTGTTTTTGTGAAGCTGGCGGTGATCCTCTTGTTCATCATCGTCGCTTCACGCTATGTCAAGCCTGCCAATTGGACCCCTTTTCTCCCCTTTGGTTTTAAAGGAGTTATGGGTGGGGCAGCCATCGTATTTTTTGCCTACATCGGATTTGATGCGGTCTCTACAGCCGCCGAGGAAGTAATAAATCCGAAGCGAGATATGCCTATCGGTATTATTGCTTCACTTGTAGTTTGTACTATCCTTTATATCATTGTATCCCTGATTTTAACAGGTGTCGTTCCGTACAAACTATTGGATGTAGCTGCGCCTGTTGCTTTTGCCCTCCACTATATTAATCAGGACTGGGCTGCCGGAATTATCTCTGTAGGTGCCATGGGAGGGATCACCACAGTCTTACTCGTCATGCTTTATGGACAAACCAGAGTCTTCTTTGCGATGAGCCGAGACGGTCTCTTACCTAAAATATTTTCACACGTTCATCCAAAATACAAAACCCCCTTTCTCAGCACTTGGATAACAGGTATTATCGTGGCCATTATTGCTGGCATTACGCCCATTAATACGGTTGCAGAACTTGTCAACATTGGAACGCTCTCTGCCTTTGTCCTCGTTTCAATAGGAGTTATCGTCTTACGCAAAACACAACCCGATCTTCCCCGCTCCTTTAGAGTTCCGTGGGTACCGTTCGTTCCGATTCTAGCTGCGATCTTCTGTATCATTCTAATGACCCAACTTCCTCTTATAACATGGATTCGTTTTATTGCATGGCTAGTAATCGGGTTAGGAATTTATTTTGGTTATGGTATCCGGCATAGTGTTCTCGGCAAATCCCAAAAATAAGAAGATGAGGTTGAACCCTTAAAGTCAACCTCATCTTCTTTTGAGCTAAAAATTCAGAATTATTGAAATTGGGATGGACACCAACCTGAAGTTGAACCTGAACTTGAAGTTGAACATATAACCGTAAAACGATTTAATATTTATCCTTCTTGCTATTTTTTGGTGGTGTATTATGAATTCAAGTTATTATAACACTCTAATAATTAGTTTATCGCCATTAATCCGCCTAAAGAATACAGAGCTATTCAAATGCCATTGTTGTCGTTATCAGCCTCATTTATGTTATAATTAGTAAGATTGTAGTACACCCTGAAAGGAAGGGAAACTATGCGGATTTGGTTTGTATTTTCATTAATTTTCTCAGTATTAGTAGCTGCTTTTGCAGTATTAAATTCTAATGTAGTACCTATAAGACTATATTGGGTTGACTATCAACTATCACAATCCTTAGTTATTCTCTTATCTGCGCTTCTAGGAGCGTTGATTGCTCTATTTTTAGGAATTTTCAGCAAAATTAGGTCAACTTTAAAAATACGCGATTTAAATTTTGTCGTGAAAAATTTAGAGCAGAAAATAAGTGACTTAAATAATCAGAACACCTTATCAGGGAATGGTAACTCAACTCTTAAGTTCAACGATTCCGAAGCTAATAATTCCGAACATAAAGACAAAGTTCTACTGAACAACGAATAGTTTATTATACCTAAAGCGGCATTTTAATTAATGCCGCTTCTTTCTATAATATCCTAACACCATACGGGAAATAATATAATTCATCTGGTTTAAAAACGTTTCTCCGTCTCTTGACCACCAGGTCAATCAAGAGTATAATGAAGCCACAATCGACCACATGGTCAATCATGGCGATCTAATGTTTCTTAAAAAGGTAAAATATATCACATTTACTTATAGTTACTGCAAAATTGAAGGGGGTTTAAGTAATCGTGAATAGTATCGAAATCAAAAATCTAACCAAAACTTATGGTACATCGAGAGGCATAACTAATGTTAGTTTTAATGTTGCCAAGGGGGAAATTTTCGGTTTCATAGGCCCCAATGGGGCGGGAAAATCAACGACAATTAGGACTCTTCTGGCCTTAATTTACCCGACCAGCGGAAGCGCAGAAATTTTTGGCAAGGACTGTATCAAATTTGCTCCAGAAATAGCAAAGGAAGTAGGATATTTGCCATCCGAAGTATTTTATTACGACAACATGCGAGTTATTGATCTTTTGAAGTATTCGGCAAGTTTCTATAAAAAGGATTGTAGTAAAAGAATAAAAGAGTTATCTGAAATAATGGAGCTTGATCTTAAGAAAAAAATTGATGATTTATCCTTTGGCAATAAAAAGAAAGTCGGTATTGTCCAGGGTCTACTGCATGAACCGAAACTGATCATACTCGATGAGCCCACTAGCGGTCTCGACCCTCTTATGCAACACAAATTCTTTGAATTACTGCAAGGCGAAAATAAAAAGGGTGCAACAATCCTATTCTCCTCCCATATTTTGAGTGAGGTTCAGAAAATGTGTAATCGTGTTGCGATCATAAAGGAAGGAAAACTTATAACTGTTGAAAAGATTAGCACGTTAGAAGAAAACAACTATAAAAAAATCAAGGTTGAAATGAAATCACCGGTGGACAAAGAATACTTTAATATTAGCGGTGTCAATAATCTCGAAGTAAAAGATAAGCTGATCAGTTTTCTGTTTAAAGGGAACCTTAATCAGATCATGAAAAAGCTTTCAGATGTTGAAATATCAAATATCTGGATCGATGAGCCTGATCTTGAAGAAATCTTTATTCATTATTATGTAAAGGAGGACTAAGTCCATGAATATGTTTCTCCATGAATTAAAGGCTTACAGGAAATCGACCGTTATTTGGACGTGTTCACTGACTACCTTGGTTATTTTATTTTTGTCAATGTATCCTGCTATTGCCAAAGATGCTGCAGATTTTAAAAAAATACTTGACAATTATCCAGCGGCAGTAATTAAAGCATTAGGGTTTTCCTTAGAGAACTTCTTTTCTCTTTTAGGCTTTTATTCCGCGACCTTAACCTATGTTTTGTTATGTGGCTCAATTCAAGCCATGAATTTAGGGACCTCCATTATTTCTAAGGAGGTCCGTAATAAAACTGCAGATTTTCTATTAACAAAACCTGTTAGTCGTTCGCAGATTATGACAGCTAAACTATTGGCCGCATTAACCTCATTAGTAATCACTAACGTGATTTATATAGTTGCCGCTTGTCTTATGGCTTTAGCAGTTCAATCAGAACCTCTTAACTACAAGATATTCTTTATGCTTTCTATTACAGTTTTCTTGGTCCAACTTATGTTTATGTCGCTTGGGGTTATTGTTTCTGTAATGGTTCCTAAAATCAAATCTGTACTTCCAATTTCAATGGGTACAGTATTTAGCTTTTTCATAATAAGCATGCTTAGCTCATCGATAGAGGATACAACCTCCCGTTTTATAACTCCTTTTAAATATTTCGACTTGATGTATATTATCAAAAACGCTACTTACGAAGCTCCCTATCTCATTGTAGAACTGTTATTTATTGTTACAACGATTACCCTTAGCTATATAATATATTCTAAAAAAGATATTCATGCTGTGTAATTTAAAAGTTAAAGGGGGTTTTAAACAATGAATATATTCATCAGAGAAATGAAAGCTCATAGAAAATCGCTAATAATATGGTGTATTGGCATATTCCTAATGATTTTCAGTCAGATGAATAAATATGCAGCGACATCGTCTAACGGTCAATCTTTGAATGATCTTATGTCGAAAATGCCCAAATCCTTACAAGCTATATTGGGTACAGGTACTTTTGATTTATCAAAACTTAGCGGATATTATGGAATGATTTTTTTATATTTGGTTTTAATAGCCACTATTCATGCTGCAATGCTGGGATCAGATATCATTTCGAAGGAAGAACGAGATAAGACCTCTGAATTCCTATTTGTAAAACCTATTTCGAGGAGTGAGGTTGTCTCAGCAAAGCTATTAGCAGGGTTTTTGAACATTATTATTCTTAATATAGTTACGTTGGTCTCCTCAATAATTATTGCGGGGAAATATAGCAAGGGTGAACCAATGACCTGGGTTATTCTTAACTTAATGCTGGGAATGTTCGTTTTGCAGTTGATATTTATGCTTTTAGGTGCGTGTTTAGCGGCTGTAAGTAGAAATCCAAAGAGTGCCTCCTCAGGGTCTATGGGAATACTACTGATCACCTTTGTCCTGTATAATGCCATTGGTCTGAATACTAACCTAGAAAAACTAAAGTATCTCACCCCTTTTAAATACTTTGAGGCAAAAAATCTAATCTTCAACGTCGGGTTTGAACCAGTCTTTGTGATTTTGTCGACTGTGATTATTGCAGTACTTCTCAGTGCGACCTATGTATTTTATCGAAAAAGGGATTTAAATATTTGAAAATATTATCTTAGAAAGAACCCCCGCCATCCTCATCATTTTGGCTATATATACGATGACATCTGGGGTGTATTTACTTATAATAAGAGGTATCTTAATGCCTAGGTTTCGAGGAGAGGACAAATTTGTACCAAAATTTTGAAAATCTAAGTGAGGACAAAAAACAGAGAATTCTGGAGGTGTGTATCCTCGAGTTTGCCGACAAAGGGTATGAAAAGGCTTCTACCAACACCATAGTCAAGGACGCGAAGATTTCTAAGGGAATCCTTTTTCACTATTTCGGCAATAAAAAAAGCCTATTTCTCTATATTGTTGAGCATTGTCTCGAATTCCTAATAACGGAATATCGCAAATATCCTTTACAGAAATCGGGTGATATTTTCGATCGGATCCTAGAATTAGGGGTCATAAAACTCAAAATCACTCATGCTAACCCAAATATCAGCAAGCTAATTCTGCAGGCTTTCATGAATACTCCAGAAGATATTCGCTCTGAGATCCAAGACAAGTACCAACAAATGTCCATTGAGTTTATACCTCCCATATTCAAAGACATCGATTCATCGAAGTTTCGAAACGGAGTAAGCCCTACTAAAGCGCTAGAAATAGTGATGCTGTTTTTAGAAGCTTTGCAAGACAAATATAGCAAAGAATATAGAGGTCGGGAACAAGAATTGTTAGGCGATATGGACAATATAATGGATGAATATAAGCAATATATTGAGATCTTGAAATATGGTATGTACCGCCCGAACGCAGTTTAATAGCCTATACCTATACCCTAAAACGATACCCTGCCCCCCATACCGTTTCTACATATTGAGGGTTAGACGGGTCACTTTCAATTTTCTCGCGCACTCTGCCAATATGCACTGTCACGGTTGCCGAATCTCCCATTGCATCTAACCCCCAGACACGTTCGAATAATTCTTCCCGGCCGAACACCCGGTTAGGATTCTGCGCTAAATACAAGAGTAGGCCAAATTCTTTCTGTGCCAAATTAACCTCTTGTCCAAGAACAAAGACTCTATGAGAGTCTTTTTCTATTGTCAGCCCACGGATTGTCAAGGCATTCCGTTTTTTAGCCCCTTCACTAAAACGATGTTTTAGCCTCTCATAATTCTCCAAATGAGCTTTTACTCTAGCAACCAGTTCGCCCGGACTAAAAGGTTTCGTGATGTAATCATCAGCACCAAGGCTTAGTCCCTTAATCTTATCGATTTCTTCCTTTTTGGCTGAAACTAGGAGAACAGGAATATCTTTGTTCTCCTTCATGCTCCGCAAGATTTCCAACCCATCCATCCCGGGGAGCATGATGTCCAAAATCAGTAAATCAACTTCATCTTCTTGAAGCGTTCTTAAACCCTCTAATCCGTTGGGGCAAACAATTACGTCGAAATCAGCAACTTCTAGGTAATCTTTCTGTAATTCAGCGATACTGTCGTCATCTTCTATAATCAAAATTTTCTTTTTCACATTTCTATCCCCCAGTGTTAAACTTTACTTAACGAGATCATGATACTGGTTCCCACCTCCCCGTGACTAACAGCCCATATTCTTCCATTGTGGCCTTCTATGATTTGCTTTGCTATTGCCAGTCCTAGACCGCTCCCTTTGCTTCGAGCGGCGTCTGACCGATAGAAGCGATCAAAAATGTACGGTAAATCCTCTTCACTGATCCCTGAACCGTTGTCACGCAGTTCAATAATCAGGCTGGAAGATGTGTCTCTCAGAAGAATTTTCAGTTCGCCCCGATCTTTGCTCATGTATTTGCGAGAATTATCCAGGATATTCATAATTACTCGTTTCATTCTCTCTCGATCTAACAAGACATGTTGTTTTTGACACAGCTCATTATGAAACGAGATCTTAATAAGACTGCGTTCTAATTCTGGTTCACTCTCTGATATACAGAGTTTCAAATACTCCTCAATGTCTGTTCTTGCAAAATTAAAGGGGATTTGGTTTAAATCCAGCTTAGCATAGAGTAGTAGATCATCAATCATTTGGTCAATTTGATGAGCCTTTAAGTCTATAGTTTTTAAATACCGTTCCGTTTTTTCAGGAGTATTGGCTATTCCGTCTAAGATCCCTTCTACGTATCCCTTAATCGACGTCACCGGCGTCTTTAAGTCATGGGAAATACTCGAGATCAACATTTTGCGATTATCTTCATACTTCAGTTGAGTGTGTACTGAGTCTTTTAACTTGATGCGCATAAGTTCAAGATCACGACACAATGCTTGGATCTCTTGATCCCCTTCTTCCGCAATCGGGCGCTCAAGATTTCCACGACTAATTTCTGCAGCTGCACTTTGTAAATTATGGAGGGGCTTTAATATACTGCGGGAAACCTGATACGAAACAACAATATTTGTGAGCGCAAAGGCAAGCACGAACGTAACACCGATAAGGACCAGGAAAATTGTCAGGTTGGTAGACGATCGATCCATAGGAGCAAGGAGCAACACACTCCCTTGAGAACCGGACTTAAAACTAAGATCAATTAATTGAACGGTATAAGGAATATCTCCTACAACGACTGGTTCTCCTCCCCCCTTCTTGATCCCTGCTTCCAAAAACTTAGCCACATCGATTTTACTGAACTCCTGTGAAGAAAAGATCGTCCTGCCATCCTTAATCATAATGAGTTCTCCATCAATTCCAGCAAGCTGTTCCTGGAGATGCTTTTGAAAGTTCTCTTCCTCTACAACCTCAGGTGTGCGCTGCAAAATACTAGTTTGACTATTAATGAGTTCAAACTTGATCTGCGACAACCTTTGGTACTTTTCAAACGATATATCATGACCCAATAATTTGCCGTAAACCAGCAGAAAAGCCAACGCAATTAAGACAGTAATCATCAGAGGAATGACTACTGTCGAAGCGTTGGCTAGAATTAGACGTTTTTTGAGTTTCATAACTTCACCTTAAAATTCCTTCTTATCGAATAAGTAAAAACCTGCTGTAAAAAGCATTATACCAGATCCCAGCATGATCAAGAACTGCCGAATAATTTTCCCTAGTGGAAAAGAATTTACCAGAAATAAATTATACCAGTCAAGTTGGGTCGTCATGAACAAACTTGAATACTGAGAAAAGAGTACTCCCAGCACTTTTAAGACGATAAAGGCCAAGATAGAGACAAAGAAGACAGATATTCCGCTCTTAAAGACATTTGCTAAAAGAACAATACCTAACGCCAACACAACCATCGGCAACAAGCTCACGATATAGGAGAACACCGTCCTAGCCACAGAATCCCAGGTCGCTGAATTAGTATTAAACATAAATCCCGCCAACATCGAGAATACAAGGAGTAAAAGGAGCGTGGCCAAGATAAAGAGAACAATGGCCGCAATTTTTGCGGTAAAAATCTTAAATCGGCTCACGGGTCGAGTTAAAGTGATGCGCATACTATTCTGAGAAAACTCCCCTGAAAAACTATCAATGGCGACTAAGGCTGTAAAAAGCGGCAGAATGGTATTAACCACCACTGACAGTACAAGCATAGGAAACTCTACACTTCCCGCCCCTCTGAGCCCAAAGCCACTTCTCACCCCAACTATAGCCAGTTGCCCAATAACAATCACGGCAAGAGAAAGTAAAATGGCAACCATAGCTTTTTTCTTTCTATAGAGTTTCTCGATTTCATTAACGAGCGCAGCTTGAAACACGGCCATAGTTCTCTACCTCACTTACAAAATAATTCTCGAGTGTCGCGTAGTTTTTTAAAATATTCGGTGTACTCTCGACATTGAGCATTTTTCCATCATAGATCACACCGATGCGGTTGCAGGTCAACTCAACATCGTGAATGAGATGACTCGAGATGAAGAATGTGGTCTGTTCTTGCTCTGCTAAATAATGGATCAGCTTGCGCATAGCGATCATTCCCTCCACATCAAGACCATTGAGTGGCTCATCGAGAATGACGACCTTGGGTCGGGATAATATGGCTGCCGCCAAGCCTAGGCGTTGCTTCATTCCAAGTGAAAATTTTTTGGGTTTTTCCTGCTTATACTTGAGCATCCCAGTTAGTTCTAGAACTTCATCAATCCGTTTATAATCTACATGGGGGTAGTACCGAGCCAACTGCTTCAAATTATCAAAAGCACTAAGATAGGGGTAAGCCTCGGCGATTTCGATCAGACAACCAACTTTTTTCATGGCCAATTCATACTCTTCCGTCACTCTATAGCCGAAGATTTTCACATCTCCACGCTCCGGGCGAACGAGCCCTGTCATAATTTTCATGGCTGTAGTTTTCCCTGCTCCGTTCGGGCCCAAGAAACCAAAGATATCCCCTTGAAAGATGTCCAAGCTAATATCCTTAATTCCCCGTCCATTGTCAAATACTTTCGTGAGGTTCTTAATCTCAATAACCTTTTCCATACCAGGCCTCCTTAACGATATAGGGTGACTGCCGGGAATTAACCCGGCAGTCTTCCATCTACCCTTTGATTTTTAAATGATCCTAGTCCAGATATGGGCTGAAAGTTGAATCATATAGCAAGCCACCCATGGATTCGGTATCTAGATTTAAGTCTATTTTTCCTGCATGTTGATCAGGGTATAAGTTTCCTTTTCTCCCAGACTCCGTAGTGAATTCAAAATCTGAACGATTTTCTCCGTTAGGCTTTTGGGCAGTAAATTTGAAATCGCGTTCAGCGGTGGCGTATTCTTCAAATCCCGGCTTATACACTTCGTAATATCGCCCCGCAGCCGTCTTATTATCGATTTGCGTGATATCGATCATCCTCTCGCCGACTTTAACAAACTTGTTGTCTTTTTCGATCAGGATATCGTTACTATATTTGCCGACAAACTTCTCCGGATTAGAGATCTCAGACCCTGAGTTTTCATTCCTGGCGATGTCTTTAATCACTTTTTTTCCTGTAAGATCGGGTTTTGTGACCGTGGTGGAGTTTATCCCCGTCAGCTTAGCTAGAATTTCAACCGTTACGTCATGAACTGCTCCCGTATCATCCTTACCAGACAGCACTGCCGTCCCTAAGATGCTCTCCATCACGCCATCTTTGTTAACCTTTGCGGTACCCTTTACTTCTTTGACAAAAACATCCTTCGTGAGATGAGGCATTTTGTTGTCTGGATTACCATTATTGAACTCTTGCTTCAATTGAAACGAAGCTACAGCATTGACTAAAGACGGTATTTGCACTTCAGTCAGAGAGCCTGCCAACCCTTTACTGCCATCGGCATTTTCCGTGACCACGACATGGTCCTTTAGACTCCCAACGACAGCGTCAACTATTTTTTCAACATCGTCTGCTTGATCGTCCTTGAAAGGATCTTTCGTAAAGGCTTCATCTTTTCTTTCCTTAGTAAACTCCGTCACATAGTAGGTTGGATCATTCTCCGACACCCGAATCATTGTCTTCTTATCCGTATAGTAATTAGAATTATTCTTATTTCCGTTTGAACTTTCTCCAGACGAAATAGTTTCCGAAGCACCCTTACTTCTGTCGCGCTTCGTCATTTCATTAGAGGTCATTATCGTTTTCCCGTTGTCCTTCATCTCCATTGAAAAATCCAATGTAAAACTGTCAAATTTCGCACTGCTCTGCTCCGCAGTCACTTTAAGGGCATCCTTCAGCTGGTCATACCCACTCTTGTTCGCGATGTCCGCTAGGGCTGTTGTCGCTACCAAAAGGGTTCCTAGCGTAAAACTTACGAGCATAGTTGTTCTCTTTGTGAATTTCATTCATTCATCCCCTTAACTAGTTTCAGGAAGCTTCCTTATCTCTATTCTACCAGCCTGGTCTTGATTTTCTCTAAACGATTTATAAACAAAGTATAAACTATGTTCAATGTTCAATGTTCAAACGCGAAGCTCAGGTACGAACGATGAAATGATGTCTAATTATATCCTATGTTAAGATCACATCATCAAATTTCGTAAGTTCTGTCCTTTTCACTCAAATGTCCTAGAATCGTCTTTGGTATCCAATGTGTTAGTGTTAAAAAAAGCGCTCACTTCAATCTCAATTAAAGTGAGCACCCAAACTATATTCGGATCTGAATCTATAATTTACCCGCAAACTTTTCCCGGATTAAGAATATTCTTAGGGTCAAACGCTAATTTAATATTTTTCATCAGCCCTACATGTTCAAGTCCACATTGTTCTAACATATAGCCTTTCTTTGCAAAGCCAATACCATGCTCGCCGGATACTAATCCTTCAAGCTCCACGGATTTACTATACATTGCTGCAAAAACCTCTGCTAGTTTCTTTTTCCAGGCCTCGTCTGAAAGATCATCCTTTAAGACATAGACGTGTAAATTGCCATCACCCGCGTGGCCAAAGCTCCTAATTCTCACATCAAATTTCTTCTGCAACACATCGGTGTATTTAATGAATTCAGCCACTTTATTTCTTGGCACAACCACGTCACACTCATCCATATCGGTCGTTGATGCCTTCACCGCCTCAAGGAAAGCACCTCTTGCCGACCAGACAGCTTCTTTTCGTTCATCTGTATCAATGATGAAGACATCAAGAGCCCCTTCTTCAAGGCAGATATTAGCTACTTTCTCGTAATCCTTTTCGATATCTTCCGTGCTGTTGCCATCAAAGGTTAACAATAGATAGGCGTCTGCAGAATTATCCGGGAACTTTTTGCCTAGGAATTCCTCAGCAGCAAGAATAACTTCTCTCTGCATAAATTCTATCGCCGTGGGGGTAGCTTTTGATTTAATGATCTTGGGAACGGTACTTATAGCCATATCCAGATTGGGAAAGGGGATTAATAGAGATATCGCTTTCTTAGGGAGTGGTATAAGTTTCAATATTGCTTTCGTAACAATACCCAATGTTCCTTCTGATCCGCAGATTAGATCTTTTATGCTGTAACCAGAAGAATTCTTAACGACTTTTCCGCCGACGTTAATGACGTCTCCGTTGGGAAGAACGACTTCAAGCCCTCTGATATAGTCTCTTGTAACACCATACTTAACAGCTCTCATTCCACCGGCGTTCGTATTGATGTTACCCGCTATGGTTGCCGACTTTTCACCGGGATCCGGCGGATAGAATAAATCATATTCTTCAACATACTTACTTATTTCCATTAACAGCACACCTGGTTCGAGGGTTAACGTTAAATTTTCTTCATCGACCTCAAGTATTTTGTTCATCCTGCACATGTTCATCATGATTCCGCCGAAAATTGGCACGGATGCCCCTACTAGTCCGGTTCCCGATCCTCTAGCTACGACAGGAATAAAATTTTCATAAGCGTATTTCATAATTTTTGACACTTCATCCGTTGCGAGAACTTCAACCAAGACGTCAGGTATTCTGCTTATTCCGCCCAATTCGTCATGACTGAAATCTTCATTAATGGCTTCCCCTGTAAATACTCTTTCTTGCCCTAAGAGGGAGACTAAAAACTGTATATCCTTAAGATCAATCGTCTTGTAATCCTTCATGAAATTTCCTCCACGATTCTTAATTTTGTGCTAAAACCTCACTATACTTTGCTCCGATTATTAACGCGCACAAAGCTGAGCTCTTGAATCCTTAATATCTTCAATTAATTGAGGAACGATCTCATAGATATCTCCAACGATACCATAATGAGCAACGTTGAAAATTGAGGCATTCGGGTCTTTATTGATTGCGAAAATTCGCTCGGAGCTGTTCATTCCAGCAGCAAATTGAACTGCCCCTGAGATGCCAAGAGTAATGATTAGTTTCGGCTTAACCGTTCTCCCAGATAAACCGATCTGCTTCTTAGTATTAATCCAACCGGATTCAACTAAAGGTCTCGTCCCTGCAATCTGAGCGTCCAGAAGATCGGCTAATTCCTGAATCATAGCCATATCTTTTTCTGACTTCAAGGCTCTTCCCACAGCGATGATAACTTCTGCGTCAGAAATGTTTTCTTCAATTTCTTTTTTTGTAACCTTTAACACTTCAATATTCGACGTCAACTTTGTTCTATCTAGTTCACATATCGTAATCTTGCCACTTTGGTTGCATTGTCTTTCAGCAGCATTCATAACCTTATATCTTACCGTTGACATTTGTGGTCTTGTGTTAGGACAGACAATTTGAGCCATAATGTTACCACCGAAAGCCGGTCTTATTTGAACAAGGTCTGTATTTTCTTTCATTTCCAGCACAGTACAATCGGCTGTTAAACCCGTTCTAAACCTTGCAGCGACTCTTGGGGCTAGCGAGCGACCGATCGTTGTCGCTCCAACTAATAAGGAAGAGGGTTTTGTTTTATTAACAAAGTCTTCGAAAGCTGCGGTATAAGGTTCTATTCTGAAATCGTTTAGTTCCTCGTAATCATAGACAAAGACTTCATCTACTCCATAATAGAGTAATTCTTTGGCCTTTTCCGTAATATGGTGTCCAATAAATACGCAGTATACTGGAAAATTTACCACGGCAGCAAGTTCTTTTGCTTTTCCGATCAGTTCCATGGTCACGGGATGTATTTCCCCTTCGGCGTGGTCAACATAAACTCCAATACCCTTCCACTGGCTCTTATCAACCTCAGCGACCTCTTCTTCAATTAATTCCATGACGCCTTTAGGTCCCTTTTTAACACATATCTTGCACATTTTGCAACCTGCATTTATCTCAATAATTCCGTTATTATTTTCTATCGCAGCGAATGGACAAACATCCATCAGTTCTTGAATGTTTGACGCATTTATTTTTTCTTGGTGACAAATTAACTTGCTCATCTGACTTCCTCCGTTTCTCTATACAAACTTTAGCTGCTTGAGCTTTTCCGACATTTTAAAACTAAGCTGTGCCCCAGTGCCTGTCCATGTTTCCCTGTCGCTATTAATAGAAGGCGGAAAGATTCTTTCAACCTGGGTTGGTGAACCAGTAAGTCCATATCTCTTTTCATCTTGATCTTCAAAATCACTTAAGGATATAATCTTAATTTCTCTATCTCTCGTACTTACTTTTTTCCTGTAGGATGGAAGCCTTGGCTGAAATATATCTTTTTCGACGGTTAAGAGACAGGGGAACTGGATTTCAGCTATTTCAAGCGTATTGGGCATGTCCATTTCTACAACAACTGATTTATCCTTAAGTTCAATTATTTTCAGAACATTAGCGATATGTGGTATTCCCAAATACTCCGCCATCTCTGGGCCTACCTGAGCGGTGTCTCCATCGGTCGTCTGCTTTCCACAAAGTATCAGATCGAAATCACCCATTTTGCGAACTCCTTGTGAAATTGTGTAGGCTGTCGCCAGAACGTCTGCTCCCGCAAATTTCCGATCGGATACCAAAACACCTTCATCTGCACCCATCATAAATGCTTCTTTGATAACATCTTTTGCTTGTGGTGGACCCATACTTATTACTTTAACGATTCCACCTTTTTGTTCTCTAATTCTCAAGGCTGTTTCTATAGCATAGAGATCGTAGGGATTCATTTTTGAATCGACTCCGTCTCTTTTTAAAACACCCGTTATCGGATCCACTTCAATTTTTGAAGTTCCTGGAACTTGTTTGATACACACTAATATTTCCATGACTCAGCCCCCTAAATATAGTAGTTACTTCTTAAGCGATGATTACAATCATTACTAATCATAACGGAAAATTATTACGCATCTACTGCGTTAAATACCATGCAAATATTTGTTCGTTGGTCTGACCACCTGACCGTTTAATATTAACATAAGTTTCCCGCTTGTTCAAAAGTAATATATTCCCAATTAAAACTGGAATGAACTTCACCTTTAGCTACTTGTTCATTAGGTTTTCGAACATACAAACGGACAGCCTGCTAGCAGACTGTCCGATAATTTTACTTTGCTCCTACTTTATTATATTTCGAATAATCAATAACTTATTAAAGCAGCCATCAAAATACCAGTTGCTAAACTTAAGCAAAACGAGAAAAAACCGACTGCAACATTACCATTCGGGATTTCACGACGGACTTTAATTGTGGGCGTCAATAATTCAAAGAGCCAAAAGACGATAATTAAAAAGACCGTTCCAATCAACGTCCAAAGTGTCATATCCCAGAGATCTACAGAGTGATAAATGGCTGATGCCAGTAAAAAAGCTACCCCTAATACCTTACCTCCTATATCGAAGGCCACAGCTTTCGCCGCAGCGACCTTCCTCGGATCTTCCAGATCATCCCCTAACGCCATAATTTGAAATTCTTTGTAGGGAGTGGTTAAACAAAAGAGCATTACAGAAAGAACCATCAAGGGAATAGTAACCCCTAAATACAGCAAAAAGTTGATCAGATTCATTGACCCTCTTCCCCCTCACTTTTCTTGATACCCGTTGGCAAGAAATACGATAGATTGCCGGTAATTTGCTCCCCAATACGAGCACATATAGCAGAAGCTTTGCCACCGACTAAAAACGAACCCCAGAGCAGCCTTCCCCTGTAAGGCCCACACGCAGTATTGCTTTCAAACTCTTCCATATCAACCCGTTTCTGATAGATCATCGGTTGATCCCAATAAAAGTCATCCTTATCCTGCTCGGCAACCTGACCATCCGCTTCGAACAGACTGACCGCTCCGCCCTCACGGCCGAAGATGGGCTTGGTCACATACGGCGTCTTGTTCAGAAATCGGTTTTCCATATAGGTAGGCAGCATATATTTCTCAATCCACTGGTGCTCTTGGGGCGTATAAAACTCTCCCGCTTCGTGTAAATTCCAGATTAGGCTTTGAAGTGCTTTTGTTTGCGCGACGAATGCTGATGGTGGATTAATGATTGCTAGTTTACCTCTCGCCACCAAATCAAGAACATGGGCTCCCGTTGGGTATTCATCACGTTCATCGTTCTCCACAGCGAGTTTTTCCAAGGCATGAAGGCGATACCAAACATCGATGGGAATGAGCCGCTCATCTATCAGAGCACACAATTGATCTTCAGAAACCCGTAGGTCTTCGAGTGCTATAAACTTAGCCTCCAACCCGGAGTGAGCCATTAAATACTTAACGGTATCCCGGTCCTCATCATGCCAACCTAAGGCACTGAAAACAATCGAGTCAGTGGCATAACCCTGTTCCTTATACGACTCAACGATACTTATGAACGTTTTCGTGATCTGATCTTCCATCCCTTCATTTGGACAATTCGCCCCAAAATAACTACAAGCTTTGCCATTAACGAAGAAAGCTTCCACGACACTGGTTGGCGTATCTGCGTTGAACTCGATCATTTTTAGCCCTTCGGCTGTCTGCACAAAATCAAAACGGCCCACTGCCGTCACCATCTCTGGCTTAACTAAAATTCGAACTGTAAGCAAGGCTTCTTTGGGAATTCCCAACTCCGTTAATAGCTCATCATCCGCACTTTGAACTAAAAAAACAGTTTTTGCATAAATAGCGCCTAAGGCTTCGGTTGCCAAAGCAATCTCTTGGCGAAACTCCGGCGTGATATAATGAATCTCCGCCAACCCGTACTCCGTTCCATCCATCCAATCCCAAGAAAAAACAGCCCGCAGCGGACCGTAAAGCTGTTCTCTCATTTCTTCATAGGAGAGCTCAGCTGGCACTCGACCCACCTCCGCCAATCCCACCATGTGAACCGCTGGTAATTCCTGTTCCACCAGATGTGCTGCTCCCACCGGATGTGCTTGTTGAACCACTCCGTCCCCAGGGAGAAACGCCTGTAACCCCGGTATTACTTCTAGGCGTAGAGCTATCCGAATCAGCCGAATTCTGAGAACTTCCTGAACTCCCATTGGAAACACCTGGAGACCGCACCGCCCCGGCGCTAGACCCTGATGAACGCCCACTAAAAAAGCCCAAAGGTCCCAACGGACCGAACGGACCGAAAAACCCGCTGAAGAATCCCTGATTACTGTTGACCTGTTGAACAATTGGATTACCATCTTTATCGTAAACGACCTTTTGTTTTTGTTCTGTGGTGCAGCCGGCTGAACCTAAAATTAAGGCTGTCGAAAGAAATAGACTTACCATCTTAGAGCTCTTATTCACCTTTTACCCCTTCCTTTTATGCTAGTTAGCCCTTTTCACATAGAGAACATAGGTCTGCCTGTCTTCATCCAATTCTAAGGACGTTTGCTCCCACTCGATGCCCTCTAGCGTTAAATAGTTGCACTGCCCAATAATGGCTATATCTGTTAGAGTACTCAACTCCAAGTTTTGAATAATTGGATATTTTTCGACATCCTCACGGTATTCTCTAATTTCCAGGACGATCAAACCCATCCCGACCTTCGAACGACGATTCATTGAAATTGGAGTTTCATCACTAGCCAGTTTTACATAGATAACATAGAGGGTCATTTCAATTGCATTCGATGTTTTCTCATAGACCACCCCATCTTTGACGAAATAGTCACATAAGAAACGCATCACGATTTCATCTTTGGGAATTGAGTCATAGTGATAAAGTGCTGGAAAACCTTTTTCCTCGTCAAATAGTCGATACTCAAGTTGGGCCATGAACGTCAAATTCCCCTTTCCCATTCGATATGATAACATGGCGGTCGACAAAGTTCATTCTTTAAAACCGCCCAAATCTTTCATACTTATTACTGTATTTCCACTTTACATCGCGTATTCCTGCTACTTTAAGGGAATATCTTTTTTGCTTTCAACAAAAAAACCAGAAGGAGTTACTTAGTTATTATTAAACAGAACGCCGAAATGCCCAAGTATCACACTTATTGTGTGTAATACTTGGGCATTTCCCCTTATCACTACTCACTTATTTTTGAAAAGCAGCAATTCCACCGTTGGCTTATTTCCAATCGCCCTTAGGTCAGATTCTCCTAAAACTTACCCGACTTAAAAATAGAAATAAATAACCAAAGCAACATGAGTCCAGCCATCGCAAACCCTATTTCTATGGCTGGGATCTGCCAAATTAAAATGGGCTGGCGACCCAGAGCTGAGGCAATAATCAGTCCCATCATGACGATACTAAAGGAAAGTAAGACAATACTAAAGGAAATCTGATTTGTGATGCGGTCCAATTTTCTAAGGAAAATATCGAGTTCCGGAACACTAACTTCCAGGCGAACACGACCTCGCACCAAATCTCGCATCAAATCCTTCATTTGTTTTGGGAGATCTACGAGAAGATCGCTATAATCCGAAAGGTTATGCCATATCCTCCCAGCCACCGTACTTGGTCGGTAGCGTTCCTTAAGGAGTCGGATGCCAAACGGTTCAGCCATATCCATAATGCTAAGTTCGGGATCAAGTTTTTCCACGATCCCTTCTAATATGAGCAAAGACTTTGCAACCATGGTAAAGTCCGAAGGTATACGTATATGATGTTTAAAGGCGACCACAAAAAGGTCACTAATCGCTTCGCCAAGGCTGATGCGACTCATTGGAACGTCCATGTACTTTTCTCTTAATTCATCGACATCGTTGCTCAGAAACTGCACATTAACATTATCTGGAATTATTCCGATCCGCAGTATCGCTTTCATCATATCTTCAGTACTTTTACGCATCATGGCGATGACCAGAGAAGCAAAATTATTTTTCATATCTAAGGTAAGCCTTCCGACCATCCCAAAATCAATCAAGGAAATCACGCCGCCAGGTAAAAGGAAGATGTTCCCTGGATGCGGGTCAGCATGGAAAAAGCCTTCAATTAGCATCTGCTGGAAGAGAGCCTGAACAAGTTGTTCTGCTATAGCTTTTCGGTCATATCCTTTACTTTCTAGGGTCTCAAACTGATTTAGTTTCAGGCCTTCGACAAACTCCATCGTGAGAACGGTTCGAGTAGTGTAATCCCAATATATACGAGGGATATGGATCTTCGGGTCATTCTTAAACTGCTTAGCAATTTTCTCAGCATTTCTGCCCTCAATGCTATAATCCAACTCATTACGCAGTGACTTGGCAAACTCTTCAACGACATCTCGCAATTGAAGCCGTTCCATTCGCTCCATACGATGTTCTGCCAATGTGGCTAAGTCCAATAGAATTTCCAAATCTGTTTCAATCATGGCTTTAATTCGGGGACGCTGCACCTTTACTGCAACCGCCTCTCCCGTTAGTAACCGTGCACGATGAACCTGACCAATAGAAGCGGCTGCGATCGCCTCCTCATCGAACGATGAGAAAACCTCCTCTAGAGGAGAGCCTAGTTCTTCTTCAATGATTCGGCGCACTTCCTCAAAGGAAAAGGAGGGGACATTGTCTTGTAATTTTTCTAGTTCACGAAGAATATCTTCCGGAATGACGTCTGCTCGAGTACTAGCAATCTGCCCGATCTTAACATAAGTCGGACCTAGCTCCTCAATCACCTGGCGAATCCGTTCCCCGACCGATATAGAATCGATCTCTTCCATATCCGTGAAGAGCCGTTTAGGCAGGGAAAGCATATGTAATAGTCCTATCTCCTCCACAAAGAAACCAAATCCGTGGCGTGCTAGAACTTTAGCTACATCTCGATACCGTTTAATATGGCGTATCCTTTTCCCAATCATATGAAACTGTCCCCTTCAATTCGTGGTTCATCGTTCGTGAATCGTGGTTGGAAGCTTGAAATCACCACGTTCACTTGAATGAGGCCTGAACATTCAGGCCTCATTGATCCGTTACTTCGCAATTACTCAAATCTCTTGCTTACTTGTTTTCTAATTCTAGAATACGTTGTTCCAGACGTTCCAGATCAGCTTTAGTCGGAATATTTAAATCCTTTAGGAGCTTCTCGAATTGTTCGCGAATTCGGGAATTCAATTCTTTCTTCTCCGCTTCCCCTTTTTCAAACAACTCATGAATCAGTTCTTTAGATTCTGCAGTAGAAACTTCCCCTTTTTTAACCAACTCGTCAACAAGTTTTTCTATCTGTTCCTTACTAACAACTGCTAATCCTAAACCAAGGGCCAACCCTTTTTTGAGAAGGTCTTTCATATCGATTTCCCCCTTTGTACTTTTATTATACCCTAATTAAAATTGATGTTCACTCATTTTAATATATTCTAAGGCTTCATCTATGATTGTTTACAAAAACGCTTAAACTTATTTAACTAGAGTGCGCTATTAAAGATTTCACACATTTTACCAAGGACAAGACATTAGTTATCCGCTATACTAGGGACAACTTGTTAATGAAACCATAGTTGTCAGCCGAAACTGCTTAAACACGATACACGTTAGAAAGGGTGAAGAATATTAAGCTCAAACAATTGTCACTTTTCCTTGCTCCCGTCATTTCCACATTCCTTTTTATATCAGTCCTTACAGTAGCCCCTACAACGGTAATAGGAGATCAAGCAAAAGAACGAATAAAAACAACTATGGGTGATTTATACCCTCAAAAAACACAAGTTGCTGACGCCCATTTACCAGAAGTAGCAGATACTGTTTCAGCAGAAGTAGCAAAAAAAGCTCTCGATCCCCAAACTACTTCGGTCCCTTCTACTTCCAACATCGCTACTTCTAAAGCCACCCCAGCCAAGACCGTTAATCCTTCAAGATCAATCCCAGCAAAGCGTTTACCACCGCAACCATCTCGCTCAATAAGTACATCGATGCCTTCAACAGCGTCTTCTCCCCAAACAAAAGCGAGTGCTATTATTGCTACCAGTCGACAATTCATCGGCGTTAACTATCAATTTGGCGGTACTACTCCCTCGGGCTTTGATTGTTCGGGTTTTGTTCAGTACGTCTTTGCTAAGAACGACATAACTCTTCCCAGAGTTTCTCGTGATCAATTTCAAGTAGGTACTGCTATCTCGTTTGCTAATCTTAAACCGGGCGATTTAGTCTTCTTTGGGTTGGCAAAAAGCGGTGTCGTTGATCATGAAGGAATCTACGTTGGTAATGGGCAATTCATCAATGCTTCCTCCTCTAAAGGCATTACCGTCTATAGCTTAGGATCTTATTGGCAATCCGCCTTCGTTGGAGCAAAACGAGTACTGTGATAGAAATTTAACTGAGTCGATTCTGTTCAAAAAATATTATCATTGGAATCGTCCCAATCAGGATTATATTGATAAAGCTTTGCTCTGCGGTGCCCTGTTTTAGTAAGTTTAAACGAATGAGCCTCTATGACCTTCCCCTGTTTTATTAAATCTCTTCGTAAATTAGCTGATGAATTTTGCTTGTTCAGAATAATTTCATAAACTTCTTGCAGCTCAGTTAAGGTGAATTGTTCTGGTAATAAATTGAAAGCGATTGTGGTATGCTCAATTTTATGGGCTAAACGATCCAGACCGCAGTCGATAATTCTAGCATGATCAAAAGCCAACCCTTTTCGATCAATGATCTCCATTTGAAATTGACTAACAGCTCCTTCAACAATAATTTTTTCTTTCACCGTTGCGGAGATTTTTTCAGACAATACCTTATTTGTTAATGTCAGTTCGATAAGTTTAACTTTAATATAGCCCTTATCCGTTTTTGTTCTTGTCGTTTCAAGAACAGATCGTTGCACTGCGAACCATTGAGCATCTTCGGCATCATCCCCAGCTTGTACGTTCATTTTCAGACTATTAACTAAGGCCATATAAGAAACACTAATGATTCTCATCCGAGGGTCTCTATTAACTTCACCCCAACTGTAGAGCTGTTCTAAATAAACTCCATCGATATTGGTTTCTTCTTTGAGTTCTCGTCTGGCCGCTTCGTCTACACTTTCATTCATTCCGACGAATCCCCCGGGCAAAGCCCAGTGTCCAATGAACGGATGATCTTTCCGTTTAACCAATAAGACCTTTAACTTCTTTTCGCCAACTTTACGAGGCTTAACTTCCTCTTCGTCACAAACAGTAAAAATCAGAGCGTCAATAGTGAGGGATGGCCTTTCAAATTTACTATTATCGTATGCCGCAATGAAGATTTCCTCCGTTTGCCCTTTACTATTGACGTTCGATTTAGCTTCTTCTGAATTCACGTTCGTCCAATCCATTATGTTTCCTCCTGAGTCGCTGATATTATCCTTATAATGTATCATGGATGAACTTAATATTCTAACCAAAATACTCCATATCTTTCTAATCTAGTGCTCCTGTGGTTCTTGCATATTGGTAACCTTCCTTGTCACGCATAAACATAGTTTAGCTTATTATGCGAAACGCTGAATTAAACAACTATTATCTTCCAACTCATTGGTGAATCTCTCATATTCATATTGTGTGCTTAGATGTGCCTTATCTCTAGCAACTTCCAGTTCATCAAAGTTTTTCGTTACTACTTCAACGAGAACCCTATCAATTTCAAAGTTTTCAGCCATAGCTACTAATATATTAATTGTTTCTCTTTTAGTCATGGGATCTCGATATGGTCTTTTTTCTCGAATTGCTGTGAATATATCTGCAACGGCGATGATTCTAGCTCCCATAGGAATTTCTTCATCTTTTAGTCCAAAGGGATATCCCGATCCATTTAATTTTTCATGATGTAGCGAACCCCAAATTCTTATCGTCCCAAAACCACCGACCTTTGATAAAACTCTATTAGTGTGATAAGCATGAGTTCTTATCAAATCGAATTCTCTTTTTGATAGTGCATCGGTTTTTTCAAGTATTTCGGTTGGAATGGCTAATTTCCCCAAATCATGAATATAACCAGAGTATTTTATTGTTTTAATATCATTCGCACTAAATCCCACATATTGAGCAATGATTTCAGAGCAAGCCGCAACAGACGCAGAATGTGAAGCTGTAAAGCGACTTTTATAATCGACCAAACTACTCATTAACTTGATAAAATCTTCGAAATTTTCATCATCAAGACTTAATAAATCGCTATTGTCTATGCACATGATAAATTCTGGAGTATCAATATACTGCATACCAAGCCAAAAGGAATCTTTTTTTGATAGTTCCATAAAAGCATCCACTATCAGAGGATGAAATATATCCCCTTTTCTTTTGCCTATTGTTTCACGAATTTTATCAATACCATTTAGAATGTATTTATCTTCAGGCTTAATTAATATTGAAATACGATCAGCTAAATTTAATACATGACTTCCAAAAGGGATTTTTTGATTATTAATTCCTAAACATTTTCCATTTAGCCAGTTATTATGGTGATAGCGTATTATTTTTGCAATTCTTGAAAATGGTTTGAATCTATTTAATAATAGATACCCTTTCTCAGCGTGGAAATCACAATCCTTATATTCGAATTCGGTTGGGATGAGTCTTTCTAGAAGAGTCAAACCTCCAATATCATGTAATGACCCTGCGATTTCTAATTCAATCCGTTCTTCAGTAGTTAGTCCCAATTGTTCCCCTAAGCAATGCGAGATATATCCTACTATTTTGTGGTGATTAGCCACAAGTGGACTTACTAGATCTATTGTTTCAGTTATACTAAAGACTAACTCTAAATAATGAAATGATAAAATGATGGTCACACCCTTTACAACACAAAATCTATATTTTTTTCATATTTTAGGATCAATCATTAGGAATACTTCTTAAATAAAATTTTAGCCAAAGTATTATTCTACACCAACTACTGTAATTCCTTTAATTACGACATTTTAACGTAGTTCGTTCAGTTTATAAATGGCTATGGAAGAAGTAAGATTGCTCCAAATAGCTGTATCATATTTTTTAAGGATTTTGTTCCAATATCTTTCATTTATTTAATGCCACCCTCATTTTATTTTGATTAAAATAATTTTCTTTTTTTAATTTTTTATTGGCATTAATTAACATTTAATATATAAGAAAACTTCTTCTAGATATTGATTCTCGAAGCTCCTTAGTTAATATTTTCTATAAAAACTTCTACATGTTCCCTAAATATTCCTTCTCAATTAGGGTGAAGTGTACATGTTTCCTATAAGAAAAAAGACAGTTTATATTGATAAGAACCAAACACACTTAATCGCTCATACCTTTCCACCATAGGGCTATGTCGCACAGATGATTTTACAGCTGCTAGAAACTAATAGATTGAAATCCACCTCAATTTATCATACAGCTCCAAGAAGAGCGTTACCGATCATTTAATCAAAAGAAGTCATTAAAAAGCCTACCTATTCACTAGGTAGGCTTTTCGACAGTTCACTTTTCTTCTTCCAAAATAATAAGTTTGAAATATCCATTACTACTGCTCCTATGAAACCCGGAAATAAGCTAACCGCGATGGAATCTTTTATTATAAAACTCTGAAACCATTGCTAAAGCTGGATTATGACACTTTACTCATCACTCTCAACTTATCAGCAAGCAGCGCAATAAATTCAGAGTTCGTAGGTTTTTGGCGTTCAATATTCATTGAATACCCAAAAATTCGTTTTAGTGTGTCTGTATTTCCCCGGATCCACGCCAGCTCTATAGCATGACGGATTCCGCGTTCTACCCTGCTCGGTGCAGTATCATGCTTTTTCGCAATGCCAGGATAAAGTTCCTTGGTTACCGCTCCCAATAGAGAAACATCCTCCACCACCATCAAAATTGCATCCCGAATATATTGATAACCCTTAACATGAGCAGGAATCCCAATTTGGTGCATCATCGTAGTCACTTCGCCGAATAGATTTAACCCGCTACCTACCGTCGTTACCATTGGAGAAGCTGAAGAAGTAAACTGACTAGGAGTGGAAGACGACATATCCTGCGTTAAAGATCGAATACGTTTGCCCAGAATATCAAGATCGAATGGTTTTAAAATAAAGTAGTCCACACCGAGCATCATCGCTTGTTGGGTCAACGATTCCTGCCCAAAAGCTGTGATCATGATAATTTTTGGGCGTATCATAGTTGTCCGAGCATTAATTCGTTCCAATACACTTAAACCATCCAAATTTGGCATCACTGCGTCAAGAATGACCAAATCTGGTTCCTGGGTCTGAATAAGCTCGCAAGCCTCTAAACCGTTATACGCCACGCCAACTATGCTCAGATCATCCTGACCCTGAAGATAATTCTGTAACATTTGACAAAAGTTACGGTTATCATCCGCGACAAGAATTTTTATTTCTTTACTCATACGTCAACATCCCGCCTTAACCGTATTCCGGTTCACATTCGCCTTTAAGCTATCTCGACCGGTGTCGTAATTATACGTTAAAGACCCTGTCGAAATCGTAATAAATAAAGAGATTTTTTAATAATGGTAAATATTGGCTGAACCCTGTCACTAAAGGGTTTATGGATATTATTGGTAATAATTTATATCGCAAATTCTACATATGTTCTTCATAGGAAGTGAAAAATAACGAATTCAAAAGAATAGTCCAGAAAGAATGCCCTCTAGATCTCCTTATCTCTACCCAACTATCAACCTTGCCAAATAGTCTGAGTAATGCGTCAAACGTTCTTTCGGTCGTAGCTGAACAAGACTAACATTTGTATCCGCAATTTCTTCTACCTCTGGCCCATGACTCGGGTGAAGAGCAATGACCCTAATTGCCTTGGATACCCCAGCAGGATCCTTGACAAACTTCAGGGAATTAGAATAGTTCTGCAAGGTATTCATGTTTTTAGGACGGTTCTCTTCTTCCACCCTGTCATTATTCCAAATATTTAATCGTTTACGATATTTGGCATCCACGATAATGGACCCAGTATAAACGTCGTTATTAAAAACATCAATTCGAATATCTGGTTTATAATTTGTTCCTTCCATATAGAGAATGCGCCTGATCCTCAACGCACCACGCTTCGCGCGAGCCATTTTCTCATTGAACAGCACGGAAAGGCAAATCGACCCTTTAACCATTTTCACTAAGGTCTCATCTTGAAGTACCGGAAAAAGAAATTCTTGACTTGCTCGATAAGAATCATCGTAAATCCAACCGGAAACTGGAGAATAGCCCGCCTGTTCCAAAGCAATAATGGTTTTGATGTAACACCAGTATTCGTATAAAACATCTGTCCTCTTCCATTGCACTTTAAACTCTTGGCACAAGGGAATTTGGAAGTCCTGTGCTCTCAGCTGCTTCCACCAGGTGAATACTTTCTTGTAACGCCAATCTCGTTGAATCTTAGGTGAGAAGTGATTAGCGGCCTTTAACGGTTTAAGCCCTTTAAACACCGGGTAATCCCTATATTTTCGCACTTGGAAGATCCCTTTTTGCATTTCGCGTTCCATTGATTCAAGGCCTACAAGCTTGGCTTTCAAAGCCCGTACTTCGTGGTTTGTCGACTTTTGCAAGACTACATAGGGGGCTCTCGTTTCGATCGCTCGTTGTTTCTCGGTGATTGTACACCGTATGGCATGCAAAACGAGCTCCAGTTGAGCTGAAAAATAATCTAAGAAGCTTAGAACCATCCGGTTTTCAGGCGTATTATAAGTTAAGTGATCAATGACCCCTAGAATAACCTCTGGTTGCCCTACACTTTTGGCGGCGACGTTAGCCCGTTGCCCTTGAACAGATAACAACCATCGGTAAGATTTGGCATCCTGCTTGCAGTTCACGTTGGCTTTTACTTCGCGATAGTGGCGCTCCAAATACTGATCCGGGCGACGTGCCAAATCTTCAAGGGTTACCCCTATCTCCTTAACCATGTACTTTAAATTTACAAACTCCGACAATACTTTGGGGGGTAGTAACCCACTTCCCCCGTAAAGTTTGATCCCATTACACGTTCTGGTCTGGTCATAGGCAAGACCCTGTACTATTTCGTTAAGCTCATTACGCATAACGTCAAGTTGGTCTTCCGTAATATTATTGGGTCGCACACGTAGTGTAGCTTCTAATGAATCATTAACTTCCCCTTTGCTTTTCAAAAATACCATATAATCACCCGGAATCAAGGGATAATCTTCATTGGCATCACTATACAGGGGAAAGTGTTGTGTTCCAGGCCTTAAGCACGGAATCCCTTCTTCATCAAGGTGAATCTTTGAGGAATCATAGCCATCTAGACCGTCAATATAGAGATACGTATCCTCTTGCTCCGCTGTAAACGAAACATAGAGATTTTCACGTTCAAAAACCTCAATAATGCTGTACTGAGTAACTAACCGCGGCACCTCTTGTCTTCCGATAAAAAAAACGATAGGACTTCCTTCGTCTTCACGATGCATAGCCATGATCCAATAGTTCCTTTGCTTTTTTATGGCAGAGATCCCGCGAATAACTGAACATCGAGACGGCAGGATACTTTTCAAACAACTTAATAATTTGGCTGCTTGCTTTCTCACCATCGGTGTATTTACCTAAGAATTGTTCAAAGTCAGACTCAGGGCCTTTGAACTTTGTCATAATCCGTTGCACAAATTGAAGATCGAAAGCCTGACCTCGATCGAGTAGTCCTTGCCCTTCCACATTGAATGGAATGTTCTTTAAATACGAACCGATTTGGCGAATAATTCGATAGCCCACAACCCGGTCTTTGTCAATTTTACGTAACGTAGAGTTCAATTCGTCTAGAAAATCCAGTTCGTCATCGGTTAACCCAATCTCGGTTGGTGAACTATTGCACCACGAAGAGAATACCTTTCCAGGTACAGGAGAAAGTTGAGCGCGTTCACGCTCATCAGAAGGTTTCCCTAAAGCCTTTCCTTCAAACATAGCCTTCCAGGCACGTAAGGACTCATAGATTTTGAGCCGAATAACATTCGATCGATCAAGAACCTTATCGCTAAATTGGAACGACGATTCATCGATGTTTACCGTACCAACAAAAAATACATTATTGCCGATGGGAACCCGCGGCGAATATGCGTGCCGATTATACACCTCGGGGGCCAGTTTTTCACTATATAACGTTAGATAGCGGTCTTCGGAAAGCTCCAGAATACTTAGAAATTGGCTAAAGTAATGCTCTACCCGGGCAAGATTCATTTCATCGAAACAGATGAGATAGAGTTTGTCTTTATTATCTTCTTTTGACGCATCAATGAGCAAATCGACGAGCCCAGTTTCTGCCGGACGATAAACCTTGTGAATCGCATCGTAAAAGCCAACTAAATCCGCATCGTCATTCCAATGCGGACGAACTGGAATAAATAAAAACTGCTTACGCTCTTCGCCGGCTTCATCCACTCCGGAGAGACCTAAGGCGCGAGCATAGTTGATTACCAGCTGAGATTTACCAACCCCAGACATGCCTGCTAAAACTACGAGTGCGCCGGTTTTAATTGCTATGTGAAAATTCACGAGGTCTTCCATATCATACACAAGCTGATTGGCTAAGGCCACCTGATTTAAATCATTAAGAAACGTTTGCTCTCCACTATCCGCAGCTCCCTGTGATTCAAAATCCGAAACTTGGGATTTTTCTGGTTTCACGGAAAGTCGTGTCATTTCTCCCTCGAGAATAGAGGACGCCACGGCCGCCTCCAGATTCGGTCCAGATTCCGCTTGGGAGGAGTTAACGAGCTGTAAGCGATTTGCTACTGGGATCGAGGATGGTTGAAGATGGGCGCTAAATCGTTTCAAAAACTCGGTTGCCGGAAAAGGTTCGCCATATAACAAATGGTTGCTAATTTCATTAAGATCCTCATCAAGTAAGAAAGCTAATCCTCCACGCCGCAAAACTTGACTTTCAGGTATTTCCGCAGGAACGCAGGTCACTTCTTCGCCTTCTGGGCAATAAATGCGCCAGTGTTGCCTGAGTTCCCCCAGCCAACCAGACTTACACCCAAAAAAATGATTCTGGTACCCAATGATTAACGGGGGATCTTCCGGGTATTGATAGGAAAGGAAATCAACGGAAGGAAGTTTCTCATAAAGAATCTTTTGGACACGTTCTACTGGCACGTCTTTCGCAATAATTGGTATGGGAGTGAATTGTGAAGTATAGGGATTAAAGGTAATCGGAGTATCGTGAAAGCCTACGTTTTTACCATTAAAATACACCCTCTGGGTGTCTTTCTTCACAGCCTCCACGGTGAATGAAAGAAGTCGACTTTTAAAGAACTCCTTGGCCCGTAATTTTCTGCTCTCGTTAATTTCGTATTGTCGAAAATGCGAGGTTGTGACAAGCTCGTCTGGAAATCCTGCCAACATTAAATCTTTACCCCAAATCGTTATTTGGCGTCTTCCTGCTAATTCCTTATGCAAGCTATCCGGCAATATGGAGATCATATCCACCTGTAAACGCAAAGACTGGGAGTTAATATCGACATCTATACTTTCTATCACCGGTTTCCCGATAATGACCGAAACCCAAATTCTACTATCTCTTATCATTGATGATCCTCCCACTAAATATTCAAGAGTTCATTGCACGGGATGTTCCAGTACCTGGCAATATCTCGAATCTCGTCAAGTTTCTGCAACTTCTCTTTATTCACTTTATATAGGACAATTTCACATGTCGACATTCTTCGGCGTGGACGGTTCCAATCAATTTCCATTGCCCAAATTGGAATGATGCCCAAGGCATTAAGCCGGACATCTATTTCATTATCACGTTCTGCAAAAATCAAGGCTTTCCGCCCCTGATAATGTGCGAGATCAATTTCGTCACACGCTTTGTCTGTCACACGGAGGGCTTCTTTGTGATTTGGTTGTTCTTTTACTTTTTTCACTGACAAGGTCTTTCCTTGTTCCAATTTCTGTTTGAGTTCCTCTATCTCTTGGTCTTTCTTTGTCCGTTCCTCTTCGAGTTCCGCCGCTGAATTGCGATATCTTGCAGTCTCTTCTTTTTCTCTGGTCCATTGAGCTTTTAACGTTCCCATATCAAGTTTAAGCTTTTCAAATTGTTCCTTGGTTCTAAACCCTTCTGCATTGGCTTTGCTCAACTTATTTTCCAAAGTCTTTATCTTCTTGTAAAGTTCTTTAATTTCTTCTGCCACTTGTTCTTCTATCGTTTCAGTTGCTTCACTTACCTCTATAGCTTCCTTTGCTTCTATCATCTCATTTGCTACCTCTACTTCTATCATCTCAATTGCTCCTGCCGCAGCAATTGCTTCACTTGCGTCCCTTGCTTCTGCCACGGCAATTAAGGCAGCAGTTTCACTTTTTTTATTCAGTTCTTTGTTTTCTTTAGCTTGACAATACAATTTTTCTCCCTTCTCTCGGATCTCAGGGCTAGTGCTCAATGTAAACATGTATCCAACCTTAAATTGATCGTTTAGTGGGACATCCTTGAAAGAAAACATTATAATTTCTTCGCTAGATAATGCTTCTAAATCTTTTCTTAGCAATCTATTAATTTCTTGCCAAACTTTGACCTTATCCTCTCGTTTTCCTTTTGGAGGGGATAAGATTTCGTGAATGATATTGCTCTTTTTTAGTCTTATTCTTCGTTTTAATTTCTTAGCCAGCTCTTTCAAAATATCTTCTGTAAATCCATTTAGAATCTGTTCAAGGTCGTAATAAATATTATCCATAAGAATCCCTCCCCTAAAATAAACTATGGTTATAAAATTTCTTCATTGATACTCTAATTCCTTCCCGAAACTTATGACAAACAATATGAACTCTTTGCCTTGAATAGGCATACAGTGTGTAGAACATAATTGATAATGGTTATCTTTTTTCAAGGAGGAATTAACATGTGTGGAATTGTTGGCTGGGTGGATTGGGAACGTGATCTGAGCCTCCAAAAAGACGTTCTGGCTTGTATGACTCAGACACTTATACCCCGGGGTCCAGATGCAAAAGGATATTGGTTTACTCCCCGTGCCGCTTTTGGACACCGTCGACTGATTGTCGTTGACCCCGAAGGAGGTTGTCAACCGATGATTCGTCACCGAGGTGAACATACGTTTACCCTCATCTACAACGGCGAGCTCTATAATACCTCAGAGATCCGTCAAGAACTTATGAGCCGCGGCTACCATTTTGAAGGACATTCTGATACGGAAGCCGTACTACTCTCTTACTTAGAATGGGGTCCCTCCTGCGTTGAACGTTTAAATGGAATTTTCGCCTTTGGGATTTGGGACAGTAAAGAACAGCAGTTGTTTGTTGCGCGTGATCGCCTGGGAGTCAAGCCGCTCTTTTATTGTAAACGGTCTGGTTCACTTGTTTTTGCGTCAGAACTTAAAGCATTATTGAAGCACCCGGATATTTCCCCGATCGTTGGGAAAGAGGGCTTAGCCGAAGTCTTCCTCGTAGGCCCGGCACGGACTCCGGGAGTGGGTGTTTACGACGGAATTTCCGAGCTAAAACCAGGGCACATTCTTTTATATTCGGCAAACGGGCTACAAATTCGCAGGTATTGGGCTTTAACTAATAACGTCCATGAAGATGATCTGGAGACGACAACCGCTAAGATCCGCGATCTTTTTCTGGATACTGTCAAACGGCAATTAGTTTCAGATGTACCGATTGGAACCCTTCTCTCCGGTGGACTTGATTCGAGTGCCATAACAGCAATCGCTGCGCAATCCCTAGCCCAAGATGGAAAAGGCCCACTTCAGACATTTTCGGTAGATTATGTTGATAATGATAAGTATTTTCATACCAATGACTTTCAGCCGAGTGCAGACGGGCCCTGGATTGAACGAGTTTCCCAGGTCTTTGGAACCCAACACAGCAACATTGCTTTTGATACCCCTGAGCTCGTTGAAACTCTTAAAGCGGCAACACTTGCGCGCGATCTTCCCGGGATGGCTGATGTTGATGCCTCATTATTGCTCTTTTCACGCGAAATAAAGAAAAAGATCACGGTCGGCTTATCTGGGGAGTGTGCCGATGAAGTGTTTGGCGGCTACCCTTGGTTTCATCGTCCTGATGCCCTCAATGCCCAAACCTTCCCCTGGGCTCTGCATGTGGAAAACCGTTTACAGGTGCTTTCCCCCGAACTTCTGGAACGTCTTCAGCCACATGACTATTTATCAAGACGCTATGAAGAAGCTCTTGGCGAAATCTCCCAACTTCCAGGTTCTTCCTCCGCCCTTCACCGAGATAGCAGAACATTGAAGGGTGATCTCCAACGCGAGGCTCGAATCCGTGAGATAACTTACTTAACCTTAACCCGTTTCATGCCCACCCTCCTCGATCGCAAAGACCGGATGACAATGGCCACCGGCCTTGAGGTACGAGTTCCCTTCTGTGACCACCGCTTAGTCGAGTACGCCTGGAACATCCCTTGGGAAATGAAAGCACTCGAAGGCAGAGAAAAAGGACTTCTCAGACGTGCCCTCACCGGGGTCTTACCCGACGATGTGCTTTGGCGCCGCAAAAGCCCCTATCCCAAAACTCATCATCCCAGTTATCTGTCTTCCGTCCGCACCTGGCTCAGTGAAATCATTGAAGACAGGACTTCCCCGATTCTTCCCTTCCTGAACCTCCCTGCTCTTCGGGATCTCATGAAGCTCTCAGATACTATTCCTTCTGGTCGGCCATGGTTTGGACAATTGATGGATATTCCACAGCTTTTCGCCTACCTTTGCCAGCTGAATTTCTGGTTACTGGAAAACAACGTCATTTTGTAGGGGCACGATGCATCGTGCCCATTTCCTTCGTACCCTTTGTTGTCTTAATGTATGTTGGCCAATCATAAGTGACTATTGCGAGGGCTTGGAGCTACCCTAGTTTTCCTTTTTTTCGAGAGGTTTTCTTATGACCTTAACCTGGGTAATTCTAAACCCGATTACCTCAGTAACTTCGAAGTGAAATCCATCAAAATAAATTGCGTCCCCTTTGATCGGCTTGCGACCTAACCTAGAAAACACATATCCCCCAATCGTTGAGACCGTTTCTTCTTCTAGTTCAATCTCCAGCAGTTCTGAGACTTCTTCCATTAGAACCCGCCCGTTAAGAAGATATTCATTCTCAGTGATTTTCTGGATGGGTGGCTGCTCCAACTCAAATTCATCGTAAATTTCTCCAACCAATTCTTCCAGCATATCTTCAATTGTGACAAGCCCAGCTGATCCCCCGAATTCATCCACCACAACGGCCATATGGGTTCGTTGACTCCGCATCTTTTGGACAAGATGAGAAATCGGCATGCCCTCAGGAACGACGAGGATATCCCTCATAATCCCAGTAATATCCTTCTCATCTGGCAGTTCCTGCATCCGAAAGATGTCTCGCATATGTACCAAACCGAGAACATGGTCTTTATCATCATCACACAGCAGATACCGCGTATGTCCATATTTTTTCAAAACTTCAAGAATTTCTTCAAATGTATCCTGAATAAAGATACACACCATATCTTGGCGTGGAATCATCACTTCACTCGCGATACGATCGGAAAACCCGAAGACATTATCCAACAATTTGCCTTCCATTTTATCCAGATAGCCATACCTTTGACTGGCACCAACCAACATTCGTAGTTCTTCTTCACTATGGGCTAAATCAGCCTCGTTGGCGGGTTCAATTCCCCAAATACGCAGCACAAGATTTGAGACGTTATTCAGCGTCCAAATGACCGGATAGAATATCCAATGAAAGTCTTTCAAAAATCGTGCTGTCCCCAGGGCAATTGCCTCGGACTTTTGAATCGCTAATGACTTAGGAACAAGCTCTCCCAATACAATGTGTAAGAACGAGATAAATAGAAATGCTATAGAAACCGCTATGGTTTCCGTATAGATCGTGCTCCAACCAGCCACGCCCGCAAACAATGGTTCGATTAGATTCGCCACTGCTGGTTCACCCAGCCAACCTAAGCCCAAGGAAGCGAGCGTAATCCCCAGCTGACAGGCAGAAAGGTATGCATCGAGTTTTGAGGTAACTTCAAGGGCTACTTTCGCTTTGCTCGAACCATTCTCCGCAAGCTCTGCCAAATGCGTCTTACGCACTTTAACCATCGAAAATTCTGCGGCAACAAAGAAACCGTTAATTCCGACCAAAAACAAAGCAATTAGAACCTTAAAGGCACTCCAGAGCAGACCGTCGATAATTTTTCTCCTCCTTTATATTTTAGAAACGCACTAATGCTCATACTTCCGAATCCCCACGCAAAACCTTAAGAAGCATTTCATCTTCTTCTGTTCCGATACTATGCTTCATCATGTACTCGAAACCAGTGGATAGTAACGGTGACTCTACTATATAGCGATTCAAAGTCGACTTGCAACTCAGATTCATTCCTCTTTCGCGGCACATCGTTACGCTGGTCATCCTGTTTCTCCGAAGAATGAACGGTTTCATAATTTGTTGCTGCTCATATTCTTTATTTTTGTTTGTTATAGCTCCAAATCCTGGATCAGCTCCGGCTATGAGAATGTCACTCTCCAACACATTTGTTCCTCCTTGTCAAACTACCATTCTATATACATATATCCAAAATTGCTACTATTACTTATCATTATATAACAATGAAACACGCTTGTAAAAATATGCTTAGTCACAAATTAATTATTGAATTCTAATGGGGATGTATTGAGATTAGAAAAAGCATGTGTTATGCTAAAGAAAAAATACAATCATTTCAGGTGCCCTTAGGGGAGAATAGGGAAGTTCGGTTTCAAACCGACGCGGACCCACCACTGTAGTCGATGAGCTTCGTAAACCACTGGCGCTTGCTGGGAAGGTTACGGATTAAGCAATGAGTCGATAGCCAGGAGACCTGCCTGAAATGTTTACGTCTTCCCACAACGTGGGGAGCGTCGGTGATGACGGTAAAGTCCCGACCACAGATTTATTTGTGGTCGGGACTTTACTTTTTCTGCAGATTATTTCAAAATGAGAGGGGAAAAACAACTATGAAAAATTTTACAGAAACCCAACTCCTTGACCAACTTCAAACACTCACTGCGGAGATCTCAGACCTTGACGAAGAGGCCATGTCCAAAATTCAGGCACGCTTGGATTCGCTCACTAAACCGCAGGGCAGCCTTGGTCAATTAGAACATATTGCCAAAAAATTAGGAGGAATCCAACGAACCTCCACCCCTAAAATTTTGAAAAAAGCCGTTCTTCTAATGGCCGGCGATCACGGTGTTGTTGAAGAAGGGGTCAGTGCCTTTCCCCAGGAAGTCACACCTCAAATGGCTTATAATATCCTCAGCGGCGGTGCAGGCATCAACGTTTTAGCTCGCCAGGCCAAAGCCGATGTTTTTTTAACCGATGTTGGAGTTGCCTTCCCTTTAGAGGGAGATTTCATTCACAAACGCGTTGCCAATGGAACCAAGAATATGACCAAAGGTCCAGCCATGACCCGCCAAGAGGCTCTGCAAGCTTTGCTTGTTGGAGCGGAAGTGGCCGCTGAAAAGATCCACGAGGGCTATAACCTGCTGGCCACTGGAGAGCTTGGCATCGGCAATACCACCCCCAGTTCGGCCATTGTCGCCCTGTTTACGGGTTCCTCCATCGAAGAGGTCGTTGGGCGCGGCACAGGAATCGATGATGCCGGCCTAATCAAGAAACGCCGGGCCATAGAGAAGGCTTTTGAGGTCAATCAACCAGACAGGACGGACGCCCTCGATGTTCTCTCAAAAGTCGGGGGCTTAGAAATCGCGGCTATTGCTGGCAGCATTCTGCAAGCGGCCGCCAGTCGTGTTCCAATCGTCATCGACGGATTTATCTCGACTGCTGGGGCACTCATTGCTGCCAAACTGGCCCCGAAAAGCACTGCTTATATGATTCCCTCCCACGGGTCAGTCGAAATAGGTCACCGCAGGGCGCTCACTGAGCTAGGTCTCGAACCAGTACTTCACCTTAATCTGAGACTCGGGGAAGGGACTGGAGCGGTCTTAACCTTTCACCTAGTTGAAGCTGCCCTGCTCATTCTCGAAGAAATGGCTACCTTTGCAGATGCCGGAGTCAGCGAACAGTTAACCTAATCCCTTTTCTATGTAGCGCTTTTCTATAAATTTCTATCCAATTAAACGAGGGAAGGTGGTGAATGTCATGTCTCCATTTACATTAGTCACAGGCGGTGCCCGAAGCGGCAAAAGCCACTTTGCCGAACTTCTCGCCGCTCAACCTAAACGTCCCGTTATTTACATTGCGACTGCCCAAATTTGGGATGAGGAAATGGCCCTGCGCGTTAAAAAGCACCAGCAACAACGTCCGTCCACTTGGCGACTCATCGAGGAGCCCCGCAACATTCGAGATATCTTAATTCAACTTAAAGATGAGGACGTGGTCATTCTTCTCGATTGTGTCACACTCTGGTTAACCAACCTTCTTTTAGCAGGAGCCGAAGAATCTCGCCAAACCGAACAAGTTGTGCCCTCCGGTCTTAGTGGAGAAGGATTTCCCCTTAGCCTCCAAAACGAACCTTCCCTGTCAGATCTTGTGGAACCTCAAATATTAGTGAAAGTGCAAGAAGTGGCCCAACTTGCCCACGAGATTAAACCGCAGGTCATCTTTGTCACCAATGAAGTAGGCCAAGGAATTGTACCCGAGACCCCCTTAGCCAGAGCCTACCGAGATTTGGCTGGCCGAAGCAATCAAATTCTAGCTCACAGTGCCGACCATGTTTACATGGTTGTGGCTGGTCTCCCCATGGAAATCAAACAATCCACTGCCAAGTTGCTTGCTTCCCTGGTTAAGGAGTGATTTGATATGCGTGGATTTCTGATTGCCCTAACATTTTTGACTCGACTTCCTTTGCCAGCACCTAACGTAGAAGTCACCTCGGAAGAATTCACACGCAGTTATCGCTATTATCCCTTAGTCGGACTCGTCATAGGACTAATCCTCTGGCTTCTGGCGAAAACGTTAGCTCTGTATTTTCCCCCCTTAGTTCTAGGTGCCCTCCTCTTAAGTGCTGAATTGATGCTTACCGGAGGACTCCATCTCGATGGGTTTATGGATAGTATGGATGGTCTATTATCCGCTCGAAGACCGGAGCGAATCTTAGAGATCATGAAGGACAGCCATGTTGGAGCCCACGCCTGCATGGCCCTCGTTGGCTTCTTACTCCTGAAATTCACCTTACTTGCTAGCTTAAACCCGACTCATTTTTCGATCCTCCTGGTTATGCCTATGCTCTCTCGCTGGGTATTTCAGATTGGGGTCATCGCCTTTCCCTATGCCCGCTCTCAAGGACTTGGTAAAGGAATTCATGAAACTACCCATTGGACTCCGTTCCTGCTCAGTGGAGTCATGGTTTTAGGAGTCTCTTTTTATCTCGCCGGCTTTGCTGCCCTCATCGCCTGCGGTGCCTGCGTCATCACTGTAATCATACTAGCTTCCAGAGTTTCCTCCCTGCTTGGAGGATTGACCGGAGATTTATACGGAGCTTCTATTGAGCTTTCCGAAGTTGTGTGTTTATTGGCCTCTTTTCCTTTTCTCCGGTAGCACAGTCTCTACATACAGTAATTCAAAGAAGCCTTAAGGAAATAGTTTACTTCCTAGAGGCTTCTTTGAATTTATATTGGATTAATAGGAGCATTTGGAGTACACTTGATATAACTTAATATCAATGATAAAGATATAAGCGGGATTCAAATAGGCATTGAGAGGGAAAAACATGACGCTCTTTATCATCACTTTTGCTTTTTACGCTTTTGCAGGTTGGGTCATGGAAACTCTATACCGTACGATCCAGCAGCGTCGGCTGGTGAATCCCGGATTTTTAACTGGTCCCTTTCTGCCGATCTATGGCTTCTTCACAACAATGGTGATCTGGTCAGGTGGACTATTATCCCACCTTGCGTGGGAATGGCAGTTTGCTTGGTTCGTATGTTTAAGTACCTTGCTAGAATATGCGGCCGGTTGGTTTTTTGAACGGTTCTTTCATCTCCAACTTTGGGATTATCACTTAACGCCCTTCAATCTTCAAGGGCGAATTGCTCTGCCCTACTCTATGCTCTGGGGAATTTTAGGCCTGGTGTTTCATAACCTCCTTCATCCGGCAGTTCAACTCCAAATGTTGCACATTCCCTTTGTCCTGCGTACTATTTTAGCTATTATCTTGACAGTCTATGTTATTGCAGATATTATACATTCCAGCCTATTGCTTCGTCGCCTGGAACACTTCGTGATCATGTTCCAGGAACGGTATGAACGACTGGAACTTGCCTCATTTCTCAGTGCTTTTTCTCCATTTCGTCGCCTTCTGCATACCTACCCAAAAATGCGCCATACTGTAAGCGAGAAAATGGCGTTACTTTATGCCAAGCAAGAGGCGCTCGAACAATTCTTAAGACTTCAACGCAAAAAATTATATAACCCAAATGAGAAAAAAGGCCCCCATTCAGACAGTTAGGAAGGTGAATCCATTGAGTTTGTCCGAGCACGTCGAAGACATTTTAAACCACGAAGAATACAAACAGTTGGCTTCATTTACTCATCATCGGCCATTTACGACACTGGAACATTCCATCCGTGTTGCTCAGATAGCGTATAACTGGTCCATACGCCTTGAAAGTAGACTCCATTTGGATACGCAGGCGATCACCCGCGGTGCCCTCCTCCATGATTTTTTCTTGTATGACTGGCATCACATGAGACCGGACGGAACAAGATGGCATGGTTTTCGGCATCCCCGTATTGCCTGCCAAAATGCCGAACGTTGTTTCCACCTAAGTGAAAAAGAAAAGGACATCATTTTAAGCCATATGTGGCCACTCACTGTGCGTAGACCTCGAAGTCGCGAGGCCTTTCTCGTAATGGTTGCTGATAAGATGGCCTCGATCCAGGAGTTTCGCTATAAATTCAAACGCGTCCTTCCTGCCTCTCAACGCTACACTTCTCTCCGCTTAAGGAAAAATGATAATTAGACAAATGCGGTATGCTTTATTGTCGAGCATGCCGTTTCCCATACCTCGCTTGAACCTCGAAATCTCTCAGAATTCAGTTCTCCCATCTATAAATCCATCACAGAGTGTGTTAAAATTGAATATCTTAGGATACACCTAGATAAGCCACTCAGGGAGGTTAAACCCTTGAACAAGAAAAGCTTCTCGTGTATAACGTTGTTGGTCTCCCTCACTTTTGTCGTTTTTCTTTATCCTAAACTTCAACACCCTGCTGCTTTACAAGCCTTTGTCACCCAATGGGGTTTATTTAGTATCTTTATTGACCTGTTTATGATAGCGCTCTTGATGCTTTTTCCGGTAGTACCATTTGTCCTAATTGCCGGGGTTAATACCCTTTTATATGGGTGGCTCGGTGGTTTTTTCCTCTCCCTTGGCGGAAGCTTACTTGGTGCATCTTTAGGTTTTTGGTTAGCGCGTACTTTAGGACAAGAATGGGCTCAGCCAAAGGTAGCAAAGCTAGGGAAATGGGGCGCTCTCATCGAAGGGAATTGTTTTTCCATTATCCTGCTCTCTAGACTTATTCCGATTCTTCCGTCTGCCGCAGTTAATTATGCTGCAGGCTTATCCCTAATGACCTACCCAACGTTTTTGTTCGCCACACTCATCGGTAAAATCCCCATGATTGTTTGGGAATCATGGGTTGGACATGATTTTTGGCGAATGTCTCATCATCCTGGTCGCTTATTGCTAGCCTTAGCAATTGGATCTCTCCTATTTGGGTTAGTAGGTGTCTATGGATACTTTTCAACAAAATCTTTCAAGGACCCTTTACCTAATCTAAAAGAATAACAAATCGCCTCCAGTTGAAACTGGAGGCGATTTGTTATTCTTTGCTATTCATCCTCGCCACGAGCGATTTTGGCTATTTCTAAAGCATCTTCCTGATATATGTTAGCCAGTAACCACCGCTCATCCTGCCAAACAAACTCCCAAAATTCTGTGTAGTAGAGCCTATGCTTTTCATCGCCAGAAATCTGTCTTGCTGAAGCATCTACTGTGTAATCAATCAAACTGGCTGAAATCATGACCATAAAATGTTGCGTCTGTTCATCTAAATGGCTATGGATAAATTCAATATCCCCAGTGTTTAGCATAGGTTCCTTGATTATATTGCGTTCACCACGCGCTTTCATCGCTTGGAGATCTGCCTGGTATTTATTACCCAAGGTTATCGTTAGGTAATCCTTAGCCGCCGAAAGGTCCTGGCGGCTCCAGCCATCCTGTAACCAGAAGAAGACCTGACGAACCCGTCCGATCAGGAAATCTCGGTCCCAACGTGGAAAAGTTTCTGCTAAATAGCTCATGTTTTCGCGCGTAAAGTTGATTGACTTTCCAAAACGTTGAAGGTTATCTGAATTCGTAATCGGTCGGCCGCCTAAATCTACGGGGGTCGCACTGGAATAGTTATCCCCACCTCCACCAACGCCACGATCTTGTTTCGATCTGCCTTGACCCCTAAAACGAGAGGAGCGCAGTGCCTTAAAAACAAGATAAAGGATAACCATTACGAAAATAAAACTAAAAAATCCACCAGACGATCCTCCCGAAGAGGATCCCCCGAAGAAAAAAAATGGGAAGGGAAAGAATCCACCGAGTCCGCCACTGGAAGATCCTCCAGAAAGGCCGCCCCCTGAGAAAGACCCGCCACTACTTCCCCCGGTACTCCCACCCAGACTTCCGCCCACTCCCCCGCCCCCACGTGCTAAGGCAAGGGAAACCTGGCTCGCCAGGAGCACGAAGGTCGTGAGGGCGACTCCGATTCGTTTTCTCTGTATATTCATGCCCACCACCTTATCCTCTCTTATTACCAAAAATTACAGCTCTTTTTTCAACCCGGCTTTAAGCTTAGCCAACTCATCCTCAACTTCCGAATTCGCTTTGCTCTTTTCCAATTCGGCAAATTGATCCTCAATTGTATTAGTGTTCACCATTGTGCGGGAAGCCTTGGCTTCGGCCTCCATGCGTTGAACCCGCTCTTTCATCCGATCGATGTCCGCCAATGGATCATGTGAAGAGAGCCCAGAAACTGCTTCATTGGCATTCTTCATAGTTTGTGCCCGACGTTGACGCATAACAAGGTTATTGCGTTCCATCTTCGCTTTTTCCAACTTTTCCGTCAGAACTCGGAGGTTTTCCTGAAGGTCCTCAACCGCTTTGGCCTGATCCACAAGTTGCGACTCATAGTCTATCTTGCTGGCTTCAGCTTGTTTTTTATAGGTCAGAGCGGTACGTGCTAAGTCGTCCTTACCCTGCTGTACGGCAAGCGTTGCCTGTCCGGTACGCAGTTCAATTTCCTTACTCAAGCCCTCAATTCGCTCCTCAAGTTGAATCTTATCCGCCACAGCACGATTAACTTGAATATGGAAGTTGCGAACTTCCTCCATCGCGCGATCCACATAGAGATTTAACATTTTTTCTGGATCTTCAGACTTGTTCACCATATCCATAATATTTGCTTGAAGCAGATCTTTCACTTTGTTAAATAAACCCATCGTTTCCATTCTCCCTTCATTTCTGTGAACTATAACATTGGTGTCCATAATTCGAGTTCACATAATCATCTTTTCCGCTGACGAATTGCATGCGGTGGGTATGACCTAAGTACTAGTTTATCCTTTTTGCAATAATTTGCAATCATTACATATTCTCGCCACTCTGGAATAATTCCTTTCTACTGAAAATATTTCTAGCTTCTATAATCACAAAGCAGAAAAACCTCGGCTGCCCCTCGGTCTTTTATTGTCCACGGATATTAGTAATTTCGTATTGGTAGGGGCACGATGCATCGTGCCCCACCGGCTAAAATGTGCCACAATCTCTAGCGGGCAAATGCTCTAGCAATCGCCTGATACCCTGCCGCGTTAGGATGCACATGATCCTGCCCAATAAGCACTCGTTCCTTACCTCTGAACTCGAGATCTAAAAAAGCCACATAGAATCCATAACGTCGCGCCCAGGAAACAATAATCGCGTTCGCATTATCAATAACCCCTTGAGCCTGAGCAAAATATTGTCCAGCCGAATCCGCTGAGAGAGGATTATAAAGAGTGGCCACTTTCACTGTAGCCCTGGGATTGAGCCGACGAACCTCTTCCCCGATCTGGGCAAGGTTTTTGCTCAGGTTATTAAGGATAAGTGGTAAATATGCTGGGTTAATGGATTGATTCGTATTTCTTATAAGACGGAGTAAGTCGTTAGAGCCTATCGTGAATGTGATCAGAGAGGCCTGAGAAACCAAATGACGAATATCCCGATTAACCTGTAACCTAGCAAGGAGCCCACCTGTGGTTAAACCATTTACTCCTAGGTTGATCATGCGCAAATCCGGGTTATGCCTTCGCAGAAAAGTAGCATATACCATCGGAAAAGAAAATAGACCTGCAACGCCATACCCTGCAGTAATCGAGTCCCCCAAAGCCACATATAACTTCACCTATATCACCGCTTTCAATTTTCCACGTTCATACAATAGGGTATGATTGCCATTTCTCATCTGACACGCCCTAAGCATAAACCCACAAAATTATGGGATAATAAAAGCTTGGTATGCATTAAGAAAGGGTGAGGTATCGTGAGTAAGGATTGGGAACTCCTTCAAAAAGGAAATGCTGCCTCTTTTTCTGCAGCACTAGGCAACCTTTTCCTAGTTATTCTTAAAGGAATTGCTGCCTTTACAAGCGGGAGCGGCGCTATGTTTGCCGAAGCAATGCATACTGGCGCAGATGCCATCAACCAGATTTTTGTCTTTATCGGCAGCATTCTCGCAGAGCGAAAACCAACTCCTCGTTTTCCGACCGGATTTGGACGTCTGATCAATGTATTCTGCATGGGAGCGGTGATCGTCGTTACGATCATGGCCTATGAAACAGTCCTAGAGGGGATCCATTTAATCCAATACCCCACATCCATCGGGTATCTATGGCTCACTATTTTCAGTTTAGTGACTTCTATGGCCATTGACGGATATGTCTTACTCAAGGCAATGCGTGAAATCTTGAGAGAAACACGTACTGAAGCTAAGGGCTTTGCTCTTATTCCAGTCGCCCTTAAAAATGTGAAACGAGCCTCTCCTCCGACCCGTCTGGTCTTCTACGAAGACCTTGTCGCTACGTTTGGAGCTCTGCTGGCTCTCGGGGCTATAATTATAACCCGCTTTACCCCACTCAAAGCGTTAGATGGTATCGCTACGATCATCATTGGATTTTTGATGGGTGGAGTAGCCTTTCGCGTTGGCTATGACAACATGATCGGACTCATTGGCGTCTCTGCTCCCAAGGAAGTTGAAGACTCAGTTTCGCAAATTATCTTATCCGATCCCGATGTTACAGATATTAACAAAATGCGTATCCTCCAAGAAGGGCGTTTTTATCATGTCGAAAGCTACATTGAGCTCCGACCAGGATTAACCTTGGCTAAAGCTGATAGCATTAAATCCAGGATTCGGGATCTACTCTTGGCCTATGAGGATGTTACGGATGTTACCTTGGGAATTATCGAGGATAACGGTGTAAAGGATTGGCGACCTGCAAAACAAACTCTCCCTTAAAAACTACAGTGACGACAAAAGGGCCCTCAATCACTAAGGGATTTCACATTCACCACGGTTTTTTTAATACCTTTTCGATAAATACTCTTGCAATTTCTGGATCGAATTGCGCACCAGCGTTTTTTCGAATTTCTGCAAGTACCTCTTCTTCCGTTAAGACCTTACGGTATGAACGTTTGCTGATCATGGCATCGTAACTGTCGGCAAGGGCAATAATCCTTGCTGCTCTTGGAATAGCTTCGCCTTTTAAACCTTTTGGATAACCATTACCATCCCATCGTTCATGATGTGCCAAGATACAATCCGCCAATTCTAACATGTCGTTAGATGAACTTAGTATTCTATAACCAATATCAGGATGCCGCTTTATTTCATCCCACCCCTGCTCTGTAAGTTTTCCAGGTTTATTAAATATACCTTCTTCGATTGCGATTTTTCCTATATCATGAAGCAAACCCACAACTTTAAGTTTGTTTATTTTATACTTAGACAAGCCTAGGGCACTTCCTATATTTTGGCATAGTTCACTTACGCTTTGAGAGTGCTGTTCTTCTCTTGGGTTTTTTTCATACAGGGTCTTAATTATTATGTCTATTGTATTACCTCTGATAGTTTCATTCTCCAGAATTTTATTTTTATACATATAATCTTCAGCACTTTTTAGGACCTTTAGTATTTCTTCATCTGTTTTTCGCTTTGTATCCCAACCGAATGAAATACTGACACTTAAAGCGCTAATGCGTTCCTTTGAATATCGTATTTTTATTCTATTAATGATTTCTTTCACTTCTTCAGATTTAGTTTTTGGCAGAAGAATGACAAATTCATCGCCGCCCCAGCGGGCGACTATATCATCTGTTCTGCATGCACTTTCAATGGCTGCTGCAGCTTTCCGTAAAAGTTCATCCCCTTTATCATGGCCAAAGGCATCATTTACAAGCTTTAACCCATTTACATCCCCGATTATTATCGAAATAGGGAGATTTCTTTCAGTATCTAACCGTTTAATTTCTTCTTCATAGTATCTTCTATTATAAAGTCCTGTTAATTTGTCATGATAGCTTAAATAACTTATTTCTTCCTCTCTTTTTGTCCGCTCATTAATCTCTTCTTCCAGCATGATATTAAATTGTTTAAGAGCCGCGGTTGTCTCCTCCAGTTGTTCATTTCGTTCCACCACTAACTTTTGCAAATCACTATTTGCCTTGAATAATTTTTCGTTAACTCGTTCCATAAAACTAAGTTTTTGATGTGTTTCCATGCGATTAAGGACTTCTTGATCATTAAATGGTTTGTTTATCTCAGTTTTAAAAACTAACATTGTCGCTGTTTGGTTAAGATGCCCAATATATTCCTCACCATAAGTAGAAAAACCAATGGTAGGTATATCGCTAAATATTTCACCATACTGCTTATCTAAGTTCTTTTCCTCTAACTCAAGAGTTCTCAGTATACAGTGGAAGTGTAACATTCCCTCTATCCGGCCAAATTTATTAATTTTCTTTTCTAAAGCAGTCTTCGTGTCTTCAATAATATTGGTCGATTCAAGCAATCTGACCTCCGTTCCTTCCAGGATATTACAATGGAATTGTATATTTGTACCAATCTGTTGTCGGGGACTTCTTACGAAAATATCAGTGTCTCCAATAACCAGTCCTACAGGATTGGTTGGGAAATATTTCGACACTTCTTCAAGCGTAGCAGCACCCACAGCCTCAGCATAGGCTGCAATTGCAGGCCTGTTATTAAATTCAATGACCTCTCTAGTTTCTTCATTGACTTTATTGGCAATTAATACCGGGTCTAAGGCTTTAAAGCTTTGTGTTCTAATAATGCCGAATTCAGCATAAACGTTCATTTTTAGCAAAACAAGAACTGCGGAATCAGTATAGGCCTTGCCATTTGCACAAACAAATGTTTTAGCAAATTCGAGGTCATCCCCGGCAGAGGCTCCAATGAAATAAACATTTGTTCTATTGCCGATTTGATCCATTACCCTTTCTTCCTTCATACTCACACCGTCAATTAATACTATTCCGACATATCTTGTCGCTTCCATTGTATAAGGACTCTCATTAAAGTATCTCTCGAATGATGTAAATGCTGCTTCGACACTTAAATTCTCTTTCATTTGCTCGATAACTTCTACTTTCGCATCCGCAATAATATTTGAATTGAAAGCCATTGCTACAACAGAGTCTTTCAATAATTCTCCACTCACTATTTCTCCGGCCGTTGAACATCCAAATACAATACAATCCTTAAAAGCCTCTTGCATCAACTTACTCAGCTTATCCTGTTCATATCTGGAGGAAGCGAAAAAGATGACTAGTTTTACACCGAAGCCATTTAAACGACTTTTAACATCTGATACGACTTCGCCTTCAATCGATTTCGTTGAAACCACCGATTTAATATTGCTTCGCTCGCCTTGCAGTGTTTTGGCATTTAGTTGATTAGCGATAAGAAGAAGTTTTTTGATAATTAACGGATCATCTACAGAGGAACTGTCAAATTTGTTGGGATTAACTCCTTTAAGAATAAATTTAGCTTTCGTCATTTCTGCAATAGCAGGATTACCTTTTGACCGTTCTTGAATGATTTTGTCAATCATTTCTTTTATCTTCCCAGCCAAAAATAGCCACTCCTTTTTCTTTCCATGAAACTTGGTCACCTTACTTTTAGATTTAATTTGATATATTCACGATATATTATCAATCCTAAAAATGGTAACATAAGCACTTCTTATCCTTTATGATTCCACATAAGTAATTAATTTCCTTCTTGATTTATCTGATAATATTAAATGATCCCTCTACGATGCAGAGCCAAAACAATTAATTATTAAATATTCTTAATAATTTTTGCCATCGTTGCCTTATCAGCCCATCTGCAAAACCTAATCCAATTATTTAATCCTTTTGTTCGTGATGCCTCTGATCATCTAATGATAGTTTGATATCATAGCCAGTAGGCCTCTGGAAGACTCTAAGACCAAACTCTGGAACCACAGCTAATATATGATCGAAAATATCCGATTGGATGCTTTCATAACTACTCCATGCTGTATCATTGGTAAACGCATAAATTTCTAAGGGTAAACCGAGTTCCCCAGATGGCAGTTGTCTCACCATCTGGATCATCTCTTTATGAATCTTGGGATGATTTCTCAGATAAATCTGTATATAGGCCCTGAAGGTTCCAATGTTTGTAAGACGCCTTACATTAATCACCTGTGAAGCATCGACCTTATTTTCCAAGTTATATGAGGCTATTTTATCTTTCTTATCTCTTATATAGTCAGATAGGTAATGAATTTTCTCAAACTTATCTAACATTTTATCTGTGCAAAAAGCAATACTAGTGGTGTCAATATATACAGAACGTCTAATTCTTCTGCCACCTGACTGTTTCATGCCACGCCAGTTCTTAAAAGAATCCGATACTAGGGCATAAGTTGGTATGGTCGTAATAGTCTTGTCAAAATTCTTTATTTTCACCGTATTTAGTAATATATCTATTACAATGCCATTCGCACCATATTTGGGCATTTCAATCCAGTCACCCAATCGGATCATATCATTTGAAGACAACTGAATACCTGCAACTAAACCCAGTAATGAATCTTTAAATATTAAAAGAAAAAATGCGGTTAATGCGCCAATACCGCTTAGCAACAACAACGGACTTTGTTCGATTAGAGTGGCAATGATTACAATTCCACCTACGCAATAAACAAAAAGCTTCGCAACCTGAAGATATCCCTTGATTGGTTTATTCTTAGAGACCTCATAAGTCGTGTAAATATCGCCCATAGAATTCAATAGGGCATCAACAACAAAAATTCCAACTAAGAATATATATGCTAATGAAACTTTCCGAAGAATTGACATCTGCTCTGAAAGCGCTGTAGTAAAGGAATAAACAATAATTGCCGGCACAATGTGAGATAGCTTATGAAATACCCTTCTCTCTAACAAGACATTGTCCCATTGACATTGAGTATTATTTATAAAAGAGGAAAGAGCTCTGATGATTATTTCTTTTGTAATAAAATAGGCAAATATACTAAACAAAGCAATAAAAACGACTAGTATTCCAGTCGACAGGTATCTAGCCGTACTCTCAATAATGCCAAATCCTATCAGGCTACTCATAATAAATTCGATCATCCTAATCCCCCCCTACCCGACTGTTAATTCGACCCTGATTCTAGAATCATATGACATTTCCTACGACTCTCTTTCTATTATTATCATTTTGGTGAATATTCAAAGATAATTGCAACTATTATTTGTGATATAAATTACCAGTGTTAAACAACGCAATATGGATAAGATAAGGCACAGCCATATTGACATAGAAGGAAAATTAATAACACAAGTATGAAGGAGGGCACCTATCATGGCAGGAGAAAGAAACACTAATACACCAGCAACTCAAGGGGCTTCGCAACAATTGGATCAATTTAAATATGAGGTAGCTAACGAAATGGGTCTGCAACTTGGTGGCGACCGTACAAGTCGTGAAAATGGCTCTGTTGGAGGCCAAATGACCAAACGAATGATTCAATTTGCAGAGGAACACCTTAAAGGCGGAAGCAAAATATAACTATTCCGAAGTCTAAAGGTTAACGTGACGGAGATCGCAAAAGAGGGATTTCAATGGCAAATCCCTCTTTTAATCAAAAATTCTCCTCCAATAATCAGCCACACGACAGTAGTTCATTTTAAGTCGAACTACTGTCGTGTGGCTATTTTGGCAAGATCCCATAAAAAGACCTGGCGCTCTCTTAAAGCTATAGGGCAAATAGATTTGATAGAATAACAACTTTGCAGAGACTATGGTTTATATTTTTTAGTTAATTTTCTTATTCTTGGCAGGGATTTCTGTAACTACAGTTGAATCTTAAGATGATAGAAGTCTATCCTATTATAAGGAAGGGTTTTAAAGTGAAAAATGATCTAAAAAGTGGCCGAGTGCAACGAATTTTCAAATTCTTATCAATTTTTCTGTTAGCTATATCGATATTAATCACTGCTGCCCTTGGAGGGGTTTATTTAATGTTTAAATCAACTATTGACGCAGCAATGGTAGAAGCTTTGGCGAAGGAAAGTAGTATTAATGACACAACGTTCAAAAGGGCTGGAAGTACAATAATTTTAGATAAGGACAATCAACAAATTTCGAAACTAAGTAATAGTGCTTATAAATATTTAAGCTTATCAGGGGTGTCTAACTATGTCGCCCAAGGGTACATAGCGGTTGAAGATAAAAATTTCTTATCTGAGGGCGGCATCGATTATATGGAAACCGTAAAAGCAACGTTATTATATATAATAAACAGAGGAAAAGCGACTGTTGGCGGCTCGACGATTACCCAACAAGTCGCTAAAAATGTTTTTCTTACGCAGGATAAAACAGTCTCCCGTAAGTTAACTGAGATATTAATCGCACTCGAACTAACGAAACGATATACTAAGGCACAAATTCTTGAATTTTATATCAATAATTGTTATTACGGTGAAGGGGGGTACGGGATAGAGAGCGCTGCTCAGTATTTCTTTTCTAAGTCAGCTTCGAAATTATCCTTAGCCGAAGCGGCGACTCTTTGTGGAATGTCAAACAGCCCCTCTTTATTTAATCCTATTGTGAATCCAGAAAAGACGACGCAAAGAAGAAATCTTGTACTCTCTGCCATGTTGATACAAGGTAAAATAACGCGCTCTCAGTGCGAAGAAGCCGAAAATGAAGTCCTAAAGCTAACGATTCAAAAACCCACTGCTACTGCCGAAAATTACATGGCCAGTTATGCTATCGACTGCACAGCGAGAGCGTTAATGGAACAAAATGGCTACAAATTTCAATACATATTCGTGACTGACGCTGAAAGGAATGATTACGAGGCGAAGTATAAAAAGGCTTATTATCAATATGATAAGGATATCCGCAGTGGTGGCTACACCATTCACACATCACTAGATGTTGCCAAGCAGAAGTTGCTTCAATCAGCACTCGATGCTGGATTAACCGATTTTACAGATATTAATCCTGCCAATAATAAATATAGTATGCAAGGAGCTGCGGTGTCTATTGATAATAGAACAGGGTATGTGGTTGCTATCGTTGGTGGGCGAGGTGAGGAAGATATTTACAACCGAGCCTTTTTAAGCTTTAGACAACCAGGGTCATCTATAAAGCCTGTGCTAGATTATACTCCTGCCTTCGAGTTAGGCTATCATCCGATGTCCCAAATAGACGACCACTTCCTACCCAACGGACCTAAAAACGAAGAAAATGAATATTTCGGACCCGTAAGTATCCGCTGGGCAACCGAGATGTCTCTGAATACGGTAGCCTATCAAGTTTTAACAAAGATAAAGCCCAAAACAGGGCTAGCCTATTTAGGGGACATGAACTACGCGGGGATACATCCCGAGGACAACAACGCAATAGCAAGTATTGGCGGATTTACGGAAGGGGTATCTCCCGTTGAGCAAGCAGGGGGGTATTATACCTTGGCAAGCGCTGGGTATTATGTTCAGCCAAGCTGTGTCGTGAGTGTCGATTATCTAGAAACAAAAACGGTCTATGAGGCTAACAGAGTAGGGAAGCGGGTCTACTCGCCAGAATCGGCCTATATGATGACGGATATCCTTAAAGGAGTCATTAGTTCGGACTATGGCACAGGACATGATTTAAAGATTGAAGGCCAAATAGTTGCAGGTAAGACTGGGACAACAGAATCTAGCAAAGATGGGTGGTTCTGTGGTTATTCCGCTTATTATACAACCGTGGTTTGGGCTGGTTATGATATCCCTACAGCAGTTGACAATCTATTCGGCTCTAGCTATCCAGGGCATATTTGGCTAGATTATATGACTAATATACACGAAGGATTGCCTGAATCAGATTTCCCCAAACCACCTGGGATTGTCTTGAAAAATGTTGACTGGCAAGGTAATCTTACTGACTTAGATACAGGAAATCAGGATATGTTTTCTGAACCCTATTTAGCGAAAACACCTTAAGGCACACTCAAGAAAATAACCAGTCAGTATGCCAGTCTATTTTCTTTCATATGCCTAAGCGCGACATCTTTCCTAAGAAAATGGATTGCCTACATAATAGGAAAGGACTTAATCATCCACAGCATGAATGATTAAGTCCTTTCTCTGTATACTTATCGCCGGTAATCGGGATTCAATGTCCTCCTTCCTTTCCTCCCTTCTCCTGCAGGTCATAAGCAGTGAGGAATTAGAGACAAAAGCTCTGAAGGTAACACGCGATGGGCAGCGACTAAATTTCCTGCCGAGTCTTCACCCCAAACAGAGATTCCAACTGCTCGAGATCTAGTTTCAAACTGAAATTTGAAGGCATTAAATTGAGCATAATAGTTGCGTGTTGCCACTTCGCCCGGGTTCAAACTAAATAACTCTAAAACGTACAGCACGTTCGTAGTACCGTTCAAATAATATCCTGAAATCTGGACAGTTACTTCAACAATATCATGGTTGACTATTAGTGCCGCTATACTGACAGTTGGCCTAACGCCCTTAACCGGTGTATTCTCAAATAAACCAGTTGTGAATTTATTAATACTCGGTTTTTTGGTTTTAATGTGAAATTTATTATTTTTATTAGCTACACTTGGAGATGTGAAAGTCATAGTAAAAACCTGCCTATTTAATATTCCTATTTTCTCACATTTCACCTGAACACTTCTGCGATAACACTTGCCCACCTCTCGTCCCATCTCTTTTTATTAAAACTTGCGGCAATCTCCCTCCCTCTTTCGCCCATGCGCCTTCTCTTCTTTGTATCCGTTACGAGCTCTTCAATACTCGATACCAGGTTTTCAACAGAGGGTTTTACTAGGTAACCGTTATGCCCATCAATAACAAGATCAGACAAGCCGCCAGCCATTCCGGCGATGACAGGCTTGCCGCAGGCCATGGCTTCCAAGGCGGCGAGACTTGTTCCTTCGGTGGAACGGGAGGGAATAAGGACAATATCTGCCATCTGGTAAATTTCAGGCATCATCTCAAAGGGCTTCCAGTAATAATAGCAGCGTTCCTGTTTAGCTGCCCATTGAGACATCAGCATTTCGATGGTGTCATCATGACCCCTTCCACAAAAATGAAATTCAATTGCGGGATATTTCTCCGTTAATATCTCGGCAGCCCGCATTGTTTCATTGATTCCACGAACCGGAACCATCCGACGGGGAAACAGAATACGGATTTTATCGTTTGTCAAATCCTCTTCAGGAGGACAGAAAAGATCGGTGTCCACATAATTGGGAATATACTCCCACTTATTATAATAACTTGGCAGGGTAGCATTAAAATAATTGATGGTGTTGGTATCTACAGACACAAGTTTTTGCGGTCCAGCCAGTGAAATTCCCATACGCCTTAACCATTCTTGCTTGATTTCCTGTTTCCCGGTGGTTGTGTCAAATCCAGGCCAATCCCAATACACTCCATGACTTATGCCGATACTTTTTTCGCGAACTAAAGGATAGGCTAAGGATAGAATAAAATATAACGTGTAATCAAACGACATGGCGTTTTCGTAAAAGGCCATATTCAGTTCAGGAAACGTATGATACTCAGTCTTATTGGCAGGAAGCCCGTGTATTTTTATACCGTCAAATTCTTTTGTCCAGTTGTCTCCCATTTGCCACACTTCCACCTGGTAGCCCATATCCCGCAGTAGGCGGCAAAAGTCTACCTGGTAACGTTCTGCACCTCCCGTAATGAGTCGCTCGCCCTTGGGGTGGAAAAAATTTGTTGTTAGTAGCGCTACTTTTTTCGCCATATTTCTTGAACGCACCTCGTTTCTTAATTGCATTCTTATTATTCTTTTGAGATAAACTGGCTGGGTTCAGCCAGTTTATCTCAGGAATAACCTAACTTTCCCAAACAAGTTTACTTTTTAAAAAAGGATTAACTTATCGGGGAAGCCTGAGCGACAAATACCAGGTCTACGCCGAGGTCAAGATTCTCGACAATATTGCCACTGGTAGAAGGTAAACTAACTACAAATGTCAACAACTCGCCTGTTGTCGCTGTTAAAATCCGGCCGCCTGTCGGCTGTTCAATCAGCCCGGAAATAGCACCGTTATAAAGCTGGGTGGCACCCTGGGCAATATCAATGTTTAACTTGTCGGCTAAAATTTGGGCTTGAACGGCACTGGTTGTACCACCAGCCTGCCAATCGGCAAAAATGAAATAGAAAGAGTCTACATCCCCGGCATTGGTAACCGAAAGCTGGGGCGAGCCCAAGGATTCCCCGGGAACGAGCGCGGCTGGGGAAAACAGAGCCGTAGTGGGGCTCAAAGTCAAGGATACGTCGGCTGTTCCGGCTGTACTGCCGCTACTGGTGCTGCTAATTGTAAAAGGCATGTTCAAAACTCCTTTTTTCTTGATTGAATCTCCAATAATTATATATGAAAATAATTGGACAACTGTTACAGCCATTTCTCAGTTTCTATTTTCTCCGCTGGCCAAAGAATGCTTTCGTAGTGTTGACGTCCCATATATTTGTTGGCGGGGTCCTGACGGGTAGCACGCTCGTATTTAGATATTATATCGGATGGTTTAGCCCAACCCAGGTGTTTAATTCTAATAGAACTTTCATAATGAACCAATTGTCTGTAAGCTAGGGGGAGCCGACCGCAGTGAAATTTTAACGATGGCCAGACAGATTCTAATTGAGGCTGATTCTTAATTAAATAGATGGAAAAACCGCGCAGCCATGGATTCCATAGGCCGTCGACCCGAAAAAAGTCCTCGTTCCCCCAACAATCAAAAAGGCGAAAACCTACTGCCTTAAAATTGCTTTGCCTCAATAAATAAGGAATTTCCTTCAAGCAGCTTTCTTCCAGAAACTCGTCAGCGTCGATTGCCAAAATCCATTCAGGCTTATTTTCCAGCGTATAATGCCATAATTCCCGGCGCAGCTCAGCCTCATCGGTTAAAAACTTTGAGTGAGGCTGACGATAGAGCTTAACACGTGGGTAACTGAGACAGATCTCGGGAGTATCATCCTCGGAGGCATCATCCATGATGATGATATCATCGACGAACGTAAGCAAAGATTCTAAACAGCGACTTAAATAGCGGTCTGCTTCATTACGAACAATCATCATAGCGGTAAGTTTTGGCATACATCATTCACCTGCTTTTCATTCAGGATAAAGGATAAATTCTGTGAATACATTGACGCCAGCGGGCTTCCCACGCTTGGCGACTAAAAGCCTGGGAAGTGGTAAAGGCGTATTCTCCCAAACGAGTGCAGACTGACGGATTCTCTATCAGGTAAAGAAGAGACTGATGGAGGCTCTCAATGGACGGATGAATAAGGAGACCGTTATAACCGTTGATAATGAGATTGGTGAGACCGCCAACATCGGTGGCGATAACCGCTTTGCCCATGGCCATCGCTTCCAGACAAGAAAAGCTTGTTCCTTCTGAATAAATACTGGGGATAACAACAATATCTGCCTCGGCATAAACATTCGGCATGGACTGATAATCAGGATGGCAATAGAGGATGCGTTCTTTGTCCGTCACATTTTCTCTCCACTGATAAAAAAGATCGAGGTATTCTGGCTTATTGGTGTCGATTGCAAACTCAAATTCTACTTGAGGGAATTTGGCTAATAACGGTGGGATAACTTCTTTCAAAATCCCGAAGCCCCGTTCTGGTGACAACCTGCGCGGGTAAAGAATGCGGACATGGTCGGTATTCTTTGGCTTACGGGGATAGTAATACCTGGAATCTGCAAAGTTGGGAATCACGCGGACTTTTTGATCAGCCAAATGGGGATAAATAGCCCGGGTTACATTAAGAAAATTATAATCACAGGAGACGATTAGACTAGCTTGTTCCAATGCGCTGGCTACATGGCTTTCATAATATTTTCGGGCTTGCAAGGGGGAAGAACCAGGCACTTCCCACCAAACGCCATGGGAAATACATATAGACTGGGGCCTATAGAAGGTTTGCTGAACAATGGAAGAATATAAGACTCTTCCTTTGGTTTCTTTCTCCATTCGTTCTATTGTTTTATGAAGCTCCCTGGAGTCTGCTTGATAACCGTAAACCGGCCAATCCAAACTGTAATTGCTGAAATCATGATGGGCATTCTGGTGAAAAGAAAGGTCATAACCCATTTCTGTGATTAGTTCAGCCAGGGCAATCATGTACCTTTCCAAACCGCCGATGATTTGTTTCTCTCCGTCCCATTTAATAAGGTTGGGAATAAAAATTGCTAATTTATTATCCATACGGATTATTCACACTCGCTTTCGCTAGGAGTAGAACGGGCAGCACAAAACAGTTCATGACCTTCTAAGTTGACCTAAGAAACTCCTTCATCAAGAGATATGGAGTCATACCCAATATATACTTTGGAGACAAGAATCGTTCTCGTTTTTAGGCTTTTCCTAATATTTTTCTCTATTTCGTCCACATTTATAGTAGATTTACAACTCTTCCCATATTCCGAACTGAGTCTTCAACCATGAATAAGGCCTATGAAAGAAAATAAAAAGTCAAAGATGCCTTGGATATTTTGCGTCAGACAAGGCATCTTTGACTTTTTATTTTCTTAAATGTACCTGAATGCAGGTAAGGTGATGGAGACACGGTTGCCGCGTTCTACGTCGAAAGCGAAGCGGTTGAAGACGGGCAATTTACTACTTATCGAAATTCATGATGTATATAAGCGCAGCAAAATAACCCCCGTACTACTTTCAGCGGTACGAGGGTTATTTATGCATACTGACAGCATCATGAATTCAGAGTGCAAAAACGATGACCACTAAGCAAAATTGTCTTAGCGGTCATCGTTATACCCAAACGAATTACCAAACAAAGGGTATTAATCTATATCGCACTTTCTTTTGATAATCTTCGTAACCTTCCAATTCGTTGACTAACATTCTTTCCTCACCGATTATTCTAACCGCCATAAAAAAAATTGCAATCAATCCTATTATTAAGCCATAGATTGAACCCAGCATCAGTGGTGTCCCTACAAGCATAAATGAATTGCCAAGATACATGGGATGTCTCACGAAGCCATAAACTCCTGTAGAAATTACGTGTTGTTTTCGTTCAGTCTGAATCCTGACCATGGTTGAAGCGAACGTATTCGTAGCCACTGATTGAAATAAAAAGTATAAAGCTGGTAACAATGCCACTCCACCGACTACTTTTAACCAACCAGGAAAGTAGGGTGACCAGGCATACCTCTTGGCATCTAATGGCATAATGATAACCCATACGATAAGCGATAAATAAGCAAAGGATTGATAATATTTATCCCATCCTTTTTGGTTGTCTGAACCAGGCATTTTAGACCGCTCTGCCAGTAATGCAGGGTCATAACGAGACAGATAAATACCAATCGATAAAGTCATCGCAAGCCAAAAGATGATAAAAACCCAGCCTTCTATCCAAAACCAATCACCTGCAAGCAAGAGAATCATCACTATAAATAGTAAACTAGCAATTAGAGAAGTAACAATTTGGCTAATTTTCGATTTGCTCTTTTTAGTAGACATAATAAAGAGCCCTCCTTCAACTTGATTTCAATGACATTATTGACATTAATCATTGATATTCTCCCTTATAAAGATTTTTCTTAAGTAAATCTATATATTCATCAAATTCTTTGTGCAAGGGTTCAATATCAAGCGCTGCTTTAGTTGATGATTGACTTACATACCCTTTGCATAATAAAACGAGCATTTTCATAACAAGCTTTGGATCAATACCGTCTTTAAATTTTGAAGAATCCATGCCATCAAAGGCAATTTTATTTCTAAAACCTTCACCTTTTGCAAGAACGTCTTTTATCTCCGTTTTTACTTCATCATCGCTTTCGAAATACATACTATTCAAAAAAGAAAGAATTGATGGGTGTTGTTTTATTACCGAAATTTTAATATCCGTTGCAAGCTTAATTCTGTCAAAGAAATCGGTTACACTGGTATCAAAGTTTTCATTGATTTCATTTATTATAAGGTTCCCGCACAAATCAATTAAATAAAGATACAAAGTTTTTTTTGCACCAAAGTAATGAAATATCATTGCTTTTGAAATTCCGGCAGCAGTAGCAATGTCGCTTACAGATGTTTTTTTATAACCGTTAGTACCAAAGGATAAAAGGGCGGCATCAATAATTATTGTTTGCTTTTCTAAAGATAAATTTAAAAATTTTTCCAAAATATTCACCCCACAAGTTCAATCGACCGAATCGGTTTATATACATAACACAATCAACCGATTCGGTCAATGGCGCCATTCTCCTGGTTCAGCAGCAAGCAATGTTATGATTTCATTTTGGATTGCCCAATACAAAAAAAGCCCCTCTCTAAAAGGAGGGGGTAAGTAGCCTACTATAAATAAGCTTTTTCTTAGTCTTTAACTTCTTGGGTATAGGTAATTGTACCATCTTCTTTAGCTATGGTGACTGCACTTTGAATAGCGATTTCTTGAGCCTTGGTAATTGTACCGTCTATTACTAGACTATCCATAACATACTTAGATCCACAGTTATCTACACTCTTAAAATCGCCATTTGCTGCGGCGTCCTGGTTAGCTATGGTGACTGCACTTTGAATGGCATCGTCTTGAGCCTTGATAATTGTGCCGACTTTTACTAGCCTATCCATAACGGTCTTAAATCCGCTGTTAACATTCTGGAAATTGCCATTTTTTATGGCATTTTCATTAGCTATTGTGACTGCGTTTTGAATAGCGTCTTCTTTGGCCTTGGTGATTGTACCGTCTTTTACTAGACTATCCAAACGGCTTTTGAACCAACCGTTAGTTCCACCTGATTGTGTTTGAGAAAACATTGGAGCCTGTACTGTATTACTACTTGTCGTGTTTGAAAAAGCAGCTGTTGCCGATAAAAGTGTTGCAATAGCAGTAACTATCACGATCGCATTTGCTTTGGTATTTCTCGTCATTTTAATAACCCCTTTCCGATTTAGAGAAGTGGCAAAAAAAAGCCTAGAAAGTTAACCATTTGAGATTACTCAAGCTGAGATACCTTTAGCCCTGTGTTAGTATTGTATCTTAATATTGTTCTCTTAGACCAAATTCAGCAGATTCCACCCATTCTTCTGGGCGACTAATTAGTGAAACTAACTGATCAATTATTTTGAAATGACTTTCTTCTTGTTTCATCAAAGCTTCAAATAATTTTTTCGATTCTTCATCTGTTGCAGCGAACAAGTATTTTCGATAAAGAGCTATGCTTGCTTTTTCATTTTCTAAAGCCAATCTATACACACCTAGTTGATTAGGAATTTGTTTAATTCCAATCTTAACAGACGCAATGTCACTAAATACGTTCTTAGCTTCAGATAATGTTTCATTTTGTTTTAAAGTATAGGGTTGCTTATTAGCTTTATTCTGTAAAACTTTGGCATGTATTTTTTCATCGTTTGCTAACATAAGAAAGACAGTACTTAAAACATTATTTTTATTGATTTCAGCTTGTTCAGTGTAATACTTTTCTCCTTCATGTTCCATTTGTATTGCAAATTCTAAAATGTTCATTAATCCAACCGAATTTTCCACTGACACACACGACCTTTCTTTCTAAAAGCTCATGATTCCTTATGACCTATATAAACAAACTTCGACATTATATGTTTATATCCTGCTTTTTTTGACTATTATCTTATTTTTGCGATAATTCAATGTATCTTCATTTCTGTTATTTTAATTAGAAACAATCCTCAATCAGAACAACAAAGAGAGTCCTCATACGGACATATGTCATCACATCGTAGGCATCGAGAATGGCGACAATGAGCGTAATAAGAGGTATTTTCTCCACCTTCAGCCCGTAAGGATAGCCTTCATCCCAATGCTCGCGGGACGCCAGAATGGCCTGGGCCAAAACTGGTTCGTCAATCGATTGTGCCATCGATAGCCTATCTCAGTGTAACTTCTCATAATATGCCATTCGTCTTGTGTCAAAGGACCTGGTTTAATCAAAACAGCATGGGGTATGGCAGCTTTGCCGACATCGTGAAATCTGGCAAGTAAGATCATAGCTTCAATTGCATTAACATTCAATCGAGATTGTTGAGCTTGCAGTACCTCCGAAAATCTTGTGACAGCCCGCTTAATTCTATCAATGTACCCGATATCTCCAAAACAATATTGATAAAGTGATTTCTCTACGCTGAAAATTATTTTTTTCGATTTTCTTTACTTTCCATGAGAGAGTTAATCCATATCGAAACGTGTTTTCTTTGTGGAGGGCATTTTGTGCTGGAGGAGCAAAGCTTACATGTTTCGTTGCTGATCAAAAGTTTTTTTGGCCGCATATATTCTTGGGCACCTCTAAATCATCGTTAGATGCCACCCCGAGCATGATTTTTTCCGGATGAATATTAGTTCCTTGAATAGCTGAATACGCAATATATTATGCGAGAAAAAAAGTTCATAATAGAATGGCAAAGAGAATCTTCGGCTAATCCTTGATTGACCTAAGATTCTCTTTGCTGTTTCTATACTAGGGATGAGACTTCTTCCTTAGAGAACGGTTTTCACCTACTAGTTATTTGACGACGATAAGGAGTTCGCCAGCCTTGACCTGCTGCCCTTCCTTGATATTCACTGAACTGACAATCCCTGCAATGGAACTCGTTATCCTTGTTTCCATCTTCATGGCTTCGACAACCACCATCTGCTGGCCTTCTGTTACCTTTTCCCCTTCTTTAACCATCAACGTCACGACAGTCCCTGGGATGGGGGATCCGATTTCGTTCTTATTGTCAGGGTCTGCCATCTCCGTCAAACTGTATTCCCCCGACTGGCTAAGAAGGTTGATGTTGCTCCAGTTCTTGTCCTTGATTCTGATTTCTCTTCTGTTCCTGTTGACTTCAAACACTAGAGTTCTGTATCCCTCCAGATCCGGCTTCTTAATGGAGCGGAGCTTGATCATTAGACGCCTTCCTTCAGCAACCTCTGCCTCAATGATTTCTCCTTCGTAAAGGCCATGGAAGAACACGTCGCTTCCAAGCCTGCTCAGGTCTCCGTATTCAGCAACAATTTTCAAGAATTCTTCGAACACTTCCGGATACAGGGCATAGCTCAGGATATCCTTCTTAGTTGGTTCAAATTCGTATTTATCCCTCAGGTGCTTGGCGATACTGTCAAAATCCTCATTGGGGAGTAGTTCACCTGGGCGTTCGGTTATCGGCTTTTTGCCCTTCAATACCAGCTTCTGGAGTTTCTCTGGGAATCCTCCCATCGGCTGGCCCATCATACCCATAAAATATGATACGACAGAATCAGGAAAGGCCATATTCTTCGCTTTCTCATAAATATTCTCCGGGGTGAGGTTATTCTGGACCATAAATATGGCGAAATCCCCTACAACTTTCGAGGACGGGGTGACTTTCACAATATCCCCCAACATCTCATTAACGGTCTTGTACATTTCCTTAATCTCGGTGAACTTATGCCCGAGACCAAAACTTTCCACCTGAGGCTTAAGGTTGGAGTACTGCCCTCCCGGAATCTCATACTTGTAGATTTCAGCAGAACCCGATTTCAGACCCGACTCGTACTTGCCATATACAGGTCTTACCGCTTCCCAGTAGTCAGATACCTTTTGGATTCCCTTCAGGTCAATGTACGGATCCCTTTCCATATTTTTAAGCGCTGCAGCAATAGAATTCATGGCTGGTTGGCTCGTCAAGCCTGACATGCTGTTGAATGCAGTGTCTACGATATCTACCCCTGCTTCCACAGCCATAATAACCGTTGCCACCCCATTCCCTGTGGTGTCGTGGGTATGGAGATGGATAGGGATTCCGATCTCGTTTTTTAAGGCGCTGACCAGCTTGTAGGCTGCATGGGGCTTCAGGAGAGCCGACATGTCTTTTATGCCCAAGATATGGGCTCCGGTTTTTTCTATCTCTTTAGCGAGCTTGATATAGTAATCCAGGTTATATTTTTTCTTCCCGCTGTCTAAGATATCCCCGGTATAACAAATGCAAGCTTCAGCGACCTTCCCGCTCTTTAAGACTTGGTCTATAGAAACTTCCATGCCCCTCAGCTCGTTGAGGGAGTCGAAGATTCTAAAAACATCGATGCCGGAGACTGCTGACTCTTTAATGAATTCCCGGACGACATTGTCAGGATAGTTCTTATAACCTACCCCATTCGCTCCTCTTATGAGCATCTGGAACAAGATGTTCGGGACTCTTATCCGCAGTTCCTCCAGCCTTGCCCACGGAGACTCCTTGAGGAACCTGTAGGCCACGTCAAACGTCGCTCCCCCCCACATTTCAAGAGAAAATAGATCCTTGCCGTAAACCGAAGTCGCCTTGGCGATCTTGATCATGTCCTTGGTCCTGAGTCTTGTCGCCATCAAAGACTGATGGGCATCCCGCATGGTCGTGTCTGTAAGCAACACCTTCTTCTGATCTTTTATCCAGGTGACAAGCCCCTCTGCACCTTGCGCATCGAGGATCTGCTTGGTCCCGCTCAGATCGTTCGGACTAATACCGTCGACTTGGGGCACCTTGGGGACATCGTATTGTAGCTTTATCCCCATCGTCTCGTTGACCACGACATTGCCGAGGAATTTTAGAACCCGGCTTTCATCATCCGTCTTCTGAGTAAGCGAGATCAGGTCAGGATTTTCCTCGATGAAACCGGTATGGCATTCTCCGTTCAGAAACTGCGGATGATTGAGAACGTTGATCAGAAATCCAATATTGGTCTTGACTCCTGTAATCTGCGTCTCGGTTATAGATCGGATAGATTTCTTGATGGCATCCGGGAAACTCCTGGACCAGGAGATGTTCTTGACGAGGAGACTGTCATAATAAGGGCTGATTTCAGCTCCAGTAAATCCGTTGCCGCCGTCCAGCCTGATCCCGAATCCTGAGCCAGTCCTGTAGGATTCGATCTTCCCCGTGTCAGGAGCGAAATTATTCGAGGGATCCTCTGTCGTGACCCTGCATTGAATGGAATACCCGTTGAGAATGATGTCCTCCTGTGAGTTTATCCCGATCTCAGGAGAATTTAGGGCGTATCCTTGGGCGATCAGGATCTGGGCCTGCACGATATCTATCCCCGTAACCATCTCTGTAACCGTGTGTTCAACCTGGATCCGTGGATTCATTTCAATGAAATAATGCTGTCCCTGGTTGTCCACCAGAAATTCGAGGGTTCCGGCACTCCTATATTTTACAATCTTCGCAATCTTCAGGGCATCCTGATAGATATTATCTCTAATTTTCTGGGAGATCGAAAAAGCAGGAGTGAATTCCACGACCTTCTGGTGCCTTCTCTGAATTGAACAATCTCGTTCAAACATATGAACTATATTGCCGTACTTATCTCCGAGGACCTGCACTTCAATATGCTTCGGCTTTTCAATGAATTTTTCCATGAAGATATGATCAATGCCGAATGCTTTTTTCGCCTCGCTTTTAGCACTTAAAAAGGCAGACTCCAGCTCACTCTCGTCTCTGACAATCCGCATTCCCCTTCCGCCGCCTCCAGCAGTTGCCTTAAGCATTAGGGGGTAACCACTTTCTGCCGCGTGCCTTTTTGCTTCAGCCACAGTTTTAACATTCTTCTCATAACCTGGGATGATCGGGACCCCAACTTCCTTGGCGACGATCTTTGACTTGATCTTGTCTCCCAGCCTGTCCATCATCTCCGCCGTCGGCCCGATAAATTCGATGCCTTCCTGCTCGCATCGCAGGGCGAATTCAGGGTTTTCCGACAAGAAGCCATATCCTGGATGAATGGCATCAACGCCCTTCTTGATTGCCAGTGTGATGATGTCTTCAATATTCAAATAAGCATCAACAGGACTTTTGCCTTCACCGATGAGATAAGCCTCATCGGCCTTACTTCTGAAGAGGGAATATTTATCTTCGTTGGAATATATAGCGACAGTCCTTATCCCCAGCTCATTGAGGGCTCTGAATACCCTAATCGCGATTTCGCCTCTATTGGCTACCATCACTCTTTTAAATTTTACCAAGATGTCTTCCCCCATCTCTTATTTGTTGCACTTAACCTTCTCCAAGACAGTACCATAGTTTTCTTGTGATTACGACATTAAAACTTTAATTATACTTTATACTTTATATTTCACATATCAACATTTCTTTCGGTTATTACTCAGGTATATTCAGCAATAAACAGCGCTCTTGGGAATCATGTTTTGTCCAAAAAGCAATAACTATTCCCTTCTATTTTTTTGGCTTTATACATCGCACAATCGGCTTGAATAATCAAGCTGTCCAAATTCTGCGAACAATCCGTAAATATGCTTATTCCAATGCTCAAATTGTTTTGTATCTCTTGTTGATTTAAAACAAGTGGTGTCTTCAAGGCCTCAAATATTCTGCCAATCATCGCTTCAATATCCGCTTCTGTCTGAATATGTCTTAGCAGAATGAGATCGCCGACAGAAAACGATCTAACTATTATATTTCTACATATAGCACGAAGACATAAAAATAACATTCTACTCTACAACCCGCTGATATCAAGGCTTTCAAGCAACCTCGTCAACCTCGATATAGCACTACTACTACGCACTCCACCTGCGTTGATGTTGATGAATTGAATGTCTATGAAGAAACATCAATATGCGTCGATGCCTCACATCAGCTTGATAGAAAGCACATTGATGCCCCGCATTGGCTCTTTAGTGAACATTTGACAGTTTCATAATTATATAAATCAACAAAATGGCGGCGTTTCTCACCTGACTAAGACTACTACTGTCCAATCTGACCTTTATATTTTAAGTAAGCTATTATTTTTTGTTGTGAAATGTAGTTTTATGCATTTTATTGTTGCAAAGCTGGTACAATGTATTAATAGGATAAAACTCAGGTAACAGGATTGAAAATTGCTCTCGACACTGAACGACAAGTCACAGCTTTTACAGATCAAATGGCTTGTTGATGAATATTGAAGATTAATAAGAGGTTATAACGCATGCCCAATTTAATAGGATCTCTTCTTTCCATTATTTTTAATATTATCTTGGTAAATATGCTCTTGGAGCTTGAAGATAAACCCAAGAAGAACCTTTATCTGATGGGGCTGTTCGTAACTGTTGTGCTAATTTGCGATGGGCTTGTTTGGCATGCTTTAGGGTATCAAGGTTTCATGAAGCTATATCCCCTTATTATCAATATTCCATTATTTATAGCTTTTCTGTTTGTATCAAAGTACAAAGGAATAAAGTTACTTTTTGTTGTTTTGACAGCCTCTTTTTTATGCACGTTGCCCATTAGCATAGGACTTATCCTTTTATCTCATTGGGTGACCAATAGGAACGCACTCAGCGTTGTAAGCATCCTAATGGATGTACCCACAGGGTTCATTGTTTACAGGTATTTTCGGCCGTCGTTTCTTTATATGCTACGCAACACAGATAAAGGCTGGTTTGGATTTTGCACTATACCGCTTTCATTCTATGCGCTTATTTATTTCACCGGAATGTCTAATGTGAACATCTTGAGGGCGAAATCCGCTCTTCTGACCATGGGATTGGCTCTTATTCTGACTGTTGCAGCGTATGTCATGATTTTACGGGTTTTCAAACAAACCATAGAACAGATCACCATGCAAAACGAACAGAATTTATTTCAAATGCAAGTAGCCGCAGCACAGGTGCATTTGGAAGCATTGCAAGAGTCACAAGAAAAAACCATTATTTATCGCCACGATATGCGACACCATCTGAATCTGATAGCTGCCTATCTTGCGGACAACAACAAGGCAGCTGCCCAAAAATATATTACTGGGGTCGAAAAAGCCATTGAGAGCGCCACGGTTGAAACGTATTGCAACAATTACACGGTCAATTTGATTCTATCTTCCTATATCTTGAGGGCCAAGAATGAACAAATTACCGTTGAAACCCAGATCAATCTCCCGGGAAAAAACGCCGTATCCGATATGGACCTTTGCGTTATTTTTGCAAACACTCTGGAAAATGCTGTGAATGCCTGCAAGCCCATTCGCAGCGCAAACGACAGAGCCTTAAAAATCGTCTGCAAAACCAAGAGCGATAAGCTCTTCATACAAATTACCAACAGCTACGAAGGTTCGGTCATATTTGTTGCCGACATGCCGGTAAGCTCGGAGGAAAATCATGGCCTTGGCACAAAAAGCATTGCAGCGGTAGCACAAAAATACGGTGGTGTGTGTTCCTTCACCGCCGAAGATGGAGTCTTTAAAACAAGCATAATTCTATAGGAAACGAGTATTTGGCCGGTGCTTAAAGCTACGCTTTTCGGATTTACCATGCCCGCTGGCAGGTTCACTGTTCCACTTACGCTGAACGTCTGCTCTGTTGTTCCCGTAGATAATATCAACCCATGTCGAAGAACCGCTCGAGAGCTTCCTACTTGCCGCGATTTTTCATTCTACAGTAAAACGAAATAGTATCCCCTTGGACAGCGATTTACCCGTTGACGAGTCTAAGCCTGCGCCCAGGTATAAGCGGTAGCGCTCTCCCGCTTTATATGAGTCTTTGGGAGTAACCAGTATGATTTTATCGTTCTCCGCATCTACTTTGACGTCAATCTCCACTGGCTCATTGTTGCTATCCAGAACCATGATGTTTTGTCGATTGATTGATTCTGGATCGACTGCCTTACTAAACTTGACTCGCCAGGTCTTGTCCTTCGTCACGCTCTGCTCTGCCTGGCGCTCATCCCACTGAGTGTTTTTTCCAGGAGAAGGGATCACTAGCACGGTGCAACTGGCAGTTTTCCCGCCATCGTTAGTGGTAACCGTGATCGTTGTCTTTCCAGCGGTTAGCGGCATTACGACACCACCATTAACACTGGCCACAGACGGTTCGCTGCTGCTCCAACCGACTGCCGGGTTGCTGGCATAATTCGGCAGGATACTTGCTTTTAAAGTATTAGGTGCTTCACCAACATTTAAGCTTAGTGTCGTTTTATCCAGATTAACTCCATATACCGAATACCACGATGGTGGTTCATAAGGTGGCAACGAAGCCGCTTCGAACTCTGCCGTTACTGTTACATTTGCTGCTGGCATGATAAAGCTTGTTTCACTAATGGCGTGAGCCGTTCCATCATTGTACCCCAACGTTCCGGCTTTAAGTTGTTTTGCTGTGTTTGGAGTGATAGTTAGGTTGATGATTGTGCCTGCCGTGGCTGAGTTCAAGCTTGCTGTGATAGTGCCTCCTGTTAAGGTTCCGATGCTGACGGTATAGGTCGTTACTGCTGGACTGACCGTAATCGCTTGATTTACAGTATGACCGTTGACCGTGATCGCCACGTCTGTATCTCCGACAACGAGGGCTGCACCATTTGCTTTGACGGTTGTTATGCCATTGGCTCCAAAGTTTGCCAAGGCTACCTCTTGTGTGTTTGTGTCTGATTTGGTTAAGGTCACTACCAACCCTGTTAAGTCTAATGGGTCACCCGCTGTGTAAACCACTTTTGTTGGTGCTGTCTTTACTGCGACACTACTGACAGTAATTGCTGCTGGACTGACCGTAATCGCTTGATTTACAGTGTGACCGTTGACCGTGATCGCCACGTCTGTATCTCCGACAACAAGGGCTGCAGCATTTGCTTTGACGGTTGTTATGCCATTGGCTCCAAAGTTTGCCAAGGCTACCTCTTGTGTGTTTGTGTCCGATTTGGTTAAGGTCACTACCAACCCTGTTAAGTCTAGTGGGTCACCCGCTGTGTAAACCACTTTTGTTGGTGCTGTCTTTACTGCGACGCTACTGACAGTAATTGCTGGGGTTATGGTTATCGTTGCCGTTCCAGTTTTTGTTTGTCCATCGGTGGCCACATAGGATACAGTAACTGTATAGGTTCCTACCGTATCCGGCGTCCACGCATTAGCTAAGGTTGCAACGCCACTTGCATTCGTAATTGCTGTGCTTTGGTCTAAAGAAACCGGATTATTTAATGCGTCTTTTAGCGAAAAGGTGATTGTTCTTCCACTGTTTGATGTCTCTCCGATAAGTGTTGCACTGAACGTAACTGCTTGACCCACCGTCGGACTCGCTGTAGCGCTTACGGTTACACCGATTGGTATAGAGCCGTTCGTGGACGTGTCTACCGTCACGGGCAGTTTGACGTTTTGAACAGCAGTGGTTTCCCCCGCGCCGCTGAAATGCGAGGTTGTATTGCTCATGTTGAGAGCGTTTTGTGAGATGATAATTTTACTAGTAGGCGATGTGCCTGTCCCTAATCCATTAACAAAGGCTATACCTGTAGTGCTTGCATTTGCCGTAATGGTTTTGCCTTCGACTGTAAGGATGTTGGTATCAGAGGATTCATAAGCATCGGGGTATTGAATTCCCGTAATACCAAAGGCACTTTTGAACGTGGAATTGAGTGATGCCGGATCAAGCTCCACAATGGAGGTGAATCGGCCTTTACCCAGTGGGCTTATGTAGGCAATAAACGGAGTTGTTTTCCCATTTTCATCAGTTGCTGCTGCGGTGTCTGTCCCATTGCCACCACTGTAGCCGCAGTAATAGTTGTCTTGAAGATATGAATTATTGTTTCCTACAATACCACCTACATTGCTTGTACCGCTGATAGACCCTGTGTTGTAGTTGTATTTGATATACGAATTAGATCCTGATCCTGTGTCTATTCCTGTGATACCGCCAACACAGCGTGGGCCGCTGACTGCCCCTGTGTTGTAGCTGTAGGATATTTCACCTTGAGCTCCTCCCACAATACCGCCGATATCACTATTTGAGCCGCTGACTGGCCCTGTGTTATAGCAGTAGGATGTTGTATTATTATAAGAAAATCCTATAACCCCTCCAACATACAGGAAGCCGCTGACGACACCTGTGTTGTAGCAGTTTGTTGTAGAATCACAAGTATATCCCGCAACCCCGCCGACTTCCCAGTTACCACTGACAGACCCCGTGTTGTAACAGTTTGTCGTTTTATATGGCTTTCCCACAACCCCGCCGACCTCGCTACCCGTACTGTTGACTGACCCAGTATTGTAGCAGTTTGATATTGCACCAGTAGAAGATCCTACAACCCCACCTACATACCCAAACACGCCGGTACCGGTGACTGACCCAGTATTGTAGCAGTTTGATATTGTACCGGCAGAAGATCCTGCGACACAGCCAACATAATCTTTTCCTTTAATATATCCCTTGACCACACCAGTGTTATTAATCGCCGATCCAGAGCCCGCATATCCAAATAAACCTTGATAATTACGGGAGGTATCGTTGGTATGCAAGCCCGTGATTTCATGGCTAAGACCGTCAAAGGTGCTAGCAAAGTTCGTAGTGTTGCTTGTTCCGATGGGTGTCCAAAGATAGGCGGACATATCAACGGATTCATTAAGTGTCACTAGTTTTCCGCTGAAATTTTTACCACTGTTCACGAGCATTGAAAAAGCCGCTAATTGGCCGGACGTTGAAATGACAACAGGAATTGTTGTGCTATTATAACTTGCATAATGTGTAGTAACCGTATTATACCAATCAGAGTCATAGTTAGACGCGTCTGTCCAGTATTTCGGGCTGGCATCCGTTGTTGCCGACACGGTTGCTATAGCCGTTGTTCCACCGTTGATCACAGAGTAGAAATAATAGGGTGTGTTAGCCGTTAAATTCTCTGCATACACAACTGCAGTGTAACTAGAACTGTCAAGTACCTTAGTGGCTGTCGAGGTGTTCAAGGTGTTTGCTGTAGACAGATACACCTGATAACTTGTTGCTGTGTTGTCTTGCGGCACTTCGATTCTTGCCGAGATATCATAGGTGGTTACCTTAAATGCCACATTCTCAACTGATGTTGCTGTTTGTGCTGAAACAGGTGACGTAAGGGTAGGTAGCATAGTTAGTGCCATTGCAAGAATCAACATAACCGCCATCGTCCTATGAAGCTTATTATTGACAAACCATTTAATTCTTTCTAACATTTTTTACCTCCAATTTTTGGTACAACTTAACTGAATACGTTATAGATTTCTATTGTGAATATGATCATAATTTAGTTGATCATATCATGTGATTCTATTTTTGGTTCTTGCAGTGCATGAAATGTAGGTTTTTCGACATGAATTGAAAAAACGATAACCTCTTTCCTTTTATAGGGAATAATCTTGATCATCCTCCCTTTGGATTACACTCACAATTACCTCACTTCTTCCTCCACGCTTATCCCACTCTTTAACTCAAAAGCAAAATGCGCTGGTGTGAGAATTTCTATCTTCTCAACCAACGCATTGAATATGTCATCATCAAATTCCTCAAGCAGAGAATCCCTGCTGTTTATCGTTTCTAGGATTTCATCAAACCTTTGTTTCAACCCATCCTTTGATTCGATGACCTTATCCAGCTCCAACCTTTTCTTTCGTACCTCTCCCAGTTCTTCAGTTATGCTTTTGTACCCTCATTATAGACCTCAAAATCAATGTCATTACTTACCTGAAACCGGATAAGCTTCTTCAACTCCTTTTTTAATTCTTCAATTCGCTCATCATTACAGTTGGGCTTGGCGTATCACTCGCAAACACCATCGTTGGCATCATGGTTAGTATCATTGCCAGTGACAAAAATGACGCCAGGAGTAAATAATGGGCATTAGATCCTTTTTTCATTTTTATGCTATAATTGATTTATTATCTGCTAAATTCGCCGGAGGTTATTATGCTACAAATTGCGATATGTGATGACAACAACGTCGAATTATTACAAATAAAAAAAACAGTAGAAGAGTTCAAGGCTTCTCATAGTTCTATATATAACATTAAATGTGACACCTTTTTGAGCGGCTTGGATTTGCTTATGGCAACAGAAAATGGTACAAGCTACGATATTTTAATATTAGATGTTGTGATGCCTTTGATGACAGGTATTGAGATTGCAACGGAGATTCGAAAGAAAAACAACCTTGCTAAGATACTATTTTTAACCTCATCACGCGAGTTTGCTGTGGATTCTTACAAGGTAGATGCTTTTTATTATCTTTTAAAGCCCATAAAAAAAGAGGGGCTTATACCCCTGTTAGAAAAAGCTTGTGCTGATCTTGTTGATAAAAAAGAAAAAGGAATCCTTGTGAAATGCAAAACGTGTTTAACTAACGTTTTATTACATAACCTTGAATATATCGAGGTTTTAAGGCGGACATTATTCTTCCACTTAACCAGCGGTGAGGTTCTGGAGAGCCTTGGTACTATGAGCCAGCTCGAAAACGATTTGCTTAGTGACAAACAGTTTATTAAGCCCCACCGCTCGTACATCGTGAATATGGACTTTATTCACCGTATTACCGATAAAGATATTATCACTTTTTCAAATAGGCCTGTTCCAATCTCAAGAGAACTCTATAAAACTATTAAACAGACGTATATTGATTATTCGTTTGATGGCTGTAAAAATTTATGATGGAATCAATAGGCACTTTTAGTGACTTATGGCATAACCCAAGTGTCTATAGGGTTATGCCATATATGCCTGTTGTTTTTCTAGTACTTATTTCTCAATTAACTGTCCAAGTTGCTGTTTAATCTCTTTACTTACTGCGGCCTCTCCTCCGAATAGGGTTGCTCCTGTCATTGTCCTAGACTTTAGATAATTCATGACCGCCTCTGACAAGCAACCATCCGCTAAGATAATTGGGGCATTGAGGTGTGCGGCATAGACGCTACCCGCCAAGGCATCTGGGAAGTTGTTACCAGTGGCTATACAAATACTTTGCCCAGATAAATTGAAGTAATGGGCTACTGCCAGAGAGGTTTCATAACGGTCCGCTCCACTGATTCTCACAATATTCGTCTTATCTAACGATGTGATCTGTACCACCTGGCTTTCTACCGCTGTGCTGATCACTCCTTCTCCTCCGATGATATAGACTTTGGCAGGTGCTATTTCGGCGATCTTTTGTCGGACTGCGTTACTAAGTCCCTCTTTTTGTATTAATAAGATGGGGCTCTGCATGCCGGCCGCAATGCTGCTGATAGATAAGGCATCGGGATAGTTTTCTCCATCGACTAAGACGATCGATGTTCCTCTCTTGACTTCTAATTGATCCGCTATCTTAACCGCTGTTTCATAGCGATCTGTTCCACAGAGTCTAGTGATCTGGTTGAAACCACAAGCGCTTACTTTAGCTTCCATTTCAGTGCTGACCACGGTTGTGCCTCCTAAGATATAGACCGTTCCAGTGATATCTAAGTTGGTCTTTAGATAGGTTACGATCTTTCTTTGTTCGTCCTCTGTGCTGCCTACCAAAAGTATAGGGGCATTGAGCTTGTAGGCCAGAACACTTCCGGCCAAGGCATCTGGATAATTCTCTGCCGTAACTAAGACGACATTGGAGAGCTTATTTGCGTAGTTGGCTTTGGCTATTTCGAGAGCCGTATCAACACTCGTCAGTCCTGCAAGTCGTCTTATGCCTGTGATGGATTGATTCATCTTGAAGTCCCATTTTACAATATCTTGTTCAACAGAGATGGTAGGACTCTTATAGGCTTGATAACCCTCTTTTGTTGCTGTGATGTAATAATCAGAAGTTGGAAAGACCATGAAGCTGTAGGCGCCGCTTGCATCACTGACTTGAGGATTTTTATTGTTGTTGGGTTTAAAGCCCTCAAGGACAGGAAGCTGAACAATGGTATCTACTGTTTTACCTGTACTCTTATTTCTTTCCGTATTCGCATAATACAAAGTAACATCGGCACCGACAATTGCTTGCCCTGTGGTCGGATCAGTGATGATGCCATAAGGGTCAATTAAGGTACTGGTAAAACTGACTTGCCCGTTGTTTCCCACTTTGACTTCGATGGTGCCAATGGTAATTTTCTGGTCGTTTCCTAAATCATAGGTTGTGGTAAATATAGAGTCTGTTCCGTTAGCTAAATTCTTGATTTGAATGGTTCCCGCCGCGCTCAATGTAATCTTGGAATCGACGTTGGTGGTGGCGGAAAATCCTAGTTTGCTTAAATCACTGACTGAACTTGGGTTTCCATCCGGTTGTTGAAATAAGATTGCTTCTTCAGATTTAATTTCGACGGTTTTTGAACCGTTGCTTTCAGTCATAACCTGAGCCTTTATTCCCTTCACTGCTTGTCCTGTATTACCGTCGATGACACCCCCTGTTATTGTTGTCGTGGTCGAACTTCCGCTGCTTCCTCCAGATGAACCGCCGGAGCCAGAGCTGCCGCCTGTACCCACTGCCGCATTAACTGTGACGCTGATCGTAGTGCTTAAGACCACATTGTTCGGATTCGCCACGCCCGCTGGCAAGCTCATCGTCCCGTTTACAGTGAAAGTTTGCTCTGATGTTGTGCTCACATCGTAGGATGAAGCATCTACATCCCAATCCACATTGGCATTGACGTTGCCATTATCGGTAACCATGATCACCTTCGAAGGTAATCCCAACGCTACCGCCGTTTTCACTGTGCCGTTAGCTACTCCTGTGATGGCACTTGGGGTTGTGATGTTACTTAAGGTCTTAGATTGATTCATCTTAAAGTCCCATTTCACAATATCTTGTTCAACAGAGATGGTAGGACTCTTGTAGGCTTGATAACCCTCTTTTGTTGCTGTGATGTAATAATCAGAAGTTGGAAAAACCATGAAGCTGTAGACGCCGCTTGCATCACTGACTTGAGGATTTTTATTGTTGTTGGGTTTAAAGCCCTCAAGGACAGGAAGCTGAACAATGGTATCTGCTGTTTTACCTGTGCTCTTATTTCTTTCCGTATTTGCATAGTACAGCGTGACATCGGCACCGGCAATTGCTTGCCCTGTGGTCGGATCAGTGATGATGCCATAAGGGTCAATTAAGGTACTGGTAAAGCTGACATTCCCATTGCTTCCCACTTTAACTTCAATGGTGCCAATGCTAATGTTCTGGTCGTTGCCTAAATCATAGGTTATGGTAAATATTGAATCTGTTCCGTTAGCTAAGTTCTTGATTTGAATAGTTCCATCCGCACTCAGTGTAATCTTGGCATCAACGTCGCTGGCGGCAGAAAATCCCAGTTTGCTTAAATCACTGACTGAACTTGGGTTGCCATCCGGTTGTCGAAATAAGATCGCTTCTTCGGATTTAACTTCGACGGTTTTTGAACCGTTGCTTTCAGTTATGATTTTAGCTTCTATTTCTTTTACGGCTACTCCTGTTTCACCGTCGATGACATCTCCTGTTATTGTTGTCGAGGTCCCACCTCCGTTACTTCCTCCAGATGAGCCGCCGGAACCGGAGCCAGAGCCGCCACCAGAGCCGCCACCTGTGCCCACTGTCGCATTAACAGTGACACTGATCGTAGTGCTTAAGTCCACAATATTCGGATTCGCCACACCAGCTGGCAAGCTCACTGTTCCGTTTACAGTGAACGTCTGCCCCGTTGTTGTGCTCACATCGTAGGCTGAAGCATCTACATCCCAACTCACATCGGCATTGACGTTACCATTATCGGTAGCCATGACCACTCTTGAAGGTAATCCCAACGCTAACGCCGTTTTCGCTGTGCCATTTGCTACTCCTGTGATGGCACTTGGGGTTGTGATGCTGACTAAGTTCTTATCGACCGCACCTACCGAATCGACGGTTACGCTGATCGTCGTGCTCAAATCCACAATATTCGGATTTGCCACACCTGTTGGCAGGCTCACTGTTCCACTTACACTGAACGTCTGCCCTGTTGTCGTGCTTACATCATAAGCTGATGCATCTACATCCCAACTCACATCGGCATTGACGTTGCCATTATCTGTAGCCATGATCACGCGCGAAGGTAATCCCAACGCTAACACCGTTTTGGCTGTGCCATTTGCTACTCCTGTGATGGCGCTTGGGGTTGTGATGCTGACTAAGTTCTTATCGACTGAGGCGGGAGCTTGTCCTGTACCCTGTATATCAAAGTTATATATGTTCTCGTCGCTGTCATTGCTGGCTATGCTGATTGTTGCTGTTCTAGTTCCTGCAGCACTGGGGGCAAAGGTTATCTGGAAGGTAGTACTTCCTGATGCTGCTACTGAGTTTGACGGTTCAGCCGTTACTGTAAAGTCTGCGGAATTTGCTCCCGACACGACTACCTTTGGCGTACCATTCAGCGTCAACGCTCCGGAACCACTGTTTTCGATGGTGAAGGTTCTTACTACTGTTCCGCTGCTTAGGTCTACACTGCCAAAGTCTGTATGATCATCGCTGGACGGGGTTGTGTCTCCATCGACTATGCTTGTATTGTTCCCTTTGACGTTTATCTCTGGTGTAGAGGCTGGTGTCTGATTGTACAGTAGCTTTATCCCTGTCGTCTGCGCGGTAGCGGTGGCATTACCGGCTTTGTCATAAACAGATGCTCCATCAACTGGCATAATTTGAATAGATTCCGTTCCGTTGGGCGTTCCCGTGACCGTGAAAAATACCCTGACAACTGTTTCGCCGCCGCTTAAGTCTGAAGCTAATCCCGCTGTCGCACTGTCATTTTTCTTTACTGAAAGAATCTGCAAATTGGTGGCCGTTCCAGCATTTTTCGTAAAAGCAAGAGCGAGTTTAGCCGCTGTTAAGGCTGTTGTACCGTCATTGGCACCGTAGACGCCTTCATTGAAGGTGATATCCAGGTAAGTGTTGTCTGCGGCCAGGCTCCCGGATAAAATAGTGGGGACAGTCGTATCCCAGACCGCCACTGCCTTTCCTGCATCAGTGGCCAGAGTATTCCCAACAGTATCCTGGATAGTTCCATTCCCGCCTGCTGTATACTTGACTGTGACGCCCTCTTTCGCCGAGATACCCATATCAGCAACTGTCAGCACGACATGGCTGGCGTCCGTTCCTTGAGCGGTTGCTCCTACCGCATAAGTAATTCCTGAAGTTCCAGTCTGTTCTACGGTGAATCCTCCGTTGTTGGCTGTCGCTAAATTGGAACAATCTTCACTTAGCTTGACAATGATGTGAGTATTATCCGTTCTGGCTGCACTGGAAATTGCGGGCTTAACCGCATCTACCTTAACCCCAGTCGTACTCGCTATGTTACTAAGGGTAAGGACTACATCGTTGCCGGATCCGTCTTTTACTGTGCCGCCTTGAAGATTGATGGCCGATCCAGCACTAATTCCATCGATATCCAGTTGCCCATCCAACACGGTGTATCTAAAAACTAGGCTTGAAGAACCGGAGCCGCTGATATAGACAGCGTTGACAATAGTTGTTCCTATCGTAACCGGGATCGTTGCACTAGCACCGGTGCATGTCACGGGACTTTCGAAGTTTACGGTAAAATCAAGACTGTCTCCCGCTATGTAGGTCCCAGTTGCAGGCACACTCACGCTCATACCCTTCACACGATCACTTTGAACAGAACTAAAGGTGTTTAATCCGGGACTGACACCGAAGGTTGCGCTGGCTATGCCGGGTGCAGAATACATCTGCTTTGTGTTATTGGTGAATAAGGTATAGTCACCTGTGCTTGGTATGCTAAAGGCGATAGACTGATAAGCCCCTGTTGGGGCATATTCCAAGGCAGGGGTAAGTGCCGTTCCTGATGAATTTCCCACCTTTGTATTAGTTCCTGCAGTTACAGAGCTTGCAAAATTAGCTGTTAAGATATTACCGACTGTTTTATCAGATGGGGCAGTAATCACACTGTCGGTGTCACTAATTGCAAAGCCGTCTCTTTTTGATACTGCAATAACAGTTGCATCGCTTCCTATAGAGATAACCCCACCTGCGAGAGTGCTGAAACAATTCAACCCGTAGCTGGCACCGATGCCTGCGCCATTGCCTCGAGTATTCGAGAATGGATCGGCACCACCAATTGCAGTTACCGTGCCACCACTTATGGTGATATTTCCTCCATCATAAGAAGAAATACCATACGCTCCAGCACCAATTCCTGCTGAACCCGGACCACCAAGGGCAGTAACGGTACCACCAGTTATTGTGATTGTTCCGCCTGCTACACCTTCTTTACCACCAATACCGGCTCCGCTTTCTCCATTTACACTGCTAGTTCCGGCAGTGGCATTCACTATACCACCGTTGATCTCTATTCTACAGCCAGTACCTCCGCCAATACCGGCTCCTGACTTACCACCAGTAGCTGTAACTGTACCACCATTGATTGTGATTTTTCCACCTGCAGCCGCAGTTTTATTGCCGCCAATCCCCACGGCAAGATAACCACCGTTTGCTGTAATCTCTCCACCGTTAATTCTAATTGTTCCGTTTGCCTCATCTTTTTCGCCACCAATCCCTGCGCCACCAGAACAGAGAGGGGATGTGTCTTTTCCTACAGCTATAAGTTTGCCGGTAGCACCATTGATGGTTAATGATGCGTATGGTTGCACATGTAACCCTGCCTCGCCGTAGAACGCTAAGTTTGGATAAGAGCCTGTCATTCCGCCGCCACTTTTTATTGTATTAGTAGTTCCATCCGCGAGGGTTAAATTTACCACGGAGATATTTCTTATGTCAAAGGCACAAGCAGTCACTATTGCACTCACATCAATATTCACGCCACTTAAGGTGATGTTATGAGTTCCGCTTTGCGCCGTGATGGTATTCGTGGTCGATGTGTTTACATCTGTTTGCCTGATAATGTACCCATCTGAATTTGGCGCTGTACTCACCGCAGCACCTGCACTATCATAGCCGGTTACGCTTGTATTGGTTAGGATAATACTGCCTTTGTCAATATACATTTCAGTTGGGCCTGGCGTATCACTCGCAAACACCATCGTTGGCATCATCGTGAGTATCATTGCAAGTGACAAAAATAACGCTAAGAGTTTGTTGCTGATTTTCAGTTTTACTTTCATACTTTCTTCCTCCAATATTCATTTATACATACTAACTGCGACTACTTGTTACAACCTGCTTGTAGACAATATTAGGAAACGTAATTTCCTGTTATTAGATATTACGTTTATCTGTAGACTATCATACGATAGAATCCTAAAATCGTCTGTGATACCAAAAGTGATAGCCCTTACACAACTCACCACCAGCTACGAAGCGCAGCCATATTTGTTAACAACATGCCGGTAAACACAATTGAAAATCACTGGATTGAAATGTCACCAACGTCAACTTCGCTGGTGAAGTTCTTCAGATGGCTAGTTGGTTGTATAACTGTCACTTCTGAAAGTCTGGATGGAGCCGACATACTGTTGGCTAAATTTTCATTTTTAAGAATTTCTCCTTTATTTCACTCGAAAAGGCAGGTGTTCTTTATCTGGTATCTGTTTTTACCATAGCATAAATATAGTTGAGATAAATTTCCATCTGTATGAAATGTATGTTTTTCGTAATGAAATGAAAAAATGTTAACCGTATTGCCGATAAAAGAAAACTTGGCTAGCGCCAAGCCTCAGCGAAGGTGGTCGCCTTATACTAATCCGCGTATAAACGATGGAAATAATTAATGTCGTTAAGATGTTACTACTGAAGCTATGGGGTTGAACGTAATCCATACTTTAGATGCAAAATAGTATTAGTAATAGAAACAAATCAAAGAGCCTTAATAACAAGTTTCCAGGAGCAGAACGGAGTTTTATTTACACTACAAATGATTCAATCATGATATAATGTCAAAAAGAAAAAATGCTTACTGGGAGGTTATCATGGAAATAACAAAGGAATTGCAGGAATTGAAGGTAAAATTATATAGGATTGAAAATAGGGTACTATTACGAAGTATTGAAAAAGACAATGGTAATCAATTGATTCCTACCATGTTTGAAGCCTTTAAGAAACTATCTGGTGAGGATTATATTGTATGGGTTGACTTATTAACAGGCTATAAGTATGATTTAACCATTGCTGAGTTAGTTCGGATTTTTAACAAGGAAATCATGAATATCAATGATTTTACTACCCCAAGCATAAAAAGGATTTATGAAGAAATGTATAATCCTGAAGATATGAGTAAGCTCTCCAACTATGATTTTACGAAAGATATTCTAGCAATTCATCTTCCCTCAAGTCATTATGATTATCTTCTTTCTTAGATTGAAAGAGCGAAAAAATACCCCTGCTTAAAATTACAAGCAGGGGTATTTATCAATTACACTCCAGTCGTATGGCAGATATAAATATCATTTCGAAAAGCAAGCTTACTTAGTGCATCCACAAACTTTTCTGATGATAGGATGGAGGAAAAAGGGGAACTTGATCACTATATTGGCGTAGCAACAACGAAGGAGTGCCCAGATAATCTAACACAGCTTAGTGTCCCTTCATTAATGTGGCAGTATTTGAAGCGATCGGACCATTTCCTGAGACGCTGCAAAATGTATGGGGACGCATTTATTCCGAATGGTTTCCATCCTCAAATTATGAACTAGTGCAAGGTCCAGAAATCCTCTGGAATGAGAATAAAGATGTAACCTCACCAACATTTAGAAGTGAAATATGGATACCGATTTCGAAAAAATATAAGGCGTGAGATTATTAAGTATTCGAAGAGCTGTTTGACAGCTCTTTTTCATTGCGCGTCACGCATGGCGATTAAAAGGCCTGAACTCTGTTTATCTCTGTTTATTGATTTCATGAAGTTCAACCTGTCCAATTGTACCAACACAAATAAGACCAATGCGAACTTGGTACGAGATGCCAATTTTTCAATGATTCGTGGTATTTTGTCCATGTTTCTCTGTCATATTACACTAGCTTAACGGATAGGTATTTATTTTATTATGGGATGTTCGGCACATGGGTTAGCTATGTTTATTGATTGGATTATCAATGCAATCATTTTCATATACCGGTTAATAGTGGAAAACGGACTAAGTTTCATACAATTTTACTGATCTCTATTGACTTGGAGTTCACTCCAAGTGTTATGATATCGAATAACAGGAGGTGAACCGCAATGATGATTGCCGAAGTAAGTGAAAAATTTGATCTTTCGCAGGATACGCTCCGCTATTATGAACGCATCGGACTGATTCCTCGTGTGAACCGCAATAAAAGTGGAATCAGGGATTATACAGAAGAAGACTCTAAGTGGGTCGAATTCATTAAATGTATGCGAAGTGCAGGTCTTCCGATTGAAGTATTGATCGAGTATGTTGGGTTGTTTCAACAGGGTGATACGACCATTGAGGCCAGAAAAGAACTATTTATCGAGCAGCCTGACACTCCGCACGGCTGAAGCCGGCGGGTTCTTAGGTACGAAGACTTCCCCCACACTCTCGCTTGCAGGCATTATCTTCCATCTGCAAGGTACACATATAAGGACTAGTACACTTTTTCCTAAGCCTTTACTACCAAGCAGTCCAACGACCACATTAGCGGTAGCCTAACGCCCGTGTCACGACGCTTTTTAGTTCACTAAATCCCCATACTGGCTACTTTGCGATTCGTTGATGTTCTCAATCGTTCTATCTCTATATCATGAAATGTTTTGAATTTTGAGTAGTTTTCAAGGCACTGTACTCGATTAATTGAACTTAGATCAGGGTTGACATTCATAATTAAAAAACTACTATATAAATCTCGTTGAATCTTATATCCACCAATCATTGCCCAGCGTTCGCTAAGGTCTTTCTTCCTATAGTTATCATCGACATGGTTGTATTGCGAGGCTTTAACGACTGCAGTGTTGATCCTGTGCAACTCCGTACCTAAATATCTTAGCTTGTTATCCAAAATCGTTAAAAATAGCGCAGGAGCCTTATTCGCCAAGGACTTCCCGAATCGTTTCTTACGATTGATCTTACCTTTCGCGTTCTTCGTCGTCTTTTTAGCTCTCTTCTGGAGACCCTTGAAGGACATCTCTTCAACATAAACCTCTGTGCCTTGGCTAATTACCTCGTTAGCAAGTTTATTGTGGGATTCTTTACGGAGACTGCTTAACTTACCTTGGATTCTTTGCAGTTTGAGTTGGTCCGCCTGATAGTGCTTAGACTTTACCCAAGGATCTCGATTATTCCGATTAAAGGTCCCATTCTCCTTAAACTTGTTGGGATTAGTTGCTCGGCGACTCCGATCCATTTTTCGTTGCAAATCCCCAATGCTCCGATAGGGAGTATTTATCTCAGGAGCTAGTTCTAACAGCCTGACCGTCTCATCGGATGTTATCCCTGCTGTCTGCGGACCTATGTCGATCCCAACCTTTGAGCTACCCATCTTATGCCTGAACTCACCGTTTTCATTGAGCTTAATAGGCGGGATGCCTTCAAGGATTAACTGCAGGTAGTAGTTCGTACCCTTCTTTAAGACCCTACAGTATTTAATCGTTCGCAGGAGGGCCATCTGGGCGTAGACATCTAGAGGATCAATGAGCACTTTGATCGAAAGGCCATTCCAGACTAAGGTATTATTACGGAACTTAAGGCCAGAGGCGTTAGTTTTACCTTCCAAACTTTGGAATTCGCCATACTTTTTGAAGTGGATCTTATTCGCAGTATGGTATAGTTTGCCCTTAAAGGCATTAAAACAGCGCGTGGCAATCTTTTGGACGGTGTGAGAATCCAGATTTTTCTTAAAATGCTCTTGCATCGGTTGCACGAACCGGTGTAGCGAATACTCAGTTAAGCGATACGTCTTGATTAACTCTTTTAGTGCCAGGTTACGCGTTGTATCCCCAATAGGTCGTTTAATTACCTTCTGATACTCCTTACTTTCAACCATTACCCCATACCTCTTATTAAGCTCATTGAGGCAGGCATTATATATCCTTCTACCTATATCTAATCGCTTAGCTAGGGTATCTTCTTGATATTTTTCAGTATCAAGCTTAAGGGTTAGTACGAAATTTGGCTTTGATTCCTTCGTGGATCGTCTCTTAGGCTTAGTCATTACCCTCACTTCCTTTGGGAAACCTTTTGACTTTGGATAGATTGTTTTATGATAACGAACGGAGCACCACACCACATGGTACTTTCAGGAATAGACAATGTTGTTGGGTTTGTATAATATATCCATATTTATTATCCCACACTCATAAATACAATACAACAGGATATTTAGAGTTGCCTTATATCCCCATAGCTGAAGCTAGGGGCTTTACGGTAACGCGTGGTAAACAACTCATAACAAGAATGGGAGATATGAAGAAAACGCTAGAACGCCTGGATTATAAAATTGCAACCTATGAACAGGTAGTAGTTGAAAAAGAAAAAGAGTTAAATTCCTAATAATCTTTTCGCTAACTTTGCTGCTTCTACTGCACTGTTAGCATATCCATCTGCTCCGATTTTTTCTGCATATTTTGGAGAAAGAGGACTTCCTCCAACTATAACTTTAACTCGCTCACGAATTCCTTCGTCTTTCATTTTGTTGATTACAGTCTCCATACCTTCCATAGTAGTGGTCATCAATGTTGACATACATATAATGTCAGCATTAACTTCTTTGGCTTTGTTTACGAAACTATCCAATGGCACGTCTCTTCCTAAATCATAAATCTCAAACCCTGCCGTTTCCAACATGATCTTAACTAGGTTCTTACCAATATCGTGGGTGTCCCCTTCAACAACCCCAATGACAACCTTGCTTTTTTGGGAACCAGCTTCTTCTGCCGGAAGATGTGGTCTGAATACGTTTATCCCTGCATACATAGCATCGGAACACAGCAATATGTCTGTAATAAAATACTCTTCTTCTTCATATAAGGCACTGGCACGGTTCATTCCATCTACAAGGCCTTCCATAATTCCATCGAACGCCAGATAACCTGCTGCTATATAGTCTTCAGCCACCGAAACTACTTCTTCATCTTCCATTTCGACCACACAATCAGATAACTTTTTTAATAATTCTTCTTTTGATGCACTCATAATTCAACCTCCTTGATTATTCAAAGTTTTTAGGATCTATTGGGCATTTTGCGAATTTTCTAGTGGCCTCCATAAAGCGGTCAATATTTTCAATAGGCCCATTAATTGGTATGTCACAGCCAGTACTGACAATGTAACCTTTAGGAGAATCATAAGCTTTTCTTAAACATTCTTTAATAGCCCTATCAACATCTTCACCAGTTCCTAGCATCATCACAGTAATCGGATCTACGTTGCCAATAATTGGAACCTTGTTTCCTGCAATAGCTTTTGTTGTACTTAAGTCTACCCGGTTATCTATACTCAAAATATCACAACCAGTTTCTAACATGTCAGCTGTAATTTTTGTTGTATTTCCACAAATATGATATCCTATAGTATTTTTTATACTATGAGCATAATCAACTAATTCCGTACTATATTCAAGAACAAATTCACGATACGCTTTTTTAGAAATAATCGTACCGGAAGCAATTGGATCACACAGAAATAATCCAGCACCCGCTTTTGTAAATTCATCGATCGTAATTCGAATAGCGTCTGTGCAGAAGCGAAGCAATTGATGTACTTTTTCTGGTGATTTTCTAGTCGCTTTAAGCAATTGTTCCACTGGATAGAGGCTGGCAGCTGCAGTAAAAGGTCCAGGTATGCTAACAGAAACCCCTACTTCTTTTCCATATTTTCCCAAACAAATTTCCGTTGCTTCATAATTCAGCTGTAACCATGGGTCATTTTGGCGCTTTATCATTGAAAGATCAAGTTTTTTATCCAAATCATCCAAGTCTTTCAGATAATGGTCGATAATAGCCGGTATATTGTCTTCGGGGTCATTAGTGATACTTCCACAAGCGGTACCCACTCCGTGAAGCCCGTATTCAATCGTCATGCCATCATTTCCAAACCTCTCATAGCAAGCAATCTGAGCCTGAGCCTGGTTTTGGGCACAACTTCTTTTTTCACGGTGTGTCATTCCAGCAACCTTACCGGCAATAGAAACAGTAAACGGCATTGCAGGAAGCCTGTCAATATCTCCGCCTGAGAAAAAGCCTGCCAAGCGTTCATTTGGGGTCATTTTATCATTTTTGTGCATAAAAATACCTCCTATATTTATAGAATATTATAGAAAGGGCTTTTACCCTTTACTAGCTGGATAAATTAAGCAATTGGCAAATAAGCGATCATAACCTTTTGTTGCACTCAATTCCATGTATTCCATATGATGAGCCAATTCTTCCATATCCCTTTTCACCTGCTCTGACATGAGAGCCATATAGGCACCTGTTTTCGATGAATTGCCTACATAGACCAGTTTATTCTCCACTTCTTTTGGAAGAATTCCTGTTCCCGTCAGACTATTTGCAGGAAGATGAGCCCCAAACTGGCCCGCTATCATAACCTTGTCCAATTTTTCCATTGTGATTTCTGCCTTTTGCAACAGAGCATAAAAACCAGATAATATAGCTCCTTTTGCCAACTGAACCTGTCTAACATCTCCTTGGGTAATTAACAGTTCATTTGGCTCATCTACCAAGACAAATTCACGTTTTTTTCCATTTAATCGCAGCATTGGATAGCGGTAATCATCGTCCGTCAGTTTATCTAATTTGATGAAAGAACCATCCGCTCTTACCAACCCTGTTTTTAACAATTCACGAATAGCAGCTAGAATTCCACTTCCGCAAATTCCTTCAGCAGTTTGATTGCCTATTACTTCCAATTTTATCCCTGATTCTGTAATTTCTATATCCTCAATGGCTCCTTCCGCTGCACGCATTCCAGCACTAATGTTCATACCTTCCAATGCGGGCCCTGCTGCGCAGGAACAGCATAATAGTTTCCCATCATAGGCTAGAACAATTTCTCCATTGGTTCCAATATCAATGAATAAAATATTCTTGTTCGTTTTTTGCAATTCACAGACATAAGCTCCCGCCACAATATCTGCTCCAATATAAGCAGATACTGCTGGCAAACAAAAAAGCTTTCCACCATAAGCAATCTTTAGTCCTATCTGATTTGCCGATACTGACCTTCCTTTGACAAACGTAGGTGTATAGGGCGATTTTCCAATAGACAGAGCATCTATCCCCAAAAGCATATGCATCATGGTACAGTTTGCACCAACTGTAATCTCATAAATTTCTTCCTTTCTGACATCTGCCTGCTTACAGATATCAGAAATCATGTCGTTTAAAGAATCCACAATTGCCGTTTGAAGGTTTTTCACACCATTCTGCGGATTTTCCAACTCGTATGTAATTCTTGTCAATACATCCAGGCCATAATGCTTCTGGGCATTCACCATTGATGCATTGGCTAATTCCCTTCCTGTAAGCATATCTATCAAAGCCGTTACTACTGTAGTTGTTCCTATATCAACTGCGACTCCAAAAAGTCTATCTGAGGTGTCACCTTCTTCAATGTTAAGAAGCTGTGCATCTTTTATAATTCCAGTATAAATTCCTGGCTTCAGATGTCTCTGTCTAAGAAGATCAACATCCACAGACGATATAGAAAGTGCTTCCTGGATCTGGTCTTCCAAAGGTATCTGCCATGCTAAAGTTGGCTGACGGATTTCAAAGGCTTCCTTTTTTATGCCCAGTTGATAGGTGAATTTCGGAAGATACCCAGTAGTTAAGACGTTGCTTCCTTTTTCATTCTTTAGCAACGTAACTTCTAAATCATTTTGAGGATATACCATACATGCCAGTCTAATTCCCGCTTGCAATTGATCAGTCTTTAAAAAAATTCTTTCTTCAGGTCCTGGTTCCTGCACATTCCCTTTGCTAATACATAGTTTACACTTTCCGCAGATACCCTTTCCGCTACAAGGATTATCCACAAAGACTCCTTTATGTATTAATAACTCCAAAAGTGTCTTTCCTGGTTCAAAATCGAATTCCTTTTCATCTGGCAACACTTTAATTTTAGGCACGAGCAAGTTCCTCATATTCTCTTACTGTTTTCAACATAGCTTGTATATTATTTATTGGTGATTTGGTTCCCAGTCCACAGGCTGGAGAGATAATATTTACCCCATCCTCTACACAATGTCTTGTAATTGATGCAACTCTTTCCTCATCACCAAATTCCAAAGTATACGTACTCACATTTCCCATAAGAACTCTATTAGACAGATTCTCCCTCGCTTCTTTCAGAGAAACACAGGAATCAAAACTTAACACCTGGCTTTTCAACATATCAGCCTGGATATACACATTATGCATATGTCCACAGATATGGACTATTGTCCCAGGGTTTAGATCAGCAATCCCAGCTAATAACTGATTGATATATTTTACGGCAAATTCTTCAAACAAATGAGGACCGAGTATTTCCCCTGTCCCACTTGGATCAGAAATTGCAATAATATCCGCGCCTGCTTCAATCTGTTTTCTAGCATATAGAATAATTTCATTGGTAACAAAGTCCATATATTCATGTGCTTCCTTATTCTTTTTTCTAAGTTCTTTATAAAATATCGTTGGTTCCATTAAAGAAGACGCCGTACTAATGGGCCCTGTAATATTTCCGACAATTGGCACATTCAAATTTTTATCTTTAATAATCCGAATTGCATCCAATACAATTTTTTCCCGACCTTCTTCTGGATTCATTGAAGACAATAATTTCCACTGTTTGACGGAATCTATTTTATAATTTGTAACATGTGGCTCAAACTTTTTTGTACCCATAGTCACTGAAGCGCCCATGGCTTCCGCCTCTATCGTCATACAGAAAGGCAAACCAATATTCTCAAAACATCCTTGTTGGTAACTAGCAAGAGCTAAGTTTGCCATCATGTGTACGTCCGTATGTGCCTCTGGCCAAGGAATTTTAACCAAATCCATTAGGTCCGTTGTAATCATATTCATCATACCCCCAGGGCAAATACAAGGCGGCCTATCCACCGGTTCATGGTTCATGACTTTATAAAGCCTTTCTTTTTCTGATAACATAGTAAATCCCTCGTTTTCTCCAATTCTTCCATGAATTGAGTATTCGAAAAAATTATTGGAACATTATACAAGCTTAAGTGCTTTTTTCTTCTTTTAAGAATGTGTATTCAACCTAGCTAATCATTTCTAGGAAAGCTTCAATCCGAACCTTTAATTGTTCCACATCAGACTCTGAATAATCTGAGTTGATTCCATTGGCCATATATAATGACCCCAGGGAATTGGACACGGATCTGAAAAAATAAGATAATAAAGGTATGAGTAAGAAAAGAAAAACCTACAGCCCAGCAGAAAAAGCTAAGATCGTCTTAGAGGTTCTCAGAGAGGAAAGTACTCTGAATGAGATAG